>Ga0207657_10000668_pt1 | contig 36536 bp, 36 predicted proteins | sample KBSC33metaG_FD_184316 | JGI IMG/M metagenome (GOLD analysis project Ga0207657, IMG submission 184316) | Corn rhizosphere microbial communities from Kellogg Biological Station, Michigan, USA - KBS C3-3 metaG (SPAdes) (version 2) | ecosystem: Host-associated > Plants > Roots > Rhizosphere > Soil ...
CTGGCGCGAGGGGATTCGCGGCACCGATGACCTCCGGCTCGACGTCGTCCGCTCGCTCGCCTCGGAGGCCTCGACGACCATCGACCACACCGACCTGCTGCGCTCGCTGTCGGACACCGCCTCGCGCGACCCGCTTACCGGCCTCGTCAACCGCCGCGGCTGGGACGCGCTGCTGGCCCGGGAGATGGCGATCAGCCGCAGCCGCCGGACGCCGCTGTCGGTGGCGATCATCGACCTCGACCGCTTCAAGGACTACAACGACGTCCACGGCCATCGCGCCGGCGACCGGCTGCTCCGCGAGGCGGCCGGCTCGTGGACCGCCGCGATCCGCCATCGCGACGAGCTGGCGCGCTGGGGCGGAGAGGAGTTCACGCTGCTGCTGCCGGAATGCGGCGGGGCCTGCGCGCTCGAGGTCGTCGAGCGGCTCCGGGCGAGCACCCCGGGGGGGCAGACCTGCTCGGCCGGCGTCGCCTCCTGGGACGGGACCGAGAGCCCGATCGAGCTCTTCGAGCGGATGGACGAGGCGCTCTACGCGGCGAAGGCCGCCGGACGCGATCTGGCGATGCTCGCGCCGCCGTCCTCGCGGCCGCGGCTCCACGCCGTGCAGGTCGCCTGACCGGCCCTAACCCGGCTCGTCGGACGGCATCGCCGCCGCAACCGGCAGCAGCTCCGGCCGCTTGGCGGATCGACCGTCCCCGGAGGAGACCCCGCGCAGCCGGCGGAGAAGCCACGGCGCCATGTGCCGCCCCATCCAGACGGCGTCGGAGCCGTAGCGGGCGAGCGCCCGGCGCGGCGGCGGGGGCGGTAGCGGCAGCGCCCAGTCACCGTTTGGCTCCCCGAGCCCGAGCGCGGCCGCCGCGGCGGCCGCCATCCGTGCGTGGCCGGCCCCGTTGGCGTGGAGGCGATCCGGGCACCAGAGCGAGGGATGGGCGACGCCGTCGTGCTCGAGGTCGACGAGGACGGCGCCGCGGGCGGCGGACATGGCGCGAACGCGGGCGTTGAAGTCGCTCACCCGGGCGCGGATCCGGGCCGCCGCGACGGTGATCACGGCGGTCGGATCCGGGAAGGTGAAGGTGAGGACGGTCGCGCCCTGCGCGGAGAGCGCCGCGGCCATTGCGTCGAGGTCGCCGACGACACGGTCGAGGTCGAGCCGGCGGCGGAGGACGTCGTTGATCCCGCTGAGGATGCTGGCGAGGTCCGGCTCGAGCGCGAGCGCAGGTTCGAGCTGCTCTTCGCGGATCTGCGGGACCTTGCGCCCGCGGACCGCCAGGTTCGCGTAGGCGACGCCGGGGTTGTCGGCGGCGAGCCGCTCGGCGAGGCGGTCGGCCCAGCCGCGGTAACCGCGACCGTCGGGATAGGGGTCCTCGAGCCCCTCGGTCGTCGAGTCGCCGAGCGCCACGAACCGCTCGTAGACCGGGTTCCGGTTCGCGCCGCCGTCGGTCATGCCGGAATCCCCGGCCCCTACTCCACCCGCGGCCCCGGGAGGTTGCGGAACCGGAAGGCTTCCGGCTCCCGACCGGCCTGCACGTACCAGCACTCGCCGGACATCTCGCCGCTGAACAGGGCGAGGACCGCTTCGGCGACCCGCTCGGCGGGGATGATCGGGGTTCCCGACTCGAGCAGGGCCTCGCGGATCGGCGCGATGATGTTCGACTCGGCGAAGCCCGGGCAGACGGCGTTGAAGCGGACCCCCTCGCTGACCAGGCCGAGGCCGAGCGAGCGGGCGAGGCCGACGACGGCGTGCTTGTTCGCCGCGTAGAGGGGGTCGAAAGGCACCGCGGTGAGGCCGGCGAGCGAGGCGGTCGCGACGATCGCTCCCCCACCCCGCTCGCGCAGCGCCGGCAGCGCCGCGACGGTGCCGAAGACGACGCCGTCGAGGTTGATGCCCATCACCTGCCGATAGCGATCGAGGTCGAAGTCGTCGCCGAGGCCGATTCCGCTGGCGACGCCCGCGTTCAGATAGACGAGGTCGAGACCGCCGTGCTCGCGGCGGACGACCTCGACGAGCTCGCGGTTCGCCTCCAGCGTCGAGATGTCGCCGGCGACGAACAGGCCGCCGATCTCCTCCGCGACATCCTCACCGGCCTCGTTCACGTCGGCGATCACCACCTCGGCGCCGGCGCCGGCGAGCGCTCGCGCCGCGGCCGAGCCGAGGCCGCCGGCGCCACCGGTCACGAGGGCGACCTTGCCTGACAGCTCCGCGGTCCCGGCCGACGGCGTGCTCGCGCTCATCGCGCCACCCTATGCGACCCCCCGATCGGTCGCCGCGGTCGCGGATAGGGTGCGAAGCGGTGAGGCTCGCGAACGGAGGGAGAGGCCGATGCTGCTGATCGCCGTCGGCGCGGTCGTCCTCGCGATCGCCCTGTTCGTCCTGATCACCTACAACCGGCTCGTCCGGATGCGGTTCGCGTGCGAGAACTCGTGGGCGCAGATCGAGGTCGCGCTGAAGCTCCGCCACGACCTCGTCCCGAACCTCGTCGCCGCCGTCTCCGGTTATGCGGGCCACGAGCGAGCGACGTTCGAGCGGACCGCCGAGGCGCGCGGGGCCGCCGTCGCCGCCGTCGGGACCGGACCGGCGGCACAGGGCCCGCTCGAGGGAACTCTCGCGGCCGGGATCGGCAACCTGATCGGCGTCGCCGAGGCCTATCCGGAGCTGAAGGCGAGCGCGAACTTCGCGGCCCTGCAGAGCGACCTCAACTCGATCGAGGAGCGGATCTCGATCACCCGTCGCGTCTACAACGACACGGTAGAGACGTACAACACAGCGGTCGCCGTGTTCCCGCAGTCGCTCGTCGCCGGCGCGTTCGGCTTCCGCCCCCGCGAGTTCTTCACCGCCGATGCCGAGGTCCACACCGCGCCGGTCGTCGACCTCGGGCCGGCGGAGGATCAGTGAAGCGCTTCCTGCTGCGCCTGATCGGCGCGCTTCTGATCATCGCGGTCGTCGCCGCGGCGAGCGCCGTGATCCCGGCGGTTCCGACCTCCGAGAAGGAGTACGAAATCACCGACGCCGGCGTCTCGGTCCGGCTCCAGGACGATGGCAGCCTGCTCGTCCACGAGGCGCTGCCGTTCGACTTCACGGGCAGCTTCTCGGGCGCCTACCGCGACATTCCCGTCCTCGACGGAGTCCAGCTCTCGGACTTCGGCGTTCGCGAGGCCGGCAGCGGCCGCTACCGCCCGGGCGGGAACACCGCCCTCGGCTCGTCCGACAGCCCGGGGACGTTCGGCGTCGAGAGGATGGAGCACGGGTACCGGGTCGTCTGGCACTACTCGGCCGCCGACGAGACTCGGGCCTTCGAGCTCACCTACCGCGTGACCGGCGCGACGAAGGTCTACGACGACGTGGTCGACGTCGCCTGGAACGTCTGGGGGAGTCAGTGGGACTTCTGGCTCGACAACCTCGACGCCGAGATCGCAGCCGCCTCCGACACGGCGCCCGAACAGGCCTGGGTGCGGCCGCGCTCGCTCGGCGTCGATCCCGAAGTCGGAGCCGACGCGAGCGTCGCGATCGACCGTGTCCCCGAGGGCGAGGCGGTCGGCTTCCGCGCCGTCTTCCCGCGTGACGCGATCTCCTCGACCGGCGGCGCGAAGGTCGAAGCGGGCGACGGCCTCGCCAAGATCGAGGACGAGGAGGCGGCGCTCGACGACGACTACGGCACGATCGACAAGCTCGAGAACTTCGCAACCGACAGCGCGCTGCTGCTCTCCCTGATCGTCGCCGCGGCGGCCCTCACCGCCACCGCCGCGCTCGTCCTCGCCGCCCGCGAGCGCGACACCGGCGTCCCCGAGTACCTGCCGGAGCCGCCCGAGGACGTGCCGCCGGCGGTCGGCTACGCGATCGCGCACGAAGGCGACTACGACCAGCGGATCGTCCTCGCGACGCTGATGGACCTCGTCGATCGCGGCTTCTACGAGGCCCGGCCGGCTGCCGGTGAGGACCTCGACCTCGAGATCAGACGTGGCGAGCGGAGCGGCGTCGCCGGCCTGCAGCCCTACGAGACCGAGACGCTCGAATTCTTCGACGAGCTAGTGGGCGACGAGTGGGTGGCGCTCGGCTCGATGTCCGATCGGATCCCGAAGCACTCGAGCACCTGGCGGACGCGCTGGCAGTCCCTGAACGGGAGTCTCGAGGACGCTGAGGAGGGCGCGATCTCCTGGGACCGCGACTACCGGGGCCTACGAGCGCTGATCGCGCTGGCCGCGATGATCGTCTTCGGCCTCCTGATCGCACTGATCTGGGCGCGGAGCCATCGGATCGGCATCCCTGTCACCGGCCTCGTCGCCACCCTGCTGCTGATCTTCGTTCCGCCGTCGAACTGGCTGCGCCGGCTCGAGCCGGCTGCGCGCGAGCGCAACGAGCGGTGGAGCGCCTTCGAGAAGTGGACCCGGGACTTCCCGCGGCTCGAGGACGATCCGCCGGCGACCCTGAAGCTCTGGCGGCGGATCCTCGTCTACGCGATCGCGTTCGGAACGGCCGAGCGCGTCGCCAAGTCGGGCCGGATCCCGGCGCCGGTCGCCGACGAGGCGGCGAGCAGCGGACTCTGGACGTCCTACGCGATCACCTCCGGCAGCTTCGGGAGCGGCTTCGACGGCTTCTCGTCCGGATTCGCGAGCCAGGTCGCGCCCGAGTCGAGCTCGGGGTCCGGCGGTGGCGGCGGAGGCGGTGGGGGCTTCTCGGGCGGCGGGGGCGGCGGCGCCTGGTAGTGACGGGCGATTCGACCGTGGCGCTGGAGTAGGCTCCGAATTCCTGAAAACGGCAACTGAAAGGAACTGAATGCTGATCGCCGACTACTCGTTCGGTGAGGCGCTGGGGACCGTCCTCGCCGTCTTCATCTTCGTGGCCTGGATCATGGTCCTGTTCACGATTCTCTCCGACCTCTTCCGCGACCACGAGATGTCGGGCTGGGGCAAGGCCATCTGGGTCGTCTTCCTGATCTTCATCCCATTCCTGACCGCGCTCATCTATCTGATCGCCCGCGGCGGGGGCATGCGGGAGCGCGCGCTCAAGGAGCAGTCGGAGCAGAAGAAGCACTTCGATCAATACATCCGCGATACCGCCGGAACCTCGAAGGTCGACGAGCTCGCGAACCTCGCCGAGCTGCACGACAAGGGCAAGATCAACGACGCCGAGTACGAGCAGCTGAAGGCGAAGCTGCTGGCCTGATCGGGACGGGCGCCCGGCCCGCGCGGCCGGGCGCTGCTCCCGCCTCCAGGAGGCTGGATCTAGCGCTCGCGCGCGCTCGTGCAGAGCGCGTCGACGAGGTGCTCGCGGTCGAGCGCGTCGGCGCCGAGGTCGCCGGGGCCGGTCCGGCTCGTCGCGAGCCCTTCGATGACGAGACGCGCGTAGCGACGCCACAGCCCCGGCTCGGTCTCGTGGGTCGCATCGCTGACGGCGGCGACCATCTCGACGAGCAGCGGCAGGTCCTCGAAGCGGAAGTCGGGGCGCAGGTCGCCGGCGTCCTGCGCGCGCTTCGCCAGCTCGGCGACGAGCGGCTCGATCCGGGCGCGCGCAGCCGCGAGCCGCTCCTTGCCGCGGGTCGGGACGAGCAGCGCCTGCTTGAGGCTGCGATCTTCGGCGTGCAGCTCGAGCGCTTGCTCGAGGAAGCCCGCGAAGCCGGTCCAGGGGTCGTCGGCGCCGAGGGCCTCGCGGGCCAGCGACTCGACTCGCGCCGTCTTCTCGTCGAGGAGCTCGTCGATCAGCGTCTCCCGGTCAGGGAAGCGGCGATAGACGGTCCCGACGCCGACGCCGGCGTGCCTGGCGACGTCGTCGAGTCCGATGTCGACGCCGCGCTCGGCGAACAGCACCGCCGCGGACGCGAGGATCCGCTGCCGGTTCCGCTCCGCGTCCCTGCGAAGCGGCCGCGGCGCCACGGCCGTCTGCGATGCGTCCGTCATGCGATGATCGTATCCGGCAAGCGGAGAGTTGCCTCCGCTTCAACTACTGAGGTCGGGAGCGGCAAGGGTGGACTCGAAGCGCGACGACGACGGCGGGATCGCCTACGGGACGGGTCCGGGGCGGTGGGTGCTCGCGATCGCCGTGCTCGGCTCCGGGATCGTCTTCCTCGACGGGACGGTCGTAAACGTCGCGCTGCCGCGGATCGGCGAGGACTTCGATGCCCCGACGAGCTCACTGCAGTGGATCCTCAACGGCTACATGCTGTCCCTGGCTTCGCTGATCCTGCTCGGCGGCTCGCTCGGCGATCGGTACGGCCGGCGGCTGATCTTCGTCGTCGGCGTCCTCTGGTTCACCGTCGCCTCGCTGCTCTGTGCGATCGCCCCGAGCGTCGACGCGCTGATCGGCGCCCGCCTGCTTCAGGGCGTCGGCGGCGCCCTGCTGACGCCCGGCAGCCTGGCGATGATCGAGTCGAGCTTCCGGCGCGAAGACCGCGCCCGCGCGATCGGCGCCTGGTCGGGCCTCGGCGGCGTCGCGACCGCCCTCGGGCCGCTGCTCGGCGGCTGGCTGGTCGAGGCGGTCTCGTGGCGGGCGATCTTCCTGATCAACGTCCCGATCGGCGCCTTCGTGGCGCTGATGGCAACCCGCCACGTCCCCGAGACCCGCGACCGCAACGCGCCCGAGCGTCTCGACGTCCTCGGCTCGGTCCTGGCCGCCGTCGGCCTCGGGGGGACGACCTACGCGCTGATCGAAGCGCCCGATGCGGGCTTCTCGCCGGTGATCGCAGTAGCCGCGATCGCCGGCGTCGCCGCGCTGGTCGGGTTCATCGTCCAGGAGCGCCGCAGCGCCCATCCGATGATGCCGCTCGGGCTCTTCTCCTCGCGGCAGTTCAGCGCCGCCAACGCGGTCACGTTCGTCGTCTACGCCGCCCTCAGCGGCGTCTTCTTCCTGCTCGTCGCCTTCCTCCAGATCGCCGCCGGCTACTCGCCGATCGCGGCCGGCGCCGCCTCGCTCCCGGTGACGGCGCTGATGCTGCTCTTCTCGGCCCGCGCGGGCGCCCTCGCACAGCGGATCGGCGCCCGGGTCCCGCTGACCGTGGGACCGCTCGTGATCGCCGTCGGAATGGTGATGATGGGCCAGATCGACCCCGACGGCGACTACGTGACGTCGGTCCTTCCGTCCGTGATCGTCTTCGGGGTCGGCCTGACCCTCGTCGTCGCCCCGGTGACCGCGACGGTCCTCGCCGCCGCCGAGACCCGCTACTCGGGGATCGCCTCCGGGATCAACAACGCGGTCTCGCGGGTCGGCGGGCTGCTCGCCGTCGCCGTCCTGCCGCTGATCGCCGGCCTCACCGGCGACTCGTTCTACGACCCCGCGGCGATGACCGACGGCTTCCGCACCGCTATGTACGTCACCGCCGGCCTCTCCGTCCTCGGCGGCGTCATCGCGTGGCTGACGATCGACTCGCAGGTCCTCGAGCACCGCGAACCGCCCCCCGAGCAGGTCACCGGCGAGTACTCGTGCGACGTCTGCGGCCCCAAGGTGCTCCCCTCCCACCGCGAGGAGGAGCCGGTAACGGTGGGGTCGGAGTAGTGCCCGCAAGGTGGTGCGGATCTCCACCTCTATACGGGGAGAATGTCCGCCACCTCGAGCCTTGGCGCCGGCCGGCGCCGGCTCCCACCCCCCTTCACTGCTTCCAGCGCTATTCCCGCGGCTTCGTTGCGGTCGTCATCGCGCCGGCGGCGCCGCCGGAGATGACCCTGCGGACCAGCCCGGGAGCGACGACGCGGAGGACGGCGGCGAGACCGTAGGCGCGCGGCACCCAGCGCTCGGCGCGGCCGCCGAGGCCGGCGTCGACGATCGCCTCCGCGACCTTGTCCGGCGTCGAGACCATCCAGCGCGTCAGCGGCTTCTCGCGCAGCTCGGCGGCGGGGAACCCCTCGGTCGCGATGAAGCCCGGCAGGACGAGCCCGACGTGGACGCCGTGCTCGCGCTCCTCGACATGGAGCGAGTCGCTCCAGCCGATCAGCGCCGCCTTCGATGCCGAGTAGGCGCCGGCGCCGGGCCGCGAGACCCGGCCGGCCGTGCTGGCGACGTTGACGAGCGCGCTCGGCGCCGAACGGCGCAGCAGCGGCAGCGCCGCATCGGTGAGACGGACGACGGCGTCGAAGTTGAGCCTCATCGTCCGCTCGACGTTCTCCCAGCCCTCGTCGCCGAAGCGCCCGCGCCAGGACGCGCCGGCGTTGTTGACGAGCAGGTCGAGCCGCTTGTGATGCTCCTCGACGTGGGCGACGACCCGCGCCGGGGCGCCGGCACCGGTCAGGTCGGCCGCGACCCAGGTCGTCGGCACCGGCAGCGAGTCGGCGAGGGCACGGAGCCGCTCCTCGCGACGGGCGACGAGGACCAGCTCGGCGCCGGGCTCGAGGGCGAGTCGCCGCGCCGTCGCTTCGCCGATCCCGCTCGACGCGCCGGTGACGAGGAAGACCCGGGCCATCAGCCGACGTCGAGAACGATCTTGCCGGTGGCGCCGCGCCCGTCGATCAGCTCCAGCGCCTCGATCGCCCCGGCGACCGAGAGCGGGAACGAGGCGCCGACGAGCGGGCGGACCACGCCGGAGCCGATCAGCTTCGCGAGCTCGGCGCCGATCTCGCGGTTGACGTCGGGCTTGCCGATCACGAAGGCGCCCCAGCCGGCGCCGATGACCTCGGTGTTGTTGAGGAGGAGGCGGTTGACGCGGACCTCGGGGATCGAGCCCGCGGTGAAGCCGACGACGACGAGCCGGCCGCCCTCGGCGAGGGAGCGCAACGAGTCGGTGAAGCGATCGCCCCCGACCGGGTCGAGCACCAGGTCGACTCCGCCCCCGGAGAGCTCCTTGGCCTCGTCGCGCCAGGGGCCGTCGGAGCGGACGGCCTCGTCGGCCCCGGCGTCGCGGGCGACCCGCTCCTTCTCGTCGGTCGAGACGACCGCGATCACCTTCGCGCCGATCCCCTTCGCGACCTGGATCGAAGCGGTGCCGACGCCGCCGGCGGCGCCCTGGACCAGCACGGTCTCCCCCGCCTTCAGACGACCGCGGAGCACCAGCGCGAACCAGGCCGTGTGGTAGTTGAGGATCAGCGCGGCGCCCTGGCGGTCGTCGAGCTCGTCGGGGAGCGGGAACGTCAGGAACTCGGGGGCGACCGCAACCTCGGCGAAGCCGCCGAGCATCGGGAAGGCCGCGACCCGCTGCCCCGGCTCGAGGGCCGAGCCGTCGGGGGCCGAACGCACCGTTCCCGCGACCTCGCTGCCGGGAACGAACGGCAGCGGGGGCTTCACCTGGTACTCACCGCGGGTCTGCAGCACCTCCGGGAACGAGACGCCGGCGGCCGCGACGTCGACGAGGACGCCGCTGCCGGGGGTCAGCATGTGCGAGGCCTCCGGCTCCGGGACGTCGGCCTCACGCAGGGCCGAGTCCGGCCCGCTGAGGTCGACGATCTGGATCGCCTTCATCGGCTCGCTCGGCTACTTGTCCTTGCGATGACCGTCGAAGGAGATCACCTGCTGGATCCCGCTCGGGCGGTTCGCGTACCGCATCGTCTTCAGCGGCAGCGGCCGGAAGTGGATCTGCTCGGCCGTCGCGTCCGAGTGCCACTGGGTCGGATCGCCGGTACCCTGCTCGGCCGCGATCTCGTCGCCCGACTTGTCGATCGCCTTCCAGATGTCGCTCTGGCACTTCTCGAGCTTGCCCTTGCCGCAGTAGGCGAGGTTGAACGGGCTCGGCACATGCCTGCCGAGGAGCGCATTGATGTCGCGGTCGAAGTACTGGTACCAGCCCGAGTACTGGCCTCCCGGCGGCTGATCGAAGCGCGAGAACAGGCTGTCGAGCTCGTCGAGCTGAGAGCCGATCCGCGGCTTCATGAACGCGTTTGCGATGTTCGTCCACGAGCCGTCCATGACCGCCGCGCCCGGCGCGTCGATCAGCCCGTCACCGTTGCGGTCGAGGCGGCTGCCGTGACGCTTGCGCCACTGGACCATCAGGTCGAGCATCTGCTGCGCCCGCGGGCTCGGCGCCTCGCTGCCGGCGAGCAGCTTCTTGAGCAGCGGCACGGTGTCGATCGCGCGGATGTCCTGCGTCGCGGCGGCGTTCATCGCGCCGGTGACCGACGCGAGCGACCACTTGCCCGACTGCGACTGCAGCCGCTTCAGGTTCGTGTTGAGCAGGTCGACCCGCTCGGCCGAGCCGGCCCGGCCCCACTGGTCGTCGGCCGAGCCGAAGCCCTTCGCGGTGACCTGGTTCCAGTTGGTCATCGTCCCGTCCTTCGGGTCGATCCCGTGCGGATGGCCGTTCTTGCTCAGGAAGCCCTTCCATTCGTACTTGCCGGTGCCCTTGGTGAGCAGGCCCGGATCGACGCCCTTGGCGCGGATCGGCAGCTTGCCGGCCGTGTAGACGGCGACGTGCTGATCGTCGATGTAGAAGGAGTTGAACGTCTGCGGAGTCTTCGCGGCCGCGTTGTAGAACGACTTCGGATCGTGCACCTGACCGGTCGAGATCCGCCGGTTGAAGAGCAGGTCGAGGACGTCCTCTCCATAGCTCGAGCGCTTCGACGCGATCGCGACCTTCTTGCCGTTCACGGTCGCATAGCCGGTGACCGGCCCGTGCACTGTGGTCTTGAACGTCACCGGCTCGCCGTCGAGCGTGCCGGCGTCGAAGGTCTTCATGCTCCGGCACTTGCCCTTGTACTCGTACTTCGTGTCGCTGCCACCGCAGAGCGTCTCCGCGTACTGGTCGATCACGTCGCCGCTGGCCGAGGTCAGCGTCGTCGCGAAGTCCTCGCCACGGCCGATCAGCAGGTAGCCGGGGAACGGGGCCGACGTGGCGCCGCGCCAGCGCAGGCCCGGAGCGTTCATGTCGATCTCGTAGGTGAGGCCCGGGTAGAAGTAGCCGATCTGCGGGCCGCCGACCATCAGCGGGTTGCCCGTGTTCGAGCGATCGCCGGTGATCATCAGCGTGTTCGAGGCCTGGACCGGCTGCGGGGCGACCTTCGCGGCCAGCGTCTTGTCGGCGACCGCGGGCGTGGTCACGTAGCTGTCGTGATCGATGACCACGTTGCCCTTCGCCTTCTTCGGGATCTTCCCGTACGGGAACTTGCCGTCGATCGTCGTCGGCACGCCCTTGTTCTTGAACTGGCGCAGGTCGTTGAAGACCTTCATCCCCTTCTTCCCGCCGAGGCGATCCTGCAGGCCGGCGAGGAACTGGGTCCGTCGCGCCTCGTCGCCGCCCCCCTCGCCGAGAAACTGGTCCTTGAGGGCGTTCAGCGCGTAGATGTCGTTGCGCGTGAACGGCTCGACCGACGAGCCCACGTAGTCGTAGTAGCCGTTGATCCCGGCGATGAACGTGTCGATGTCGTGGAGGACCTTCTTGCCCTCCTTGCCCTGCGCCTCGAGGGCCTGCGTCTGCTGGGCGACGACGTCCTCGGTCTGCTGGCTCGGGACGAAGCTCTTCAACTGCGTGACCAGACCGATCGCGCTGAGCCCCGGTGCGTCGATCGCGGCAACGCGCGCGTTGTAGCGAGCCTGCTGGAGGAGCAGGCCGCGGTCCTCCGCGGCGATCCAGCCGGCCGCGTAGACGCCGTCGTCGTAGCTGTCGGCATCGACGTGCGGGACGCCGTAGACGTCACGGGTGATCGTGATCCCGGGATGGCCGGCGACGGTCTCGGTCGTGCCGGGGCCGTCGGTCCCGAGGCTGTTCAGCGCCTCCGACTTGAAGTACTCGGTGAGATCGCCCTCGGTGACGTCGTCGAAGAGCGGCGTCAACCCGTCGTACATGGTCGCCTGGGCGTCGTTCGGCATCGGCGCCGGCGGCTGGCCCGGCTGGAGCTGACCGGACGGGATGATGTTCAGCGCCGTGTCGGCGTAGTCCTTCGCCGAGGCGACGGCGGGCAGCGCCAGCATCGTGACGGCAGCGATCGCAAGCGTGATCAGGCGGTTCGGCAAGGGGGCTCTCTCCTCGGGATCGGCCGCGGACGAAGCGGCGGGGCGGGCGCCACGATAGCGCGGCGGGGCGGACCCCGGCGCCGGTTCACGGCCCCGGGAGCCGCCTGGCCGCCTCTATGATCCGCGGGCGCTCGCGCCGCTTCAGCGGCCGGGCCGGTCGAAGATGAGAGCCCGCTCCGACACCCTCTCGCTCGCCAAGGCCTCCCAGCGCCTCGGGCCGAAAGTCTGCGGCAACAGGGACATCGGCTGACGCGGCGACGGACCGCGTGAACGCCGATCTCCAGGACCGCCGGGCGGCGGTGGGGCTCGTCCTCATCGGCATCGCCTCCGTCCAGTTCGGCTCGGCGCTCGCGACGACCCTCTTCGACGAAGCAGGCCCGGCCGGCACGGTGCTCCTGCGAACCGCGTTCGCTGCGCTCGTCCTCGCCGCCGTCTGGCGACCGGCGATGCGTGGTCGCGGGGAGACGACCTGGCGCGCCGTCGCGCTCTACGGGGTCTGCCTCGTCGGCATGAATCTCTGCTTCTACGAGTCCCTCGACCGGATCCCGCTCGGGATCGCGGTGACGCTCGAGTTCGTCGGACCGCTGACGGTCGCGATCGCCGGCACCCGCAGCCACCGCGACGTCATCTGGGTCGTCCTCGCGGCAGCCGGAGTCGTCCTCCTCGCACCCGGCATCGGCGACGGCCTCGACGCGCTCGGGGTCGCCTTCGCGCTCACCGCCGGAGGGTTCTGGGGCGCCTACATCCTGATCGCGGCGCGGATCGGCCGGGGATCGGCCGGCCTTGGAGGCCTCTCGGCGGCGATGATCTACGCGACGATCATCCTCGTGCCGTTCGGCGTCGCCGACGCCGGCGCCGACCTTCTCCATCCGGGGGTCCTCGCCGCCGGGCTCGGCGTCGCCCTGCTCAGCTCGGTGCTTCCCTACACGGTCGAGCTCGAGGCGCTGCGACGCCTGCCCGAGCGGACGTTCGGGGTGCTGCTCAGCCTCGAGCCGGCGGTTGCCGCGCTCGTCGGGCTGATCGTCCTCGACCAGCACCTGCTCGGCCGCGAGATCGTCGCGATCGCCCTCGTCGTCGCCGCGTCGGCGGGGGCCCTGAGCTCGACCGAGGCCGTCGAGGCCCCACAGAGCTGAGTCAGTCGCCCGGCGCCGCCGGGGCGGCCGGCTCGAAGCCCGGGCAGGAGCGGACCGGCACGCGCGGGTACTTCGGATAGGCGGGATCGGTTCGCGAGCGCTCGCAGAGCGAGAAGCTCGAGCCGCGCGTGTTGGCGATGACCCGCTGATGGCTGCAGCGGTCGCAGAGGCCGGCCCGAAGCGCCATGCGGCGAGTCTAAGCCTTTACTTCACTTTGTATAGTGGGTGGCTGCCGCGAATGCCCACCTTCCGCCGCCTGCTCTCCTTCCTCGGCCCCTACCGGCGGCAGAACATCGCATCGATCGTCCTCGCCTCGCTGGCGATGGGGATGACGGTGCTGATTCCCTGGCTGGTCGGTCGCGCCGTCAACGCGGTCGACGACGGCGACACCGACGGGCTCGTCCCGCTCGTGATCGCGATCGTCGTCGCCGGGCTGCTCCGCCTCGGCCTGACGGCTTCGCGGCGGGTCGTCGCCGGCAAGGTCTCACTCGCCGTCGAGTTCGACCTCCGCGAGCGGATCTACCGCCATCTGCAGACGCTGGAGCTCGGCTACTTCGACTCCCAGCAGACCGGCCAGCTGATGTCGCGGGCGACCGTCGATCTGCAGTCGATCCGGTTCTTCCTCGGCTACGGGCTGATCTTCATCACCCAGAGCGCGCTGACGCTCGTCCTCGCCGGCGCGATCATGTTCGTGCTGCAGCCCGGGCTCGCCGCCCTGGCGCTGCTGCCGGTCCCGTTCGTCGTCTTCACCGCCTCCCGCTACAACCGGACCTCGCGGCCGGCGCTGCAAGAGGTCCAGCAGCGGATCGCCGAGCTGACCGTCGAGGCCGAGGAATCGGTCTCCGGAGTCCGCGTCGTCAAGGCGTTCGCACGCGAGCAGCACATGCTCGACCGGTTCCGCGACCGGGTCGTCCGCGTCTTCGACCAGAACGTCTTCTCGACCCGGCTGCGCGCCTTCTACAACCCGATGATCGCGTTCCTGCCGAACCTCGGCCTCGCGGTCGTCCTCCTCGTCGGTGGCCGCCAGGTGATCAACGGAACGCTGACCCTCGGCGACTTCACCGCCTTCTACACCTACCTGGTGATGCTGATCGGCCCGATGCGGATGCTCGGCACCGCGCTCGGGATGTCGCAGCGGGCGATCGCCTCCGGCAACCGCCTCTTCGAGATCCTCGACCGCGAGCCGGAGATCGAGAGCCCCCCCGAAGCCCCGGACCTGCCCCCGGGCGAGGGCCACGTCGTCCTCCGCGACGTCTCGCTCAGCTACGGTGCCGGCGACCCGGCGCTCGAGGACGTCAGCCTCGAGGTCGAGGCGGGCCGGGTCGTGGCCCTGGTCGGCCCTTCCGGATCCGGGAAGACCAGCCTCGTCGCGCTGCTGGCGCGGCTCTACGACCCGACCGCCGGCAGCGTCGAGATCGACGGCGCCGACCTCCGCGAAGTCGACGTCGGCTCGCTGCGACGCCAGATCGCATTCGTGGCCGACGACAGCTTCCTGTTCAGCGCGACGATCGCCGAGAACATCGCCTACGCGAAGCCTGACGCGAGCCGTGAGGAGATCGAGCTCGCCGCGCGTCGCGCCCAGGCCGCCGGGTTCGTCGAGCGCCTCCCCGACGGCTACGAGACGATGGTCGGCGAGCGCGGCCTCACACTGTCGGGCGGGCAGCGGCAGCGGATCGCGATCGCGCGGGCGCTGCTCGCCGACCCGCGGATCCTGATCCTCGACGACGCGACGTCGTCGGTCGACGCCCAGACCGAGGCCGCGATCAGGCGCGGACTCGACGAGGCGCTCGAGGGCCGGACTACGTTCATCGTCGCCCACCGGCTCTCGACGATCTCGCTCGCCGACGAGATCGTCGTCCTCGACGGCGGCCGGCTCGTCGATCGCGGCACCCACGATGAGCTGCTCGACCGCTGCCCGCTCTACCGCGAGATCGCCGACCACGGCCTCGCCGATCGGGCCTTCCTGCAGCGCGACCTCGAGGAGCGCGAGGAGGTGGCGCGGCTGTGAGGCGGCAGAGGACGGAGGACCGCAGACAGCAGTCAGCCGACACGAAGCAATGCGAGGAGGATCAGGCTCGCGAGTCGGAGACGCGGGCACCGTTCGGCGACGCCTGGCTGCTCGCGAAGTCGGTCTGGCGGACGTTCCGTGGCGACGACGATCGCGGCCGCAAGGTCCGCTGGCTGTTCGGCCTGCTCCGGCCCTACCGCGTCCGCGTGTTCTGGATGATGGTTGCGCTCGTCCTCGCCACGGCGGCGGCGCTCACTCCCCCCTACCTCGCCGGTCTGGCGATCGACAAGGGGATCACGCCGGGCGATCTCGACGCGCTGACGCTGATCGTCGTTGCCTTCCTCGTATCGGCGGCCGTCTACTGGGCGGCCACCTACGTGCAGACGTACCTCGTCGGCTGGGTCGGGCAGCGGGCGCTGCAGGACCTCCGCGAGCGCATCTACACCCACCTGCAGAGCATGTCGCTCGGCTTCTACACGCGGAACCGCCCCGGGGTCCTGATCTCGCGGATGACCAACGACGTGCAGGCGCTCGACACGCTCGTCACCGACGGCATCGTCACGATGGTCTCGAGCGTGCTGACGCTGGTCGGCGTGATCGTGATCCTGCTCGCCATCGACGTCCAGCTCGCCCTGGTGACGTTCCTGACCTTCCCGGTGCTCGCGATCGGCAGCATCGTCTTCCGGATCGCCTCGGCGAACGCCTACCGGCTGACCCGCGAGAAGATCGCGAACATCACCGCCTACCTGCAGGAGAGCCTCAGCGGCGTCCGCGTCGTCCGCAGCTTCGGGCAGGAGCCGCGCCACCTCTCCGAGATGACCGTTCTCAACGAGGAGAACCGCGAGGTCAACATGCGGACCGTCTACCTGAACGCTGCCTACTTCCCCGCCGTCGAGCTGCTCTCGGCGGTCGGCACGGCGGCGATCCTCCTCTTCGGCGGCTATCAGGTGGTCGAAGGCAACGTCGAGCTCGGCGTCCTGTTCGCGTTCGTCGGCTACCTGCAGACCTTCTTCGACCCGATCCAGCAGATCAGCCAGCTCTACACGACCTACCAGCAGGGCATGGCCGCCCTCGACAAGATCTTCGACCTGCTCGACACCGAGCCCGACCTCGTCGACCCGCCGAACGCGATCGATCCCGGCGAGATCCGCGGCGCGATCGACCTCGAGGGCGTCTGGTTCGGCTACGGCGACGACCCCGAACGCGACGGCGGCTGGGCGCTCCGTGACATCGACCTGCGGATCCTCCCCGGCCAGACGGTCGCGCTGGTCGGCGAGACCGGCGCCGGCAAGTCGACGCTGGCGAAGCTCGTCGCTCGCTTCTACGATCCCCAGCGCGGGCGGATCCTGATCGACGGGACCGACGTCCGCGAGCTCGACTCGAACGCACTCCGCAGCCGGCTCGGCATCGTCCCCCAGGAGGGCTTCCTGTTCAGCGGCACGATCGCCGACAACGTCGCCTTCGGGCGACCGGGAGCCTCGACCGAGGAGATCATGGAGGCGCTGCGCACGGTCGGCGGCGAGCCGCTCGTCGCCGGGCTCCCCGCCGGGCTCGACACCGAGGTCGGCGAGCGCGGCACCTCGCTGTCGGCGGGCGAGCGGCAGATCGTCGCCTTCGCGCGGGCGCTGCTGGCCGAGCCGCGGATCCTGATCCTCGACGAGGCGACCTCGAACGTCGACGTCCGCACAGAGCGGCGGATCGAGCAGGGCCTCGAGCGGCTCCTGGTCGGCCGGACCGCGATCGTGATCGCCCACCGGCTCTCGACGATCCGCCGGGCGAGCCGGATCGTCGTCCTCGAGAACGGCACGATCGCCGAGAGCGGCACCCACGAGGAGCTGCTCGAGCTCGGCGGTGCCTACGCCCGCCTCTACGGCACCTGGGCCGCGGTGCCCGCCGCCTAGATGATGATCTAAACGGTCGCCGGCTCAGCCACCGGGGCTGATCCCACCCGAGGAGCCGCCGCCGCCCGAGGAGCCGCCGGACGTGCCGCCGGAGCTGGTGCCTCCGGAGGGGGCGCCCGACGGCGGCGGCGTCACCGGTGCCGGCGTCGTCGTCGTCGGTACCGGGGTGGTCGTCGTCGCCGGCGGGGTGGTCGCGGTCGTCGTCGGGGCGACGTCGGAGGGGGCGCCGGTCGTCGTGTCGGAGATCGCGGTCCCGCTCTGGCCGCACTCGTCGAAGCCGAACGACTCGCCGGCGGTCTGCGCGTCGCTCTCGGCCTGGTCGAGCTGGACCGACAGCGACTCGACGGTGGCGCTGTCGCCGGAGGCGAGGGCGCTCTGCTGCTGGCCCAGCACCGAGATCTGCTCCTTGACCGCGACGTAGTAGTCGGAGAGCGAGCCGTCCGGGTCATCGGGCTTGCCGAGCGCCTGGAGGCCCTTCAGGGTCTGCTTGGTGATGTCCTCCTGCTGCTGAAGCGCGGTCGAGCTTCCGGACCCGTCCGAGGTCAGGTTCGCGATCGCCGCGTTCGCCTCCGCGCAGCGCGCGTCGGCGGCGGTGATGAACTCGTCCTTCGAGACCCCGCCGGCGCCGGTCGTGGTCGAAGACGTCACCGACGACGTCGTCGCATCGTCACCGCCGCAGCCGGCGCTCCAGATGGCGATCACGCCGATGGCCGCGACAGCCAGCCTGGCCGTCATCCCTCTCATCGCCCCGCAGGTTAGCGACCCACCCGCCCCGCCAAGCGCACCTCTGGACGGATGTCCGACGCTTCCCAGGAGCCGACCTTCTACGAGCGCCGAAGGGCCGCCCCCAGCGAGAGCTGCGGGCCAGGGATTCGAACCCCGAATACCTGTTCCAGAGACAGGCGTGTTGCCATTACACCAGCCCGCAGAGCTGCCGGTCAGATTAGCTGGATGATTAGCTAGCCGAGATCGTCGAGGTCGGCGTCCGCATCGGCGAGCATCGCCCGCTCCTCGCCGAGCTCGCGGCCCGTCTCGATCAGCCGCCGGGCGGCCATGAGGTCCTCGGGACGGCCGATCGAAAGGGCCGCGACGAGCCGGTCGGAGCGCACGTACCAGGCCGACAGCTCGAGCGCTTCGGGGTCGCCGCGGAGGATGACCTCGTCCCACTCGGAGGCGCCGCCGACGTACTCGAGCGAGGCCCAGTCGGAGAGGTCGCTGAAGAAGTAGGGGACGACCGTGTAGGGCTGCTTGTCGCCGAGCATGCCGCGGGCGGCGTGGCGGCCCTGCTGGAGAGCGACGTCCCAGTGCTCGAAGCGGGCCCGGCCGCCGTGCAGCCCACTCTCGTAGCTGCAGCAATCGCCGGCCGCGAAGACGCCCGGCACCGAGGTCTCGAGCCCGGAGTCGCAGTCGATCCCGTCGCCGACCTCGATGCCGGCCCGCGCGGCGAGCATCGTGTCGGGTCGGACCCCGGCGCCGACGACGACCGCGTCGCAGTCGATCGCGCGGCCGCTCTCGGTGAGAACCGTCTCGACCCGCTCGTCGCCCTCGAACGCTGCGACCGTCTCGCCGGTAACGATGTCGACGTCGTGGTCGGCCAGGAGGCGTTGCAGCCGCTCGCCGACCTCCTCGCCGAAGCTGCGGGCGAGGACCACGGGCTCGATCTCGACGATCGTGCAGCGCTTCCCGATCGCGGTCAGCGACGCCGCAACCTCGGCGCCGATGTAGCTGCCGCCGACGCAGACCACGTGCTCGGCGGCGGCGACGTCATCGCGGATCGCGTCGGAGCTTCCGAACGCGCGCAGGTAGTGGATGCCCTCGAGCTGGGCGCCGTCGACGCGGAGGATGTTGACCATCGCGCCCGTCGCCAGCAGCGCCTTACCGAAGCGGACCTCCTCCCCACCCTGGATCTTCGCCGTCCGCGCCTCCGGGTCGAGCGCGGTGACGCTCGTCCGGGTCAGCAGCTCGACGTCGTTCTCCCCGTACCAGTCGCGGGGATGGACTAGGGCTTCCTCGCGGGCGGCCTCGCCGCGGAGGTACTCCTTCGAGAGCGGGGGTCGATCGTAGGGCGGCTCCGGCTCGCGACCGACGAGCAGGATCGATCCGTCGGCGCCGCGCCGGCGCAACTCCGCAGCGCAGTGCGCCGATGCCACGCCGCCGCCGACGAGCAGGAAGTCGACCTCGCGGTCGGCCACCGGGTCAGTCGGGCTTCCGGTGGACCGTCGCCTGCTCGACGCCGAGGTATCTCGTCAGCTCCTCCTCGGCTGCGGGGTCGAGGACCGCGAGGACCTCGTCACCGGCCTGGAGGACGGTGTCCGGCGTCGGGACGAAGCCGGTGCCGTCGCGCATGACGCTGATCAGCAGGCTGCTCTTCGGCATGTTCAGCTCGTGCAGGGGGCTGCCGACGACCTGTGCGTCCTCGCCGATCAGCAGGTCGATGATCTCGATGTTCGCGTCAGCGAGGTCGAGCAGGTGGACGAGACCGTAGCGCGGCACCTGCCGCTCGATCAGGCGCAGGATCAGGTCCGTCGCCGAGACGTAGGGCTTGACGCCGAGCAGGTCGAAGTGCTGGCGGTTGCGCGGGTTGTTGACGCGGGCGATGACGCGATCGACGTCGTACTTGTCCTTCGCCACCTGGCAGATCAGCAGGTTGTCCTCGTCGTCGCCGGTGACGGCGATGACCATGTCGGCGCGGGCGATCCCGGCCCGCTCGAGGACCCAGAGCTCGGAGGCGTCCCCGTAGAGGACGCGGTGCTCGAGCTCCTGCTCGACGGTCAGGTATCGCTCGCGGTCGGCCTCGATCAGCGTCACCTCGTGGCCCTTGTCGATCAGCTCGCGGGCGAGGTTCCAGCCGACCTTGCCGCCGCCGACGATCAGCATGTAATCGCCGCCCTCGCGCTCACCCATCCGGCTGGCCCTCCTTGCTCGCCGCGACCTCGCGGAGGTTCGTCTCGAGCATCTCGATCGCCGTCCGCGTCGGGCAGACCGTAGTCATCCCCTGGGTCGCGTACCACTCGGCCCGGTACGGGTCGAGGATCCGGGCGATCACCGTCTCGACGTTGAAGCGCCGCTGGGCGATCTGGGCGATGACGATGTTGGTGTTGTCGCCGTTCGTGGAGGCGACGAAGACGTCGGCCCGCTCGATCCCGGCCGTCGTCAGGGCGTCGATCTCGAGGCCGGTGCCGACCGTGAACTGGCCGCCCGCGTCCTCCCACGACGTGTCGAGCCCGAGCTCGAGGCGGGCGTGCGAGTCGGGGTCCTCGTCGAGGCAGGAGACCTCGTGGCCTTCGGCCAGCATCGCTCGCGCGACGGACGAGCCGACGCGCCCGGCTCCCACGATCAGGATCAGCATGCGGCGATCTTATTCACCGGGCGGAGCTGTCAGCAGGACCCGGCAGGGCGCATGCTTGAGGACGTACTCGCTGACCGGCCCGATCTCCGCGGGCTTCGCTCCGCGCACGCCGCCGAGGATCGCACCGCCGCGGACGAGGGTCGGCGGCTCGCCGCCGACGATGATCGCCTCGACGTCATGCTCACGCGCCCGCTCGACGATCGCGGCGCCGACGTCGCGGGCCAGCACGTAGCCGCTGTCGGCCTCGACCCCGGGGTACTCGTCGGCGATCTCTCGCGCCCGCGACAGCGCCCGCTCGGCGGCGCCGATCCGGTCGGCCGGGATCGGGCCCTCGAGCGGGACGGTCAGCGGCAGGTCGATCACGTAGAGCAGCTCCAGGCGCGGGTTGCTCTGCCCCTCGAGCGGGTTCGACTCCGCCAGGCGGCAGGCGGTCTGGACGATGTCGTCGTCGAGCTTGCTGGTTCCCAGGACCGGGACGAGGACGCTGTCGAGCTCGACGTCGGGCCGATGCTTGAGCAGCGCCTGCTCGGGGACCGTCACCCGCTCGGTCATCGGCAGCCCCTGGACGACCCGGCGGTAGACGAAGTAGGAGACGAGGCCGAAGACCATCCAGCCGCCACCGACCCAGAGCGCCGCGCTCTGGATGACGAAGATCGAGACGAACCCGGCACCGGTCAGGGCGATGCCGATCACCGCCGGGATCGGCACCGAGCCGCCGCGGACGCGGATCGACAGCGGCACCTCGTAGGGGCGGTCGCGCTCCGGCTCTCGGAAGCGGAGCCGGATCAGCGACGCGTGCGCGATCGAGATCGCCAGCGTCGCCCCGAACGCGAAGACCGCGGCGAGGAGCTCGATGTCGCCCGGCAGGACGAGGCCGACCGCGAACGCGGCGGCGATCAGGATCGCCACGTGCGGGGTCGATCGGCGGCCGCCGAGCTTGCCGAGCCAGCTCGGGATCTGGCGGTTGGTGGCGAGCACGTAGACGTGCCGGGAGAGACCGAGCATCGTCACGTTCGCGGCGAAGAACAGGATCAGCGGCGCGATCGCGACGACGGCCCATTTGAAGATGTCGGCCAGGATCGCCGGCTCGAAGGCGGTCGTGACGCCGAGCACGGGCGCGTCCTCGAACGTCGTCGCCAGCGCCGTGGTCGGGCCGTCGGGGCCGGCGACGACCGGCAGCGCCATCAGCGCGACGAACGACATTCCCACATAGATGAACGGGACGACGAGCGTTCCCGCGCGGAGGACGTGGCGGAGGTCGGCGCGGCGCCAGGCGAGATCGGGAGCGAGGTCGGACGAGGCCTCGATTCCGGCGACCGCCACCATCGAGATCACCAGGGCGGTGGCGAGGTTCTCGATGCTCGGCGCCCCGAAGGCGTCGAGCGAGTCGGTCAGAGCGCTCGGATCCCAGACGACGATCGCGCCGACGACGACGAGCAGGACCTGGAGCAGCAGGTCGGCGGCCGTCATCGCGACGAGCAGGCCCTGGCGGCGGCTGCCGGTGTAACCGATGATGTTGATCGCGGCGACGACAAGGACGACGGCGACGGCCACGATCGCCTCGCCGCTGCCGTCGGTGAACTCGCTCGAGATCGGGCCGAGGTAGTGCGGGACCGTGATCGCGGCGAGCGCGATCACGATCACGTAGTCGATCAGGATCGCCCAGCCGGCCACGAAGCTGACGAGCTCGTTGAACGCGTAGCGGGCGAGCGTGTTCGAGCCGCCGCGCTCGCCGTACATCGCCCCGCCCTCGACGTAAGTCATCGTCGTCACCACATAGATCAGCCCGGCGACCGCGAAGACGACCGGCGTCAGCGCCAGGGCGTTGTCGGCGACGACGCCCAGGGAGTAGTAGACCGAGAATGCGACCGCCGAGTGGGCCACCGCCCACAGCCACGGCACGCCGAAGAACCGCCGGCCGAGCGCCGGCCGGCCCATCCGCCGCTCCCTCATGCCCGGCCCCTCAAGCCGGGCGCCGCATCGCCAGGTAGAGCCGTCCCCCGCCGATCGCCGTGAAGATGACCCCGAGCAGGACGCCGAGCGAGGCCGGCCCGCCTCCCGCCGCCAGGGTCCGGACCACGATCAGGACCCCGAGCGCGAGGATCACCGACGAGAGAACCTTCGTTCCGCTCGAGCCGATCCGCTGCGGCGACGCCATCGGCGGCGATTGTAGTTGCCGTCCCGACGTTGCAGTCACCGCCGGGGGCGGCTTGCCGAAGCGGCTCAGGCGGCGACCGCGACGCCGATACCGGCCTGCTCCCCGTGCGGGTTCGCGGCGACGATGACGCGGCACGGGCGCTTGGCGAGCACGCCCTGAAGCGTCTTGCCGTACAGCGGCGTCCCGTTCCTGTAGGTGAGCTGCATGACGATCGCGACGGCCTTGATGTCGATCGCCTCCTCGATGATCGCCTTCGGCGCCTGCCCGGGCCGGACCCGCTGCACGTGGCCGGTCACGCGGGCGCCGGGAATCAGCTTCGCCCGCTCGATCTTCGACTGCGCCTTCTCCTGCTGGCGCGGCAGCGGCGCGTCGATCGGCAGGTGCGCGGGGACGTTGAGCAGCGAGAGGACGTGGATCTGGCGCCCCTTGCGGGCAGCGAGCCGGGCGGCGGTGCCGATCGTCTGCTCGGAGAAGGGATCGTCCTCGAACGGGACCAGGACCGACCGGTACTCGACCTCCTCGACGTCGAGCGGTTCCGGCAGCACGACGGTGACCGTCTCCTTGATCGGCAGGTTGTGCCGGCGCCGGTAGCCGAGGTAGACGAGCGAGCCGAAGATCATCCAGCCGAGCCCGATCGCCGCCGTGACCGGGTTCATGACCATCACCACGACCCATGCGGAGAAGGTTCCGAGGCCGCCGAACACGGCCGTGAGCGGGATCTCGACCCCGGCGACCCGCACGTTCCCCCTCGGCTTCCAGAGCCGCTCGCTGGTGTCGCGCCGCCGCATCCACAGCACCGAGACGTGCGCGACCGTGAACGAGAGCATCGCGCCGAACGAGTACATCGTCGCGAGCAGGTCCGCCTGGCCGGGCAACAGCGCGATCGAGGCGATGATCGAGAAGGTGATGATCGCGACGTGCGGCGTCCGGAACCGCGGGTGGATCTGCCGCAGCCGCTCCGGCAGCTGACGGTGCTGGCCCATCGAGAAGGTCAGCCGCGAGACGCCGATCATCCCGGCGTTGGTGGCGATCACGAGGATCACCGCCGCGAGGACGCCGACGTAGACGCGGAGGACGTCGGTGACGCCGGCACCGAGGCCGAGGTTCTCGACGATCCCGAGCACCGGATCGCCCGCGAACGTGGTGCCGAGCTCGGTCGTGTAGCCGTCGGGGCCGAGCGTCACCGGCATCGCCGACAGGGCGATGATCGGCAGCAGCGCGTAGAGGCCGAGCACGGCGGCGACGACGTAGGCGCTGCCGCGCGGGATCGACCGCTCCGGCTCGATCGCCTCCTCGGACATGTTCGAGATCGTCTCGATGCCGGTGTAGGCGATCATCCCGAGCGCGATGCCGAGCGCGAAGTCGCCCCAGGTCGGGGCGACGCCGAGGTCGACGTTGCCGATCAGCGTGTCGGGGCTGAAGACCAGCAGCATGCCGACGACGACGAGCAGCACCTGGGTCGCGAGGTCGCCGAGCGCGAGGATCAGGTTGAGCCGCGCCGACTCCTGGGTGCCCTTGATGTTGAGCGCCGCGAGCGCGGCGATCAGCACGATCCCGCCGACGATGTCGCCGGGGCTCTCCCGGAGCGGCTCCCAGAAGACCCCGAGGTAGTGAGGGACGAAGAAGGCCGAGATCGCGACCGTGATGATGTAGTTGAGCATCTGGCCCCAGCCGGCGATGAAGCTGACCAGCTCGTTGAAGGCGTGGCGCGCGAAGCTCGCCGAGCCGCCCGCCTCCGAGTGCATCACCGTCCCCTCGATGTAGGTCGCGGCGGTGCAGGCGAAGATCAGGCCCGAGACCATGAACGCGATCGGGGTCAGCCCGAGCGCGAACGCGGCGACGACGCCGAGCGCGTAGTAGATCGACGAGCCGACGTTGCCGTAGGCGGCGCTGAACAGGGAGCCGACGCCGTGAACGCGCTGGAGAGACTGGTCGCGGGGGACGCGGTGCGCCATGCGGAGCGCGACTATACGACCGCGCCCGACCGCTACCGGCGCTCAGCCGCCCGGCGGATCGCCGGCGCCCTCGTTGCCTCGCTTCAGCCCGACCCAGAGGCGTCCGAGCCCGAGCAGCAGGAAGAGCACGCAGATCGCGAACTCGCCCGACGCCGGGCCGGGGTCGCCGAAGCCGACGACGAGCATGCCGACGACGGCGAAGAGGACGACGACAGCCGCGAAGAAGCTGCTCGCGATCTCATAGAGCGTCCGCTCGCGCTTCTCGCCGGACATCGCCCGATTCTCTCGCAGTGCGCGCCCTATCCGTAGCCGTCGTGGCTCGGCGAGTGTCCGGGCGTGGCTGGCGACGCCCGGTGCCCGCCCTCGTGCTGGTTGCACGGGGGCGGGTGCCGGGCGCCGTCAGCCGCGTCCCGGACGCCGCCGAACGCGGCGGCTAGAAGTGGATGATGGGAATGATCAGGATCGCGACGATGTTGGCGACCTTGATCATCGGGTTGATCGCCGGGCCGGCGGTGTCCTTGTAGGGATCGCCGACCGTGTCGCCGGTCACCGAGGCGGCGTGGGCCTCCGAGCCCTTGCCGCCGTAGGCGCCGTCCTCGATCAGCTTCTTGGCGTTGTCCCAGGCGCCGCCGCCGACGGTCATCGAGACGGCCATGAAGAAGCCGACGACGATGACGCCGATCAACAGGCCGCCGAGTGCCTCGACGCTCCAGATGCCGATCAGGACCGGGATCACGATCGGGATCAGCGACGGCAGGATCATCTCCCGCTGCGCGGCTGCGGTCACGATCGCGACGGTGCCGCCGTAATCGGGCCGCTCGGTGCCCTCCATGATCCCCGGGCGCTCCTTGAACTGGCGGCGGACCTGCTCGACGACCTCGCCGCCGGCGCGGCCGACGGCCTCGATCGCCAGCGAGGCGAACAGGTACGTCATCATGCCGCCGACGAGGAGGCCGATCAGGACCTTCGGGTCGCTGATGTCGAACGGGATCGCAGAAACCCCGGCCTCGGCCTCGGCCTCGACCCGGAACGCTGCGAAGAGGACCAGCGCCGCGAGGACGGCGGAGCCGATCGCGTAGCCCTTCGTGACCGCCTTCGTCGTGTTGCCGACCGCGTCGAGCGGGTCGGTCACGTTGCGGACCTCCTCGGGGAGCTCCGCCATCTCGGCGATGCCACCGGCGTTGTCGGTGATCGGGCCGAACGCGTCGAGTGCGACGATCAGGCCGGTCAGCGAAAGCTGCGCCATGACCGCGATCGCGATCCCGTAGATGCCGGCGATCTCGTTGGCGCCGAAGATCGCCGCCATGATGATCACGGCCGGGATCGCGGTGCCCTGGAAGCCCTGGGCGAGCCCCTGGATGATGTTCGTGGCGTGGCCGGTGATCGACGCCTTCGAGATCGTCTTCACCGGCCGGAACCGGGTCGAGGTGTAGTAGTCGGTGACGATGAACAGGCCTGCGGTGACCGCGATGCCGATCAGCGCGCAGAACCAGAGGTCGGTCACCGAGGCGCCGGCGAGGGCGCTCTCCGGGTCGGCGACGTTGAACTGCAGCGGATCCGACATCAGCCAGTCGGTGATCGGGTAGAAGGCGATCGCGGAGAGGACGCCGGAGACGATCAGGCCCTTGTAGAGCGCGCCCTCGACGTTGCCGCTCTTGCTCCGCACCGAGAGCGCGCCGACGATCGACGCCAGGATCGCGACGCCGCCGAGGATCAGCGGGTAGACGGCGACCTCGCGGGCGGCCTCGATGTTGAAGCTGAGCACGCCGAGCAGCATCACCGCGACCGCGGTGACCGCGTAGGTCTCGAAGAGGTCGGCGGCCATCCCGGCGCAGTCGCCGACGTTGTCGCCGACGTTGTCGGCGATGACGGCGGGGTTGCGCGGGTCGTCCTCGGGGATCCCGGCCTCGACCTTGCCGACGAGGTCGGCGCCGACGTCGGCCGCCTTCGTGAAGATGCCGCCGCCGAGCCGGGCGAAGACGGAGATCAGCGAGCCGCCGAAGCCGAGGCCGATCAGCGCGTCGATCGCCTCCTTGTCCTCGTCCCCGGTGAGGATGAGGATCCCGAAGTAGCCGGCGACGCCGAGCAGCGCCAGGCCGACGACGAGCAGGCCGGTGACCGAGCCGCCCTTGAAGGCGGCGTCGAGCGCCGGCGGCACGCCGCCGCGGGCCGCCTCGGCGACGCGCGAGTTCGAGCGCACCGAGACGTTCATGCCGATGTAGCCGGCGGCGCCCGAGAGGACGCCGCCGATCACGAAGCCGATGCCGGTCGAGACGCCCTGGAGGATCACGAGGACGACCGCGAGGATGATCGCGACCAGCCCGATGATCATGTACTGGCGGTTCAGGTAGGCCTTCGCGCCCTCCTGGACCGCTCCGGAGATCTCCTGCATCCGCTCGTTGCCGGGAGAGAGGCTCAGCAACCGCTTGGTCACGAGCGCGCCGTAGAGGACCCCGGCGGCCGCGCAGACGAGCGCGATGACGACGCCGTGGTCGGTCAGGAAGTCAGTCAAGTTCGGATTTCCTCCATCGATCTGGACTCAAAAAGAAGCCGCCCCTGGTACGTGGGACGGCCACGAAAAGCCGGGGCAGCATACCCGTAAACGGCGGGCTGATGCGCTTCGGGTCTAGTCGGACCCAGGGGTCCAAAGGCGTGGCGGCGCCTTCCCGGAGGTCCCGCCGCCCGCGGTGCCGCCCCCGGCAGGCGGCGTCCCCTCGCCGGGCCCGGGTCCGCCGCCGGGCTCGCCGCCCTCGCCGCCCTCGCCGGACTGCTGCGCGTAGAGCATCTGCAGCTGCGAGAGCGCGTTGCGGATCTCGTGCTGGGACTCCTCGTCGAGCGCGCCGACCATCCCGCGAACCGCTTCGATGCCGACCCGCGCCTGCTCGAGGTCGCGCTCGTCCTCCTTGGCGATCCGGCGGTAGGCGAGGTTGATGATGCTGACGACGCTCTGCGCGACCAGGTCCTGGACGCGGACGCGTCGCATCTCCTCCTCCATCTGCCGGAGCATCTGCTCCTGCTCGGGGGTGAGCTGCTCGGGGTCGGGGCCGCCTCCCCCGTCCTCCGGGTCCTGACCGCCGTCCGCTCCGGTTCCCTCGGCTTCGCTCATGCCCGGACCTTACCCCGCCGCGAGGTAGCTGGCAGCCGTGCGATCGACGGCCGCGCGGTAGGCCTCCGCGATCGTCGCCCCGGCGTCGACCTTCGAACGCATCCGTTGGGCGCCGTTCGGGCCGGTCGGGTCGAAGTCGCCGAGATCGATCCCGAGGGCCCGGCGAGCGGGCTCGGTCCACTCGAGGAGCCGCTCGACCGCGACCGCGGCCGGGACCTCTGCTCCCTCGTCGAAGTCGATCATTCGCCCGTCGAGGCCGTGGCGGATCGCCCGCCAGAGGTTCTCCTCGAGCTCGCGGGCGCGGCGCGGGGCGGCGAGGACGCCGTCGTCGTGGTCGGCGCACGCCTGCGCGACCGCGGCGACCATCAGCCCGGCCAGCGCGAACGACTCCTCGCCGTCGGTCTGCGCGTCGCAGATCCTCACCTCCACGGTTCCGAAGCTGTGATGGGGGCGGATGCTCCACCAGAGCTGAGTCGACTCGACGATCGAGTTGGTCCGCTCGAGGAGGTCGACGAACTCCGCGTAGGTTCGCCAATCGCCGAACGGGTCGTGGATTCCGCAGCGTGGGAACGTCCGCGTGAAGATCTCGCTCCGGACCGAGGCGAGGCCGGTGTCGCGGTTGTCGAGGAACGGCGAGTTCGCGGAGATCGCGAGCAGCAGCGGCAGGACGTTGCGCAGCGAGTCGCAGACGGCGACGGCGCGATCGGCGCCGCGGACGCCGACGTGGACGTGGAGGCTCCAGGTGTTGTTGCGCTGCGCGACCCAGCCGAGCTCGGCGCTGAGCCGGCGGTAGTGGGGCGTGTCGATGATCGCCTGGTCGAGGTAGTCCGCCCACGGATGGGTCCCGCAGGCCGCCAGCGCCCGGCCTTCGCGACCGGCGAGGTCGAAGAGCAGGCGGCGATGCTCGCGCTGGCGCCGCTTCATCTCGGCGAAGTCCTCGGATCGGCCCGAGCGGATCTCGATCTCGGTGTCGATCAACTCGCCGCGCACCGACTCGGCGAGCAGCGGGTCCTCCTGCGCCTCCTCGAACATCCGCTCGAAGCCGTGTGCGAGATCGAGCGTGACCGGGTCGAGGATCGCGAACTCCTCCTCGACGGCCATCGTGAAGTCCGTCGCCTCCTCGAACCGCTCCCGGGCGGCGCCGAGGTCGAGGCTCTCGTCACGAGCCACGGTCATGGGTTCACGCCAGGTAGAAGTACAGCGCGTAGAGGAGGTCGACGGCCGGGCTCGACGTGTGGACCGTCACCTCCGGCGGAACGTCGAGGAGCTGCTCGGAGTAGTTGAAGATGACCCTGACGCCCGCCTCGACGAGCCGGTCGGCGACCTCCTGGGCCGCCTCGGCGGGCACCGCGAGGACGCCGACGACGACCTCCTCGGCGCTGATGAAGTCCTCGAGGTCGTCGAGCGGGCGAACCTCGATCCCGCCGATCTTCTTGCCGGTCAGCTTCGGCGAGACGTCGAAGATCGAGACGATCCGGAAGCCGTGGTCGGCGAAGATGTCGGAGGTGGCGATCGCCTGCCCGAGGTGGCCGGCCCCGAACAGCGCGATGTTGTGATGCCCCGAGGTGCGGAGGATCTTGCGGATCTCGGCGACCAGCGAGTCGACGTTGTAGCCGACGCCGCGCTTGCCGAACTTGCCGAAGCCGGAGAGGTCGCGGCGGATCTGGGTCGAGTTGACGTGCGTCCACGAGGCGAGGTCCTGCGAGGAGATCGTCTCCCGGCCCATCTTCCGGGCCTGGATCAGGACCTGCAGGTAGCGGGCGAGCCGGGCCGCTACGCCGAGCGAGAGCCGCTCGGAAACCTGGCCGTTACGAGCCACGCCCGCGGCGGGAAGGTCTGTGGTGCGCCGCGCGCTCACTCCGCAAAGGTACCGAGCCGGGAGCGAAGGAGGTCGGCGTCGAGGACGAGCTCGCTGACGCGCTCGCCGTTGAGCTCGACGACGGGGATCAGCTCGAGCAGGCTCCGGTGCAGCCCGGGGTCGGTCTCGATGTCGACCTCACGGAGCTCGAAGGCCGCCCCTTCACGGCGCAGGCCCTCGATCGCGTCGCGAGCCTCGTCGCAGAGATGGCAGCCGGGACGGCCGTAGAGCGTGATCACGTCGGTGGGCATCGGAAGGCCTAGCGGGCGGCGGCGTCGAGATCGAGATAGCCGGGATAGGCGATCGGCTCGCTGTGGCGGGCGGCGGAGCCGATCATCGCGGCGTTGTCGGTGCAGAGCTCGGGCGACACGAGCTTGAGCCGGACGCCGCGCTCGGCGCAGAGCTCGGCGGTCCGCTCGCGCAGCAGGGCGTTCGCCGCGACACCGCCGCCGAGTGCGACCGCCTCCCACCCTGCGGTCTCGATCGCCCGGCGCAGCTTCGCGACGAGCTGGCCGACGACCGCGCTCTGAAAGCTCGCCGCGAGGTCGGCGCGGCGCTCCGCGGTCGCCTCGGCACCGAGGTCGCGAACCGCATAGACGAGCGCCGTCTTCAGCCCGCTGAAGCTGAAGTCGAGGCTGCCGTCGTGGCTCATCGCGATCGGCAGCGGGAACGCCTCAGGGTCACCTGATTCGGCCTCGCGCTGGATCGCCGGCCCGCCCGGGAAGCCGAGGCCGAGCAGCCGCGCGGCCTTGTCGAGCGCCTCGCCGGCGGCATCGTCGAGCGTCTGGCCGGCGACCGCGAACGTGCGGTGGTCGTGGACCTCGGCGAGCAGGGTGTGGCCGCCGCTCGCGATCAGCGCCAGGAACGGCGGCTCGAGCGGATCCGGCTCGAGGAAGGCGGCAGCGACGTGGCCGTGGAGGTGATCGACCGGGATCAGCGGCTTCCCGGTCGCCGCCGCCAGCGACTTCGCGGTGTTGACGCCGACGAGCAGGGCGCCGATCAGGCCCGGCTTCGCGGTCACCGCGATCGCATCGATCTCGCCGAGATCGCTGCCGGCGTCCTCGAGCGCCGACTCGAGCACCGGGTTGATCAGCTCGAGGTGCTTCCGCGAGGCGACCTCGGGCACGATTCCGCCGTATCGCGCGTGCAGGCGGGCCTGCGAGGAAACGACGTTGCTGAGCACGGTCGGGCCGTCGAGCACCGCCGCGCAGGTGTCGTCGCAGGACGTCTCGATGGCGAGGATCCGCGTCACGCAGCGACCCAGGTCTAGAACCCGGGCTCGCCGAGCCACATGATCATCGCGTCCTCGCCGTTGTCGCTGTAGTAGCGGCGGCGGCGGCCGGCGCGACGGAACCCGAGCTTCTCGTACATCGCGATCGCGGCGTGGTTGGAGACCCGGACCTCGAGCGTGTAGCGCTCGTCGCGGCCGGCCTCGTCCAGCATCCGCTCGACCATCCGGACAGCGACGCCGAGCCGGCGCAGATCGGGATCGACGGCGACGTTCATCAGGTGGAAGACGTCGGCATAGCGCGAACAGACGAGGTAGCCGATGATCTCGTCGCCGGCGACGGCGGCGATGCAGACGCCCGAAGGCTTCGAGACCTCGAGGACGAACATCGCCAGCGACCACGGGGCCGGAAACGAGCGCCGCTCGATCGACAGGACGGCCGGAAGGTCGCCGTAGCCGATCCGCCGGAACGTGACCTCGCCGGGGCCGATGATCGCTGATTCAGCTGCCGTCGTTTCGCTCAAGCCAACGCTCCGCGTCGGGTCGTCTCATGTACTTCGGGGTCACGCCGGCCGGGAAATGCGCCGAGCCGGGGCCCATCTTGGCGGCCAACCGGCAGACCTGCCGCGCCGAGAGCCGGTGCGCAGGATCGTCGTCAGCCGGGATGACGAGGCCCTCGGCCTCGATCTCGCTCCTGAATCGTACTGCGCCCTCGCCGGCGGCAATCGCGCCTTCGAGGTCGCCGCCGAGCGCCGCGACGACCTCGCCGGGAGCGGCAACCACCGGTTCGCCGGGACCGGCACCGCGGTCGACTGCAGCGAAGACCTCGCCGCGGCGGGCATCGACGACGCCGATCCGGGGTCGTCGTCCCGGCCGCTCATCGTCGGCGAGCCCGGCGGCGAGCGCCGCGGTCGTGTCGACCCCCGCGACCGGCAGCCGGCGGGCCTGGGAGAGCGCCCGCGCCGTGCTGATCGCGATCCGCAGCCCGGTGAACGATCCCGGGCCCCTGCCGACCGCGATCGTCTCGATCCGCTCCCAGCCGCCGGCCGCACCGACCGCGGCGTCGACCATCCCGAGCAGCGCCGAGCCGGCCACCGGCCGGCCGTCCGGGCCCGGCCCCTGCGCCGCCTCGTGGACGACTTCGTCGCCGTCGCCGGCGAGCACCGCCACCGTCGTCCAGGCCGTCGCGGTGTCGAAGCCGAGGATCACCGGTTCCTCACGATCGTGATCAGCCGTTCGTCGCCGCCGGCATGGACGAGCTCGACGTCCGCCGCCGGCTCGGCGATCGCTTCGGCGGCCGGATCCGGCCACTCGACGAACGCGATCGCGTCCGCCGTCAGGTAGTCGTCGAGCAGCGCCGGGTCCTCACCGGCGAGCCCGGAGGCGCCGGCGAGCCGATGCAGGTCGAGGTGCGAGACGGGCACGCGTCCCTCGTAGCGCTGACCGATCGTGAAGGTCGGCGACGTGACCGGCCCCGACACCCCGAGCGCGCGGGCGGCGCCGCGCACGAAGGTCGTCTTGCCGGAGCCGAGATCGCCGCTGAGCAGGACCACGTCGCCGGGACGAAGCTCGGCGGCGAGCTCGGCGGCGATCTCCTCGGTCCGCCCCGCGCCGTCGGAGCGGTGCCGCTCCCGCCGTTCGGTCGGCTCGGGGGCGGTCATCTAGGGAGCGAAGATGTCGAGCTGGTCCTCGCCGCGCATGGGCCCAGGCGCCGGAGCCTCTGCCTGCGTCTGCTCAGGCGCCGGCTCGGCGAGCAGGCGGCCGAGCGTCGCGAAGTCCTCGCTCATCGTCGCCCGCAGGCCCGGCGTCCGCAGCGCCGCGGCCGGATGGAGGATCGGGAAGACGTGCACGGTGCGGGCGCCGAGCTCGTGGACCTGGGGTCGTCCGCGAACCTTCGTGATCCCGGACTGGTTGGCGGTGATCAGCTTCGTTGCGAAGTTCCCGAGCGTGACGATCACCTTCGGCTCGATCAGCCGGACCTTCTCGAGCAGGTACGGCCGGCACGCCTCGAGCTCGCCGGGCTGGGGATCGCGATTGCCCGGGGGCCTGCACATCAGCGTGTTGGCGATGAAAACGGAGTCGCGGTCGAGGCCGATCTCGCCGAGCAGCTCGTTGAGCAGGCCGCCGGCCCGGCCCACGAACGGCAGGCCCTGACGGTCCTCCTCGGCACCCGGCGCTTCGCCGATGAACATCAGGTCCGCGTCGGCGTTGCCGGCGCCGAAGACCACCTTCGTTCGGGTCTCGGCGAGCGGGCAGAGCGTGCATCCGGACGCCTCCCGATAGACCTCGACGAGCGCCTCTCGACGTTCGGTCGCTCCGCTCACGAGCCCGGCTTCCGCTCCCGGTTGTGGGCGAGATCGCGCTTGAAGCGCCGACGGGCACCGTCCCGATCGATCCCGCGCCGATCCTCCATCCGCCGCTTCTGCGCGGCCGTCGGCTGCCGGCTCAGCCCGAACGACGAGAGCCGGCGGCTGGCGCCGTCCTTCCCGCAGGAGGGGCAGGCCGCCGCCTCCGTTCCAACCGGGACCAGCTCCTCGAACAGCGCGCCGCATTCGCCGCAATCGAACTCGTAGATCGGCATCAGGCCTGATCGTAGACGGGGACCCGGATCGGGCCTACGGCGCGGCTATCATCCGGGACCGGCTCGTGGCCGCTACCCGAAAGGAAGCGGACCGATCAGGACCGAGCCGGTCTCGAACACAACAAGACGACCGTCTGGTATCTCGACCGGGAACTGGAACGGATGCAGCCCCCGAACGCGCAAATCTCCCCGATCCCCCCGATCACGCTGGTCGGCGCCGGGCGCGTGGGCGGCAGCATCCACCGGGCCCTTCTCGCCGCCGGCGCCGACGCCCGTCTGCTCGACCGCGACGGCATCGCCGACGGCTGCGGCGATGCCGAGGTCGTCCTTTTCTGCGTCCCGGACGGCGAGATCGAGTCCGCCTGCCGGGGGGCCGTGGCCACGGCCCCCCGCCTCCGCTTCGCCGGGCACACGAGCGGCTCGCGGTCGCTGGCCGCCTTGGACGCGGCCGCCGAGGCTGGCGCCGACTGCTTCTCGCTGCACCCGCTGCAGACGGTTCCCGACGACGCGACCGATCTCACCGGAGCGCCGGCGGGGATCGCCGGCACCACTGCCGAGGCGATCGTGCTCGCGCACGCGATCGCCGATCGCTGCCAGATGGTCCCCTTCGACGTGCCCGAGGAGTCCCGCGCCGCCTATCACGCTGCCGCCGCGGTCGCCTCGAACTTCCTCGTCGCACTCGAGACGAGCGCCGAGGAGCTGCTCGAGGCGGCCGGGGTCGGCGATGCCCGCGAGCTTCTCGCTCCGCTCGTCCTCCGCTCGGCGGCGAACTGGGCCGAGCGCGGCGAGGCCGCACTGACCGGCCCGATCGCCCGCGGCGACGAGGCGACCGTAACGGCTCACCTCGAGGCCATCGCCGCTACCGCCCCGCAACTGCTCCCGCTCTACGAGGTGCTCGCCGAGCGCACCCGCGAGATCGCTGCTTCCCGGGAGCGGCGATGAGGATCGTCGAGACCAAGCGGGAGCTGCGCGAGGCGCTCGCCCCGGCCCGGCGCGAGGAGCGGACGATCGGCCTGGTCCCGACGATGGGCTATCTCCACGACGGCCACGTCGCGCTGATCGAGGCCGCCCGCAGCGACTGCGACGTGGTCGTGATGAGCCTGTTCGTCAACCCGGCGCAGTTCGGGCCCGGCGAGGATCTGGAGAGCTACCCCCGCGACCGCGACCGCGACGTCGCGATCGCCGAAGCGTCCGGCGTCGATCTCGTCTACGCGCCGTCCGTCGAGGAGGCCTACCCGCCCGGCTTCGCGACGTCGGTCGAGGTCGAGGAGCTGACCGAGGTCCTCTGCGGCGCCCCCGGCCGACGCGGGCCCGAGCACTTCCGCGGCGTCACGACGATCGTCGCCAAGCTCTTCAATGCCATCGACCCCGACGCCGCCTACTTCGGCCAGAAGGACGCCCAGCAGGCGGTCGTGATCCGCCGGATGGTCGCCGACCTCGACTTTCCGATCCGGATCGAGGTCCGGCCGACCGTCCGCGAGGCCGACGGCCTGGCGATGTCGTCGCGGAACGCTCATCTGAGCCCGGCCGATCGCGAGCGGGCGCCGGCGCTGCACCGGGCGTTGAGCGCCGCTGCGGCGAGCGCCCTGCCGGGAGGTGCGGTCGACGATGCGCTCGCCGCTGCCCGGGCCGAGCTCGCCGAGTCCGGTGTCGAGGCCGAGTACCTCGAGGCCCGCGACGCCGAGGACCTCAGCCCGATCGAGAGCTTCAACGGCCGCCCGGCGCTGATCGCCGTCGCGGCACGGGTCGGAGACACCCGGCTGATCGACAACGTCGTCGTCGAACCGGCGGCGCCACAACCAGAGAGGCAGGAACGCCGATGAGCACCGCACCACGGGTACCGAACACCCCGCCCGACGAGCGCCCGAAGGTCTCGATTCCACGCCTGAACGAGATGCGCGAGCTCGGCGAGCCGATCGCGATGGTCACCGCCTACGACTTCCCGTCGGCGCAGGTGGCGGAGGAGGCCGGCGTCGACATCGTCCTCGTCGGCGACTCCGGAGCGATGACCGTGCTCGGCTACGACACGACGGTCCCGGTCGGGATGGACGAGATGCTGATGCTCGCCGCCGCCGCCCGCCGCGGCCTGAAGACGGCGTTCCTGGTCGGCGACATGCCGTTCGGCTCCTACGAGAACTCGAACGAGCAGGCGATCGCCAACGCCCAGCGGTTCATCAAGGAAGCGGGTTGCGACGCCGTCAAGCTCGAACGCGGCGGCGCCTCGGTCGATCGGGCGCGGGCGATCGTCCGGGCCGGGATCCCGGTGATGGGCCACGTCGGCCTGACTCCGCAGACGGCGACCGCGCTCGGCGGCTACAAGGCGCAGGGGCGGACCGGCGAGAACGCCGCCCAGATCGCCGAGGACGCCTTCGCGCTCCAGGCCGTCGGCTGCTTCGCGATCGTCTTCGAGGCCGTGCCCGCCGCCGTGACCAAGGCGATCATGCCGCGGATGGAGGTGCCGACGATCGGGATCGGCGCCGGCGACGCCACCGACGGACAGGTCCTCGTCTTCCACGACCTGCTCGGCATCAACACCGGCCACACGGCACGCTTCGTGAAGCGCTATGCCGACATCCACGACGCGATGGTCGCCGGCGTCGGCGCCTACGTCGCCGACGTCCGCAGCGGCCGCTTCCCGGAGGACTCGCACACCTACTCGATCGACCCCGACGAGCTCGCCGCCCTCGAGCGGTACCTGGAGCAGGACACCCTCGCGGGCAGCAGTCCCTGGGACTGGTAGGGGGCTCCGGCGGGGGTTCGGGCGCGCCTGACGGCGCGCGGGCAGTGAAGGGGATGCGATCAGGACCGCCCGTCGGAGACGTGGGTCGTTTCGACGTCGTATAGGAGCGCCTGAGCGACCCACGTCTGATCGGCGCCGCATGTCCCGGCTCCGGTCCTCCCCTTCTCAGCCCTTTATCGACCCGCTGGGACGCGCCAGGCTGAAGGCTACGGGCCGACCTTGGCGTTCGAGCTGATCCTGTCGATCGTCCACTGGCCGTCGAGATTGATCAGCGTGACCTCGAGGGTCTCGCCGCCGAACACCCCGCCCTTCGGCTTCGCGGTGACCATGGTGCCCGTGGCCCCGTTGATCGGCGTGATCGTCACGGCCTTCGCCATCGCTGAGGGCTTCCGAGCCGCCTCGCACCCCTTCACGTCGCCATAGGAGCGCTTCACGAACTGCGGAGTGACGAGCTTCGTGCAGGCGCCGGGGACATTCGGCTTGGTCAGGAAGTCGACGACCGTCGCCTTGATCTCCTCGTCGTCGGTCGCCTGCTGACCCTGGTTGCCGCCGGTCGTGGTCGTCCCCGGCCCGGTGGTCGTCTGCGCCACGACCGGGCCGGTGGTCGGCGGCTCGTCCTTCTCTCCGCATCCGGCCGCCGCGAGCGCGGGGACGGCGAC
>Ga0207657_10000673_pt1 | contig 36391 bp, 28 predicted proteins | sample KBSC33metaG_FD_184316 | JGI IMG/M metagenome (GOLD analysis project Ga0207657, IMG submission 184316) | Corn rhizosphere microbial communities from Kellogg Biological Station, Michigan, USA - KBS C3-3 metaG (SPAdes) (version 2) | ecosystem: Host-associated > Plants > Roots > Rhizosphere > Soil ...
CACTGCCCGCCGGAGCTGACGAATGGTTAGAGGATTTCACCCCGGCCGTTCCCATCTGCGCGGACGAGTCCGTCCACGTCGCGGAAGATCTGCCTGCCGTCGTGAAGCGATATCAGGTAGTGAACGTGAAGCTGGATAAGACGGGCGGCCTGACGACGGCCCTGAAGATGGCCGAGGCCGCACGAGGTTATGGGCTCGGCCTGATGGCCGGTTGCATGGTGTCTTCGTCACTGTCCATCGCCCCGGCATTCCACCTGGCCCGACTCTCCGACTTCGTGGACCTTGACGGCCCTCTCTGGCTCCTTGACGACCGACCGGGCGGGGTGAAGGATGAGGGCGGCATCCTGTCCCCGCCCGACAAGGGATTTTGGGGGGAGCCATGAGGCCGATGGGGAGGGTGCTGCTGGCGGCGGTCGCCGCGGGATCGACGCTCGGCGCCGCCCCCGGGCCAGCACGCGTCGACCTCCTCATTCGCGGGGGCACCATTTATGCCGGGTTCGATGCCCCCTTCTTCGGTGACGTCGCGATTTCAGGCGACCGCATTCGCGCGGTAGGCCCGCACCTCGCGTTCACCGCCGGACGCGTCATCGACGCAGGCGGAATGATCGTCGCGCCCGGTTTCATCGATCCGCATACGCATGTCGGCGATCAGCTTGTTTCCGGAGACCCCGCGAAGCGGCTGATCCCGGGCTTTCTGTTGCAAGGCGTTACGACCGCTTTCATCGGTAATGACGGCGGCGGTGATCCCGATGTGGGGAAGGTGCTGAGCCGCGCCCGAGCCAGGCCCGTCGGCATCAATTATGCGGCCTTCGTCGGCTTCGGCGCGATCCGCGAGCGGGTGATCGGCGAGCAAGACCGGGCGCCAAGTTCGGCCGAGCTGAAGCGAATGCAGGCAATGGTGGCGAGCGGAATGTGCCAGGGCGCGCTGGGTCTCTCGACCGGTCTGTTCTACGCACCGCAAAGCTTCGCGAAGACCGACGAAGTGGTGGCGCTTGCCCGCGAAGCAGGGATCCGCGGCGGTGTGTACGACAGTCATATCCGTGATGAGTCCAGTTACACCATCGGCCTCGCTGCCGCGGTCGACGAAGCGATCGCGATCGGCCGCGAGGGCGGGCTCCCGGCGCACATCAGCCACATCAAGGCTCTTGGCGTCGACGTGCAGGGGCAGGCACCCGCGATCATCGCCAAGATCGAACTTGCGCGGGCCAGCGGCCAGAACGTGACGGCGGACCAGTATCCCTGGTCGGCGTCGGGCACGAGCCTGGTCGCCTCGCTGATTCCGCTCTGGGCCCAGGACGGCGGCCGGCCCGCGCTGCTGAAGCGGCTTGACAATCCAGCGCTGACGGACCGGCTGCGCGAAGGGATCCTCGAAAACCTCCGCAGGCGCGGCGGCGCGGCCAAGCTGCTGCTCGTCCAGGGCAAATATGCCAACCGCACCCTCGACCAGGTCGCTCGGAAGCTCGGTCAGGACCCGGTGAGCGCCGCCATTTCGGTGATCCGCGTCCAAGACCCCCGCGTCGTCTCGTTCAATCAAAGCGAGCAGGACATTGCCGCCTTCATGCGCCGGCCGTGGGTGATGACGAGCTCGGACGCTTCGGGCGGCCACCCGCGCGTCTACGGCAGCTTCGCTCGCAAGTACCGGCAGTATGTTGCATCCGAGCACGTGCTGACGCTTCGGGAGTTCGTCGAACGCAGCTCGAGCCTTACCGCCGATACCTTCGGCATCGAGGGGCGCGGTAGGCTTCGACCCGGGACATACGCCGACATCGTCGTCTTCGATCCGAAGCGCTATGCCGAGCGCGCCACCTACGAGCGGCCGACGCTCGCTGCCCGTGGAGTCCGCTTCGTGCTGGTCAACGGAGCGCTGGCCGTGGATGGCGGAAAGCTCACCGGGCTGGCCGCGGGCCGTGCACTGAAACATCGGCCCACGCCCGGAAGCTGCCGATGAAGACTCTGCGCTGGTGGTTCGCAACGCCGCTCTGGAAGCGGGTGCTCGCGGCCCTCGTCCTCGGGCTGCTGTTCGCGCTGGTCTGGCCGCAAGCGACGCCGGCGGTTGCTTTCATGGGCGAGCTGTTCGTTCGATCGATACGAATGCTGGTGGCACCGATCGTGCTGGTCACGATCGCGGCCGGGATCACGACGCTGGCGGATCCCAGACGGCTCGGCAGCCTTGGCGCTCGCACGATCGGCCTCTTCGCATTCACCACCGCAATCGCGGTGTCCGTTGGCATGGCGGTCGCAACTCTTATCCGCCCCGGTGTGGGCGCGCCCCTCGGTACCGCCGCACCGCACGCGCTGGGCAAACCGGTCACGCCTTACGAGCAGCTGATCGGCATCATTCCGCTCAACATTTTCGAGGCGCTCGCCAAGGGAGATATGCTGGCGCTGATCTTCGTTTCGATCCTGCTGGGAGTCGGAACAGTCGTCGCGCGTGATGCCGGCAAGCCCTTTGCCAAGTTACTTCAATCGGCTTCGGCGGTGCTGCTCAGGATCGTCGGCATCGTCATGGAGGCTACGCCGTTCGGGGTGTTCGCGCTGATCGCCAATGCAATTGCCGCCAATGGTTCTGCAGTTTTCGTCAACGTCGGCTGGTTGGCGCTCGCCGTCGTGGTTGGGTCATTGTTCCAGATCGTCGTCGTGCACAGCCTGCTTCTGAGGCTTGCGGCGCGGCTGCCGATGCTCCCCTTCTTCCGGGGTATCGTGGATGCCTTGGCCGTTGCGTTCTCGACAGCATCGAGCTCGGCGACTTTGCCCGTCGCGATGCGGGTCGCCGAGAAGAATTTGGGCATTGCTCGACCGGTGTTCTCGACCGTGCTTCCGCTCGGCGCGAGCATCGGCAAGGACGGGACCGCGATGTATGTTGGCCTGCTCAGCATGTTCGCGCTCCAGGCCTTTGGAACGCCTTTGACGCTGACCGTCTACGCCCTGGTGCTGCTGACCGGCGCGCTCGCGGCGTTCGGCACCGCGCCTGTCCCTTCCGCATCCCTTTTCATGCTCGCCGCCGTGCTTTCGGCCGTTGGCGTGACGCCAGAGCAAACTGCATTGGTCGTCGGCTTCGTGCTCCCGTTCGACCGGTTGCTCGACATGACCCGGACAGTTCCGAGCGCCAGCGCCAACCTCACCGTCGCAACGACGGTCGCTCGCTGGGAAGGGGAGCTGGACGAAGAGGTGTACCGGTCACGGCCGGAGGCTTGAGCCTCTCCGCGAGAAACCGGTCAGCAGCACGCAGCGTCTCCAGCCAGTGCGCGTGGCGGAAGAAGGCATGGCGCTCGTTCGGAAAAACAATTTCCTCGAACGGAATGCGACGTGCCCTGAGCTCCCGCGCCAGGAGCAGCGACTGTGAGAAAGGAACGTTGTGGTCGTCGTCCCCGTGCACCAACAGGACGGGAGAGCGCCAGTGATCGATCGACGCCAGCGGCGAGGCCTGCCACTGCACCTTGCGGACTGCGAGTTGTTCATCCGGCGAGAGGCTGTCCGGTACTGGGCGCAGCAGGCTGTGCACGCCGTTAAGATCCACGCCGACCTTGAACAGGTCACTGTTACGCGCCAGCGCAAGCGCCGTCAGATATCCGCCCCAGCTTCCGCCCCAGATGCCGATGCGATTAGAATCGACGTCGTTGCGTGTGGCTAGCCAGCGGCCGGCAGCAAGGATGTCGCGATACTCGGTCCCTCCCTCGCGCCCTATTCCGGGAGCCTGGCGGAAGGCGCCGCCATAACCGGTGCCGCTGCGATAGTTCACGGCGAGCACATTGTAGCCCCGGGATGCCAGATACTGGTTCATGGCATAGGCAATCGAGTAATAGCCGGACGGGTGGAAGCCGGGCAGCATCTGCCGCTTGGGGCCGCCGTGCACGTACACGACGGCGGGCCGTTTCCCACCGCCCCGTCCGTGGAAGAGCTGACCGTGCACCTCCATTCCATCTTCCGCGCGGAACAGCACGGATTCCGGCGCAACGAACCACGCCGCCATCGCGGCGCGGCCGAGTGGTGGCAGACCTGCTCGTGCGAGTGCGGGAAATGCTGGGCGACGGGCATCGGTCGCGATCACCGCGAGCGCCTGCCCGGCAAAGGTTGGAAACGCCTCCGTTCCCTCGCTCGTCGTGACACGAACAGGAGGTCCGCCGGCGAGGGCCCGGCTCCAGACATGCCGCCGTTCGAGGTTCCCGACATTGGCTGCGTAGATCAGCGAGCGCTTGTCCGGCGTTAGCACGAAGGTCTCGACCTCGAACGCACCGGGTGTCAGCTCGCGCGGAGCACCACCCTTCGCGACATTGATCGCATAGGGATGGAGCCAGCCGGTGCGCTCCCAGGGGAAGACGATCTCGCCGTCAGCACTCCAGAAGAGATTGCGGCTGCGTGTCTCAAAGTAACGACCGCCGACGCCTGCCGGAGCCGACCAGAGTTCGTGCGACGCGCCCGTTGCAGCGTCGGCGACGTGGATAGACCAATAAGAGCCGCTGTCCGGGGCCGCTGCGGGGGGCGGCTCGGCATAGTTGATGAAAGCGATCTGCCGTCCATCGGGCGAGAAGGTGGGCTCGACCGAATAGCCCAAGGCGGCGCCGGGATAGGTAAGTTGCGCTCGCGCTACGTCCAGTAGGCCGACGAAACTGTGGTTATCCCTATAGTCGACAAACACCAGCCGTGAACCATCTGGCGACCAGCGAAGGTCATGGACTTCTGCTTCGACGCTCGCGAGCCTGCGCGTGCGGCCGTCGCCTTCGCGAAGCCAAATCTCGCCTTTCTTCGCATAGGCGAGCCGATCGCCGGCAGGTGCGAATGTCGGCGAATGTCCTTCATCGACCGCAATGGGGGAGCCGCCTTTCAGCGTGACCAGATAAATCCGCGGCTTCGGGGCCTCGGTTGCCGAACCAGTGTTGGGTGGTTCTTCGTCGGGATATTCACTATCCCCGCCGCGGACGAAGACCAGGTGGGTACCGTCGTCGCTAATTTCGAGATCGGAGATCTCCACCCCGTCATCTTCAGCATATGAGGTAACCCGTCGCTCGGCGTGGCCGGGGTCGGCGACCCATATGTTGCGCACTCCGGCGGCGTTCTCGATCCACGCGAACCGCTCCGCGCTGCGCGCTCCGACGAGCCCGCTAGCCACCGGCAGGGCCAACACCTCGGCGAGCAGGTCTCGCTGCACCTGGACCGCTGCAAGGGGCGGCGTTGTCGCGATCAATGTCAGGGCGAAAAGAGCCAGCCGAAGGCCGCGCGACCAGTTCATTGGGTCATCCTGAAAGCCGAGCCCTCCGTCGACAAGTGCCGGATGTCGTGGCCATGCGTGCCAGTTATAACGGGATCAATGGTCTGAATGAGCCGTAACGATTGCCCGGCGGAGGCTTGTCGCTAACGATGCCCGTATGACAACGACCGTCTGGTGTGCCGTGCCGCTCGCACTTGCGCTGAGCGCCGCCACTCCCACTACCGCCTGGGGAGCGCCGCTTCAGCAACGCGTCGAGGCAAAGCTGCGCGAGGCCGGGCCGGGCACGCGCTTCGGGCTGGTCGTCACCACCGAGAGCGGTCAGGAGCTGATCGCGATTGCGCCGGACGAGCGGTTCATCCCCGCGTCGAACACGAAGATGTTCACCACCGCCGCGGCCTTTGCCTCGCTGTTCGCGCTGGACGCGCCGGACTTGAGCGGCGGCGCCGCCGTGCGGCTGGAGGGGCAGGCCGACGCACCGAACGTCATCCTTCTGGGCAATGGCGATGCCCGCCTTTCGAGCGCACAGGACTGCACTGTCGATTGCCTCGCGGCACTGGCGGATGCCGTCGCCGCCAGAACTCGTGAGGTGCGCGATGTGATTGGCGACGACAGCCTTTACCCGGACGAGCGCTGGGGCCAGGGCATGAGCTGGAACAACATCGAGACCGACGACGGCACCGCCGCCTCGGCTCTGACGCTCGACAACAACACGTTGTCGCTCAATGTGACTGCGACCCAGCCGGGGCAGGCGCCGCGGGTGGAATCCATGGGCTATTACGAAATCGAGAACCGGGCGTGGACCGTGAGCGCTGGGGAGACCAAGCTTACCTATGATCGTCTGCCCGGAAGCCGGTCGGTTCGCCTTACCGGGACGATCGCGTCAGGCGCCGAGCCCAAGGCTCTGAAGCTCGGCATCGACGATCCGGCCGATTACGCTGCTTGGCGGCTCAAGAGCCTGCTCGAGGCGCGCAACGTACGGGTGACGGGCCAGGTCAGCGTGCGCCACCGTCCGCTAATGCCCGCGGACGATCCGGCCGTGCGCAACGGACCACCGCTGCCACACCCCGCTCAGCCGGAGCCGTTGGCTCGGCTCGCTCCGCCGCCCCTCATCGATGACGTGAAGTTGATCAACAAGGTCAGCCAGAACCTCCATGCCGAGTTGCTGTTGCGGCGGGTTTCGCGGCAGGCTGGATCGGGATCGATCGCCGACGGTGTCGCGGCGGTTCGCGCAATGCTCGAGCGCGCCGGTGTGCCCCGCACGGCATATGACTTTTCGGACGGGTCGGGCATGTCGAGTTACAATCGCGTCGCGCCGCGCGGGGTCGTTCTTTTCCTGCGTTGGATCGCGGCTCAGCCGTGGGGCCAGGCGTGGCGCGCTACGCTACCAGTGGGGGGCGTGGACGGAACGCTCGCCAAGCGCTTCCGCGGCACGCCTCTTCAGGGCCGGCTCTTCGGGAAGACCGGCACGCTCAACGGAACCAACGCGCTTTCAGGCTACATGACCGCGGCGAGCGGTCGGACTCTGGTCTTCTCGTCCTACGCCAACGACCGGCCCGAGGGAGTCGTCGCGACCAAGCTGATCGATGAGGCCCTGGCCCTCATCGCAGCGGAAAACTGATCACGGCATCGCCGGTCGCGCGGCGAAGCTCAGCGATTCCGCTCTGTTTGTGACGTGTTGGGTGGACGCGATTGGTGAGCAGCGTCCAGGCCAATCCTCGCCCGAAGTCCACCCACAAGCCCGTGCCTGTGAAGCCGGTATGGCCGATCGTTTCTGCCGAGCAGGCGTCGCCGCCGTGCCAGCCGTCGAACCTTGCTTCCCAGCCGCAGGTGCGGTGCGCGTGGGCGGGTTGGCGGATTGCATCGAGCATTGCGGGCGTAGCGCCGCTCCCGTCGAGCAGCCCGCTTGCAAAGTCCAACACTCCCGCCGCTGTTCCGAAAAGCCCTGCATGTCCAGCCACACCACCAAGGGCGAAGGCGTTCTCGTCATGCACTTCACCCTTCAGGACCCGCCCTCGCCAGGTGCAGTGCTCGGTCGCGACCGCCCGCCCGACCAGCGGTGCGTAACTGAGGCCCGGCCCGAGCGGCCAGCGGGACAGAGGCTCACCGGTAATCCGCTCGACAGCGATACCCAGCAGGATGAAATTGATGTCCGAATAAACGGGTCCGCCATGGTGCCACTCGCGCTGCAGAACGAACGCACGCAGCCGCTCGGGATCGTCGCCATAAGTGTAGATCGGCTCGACCGCAGGCAGAAACGTGCGGTGGACCAGGCAGTCGCGGAAGGTCAGTCGGCGCTCGGCTGCTTTCTCGATGTCGTACTGACGCAGATCAGGGATCGCGTCCGTCAGCGGGCGGTCGAGATCGAGCGATCCCGCATCGGCCAGGCGGAGTACCATGGTGGTCGTGGCAATCACCTTCGAAACCGACGCCAGGTCGAACCAATGCTCCTCCGTCAGGGCCTCCGGTTCCGGCACCAACGCCGCCGCGCCCGCGCACCGAACGGCGCGGCGCCCGTCAGCCGCGACGACGCCGAGCAACGCACCTGGAATATGACCAGTCGCTACCGCCGCTGCGGCAGGCGTAAAAGCTTGTTCGACCAGTTCCGCGATCATGCCGCTTCGTCTTCGGATGCTCTGGGGCGGATCCGGGCAAGGAGCGGCAGAAAGAACACAGCAGCAAGGCTCAGGCCGCCGGAAAGCAGGAAGAAGCCGTCATAGCCGATCCGCTCCTGTATCGACCCGGACGCACCGGCGAGTAGCCGGGGAAGGAGAAAGGCGAACCCCGAAAGAAACGCATATTGGGCACCCGGATAGCGCGGGTTGACCAGCATCGAGAGATAAACGACGAACACGGCTCCCGCGATGCCGTTGCCGAACTGGTCCGCAGCGGTTGCGGCATAAAGTACCGCCTCGCTTGGGCTCTGATGGGCCAACCATACGAAGCCCCAGTTGCCGATTGCAGCGAGCAACGCCCCGACAGCCAGGGTCCATCCCTGCGGCCAGCGCGTCACCAACCACCCGCCGAGCGCCACCCCGGCCATGCTGGAAATCAGGGCCACCGCTCCATCCGCAATTCCAATTTGCGTGAGCGTGTAGCCGATCGATTTCACCAGGGGCTTCGACAGGGTCAGCGCCAGCACGTCACCCATGCGGTAGAGCGACACGAAGGCGAGAATGGCGAGTGCCCCATAGCTGTAGCGCCAGAATATCTCGACATAGGGACCAATGGCCGCTGACCGGCGGATCGGAGCATCGGCCGGCGCACGGCGAATTTTCGGCAGCGCCAACGCCATCGCGATGAACGGCAGCAGGCAAATCGCAAGCACGGTAGGGGTCACATTCGTCTTCGCGTTGATCCCGGCTTTCTCCGCGAGGCCCAAGGCGATGGCCCCGACTGCAGCGGTTGCGAGCGCGGTCACCAGCAGGATCGCTGCGCTGGTCACACACCCTATCGCCAGCGCGGGCCAGCGCGACCGCACACCCCCCACTTCGGGGCGCATCGCGGCGAGCACAGGAAACGGGAGAAACGCGGCCATAGCGATCAGCAGATAGGCCGCGGTCCAGCCCGCCATGTCGGCGACGATCAGCGACACGCTGCCGGCCGCCACCATTGCGGTCCGATACCCCCACAAATTGGCGGCGACGATCGGTCCCTGCTGGTCCTGGGTAGGAGCCAGTTCGATCCGCCAGGCGTCGGCCGCAACCTCAAGTGTCGTGGTCCAGAAGGCTAGCAGCACGGCGAACAGCGCCGTCAGCGGCAGGCTATGGTCCCCAGAGCTCAGTCCCATCGCCACCAGCGAGAAAAAGATCCCGAGCTGCGAAAGCATGATCCATCCGCGGCGCTTGCCCCAGAAGCGCGCGAAGCCTGGCACGTCATATCGGTCGAGCAGCGGCGCCCACAGAAACTTGAACGTCGGAAGCAACGTCACCCAGGCGAAGAAGCCGATCACCACCAATCCCACGCCGTGCTCAGTCAGCCGCAGCGCCAGCACCGTCGAGAACATGTAGAAGGGAAGCCCGGCGGAGAAGCCGAGCAACAGATAGAGCAACAGCCTGGCGAGCTGGGGCCGATCCGGCGCAGCCAGATCAATCGCCGCGGTAGCCAAACAAGCTCCTTGAAGGGACAGATCGAACCGGCGGCATCTTACCCCTTGAACCGTTCGAACGAACGTCGCTGCCCGACGCAAGCCAGTCAATGGCTTTTCGGTGGCGTCGGCTAAGCGGGCGCCGGGGATGACCCCGAGTTATGGCTTCCCCAACAGAAACTATGGAGTTCGGCGCTGTTCTCCGTACTTAATGCAATTGGCAAAAACGATGAACTTAGGGGGGTTCAGCATGCTTGGTCATCGATCGCTCAGATTGACCTTGGTTTCGGGAACGGCACTGGCGGCCATGACCATTGCACTACCAACCGCGGCCCTCGCCCAGAATCCGCCGGTTCAGAAACCCCAGCCGACCGACAACGAAGACATCGTCGTCACGGGTTCGCGCGTGGTTCGCAACGGCTACAAATCGCCGACTCCGCTCACGGTCATCACGCGCGAGGAAATTGAGAACACCTCGCCGACCAACAACCTCGCCGACTTCGTCAACGAACTGCCGTCGGTAGCGGCCTCCATCCGGCCCTCGAACTCGCGCCTCGAGCTCAGTAGCGGCATCGCCGGCATCAATGCGCTAAACCTGCGCAGCCTGGGCACCGTTCGGACCCTCGTGCTCATCGATGGGCGGCGTTCGGTGGGCTCGACCGCTAACGGCATCGTCGACATCAACACGATTCCCCAGTCGCTCGTCGACCGAGTCGAGATTGTGACGGGCGGCGCATCGGCCGCTTATGGTTCCGACGCCGTTGCCGGCGTGACCAATTTCATCCTCAACAAGAAATTTCAGGGGCTGAAGATCGAGGCCGACACCGGCATCACCAGCCGCAACGACGGGTACAATTACTCCATCAGCGCGACCGCCGGGACGTCTTTTGCCGCCGGGCGGGGCCATGTCGAGGTGGCGGGCGAAGTCGCGCACACAGACGGCATCTTCGAGGTCGACCGCGCCTGGAACCACACCGGTTTCGTGCGAATCCAGGATCCGAACTGGACCAATGCCAGCACCACGCCGCGGTACCTGTTCCGTACCATGGTCGGCGCGGCCAATTCCACTCCGGGCGGGCTTATCACGGGCAGCACTATCCCCAACCCAAACACCGCTCCAGGGCAACCAGCAACTGTGTTCTCTCCACGTCTGTGCGGCACCTATTTCGGCGCGAACGGTTCGATCAACCAATATCAGTATGGCGCCTTAACCTTTCCGGGGCCTGCCTGTTCGGCGACTCCCCAGCTCACTCAGGGCGGCGACTGGCGAGTCAACGACTCGGGCCGCCGCATCGGCCTCATTCCGCGCGAGGATCGCCACGGCGTCTTCGGTCGGCTGAGCTTTAACGTGACGGACGACATCACTCTCTTTGCCGAGGGCTCGTACAACCGTCAGGAAACCTTATTCAACGCTGGCCCCAACCTCATGACCGGCCTGTCATTAGACGTTCGTGGTTGCGGCACCACGGCGACCGGCATCACTAATCGACTTACCTGCAACGCATATGTGTACAACGCGATCGGGCCGACGCCTCTGGTTGGCCTGACAGCGGTCACTCTTGCGACGACCGCCGTCGACCTGCCGTTCCGCAGCACCAACAACAAACGCAAGGTCCAGCGCTACGTCGCCGGCGCGGAAGGCAGCTTCAACGCCTTCGGGAAGCCCGCGCACTGGGACGTGTACGGTCAATACGGCCGTGCTGACCTGCGCGAGCAACTCGTGAATATTCAGCAGACGGTTCGGCGGAACAACGCGCTCGCTGCGGTGTTCGCGCCGGCGGGCAATCCCGGCGGCTATCCGGTCGGATCGATCCAGTGCCTGATCAACGTCAACGCCAGCACGGCTGATGACGATCCCGCCTGCCGGCCGCTCAACCTGCTCGGTATCGGCGTCGCCAATGCCGCCGCGATCGATTACGTCCTCGGTGATCCCTACCGCGACCAGAGGCTCCAACAGACGGTGTTCGGCGCGAACCTGTCGCTCACGCCCTTCGCCACCTGGGCCGGCGACGTCAGCGTCGCCGTCGGCGCGGAGTACCGCAAGGAGGAGATCTCCGGATTCGTTCCAGCCGAATTCCAGCCGATCCCGCAGGCGAATGGATCGACGCAGAGCGTCTGGTCGGTCGGCAATTATCGCCCGAGCACCGGTAGCTATAACGTCAAGGAGGCGTACCTGGAGACTGTGGTGCCTCTTGGCTTCGGCGCAGAGTTCAACGGCGCCGTCCGGGCCACGGATTATTCAACCTCCGGCTATGTCACGACCTGGAAGGCAGGCGCCACCTGGCAGCCAATCCCGGACGTCCGGTTCCGTGTCACTCGCTCGCGCGACATTCGCGCGCCAAACCTGAACGAGCTGTTCCAGGCAGGCACTGCGAATACCTCGACGGTCACCAATCCGTTCTTCCCCGGACCGGGACCCGGCACCCTCCCTTATGGGTCCAGCCTTTCCTATCTCGGAACGATCACCGGGAACCTTAACCTGAGGCCTGAAAAAGCGGATTCGTGGAACATTGGCGGCGTCGTCTCGCCGCGTTTCCTCCCCGGATTCAGCGCTTCGGTCGACTATTTCCGGATCAAGCTGAAGGACGCGATCGACAGCCTCAGCGCGGATGACATCGTCAACCGCTGCTTCGAAGGGAATGCCGATTTCTGCGCCGCGATCGCCCCGGACCCCAACAATACCTCGCGCGTCCTAATCAGCCGCCAGCCCGTCAACTTCTCGAGCATCCTGATGCGCGGAATCGATCTGGAAGCGAGCTATCGTACCTCTGCCCCCGACTTGCTCGGCAGCGGCCGCGGGAGCTTCACCCTGCGCGGATTGGCGACACGGTACATCGACAATGTCGTGACCACCGGCGTTCCAGGTTTCGTGCCGGTCAACACCGTCGGCACGCTGGGGATTGGTACCGGAACCTCGTCGATCACGCCCAAGTGGATCTATCGCTTCACGGCGACCTACGACACGCCGCACTATTCGATTACCGGCGTGGCGCGCGGGGTGGGATCTGGCCGGTATGACGCAACCGGTGTTGTCTGCCAGACCAATTGTCCTGCGAACCGGCCGGTCGCCATCGCAAATCAGTTCCCGACCTATGAGGAGAACGGGATCAAGGGTAAAACCTATTTCGACCTTAATCTGACCGCCAAGCTCCCTGTCCGTGGTCGCGGCAACACCGAGTTCTTCCTGAACATCACGAACCTGTTCGACACGGACCCGATCCTGCTTCCGGAGACCGGGCTCGCCGCGAACACGACCTACAGCGACCTGCTCGGGCGCGCGTACAGGATCGGCGTACGGTTGAGATTTAAATAAGCGGCCGGGAGTTCGGTGCGGCCAGGCCACGGGCGGCTGCACCGAACTCTTGTTTCGATGCGGACTCCGGGGCGCTCCTCCAACGATCGTCGGGCCACGTCGACCAGGGCCCCGATGATTATGTCACCTGCCGCTCGACATCGACGAAGTGCGCGCGCCTGCAAAAAACGGGTTCCAATCCCGGCGGCCAGGGGTTGAGCACCCGGGCAGTTATCTACGGCGCTTGTGGCTTTCTCCATCGACTAAGCGCGCGGGAACTCCCACCGCGGTCGCCCCTGCTGGCACATCATGCACGACGACGGCATTGGCGCCGATCCGGGCGCCGTCGCCCACCGAGACGCGGCCGATGATCTTGGCGCCGGCACCGACATAGACGTTGTTTCCAACGGTCGGCACGTCCCCATCTCCGATCATCCCGATGGTAACCTGCTGCATGATCATGCAGTCCGTTCCAATCACGGCATCTTCGTGGATCACGACGCCATTTGGATGCGGAAGCTTCAGCCCGCGGCCCAGTGTTGCGTAGAGGCTGACGTCCGACTGCGTAACGAGGCTCCAGAAGTTGTACCGCCGCCGCGCGATGCGGCCCATGAGCCGATGCCAGAGACCGTTTCGCGCGCGATGGTATCGATAGGCCTCGATGCTTCTCAGCAGCCGGATGACGGACGTTCTCATTTGGCCTCGAAATGCCGTCGTTCGCTTTTCGTCAGATCGCTCGGCAACGCCGCTTCGATCGCATCCAGCATCTCATAGCGGCGACGGTACATTGCCCGCTTTTTTGCCGCAACGTCCTGCACCGGGCGACGCGATCCACCAAGCGGAAGCTCGTATTGCGTTTGATCGACGCGAGTCCCGCCGCGCTCCAGCCAGACATCATCGTAGACCAGGCCCGGCGCCTTCTTGTTGGCGAAATATTTGTGACGCGAGATCTTATGGCCATCCGAAACTGCACGGACGTGGCGAACTCCGAGCTTCACCGCCCACATCCGCAGCGCCTCGAGCATGAAATCGCGCGGGCGTATGCCCTCAAAGTCCTTGGTCAACTCGCGGTATAGAGCCAGGATCTCGTCCGTTTGCCGTCCCTGCAGACCGCCAATGAACATACTCCGGTCCGCAGCGTCGCCGAACAGCGAGAAGGAGACGGTGAAGGCGCGGAAATCGTTTTTGAACAGGCTGAGCGTGAGGTGACCTTCGCGTGCAAGCCAGGATGGTCGGTCGACGATTAGCGATGCGCCGGGGCTGTAAGCGCCGAGATCCGCAAGCACCACTTTGTCCTGTGGTGTAAGTCCAAGCCCGGGGATGGTCTCGATGGCAGCAAGGTGCTCGGCGATTCGAGACACGCGCATGTTCGCGTCCCACGCCGTGCATTGATAGGGCCATAACAAAAACCCAACCGTTTCAGGCCATTCCGCGAGGAGCTCACCCAAAGGCGAGCGGGGATCGGCCTTTTCAAGTTTTCCGGCAGCTTCGCGCGCGCGAAGAGACTCGGCGACGAACCTTGCGCGCATCTTGAAGCGCGGGTCGACGTGCCTGCTGACCTCCCAGGCCCAGGAAAGCGTCATTGGTTCTGCTCGCCGCCTGAGTTCTTGCCGCCGCTGCGCCCGTAGATATCCTCGAACCGGACGATGTCGTCCTCGCCAAGATACGGACCGCACTGCACTTCGACGAGTTCGAGTGGAACCTTACCCGGGTTCTTCAAGCGATGCTTCTTCCCCGCCGGAATGTACGTCGATTCATTCTCTTGGAGCATGGACACGCGATCGCCGACGGTGACCTCGGCCGAGCCGCGCACGACGACCCAATGTTCTGAGCGGTGGACATGCATCTGCAGCGAGAGGCTCTGTCCCGGATCGACAATGATGTGCTTGACCTGGAACCGCGGGCCGTCGGCAATGCCTTCGTAGGAGCCCCAGGGTCGCAGGACTTTTGGGGGCGAGACGGCGCTTTCATGGCCAGCCGCCTTGAGTGACTCCACCACCTTCTTGACCTCGGCGGCCCGATCCAGCGGGGAGACGAAAACCGCGTCCCGGACCGCGATGACGGCCATGTCCTTCAGTCCGACGGTGGCAACGAGCGGGCCGCCCTCGCTGCGCAGGAGCGACCCGTGCGTATCCAGCGCGAGGACGTCGCCATCCAGGACATTGCCGGAAGCGTCCTGCTCTCCCAATTTCCAGACTGCGTCCCAGGCCCCGACATCGGACCAGCCCATGTCGACTGGGACGATAGCGCCGCGGCTGGTTTTCTCCATGATGCCGTAGTCGATCGAAATATTGGGTGCTCGCTCGAACGCCCGCGCGTCGGGGCGGACGAACAGCCCGTCAGCCTGCGCAGCGCTGATCGACGAGACGACCGCATCGAGCGTAGCCGGCAGGTGCTCCCGCATCTCATCAAGCAGGGCGCTGACCTTCACCAGGAAGATTCCCGCGTTCCAGTAGAAGCGGCCGGACGCGAGATATTCTGCCGCCTTGGCAGCATCAGGTTTCTCTACGAACCGAACGATGGGCAGCGCCCGGTCGGGCTCGCCTTCCGCTGGCGCGGCTTCGATATAGCCATATTGCGTATTGGGCTCGGTCGGCCGGGCGCCGAAGGTCACGATCCGGCCCTTTTCTGCCTCGCCCGCTCCTGTGGCGATGGCCCGAAGGAAGGAGTCGCGGTCCAGAATCACGTGATCCGACGGCATCAGGAGCAACAGCTCATCGCGGCCCAGGGACGCGAGCCAGGCCGCGGCAAGGGTCGCTGCCGCAGCTGTGTTCCGGCCGGTAGGCTCGAGAAGTATGACCTCGGGCGGAACTTCCTCGTCCTCAAGTTGCCGCTTGATGAAAAAGCGCTGCTCTTCGCCTCCGACGATGATCGGCGGTGCAAATAGGTCACCGCTGAGCCGAGCTGCCGTTTGCCGAAGCAACGACCGGTCGCCGAGGATCGACAGCAGCTGCTTAGGGTAGAGCTCGCGCGAAAGCGGCCAAAGGCGGGTCCCAGCGCCACCGCAAAGAATGACCGGACGGATCATCGCTCTCCCATCGCAGGGGTTCGAGTGAATTTCGAGAGGCTGCTAGCAGCTGTCCCTATTTTGTCCTTCCATCGTTAGAAAGCTGCGCATCGTGCCTGATCCGAAGAGGGACGGATCACGGCGCTCTATTGTGAGCCTAGTCTCCTCGCTGCTACGCCGAGGCTCAAGCCATGGTTCGTTCTAAAGCCCCAGCGAAGAAGCCGGCAAGAAGCGCCAAGCTGCGGGTGGGCGACTATTGCCTAATCAGCCCCGCGCGCAACGAAGCTGAGTATATCAGCGAGACGCTCGATTCCGTCCTCGCCCAAACGGTTCGGCCGAAACGGTGGATCGTCATTGATGACGGTTCGACCGACGACACTCCGAAAATCGTGGCGAAATATGCGGCGAAACACCGCTTCATCGAGGTCCACAGCCGTGCCGACCGCGGCCGCCGGGCGCTCGGCGGCGGGGTCGTCGAGGTATTCGATCAAGGGATGGAAATCCTCGGCGACGATCCGGCCGAGTTCGTCTGCAAGCTCGACGTCGACCTGATCCTGCCGCCGCGCTACTTCGAGCGGCTTCTCGAGGAGATGGCGAAGGACGAGCGGTTGGGCTCGGTATCGGGCAAGCCATACTATCGTGCTGGTGACGCCTTGAAGAGCGAGCGGATCGGCGACGACGTCTCTGCTGGGATGACGAAATTCTATCGCCGGGCATTCCTCGACGACATTGGCGGCCTCGTGAAGGGTCTCATCTGGGACGGCATCGACTGCTACCGCGGCCGGATGCTCGGCTGGCGTTCCAAATCGATCGAAGACCCGGAACTGCGCTTCATCCACCTTCGCCCAATGGGCTCGAGCGACAAAGGCATCATGACCGGCCGGCGCAGGCTCGGCGAGGGCTATTGGTTCCTTGGCGCCGCCCCTTCGTTCGTACTCGCATCCGCGGTCTACCGGCTGCAGCACAAGCCTGCCCTGATCGGCAGCCTTGCAACCCTGCACGGCTATGCCCGGGCGTGGCTGAAGGGGTCGCCGCGTTACGACGACCCGGGCTTCCGCAGCTATCTTCGCCGGTATCATCGGGCGATGCTGACCAAGGGCAGGGCCCGGGCGACCGAGTTGTTCGACCGCGAGGCGGCCGAGACGTGGGCGAAGCGGAAGCGTCCGGATCGCAAGTCCGCCGCCGGGGCCTGAGCCATGTGCGGCATTTCGGGAGCCATCGGGGCACTCCGACCGAGCGACGTTCAGCGATGCGAGGCGATGAGCGGTCGCCTGCAACACCGTGGGCCCGATGACAGTGGAACGTGGACATGGCGCATCGGGGAGGGGTTCGGCGCCGTTCTCTGCCACCGTCGGCTGTCGATCATCGATTTGAGGCACATCGCCGCCGAGCCAATGGTCAGCGCAGTCACCGGCACGACGCTCGTGTTCAATGGCGAGATCTACAATTTTCAGGAGCTGCGGGCTGAGCTCGAGGCCGTCGGCACCGAGTTCGTCACCAAGGGCGACACGGAAGTCATCCTCCACGGTTACGACCGCTGGGGCGTGGATATCTTTGCGCGGCTGCGGGGTATGTTCGCGCTGGTCCTCGTCGACCCGCGCAATGCGCGGGCGGTCATGGCGCGCGACGGCTACGGCATAAAGCCGCTCTATTTTGCTCGGTTCGCCGCCGCCGATGGCCGCCCTGCGCTGGCTTTCGCGTCCGAAGGGCGAGGCCTGGTCGGAGCGGGATTTGCTCACCCGCGAACAAGCGCGGATCGGGTCGGCCAGTATCTCTGGAACGGCTTCATGCCTGGTCCTCACACGATCTGGACTGAGGTCGAGGAGGTTCCCCGCGGCTGCTATGTCGTGCTCGACGAGCAGCATGTCGATCCGCGGTTCGAGCGCTTCTGGAGCATCGGGTCGAGCTTCCGCAATGCGTCCGCGATCGACGCCGAGGAGGCGGACCGGCTCATCGCCGAGGACGTCAAGCTGCACCTGATCGCGGATGTGCCTCTAGCAGTCTTTCTCTCCGGCGGGGTGGATTCAACGGCGGTGGCGGCTGCCGCTGCCGCTCAGGCGGGTGAGGTTCACACCATCTCGGTCGCGTTCACCGAGGCCGATGCCGACGAGCGGCGCTTCGCCGCAGCCGCGGCCAAGGCGATCGGAACCAACCACCACGTCGTTGAGCTGTCGGCCGCAAGCATCCTCGCCGACATCGAAAATGCCGTCGGCGCGCTCGACCAGCCCAGTTTTGACGGGATCAACAGCTGGTTTGTTAGCCGCGAGGCTGTGCGGCTCGGTTTCAAGGTGGCGCTGTCCGGCGCCGGTGGTGACGAGCTTGCGGGCGGCTACAGCTCATTCCGGAGGGTCCTTCGCGCGCACCCGCTGATGACCGTGCCGGGCAGCGGCGTCGCTGCCGGCGTGGCGGGCCGCGTGCTGCAGCAGCTTCGGCCGGGCTCCAAGGCCGGGCAGCTCGGCCGGGCGTTCGGTGCGCTCGAGCGGATGTACCAGACGCAATATGCCTTGTTCAGCACCGCTACGCTGCGCGGGCTGCTTGCGGATCCGGGGGCAGTGTCACCGTGGGGGGTCGGCCCCGAGCGCGAATGCGCGCTCGCGCAAGAGGTTGCGGCACTGCCGCCACTTCAGGCGGTGACTGTCCTGGAATCGGAGATGTTCCTCGGCGACCGGCTGCTGCGCGACATGGATAGCGTCAGCATGGCCCACTCGCTCGAGGTGCGCGTGCCTTTCGTCGACACGATTCTCTCCGACCGGCTGGCGGGCCTTAGCGACGCGCACCGCTACCTGCCGATTGGTGAGAAGCAGTTGCTTCGGCGCCAGAGCCGCAGCGTTCTTCCGGACAGCTTCTTCGCTCGTCCCAAGCGCGGGTTCGAGTTCCCGATGGACGAGTGGATGCGAGGGCCGATCCGCCAAATGGTCGAGGCTCGGCTGCTCGACGGGCAGCAATGCGCCGCAATCGGCCTGCGCGCGGCTGCCGTCGCCGATATTTGGCGCCGATTCCTCGAGCGTCCCGGCGTGATCTACTGGACCCGTCCATGGGCCTTATTTGCGTTGCTCCAGTGGGCAGCGAGCAACGGCGTTACCAGCGCCTGACCTCTCCGTTTACTTTACGTTTAATTTGGACCGGCTTGCGACGAAGCGCTTATCCACAATTTTGTCTCGGAGCCGAATGCGTCCGGTCGGCGGTCGGAATCGCTCTATCGTAAACAAATATTAACTATCTCGCCCCAACGTCCCCCTCAGTGCAAAAGGGGTTTTGAATCCCGGGGTGGGGGAAATTGTTGTCTGAATTGAAGCTGCACCGTGCAGCCCCATCGAATCGTGCAAGGCGAGGCCTTTGCGCGGCAGCCATCACGCTTGCCGCGAACCTGTTCGCGACCCCCGTGCAGGCTCAGGTAATGGAAATTGCCTCCGACGGCACCGTATCCGTCCGCCAGGGCGCCGGTGCCGCTACCTGGGAGGTCGTGACCAGCCCTGCCTCCGACAAGATGGTCGATCAAAACGGGCAGCCGGTCATTCCCGCCTGGGCCTATTCGGACTCGAGCCCTCCTCCCGTGCCCCAACAATTCGAGCCGGTCCTCAAGCAGGCTGCAGCGGCGGCAAACATCAGTCCCACTTTACTCGCGGCCCTGGTCTGGCAGGAGAGCCGCTGGAACCCGCAGGCGGTCTCCCCCAAAGGCGCAATCGGTCTTGCGCAGCTGATGCCGGCGACAGCGCGTGATCTTGGCGTCAATCCCGCCGATCCAGTTCAGAACCTTCACGGCGGCGCACGATACCTGCGTTACCTGCTAGACACGTTCAACGGCGACGTCGAAAAGGCGCTTGCTGCGTATAACGCCGGCCCCGGCCGCGTCCGTAGTGCTGGCGGCGTTCCCGCCATTGCCGAGACCCGCGCCTATGTCGCGTCGATCGTCCGCCGCATCTCGTTCCTCGGAGGAAGCCAATGAACCTGAAGAATAGCCTCGCCGCTCTGCCGCTGCTCGCCATGAGCGCGCCTGCGGTCGCGGCGCAGGCCGATCCACAGGGCTCGGGCCCGATCGTCGCGGCTCTGGCGTGGCTGCAGGGAACGCTGCTCGGCAATGTCGCGACCGCCGTGGCGGTGATCGCCGTGGCGATGGTCGGATTCATGATGCTCACCGGCCGGATGAACTGGCGCTTTGGCGCTACGGTCATCATTGGCTGCTTCATCCTGTTCGGCGCCGGGACCATCGTCGCCGGAATTCAGTCGGCGGCGCGCTGACCGATGGCTCTTGCGAAGTCCCCCGTGTTCCGTGCCCTCACCCGGCCGCAGATGTTTGCGGGCGTGACCTACAGCTATTTCGTGATCAACGCGGCGGTGACCACCGAGGCGTTCCTGATCACCCGCAGCTATCTTGCGCTTCCGGTCGCGGTCGCGGTCCACGTGATCGGCTATTTCGCCTGCCTCCGCGAACCCCGGATCTTCGATCTCTGGATCACCAAAGTCAGCCGCTGCCCGCGCACCAGGAATTGGAAGCGCTGGGGCTGCAATAGCTACGCGCCATGAGCGGGAAAGCACGCATCATGACCAAATGGCTCGGACCTGCAGCGTGGGGCAAGAAGGAAGCCAGGGCTGGCGACCGGCTGCCGTACGCGTGCCATGTCGACGCCGCGACGCTGCGCCTGCGGGACGGCTCGTTGATGCGCTCGATGAAGCTCGCCGGTTTCCCGTTCGAGACCGAGGACGATGACGTCCTCAATCATCTCCTGGCCGTGCGCGACGTCGTGCTTCGCAGCGCGCTCAATTCCAAGGCGGTTCTCTACCACCACGTGATCCGCCGCACCGTCGATGTCGATCTAGGCGCGCGCAACCCCGACCCCGTCTCGACCGAGATTGATCGCCGCTGGACCCACCAGCTCAACCAGGGCCGGCTGTTCCTCAACGAGCAGTTCCTGACGATCGTCATCCGTCCCCCACGCGGCAAGGCCGGCCTGCCCGAGCGGCTCAGCAAGATCGGCGCGAAGCCCGAAGGGGCGCTGACCGGCGCCGAGGCGCTCGAGCTCGACTCCGCCACGGCGGCCCTGACCGCAGCGTTGCAATCCTACGGCGTTCGCGTGCTCGGCACCTATGAGACCGAGACCGGCATTTATTCGGAGCCGCTCGAGCTGCTCTCGGCGCTGTACAATGGCGAGACCCGCCCCGTGTTGATACCGCGCCCCGAGCAGGATCTGGGCCAGCACCTGCCTTATTCGCGCGTCAGCTTCGGCCTCGACGCGCTCGAGGTGCGCGGACCGACACAGCGCACCTTCGCCAGCATTCTCGGCATCAAGGAATATCCGGACGCCAGCCGCGCCGGCCTGCTCGATTCACTGCTTCGGGTCCCGCACGAGCTGGTCATCACCGAGAGCTTCGCGCCGATCGAGCGGCAGACCGCGCGCGAGCGCATCGACCTTTCGCTTCGCCGTCTGAAGAGCGCCGACGAAGGCGCTGCTACCGAGCGTGCCGAGATGCTTGCAGCCCGGGACGCGGTCGGCGCCGGGCAGCTGAGCTTCGGCGATCACCATTTGAGCGTGCTGGTGCGCAGCGGCTCACCGGAGGTCCTCGAGAGCGCGACGGCCGATGCCGCGGCGGCACTTGCCGATATCGGCGCGGTCGCGGTGCGCGAGGACGTCAATCTCGAGCCCGCTTTCTGGGGCCAGTTCCCGGGCAACGAGCAATATGTGGTCCGGCGGGCGCTCATCTCGAGCTCGAACGCGGCCGGTTTCATCTCTCTGCACGGCTTCCCGATGGGCCGTGCCACGGGCAACCATTGGGGCGAGGCGGTCACCGTCCTCGAGACCACCAGCGCGACGCCCTTTTTCTTCAATTTCCACGAGGGCGACCTCGGCAATTTCACGATCATCGGCCCATCCGGCTCGGGCAAGACGGTCGTCCTCAACTTCCTCGCCGCGCAGGCGCAGAAGTTCGCGCCCCGTACGATCATGTTCGACAAGGATCGGGGCTCGGAGATTTTCCTGCGTTCGCTCGGCGGCCGCTATGAGCGGATCACCCGCGGCGCTGCGACTGGTTTCAATCCGCTCGCACTTCCTGACACAGCCGTAAACCGCGCCTTCATCAAAGATTGGCTCGCCAACCTGCTTCAGGCTGATGGCGCCGACGAAGAGACGGCCATCGCCAAGGCGGTCGACGAAATCTTCGCTCACGGTCCGGAGCTGCGCCGGCTGCGCTTCTTGCGCGACCTGCTCGGCGGAGGGAGGCGCCCGCAGGCCGGGGATCTGCCCTCGCGGCTCGACGCCTGGATCTTTGATGGCGAGCACGCCTGGCTGTTCGACAATCGCGATGACGAGCTCGATTTCGACAATCGGGTGATCGGCTTCGACATGACCGAGCTACTCGAGGACCGCCGCCTACGCACCCCGGTACTGCTTTATCTGTTCCACCGGATCGAGGACTGCCTCGATGGTTCCCCGACCATGATCCTGATCGACGAGGCCTGGAAGGCGCTCGACGATCCGATGTTCGCTGCGCGTATCCGCAACTGGATGAAGACGCTGCGCAAGCGCAATGCGATGATCGGCTTCGCCACGCAGTCGGCCGCGGACGCGCTCGACAGCTCGATTGCTTCGGCGATCGTCGAGCAGACCGCGACTGCAATCTTCATGCCCAACACCAAGGCCCGCGAGGAACATTATTGCCAGGGCTTCGGACTTAGTGCGCAGGAGCTGGATTTCATCCGCAGCCTGCCGGCGCACAGCCATTGCTTCCTGGTACGCCAGGCCAACCGCTCCGTCGTGGTGCGCCTCGACCTCGGCGGGATGCCGGACCTGCTGACCGTGCTTTCGGGACGCGAATCGAGCGTCCGCAAGCTCGACGAACTGCGGGCGTCGGTCGGTGACGATCCGGCGGCCTGGTACCCGCTCCTGACGCGCGCGCCGTGGCCCGGATCACCTCCGAGAGGTGACGATGACTATTGGCTGGAAGCTGCCGAATGAGCCAGTGCGCACCCTTTGGCGCTGATGGCCCGGCCGGCATCGCCGATGCGCTGGGCAAGGTCGATTGCCTCGCGAGCGACGCGACCGCCGTGTCGTTCGGCCGGCTGTTCGGTGCGCACGGCAGCTTCCAGGCGGCGCTGACGATCGTCCTCACCCTCTACGTCGCACTGCTCGCCTTCAACCTGCTAACCGGCCGTTCGGCGCTTCGCCTGTCAGTCCTAACCCCGCGGATGATGACGCTGGGCCTGGTGCTGACGTTCGCAACGTCGTGGATCGCCTATCAGTCGGTGGTGTGGAACCTCGCCACGGGTGCCCCGGACGAGATCGCCAGCGTGCTGGTCGGCACCAAGGGCTCGGCGACGACCATCTTCGCCCAGCGGCTCGATGGCGTCTTCACCGCGATCAGCGATGCGGCAAGCTCGGTCAGCCCACCTCCTGCAGCACCGAGCGATGCTCCGGTCACGGTGAGAGGCGCCGTTCCGACGATGGCGTCGCCCGCAAACATCCTGTCGATCGCCGGCCTCATCCTTCTGCTCGGCACCGTCGGCGTGCTGGTCGTGTGCCGGCTGGCGCTGGCGGCCTTGCTGATCATCGGCCCTGTGTTCATTGTCCTCGCCCTGTTCGATGGGACCCGCGGACTCTTCGAGGGCTGGCTGAAAAGCGTGGCCATGTTCGCGCTGGTGCCGTTGCTGACCGTTGTCATGGGTAGCGGGGCCTTGGTTGCTATCACGCCGATGGTCGCCGGTCTCGGCGAGGGCGGCGCGGCGATCGAGCTCAAGAGTGCGGTGTCGATCCTCGTCGCCTCGATCATCTACGTCGCCCTGATGCTGGTTGTGTTCAAGGTGGCCGGCACGCTGACCAAGGGATGGCGCATGAGCCGGGGCCAGGCGTCTGCTCAGGCGCAGTCGGGCGGGGGTTTCCCCGCGCACCAGGAGCGTCCGCTGAACCCGGCATATGCGGCTGCATCGGCGGCAGCAATCGGCTCGGACCGGGTCCGCAGCACGGTTGCCAGCCTTGAGACGATGAGCTCGACGCATCGCGTGCTCACCAGCAGCCCGGCGCTCGCCGCCATCGCCGCGCCGTCGGCGCCGCTGGCGCTGGCTGGGCCGGGCGCGCGCAGCCAGCTTCGTTATCTCCACCACCGCGTCGCCGGTGTCGCTTCCACACAGTCACGAGAAATGCTTCGATGATCCGCAAGGTTGGTATTGCCGCGTTGGCGGTTCTGGGCTGCACAGCGGCGAGCGCCGCTTCGGATAACCGTATCCGTTCGCTGGCCTATGATCCGGATCGCATCGTCCAGATCCTGGGAAAGGCGGGGATCCAGTCGACGATCGAATTCGCTCACGACGAACGGATCGAAAATGTCGCGGTCGGCGATTCCTCGGCTTGGCAAATCACGCCCAACAAGCGCGCGAGCCTGTTGTTCGTGAAGCCGCTAGCCGCCCGCAGCCGCACCAACATGACCGTTGTCACCGACCGGCGAACCTACATGTTCGACCTGGTCGCAGGGGACAAATGGACGACCCCGGTCTACGCGCTGAAGTTCAGCTATCCGAACGACAAGCCGGTCGAGACCGCCGTCAAGCCCGCGCAGCAGTCAGTTGCGACTGCGGCGGCACCCGAACAGGCGGCCACGATGACGGCCGCCAAGCTTCACTTCGACTGGCAGAGCAAGGGCGAACGCAAGCTGATTCCGTCGCGCGTCTTCGACGACGGCAGCGCCGTCTACCTCTCATGGAACAAGGAAACGCCGCTGCCGGCAATCCTGACCATGTCCGAGGACCGCAAGGAGGGCCCGCTCAGTTACAAGATGAGCGGCGAATATATCGTCGTCAGCCCAATCCCGCAGAACATGGTGCTGCGTTACGGTAGCCGCATGGCCGTCCTTTGGACGACCCGGCGCATTGTGGCTCCGCACCAGCAGCCAGCGCCAGTCACCGCTCCGACGAGCGAGATCGCCCAGCGGATGGCCGCCGCCCCGGCCCAGCAGAACCAGACCACCGCACCGGGGTCCCAGAGCCCAACCGTGAAGCTCGCCAACGTGACGTCGCTTTACACCGATACACTGACGGACGGCCGACAATGACCAGCACTCGAGCGACCATCGAAGCTACCGGCAACACCGTACGCGGGCCGTGGGAAGAGTCCGTCCGTCCATCGCTGCCGGTTGCTGTACCGGCAACCGACCCGCGTTTAGAGCTCAGCGAAAATGCGCTGGTCCTCGCCAGCCAGAATGCGTTCCCGATCGTTGCCACGCGCAAGACGCGCCGCGACAATCTCGGCCTGGCCGCGGGCGGTGCGATCGCGCTGGTGCTCGGCGTCGCGACCTTTGTCTCGCTGAGCTCGAGCCGCAATTCGCCGACGACCTCGGCATCAGTTCCCGCCGCCGCCGCTCAGAACCCGCAAGCCGGGGTGCCAATGCCCGCTGTCACCCCCGGCTCGCCGATTGCTGTCCCGCCTGGCATGCCGGCACCGGCAACGAATCCCCAGGCCGGCGCGATGCCTGGCATGAACCCTGCGCCAGGCGCGATGCCGATGCCGGGCATGGGTCCGCAGTCTTCGCCGGTGCTCGTCTACGACGGCGGAGCTGGTCCCTCGCTGGTAGCGACCGCGGGACCCAACTCACCGCGCGACGCCGACGGGGCTCCGACGCTTCTTGGTGGCGCATCGCCGGGCCGGGCACTTGTCGGCGATCCCTCTTCCGTTCGCTCCACCAGGCTCGCCGAACCCGCGAATACCGTCATCCAGGGTACGCTGATCCCCGCAGTGCTCGAAACCGCCATCGACACTGACGTGCCCGGCTATGTCCGCGCGGTGGTCAGCCAGGACGTGAAGTCGTTCGACGGCAGCCGCGTGCTGATCCCGCGCTCATCGCGGCTGATCGGCGAATATAAGGGTGCGACTCAGGCAGGGCAGCGCCGTGCTTACCTGATGTGGACAAGGCTCGTGCGCCCGGACGGCGTCTCCATCGCGCTGGCGTCGCCGGCCGCTGATTTTTCCGGCCAGGCCGGGATTGGCGGGCAGGTCAACAGCCACTTCTTCTCGCGCTTCGGTTCGTCGATTCTGCTGTCGATCCTCGGCGGTGCCGGAAGCCTCGTGACAGGCGGCGCTTCGACCGTCGTCGTCGGCGGGGCAGGGCAGAGCGCGGCCGCGGTCGCAGCCCAACATGACGGCAATCGCGGTCCTACCATCAAAGTCCGCCAGGGTGAGCCGATCCGTGTCTTCACCGCGCGCGACCTGATCTTTTCCGGCGAAGGCTCAGCGGGATGAGCGAGGCCGAAACGCCGCCTCTTCAGGACGGAATCGACCCGTTCCTCGACGCTTATCTGGAGCCGTTCCGCAACTGGCTCGTGGAAGCCGACGTCACCGAACTGCTGGTCAACCGACCGGGTGAGGTGTGGATCGAGCAGCGCGGCCAGATGAGCCGGCACGAAGCGCCCGCGATCGACGACGGTCTCTTGCAGCGCCTTGCCGAGCAGGTTGCGAGGATCAGCCACCAGGGGATTAGCCGCGAACGGCCATTGCTCGCCGCGATGCTGCCCAACGGCGCCCGTGTCCAGTTTGTCGCGCCGACGGCGACTCGGGCCCACTGGGCGCTCGCGATTCGCCGGCATTGCCTCCTCGACATGCCGCTTGAAGCCTACGGCAACGGGCCGCTTCGCTCGCCGCGCACGACCGATGCAATCAACCCCGAGGCCGACCCGATCGGCTTCCTGCGTGAGGCGGTCGCCGCTCGCAAGACGATCCTGATCAGCGGCGGAACCTCGACCGGCAAGACGACCTTCCTCAACGCGTTGCTGCGCGAGGTGCCGGTTGAGGAGCGGGTGATCGTCGTCGAGGACACGGCGGAGGTGCAGCTCCACGGGCCGAACGACCTCGGCCTGATCGCCGTCAAGGGCGAGCTCGGCGAGGCCCTGATCAACACCGACGACCTGCTTCAGGCGGCGCTTCGCCTCCGTCCCGATCGCATTCTCCTTGGCGAGCTGCGCGGCAAGGAGGCAGTCAGCTTCCTGCGCGCGGTCAACACCGGCCATCCCGGCTCGTTCAGCACGATCCACGCAAACTCGACGAGCGGCGCGCTGGAGCAACTCGCGCTGATGGTGATGCAATCGGGGCTCGGCCTCTCGCGCAGCGAGACGATCGACTATGCTCGTTCGGTGATCGACGTCGTCGTTCAGCTAGGTCGCGAGGGCGCAGAGCGAAAGATCGTAGCGATCGAGGAGCTGTCGGTCCGCCAGGAGCCGAAGGAAGCGACGCTGCGCGGCGCGCTGGACAAGCTCCGCGCGGCCTAGCCGCGGCCGGCCCAAACTAGTCGATGCCGGTGAGTTTGGTTGCCTGCACGGCCCACAGCCGCCACAAATGGCGAGCTGGCCATGTCACCAAGTAAGCAATCGACGGCTCGAGCCGCGCCCGTCCGCAACAGCAGCATAGCGGTCGTTACGGTCAATTACCGGACGCCGGCGCTTACCAAGCGCTGCATCGCGGCGGTCGCCAAGGAGCGAAAAGGACTGCCCCGCCTGCGCGCCGTCGTCGTAGACGGCGGCTCGGCGGACGGTTCGGCGGCAGAGCTTTCCGCGGCGCTGGCCAAACCGGCTTTTGCCAGCTGGGTGGAGTTCATGCCGCTGTCGATCAACGGCGGCTTCGGCTGGGCGAACAACCAGGCCATCCAGCGATTGCTGCAGCGGGCCGAGCCGCCCGAGTTCATCCACCTTCTGAACCCGGATACCGAGATCGAGCCGGACGCGATCAGGTTTCTCGCTGATTACCTGCTCCGACACCCGCGCATCGCGGCCGTCGGAAGTCAGCTGATCGATCCGGATGGAAGCTGTGCCGGGAGTGCCTTCAATTTCCCCTCCATCCGCGGCGAGTTTGCCCGGGCGGCCGCCACGCGTCCGCTGGAGCGCCTGTTCAAGATCCCGCCGATTGCGGTCGATGCGGCTGAGGCGATTGAAGTCGACTGGGTGACGGGTGGCAGTGTCCTGCTGCGGGTCGAGGCACTCCGGGAAGTTGGCCTCTTCGACGAAGGCTTCTTCCTGTACAATGAAGAGGTCGAGTTGATGTGGCGGCTCCGTCGAGCCGGATGGGCCGTCGCGACCGAGCCCCGCAGTCGCGTGCGTCACGTCGGCGGCGGCGCCACGGGCGTTACGGGACGGGCGACCGGCGCAAGGCTGGAGCCACGCAAGCCGGCGTACCTGTTCCGGTCGAGGACCCGCTACTTTGGATTGACCCGCGGTCCTGCGGGGGCGGCTGCGGCCTATGCGGCGTGGCTTGCCGGTCACGCCGTCTGGCGTGCGAGGCGCCTTCTCGGAATGCCCATTGGCGAACCCGTAGATCACGAGTTCCGCGATCACCTGCGGAAGGCTTTTCCGCGGAAAAGCGATTTCGCAGCAGCGGTGGCCGCCGCCGAGAGCGAGCCGACTGATCTTCCAGCATGGATGGCCAGGCGTTGGCTTTAGGGGCGAAGCAGGTCGCCGCCGTCGTGATCGGCCGGAACGAAGGCGAGCTGCTGAGGCTGAGCCTCGGCTCCGTATCCGCAGCGAAGCTTCCAGCAATCTACGTGGATTCCGGATCGACGGATGGCAGCGTGGATATTGCGCGTGAGCTTGGCGTGGCGATCGTCGAACTGGACGCGGCGCGGCCTTTCTCTGCCGCGCGAGGAAGGAATGAAGGCGTTGAGGAGATGCTGCGGCGTTGGCCGAAGACCACCCACGTGATGTTCCTCGACGGCGATTGTGCGCTTGAGCCGGGTTTCCCCGGTACCGCCCTGGCGACCTTTGATGACACTCCCGACTGCGCCATCGTCACCGGTCATCTGTCCGAGCGGCACCCCGAGGCGTCGATCTACAATCGTCTTTGTGCAATCGAATGGCGGTCGCCTCCTGGCCGCATCGAAAACATGAATGGGCTGGGCGGGATCATGATGGCCCAGGTATCGGCGCTTCGCGAGGTCGATGGTTTCAATGAGCAAGCCATTGCCGGCGAGGAGCCCGACCTTGGGGTTCGTCTCGGTCTCGCCGGCTATTCGATCATCAAGATTGACCGGCCGATGGCGACTCACGACGCCCAGATCAGCAGATTTGGCCAGTGGTGGACGCGAGCTGTCCGTGGTGGGCACGCACTGGCGCACCGTTATGCGCGTCATGGGCGCACCCGCTTTCAGGATGGCCGGCGCGAGCTGCGCAGTGTCCTCTTCTGGGGATTCGCACTTCCGCTGTTTGTCATCGTGCTGCTGTGGCCGACCCGTGGCTGGTCCCTTCTCCTGCTCGGCGGATATGCGCTGCTCGGTTGGCGCGTATACCGCCACTATGTCCGCACCGGCGTATCACCGGCGGACGCGCGGCTCGCTGCGCGGTTCATCGTCGTTGGCAAGTTCGCCGAGTTCCTCGGAGTCGTCCGTTACAGCCTGAACCGCCTCCGCGGGCGGTTTCACATCATCGAATATCGCTAGGGCAGGGCGCGATCCGCCTCAGCAGAAGGGCGGCGTTCCGATCAGCGTCGTGCATCCGAAGGACGCGCTCACGGCCGACCGCGCCTTTTGCGACGAGGTCCTTGACCGGCGCCCGTAGTGCCTTGCGCATCGCCTCCACCAGGGCCTCCTCCGATCCCGCGGGGATCAGCCAGCCGCATGTATCATCGACCAACTCGGGGATGCCGGCGATCGCGGTGCTGATGACGGGGCGTCCCAGGGCCAGGGCCTCCATGATCACGACTGGCAGGCCCTCGGCAAAGCTTGGCAGCACGAACGCCCGGCACCGGTTCAGGTGCTCGCGGATCTCGGCGGCCGTCTGGATACCAGCCAGCGTGATCACGTCGCCGAGCTTGCGCCGCGCGATCTCGCCTTCGAGGGAGTCACGCATCTCACCATCGCCGATGATCGTGAGTGAGAAGCGCTCTCCGTCGGCGCGCAACTGCTCGCAGGCGGCGATCAGCAGCGGCAACCCCTTCTGCGCCGACAGCCGGGCAATGCACACGAACTCCGAGGATTTGTAAGGGAGGGGAGCAGCGGCCGCATCGAGGAAGTCGCGGTCCAGTCCGCAGCGAACCACGCCGATTTTGTCCCAATGGTCGGGCGCACTCCAGCGCATCAGCTGGCTGCGGCCATAATCGCTGATCGCGGCCACGAAGCTCGCGGCATCGACCTTCTTGGCCAAGGCCAGCGTGACCGGCGCGTCGAACTCGTCTGGGCCGTGGGCGGTGAAGCTGAACGGCGGTCCGCCCCATGCGCGGGCAAGCATCGCAACCGCTGCGGGATTTGTGCCGAAGTGAGCGTGGAGGTGTTCGACCCGAAGCTGCTCAAGCCGCCGCGCGAGCCAGCCCGCCTCCAGCCAATAAGCCAGGTGACGGACCTTCTGTTGAAGTCCCGGCCCGCTGAGCCGCCATGCCGCTGAAAGCGCGGCGATCGCGCGTGCCGGACGCGAAAGGAGGTGAGTGAGCGACATCAGCAAAAGGCCGGCGGGGCCCTGCCCCAGGATGACCTCGGTTCGCTCGGCTTCAAGACGGTCCGACGGGTCTTTCAGGTCCGAGCGCGGGCGCCGGACCGAGAGGCGATGAACTTCGTGCCCCGCGCGCTCCACCGCCTCGATCTCGCGCTTGACGAACGAGTGGCTGACCGCCGGGTAGAGGTTGCACAGATAGGCTAGGCGCACTCTCGCTCCGTTGCGGCTGATCCCCGCCGCCAGTCATAGCAAAGCTTCGGCGAATGAAGAGAGGCGGATTTAAAGGTGGCCGCCGGTGAGCGCCTTGGCGACAAGGTGCGGCTTGTTCTTGGCGTTGAGCTTGTTGCGGAGGTTCTCGACGTGCCGCTCTACCGTCCGCGGCGCGATGCCCAGCTGCTGCGCGCATTGCTTTGAGGAGAGCCCGCCGGCGATGCATTGCAGCACCTCACGCTCACGCTCTGACAAGGTGACGAAATCTTCCTGTTGCCGCGGAAAATTCACCATCAACTCCGTTTTGGGGTCCTTTGGCTCCTGCGCTCCTAATAGGCTTGGTTATCACGGGCTTACAGGAAGTTGAATGCTTTGTCCCAATTCCGGACAAAGGTGCCCTTTTATCACCAAAAGACGTGCCGTTCCCGTAACAAATCTGGTTGTGCCGGATGCTCGCGACTAGCTACCTGCCCGGGGAAAATCCGGTAGATTACTGCGGTTTTTTGCAACATCATCCCAACCACTATGGGTGAAACTACTTAGAGACTTTGGCTAGGTAGTCACGCAAGCGACATGGTTAGCGCTCTATCATTGCAAATCGTTAAAAATACGTTTATTCGAATTCAGCTTCTAAGTCGCAAACAAGCGACCAACGTGAGCTGGGGCCGCCGCCCACACTTCTAAACCAAGTGCCGGCGTACCCCCTTCAGGGGCAACGGAAGGGAATAGTTATGCGACGCGTATTAATGGCAGCAGCGGCAGCGGCGGCGATCGGGGTTGCGACCCCGGCTTTCGCGGCGGCGACCGTAACGGACACGAGCGGAACTCCGCTGGCGAACCAGATCTATGGTATCGCTGCGGTCAACACGACGGTCTATGGATCATCGCCGAACAATGACGGCGTGCCGAACGTCACGTTCACCTGCAACAGCCTTTGCGACATGGGTTCGGGCTTCGCGCAGATCAACGACGCGACGCCCAACACTCCGGATCTCTACGATCTTATCATCAACCCGACCGCTACAGATTTCACGGATTTCAAATGGTCCGTGCAGCTGACGGGCTCGGGCATCGTCGTGGTCTATTATCTGCTGGCCGGCTCTGGTCTCGACCAGAATAACATCGCCAGCTACACCCAGCAGGCTGGCTCGTACATCGCTGACGGCAGCAACCTGAACAAGCTCCTCTCGGGAGACACGTTCACGTCGTTCGCGATCCGTACGACGGCTCCGATCGCGTTCTTCGAGATCAAGCAGATGTCGTACAATCCAGCCGGCGCCCCCTCGGTTCCGGAACCGGCCACGTGGGCGATGATGCTGCTCGGCTTCGGCGGAATGGGCATGGCGCTACGCCGCAGCCGCCGCCGCGGCAAGCAGACGCTGATGCAGATCGCCTAAGCGTCGTTTAAGCGATGATTGAGCGGCCCGGCCAAAAGCCGGGCCGCTTTTTTGTGTGACCTGGCTTGAGGATTGACGTCGGTCCAATCAACAACCCGACGACGCACCGCCCGCGCGCATGTCCGCCTTTCCAAGCGGCGACAATTGCTTGCTGTTTGCTTCCGTCGGGCAATCTGCCGTCGGCTTCGCGCGCCGCCGCGGTGGAGCGCTGGACGTTTGTCCATCAGCGATCAAGGATCCGCCGGCAAGGTCGGCCGCAAGCGGCGGTGCTGGCGGTTGTCCGGCCTTCTCGACGTCGCGGGCCGACTCGTTGACTCTGTCGCTAAGCAACGCCCCGGCGAGTTGCGCCGTCGCGGTTTCCGACAGAACGACAGCATTCGGTGGCCTCACCTCGGGCTCGGCGCCGGCGTAGCGCTGCATGAACGCGTTCCTCTCGCCGAGTGAGCCGCGCAGCCGGTAGAAAATGTGTCGGCCGATCTGGACCGTCTTGTCCAGGGAATCCGCCCAGTAAGGCAGCACATAATCGGCATGGTAATGGGTCGCGTGGCCGATCGGCTCGAAGACTTTGCCCGAAAGTGCGGCCTCCGCAATCTTCCGAGCGCGCGTCCATAGATCGGCCGCCGGCGTGCGCAACAGCGACCCGTTGCAGGTGAATGTGAACTGGCAACCCGTGCCTCGCTCGGACCCCTGATAAACCACCGCACAGACGCTGGCAGGGTACCCGGGATGATGCAGGCGGTTGATCACGACCTGAGCAACCGCCTGCTCACCATCCGCCCCTTCACCCGCCGCTTCATAATAGACCGCCTGCGTGAGGCAGTTGAGGGCCCGCTCGCGATCCTCCGGAGTGGCCTTGAGGACGAACCTGGCTGCCGGCGTGTCCGGCCTTTTAACGAATGGCCGCTCTGCGTTCTCCTTCGTCGCCTCTTCGGGCGACAATGGCCGCAGCAGATCAGGAGGCGGCAGATTCAGTGCAATTGACTCAGCGGTCGGGACCCTGGCGCTGTCACCGGCGCCTCGCCCGCCCGAGCTTCCGCTCCACAAGCCACTCTCCTGAGCCATAATTACGGCCAGGCCGACGGCGGCAATCGACGCAAAGCAAGCCGCAGCCCACCACTTGCGGCGACCTCGAAGGCTCCAGCCGAGGTAGATCGGGAAGATCCTTGGGCCCTCAACCAGGTAACGGCGCCATAGCCGACGCGGGTTAGTCGTCAGCCGGTGCGCCCACTCGAGCCCGACCTGCTGCAGCTGCCGCGGAGCCCGTTTCTGGTCGCCCGTGAGGAACTCCAGGCCGGCCCCGACGCACAAGGCGACTCCGGTTGCACCCGGAAGCTGGCCAGCTTCGTGCGCGATCATCTCCTGCTGGGGCGACCCCACGGTGACAAAACCGAACCGTGCCTTGGCCGAGGCGAGGAACGCGGCGGCCTCGCGCCTGGCCTTGGCATTGCTTCGCAACCCCATCGGTGGCGTGTGGTGAAGGAATTCGACGCCGGGGTAGCGGTTGCGCAGCCGGTCCAGGAAAGCCGCCGTTGCGCCGACTACGGCAATCCGATCGCCCGGCTTGATAACGTCGTCGAACAGGCTGGCGGACAGGTCGCTCCCGGCTACCAGTGGAAGATGGATGCCGCTTAGCCGGGCCAGCAGGCGCAGCACCCGGCTGTCGCAGAGGCATAGTTGGGCGTCACGATACAGAGGCTGCAGTTCCGGATCGCGGCGGAGGCGGACCATATGGTCGACATTGGGCGTGACGACATACGCGTAGGGCGAAGCCGAGGTCGCGGCTCGCAGCCTCGCCTTCACTTGGCTTAAGGTCAGGCGGTCGAACTTAAGGTCTAGAAAGTCGACGCGGTCAGTACGCATCGCGGTCGAACAGAACAGCGCGGACGGTTGCAAAGAGGATGTAGATGTCGAGCCAGAACGACCAGTGATCGACATAATATTTGTCAAGCTCGACCCGGCGCTTGGCCCGTTCGATCGTGCGTACCTCCCCGCGAAGCCCCTTGACCTGTGCGTATCCCGTGATGCCGGGCTTAACGCGGTGCCTTCCGGCATAGCCGCGCACCGCTTCGTGGTAAAAGCGGTCGCCGACCATCATTTCGGTGCCGTGAGGGCGGGGGCCGACCAGCGACATACTGCCCTGGAGCACGTTGAAGAGCTGCGGGAGCTCATCGATGCTGAAACGACGCAGGATGCGGCCGACCGGGGTAACCCGCGGGTCATCGCGCGTCGTGGTCTGCTTCGCGCCAAGGTCGGCCATGTGCGTATACATCGTGCGAAACTTGAAGACGTTGATCGCTTCATTGTTGAAGCCGACGCGCGGCTGGACGAACAGAACCGGCCCTGGGCTCGTCAAACGAATGAGCAGCGCGGTCACGAGGAGCACCGGCGAGAGCAGCGCGACGGCGATCACGCTCAGGACCAGGTCTTCGGCCCGCTTCACGACCTGGCTCATGTCGCGGAACGGCCGCTGCCAAAGCGTGAGAACGGGAACCGCACCGAGAAGATTGACGCGATAGTTCGGCGCGAGCTCGATCGCCTGTGACGGGATCAGCGAAACATCGACGCAAACCTCGCTAAGTCCTTCGACGATCTGTTCGAGCCGCTTGGGGGTGAAGTGCGCCCCGCTGATCAACACCTGGTCGATCTCGCCGCGGCGCGCCGCCTCGCAAAGCGCCGAGAGGTCGCCGATCATAGGCAGACCTTCGACGCTCGCCCTGGCACGGTCGTCGGCGATGCCGACGAAACGAAGGTGCGGGAATTTTAGCGATTCAAGCAGTTGACGCGTGAGCGAAACGGATTCGGGGTCAGCTCCGTAAAAGGCGATGCGCTGCTCGATCTGCCCGCGTTCAGCGAGCTTCGTAATCGTCCGATTGAGGATCGGCCGTGATACCGAAAGACAAAGGACTACCGTGAGCAGAAACAATAAGGTGATGCCGCGGGAATAATCCTCGACGAGCCCGGCCTGCCAGATCAACGCCGAAGCGATAAGACTGCTGATTACCGCGTCAAAGGTGGTGTCGCTGTTGTCGCTAAGATCGAGCAGGCTTCGGCGGTACGCCTGGCGAGATGACCGGATCAGCAGGAAACTTCCCAACATCAGGATGAATGCGGTGATGTGAACCGGCACCACGAGCCGAGATCCACGAAGCAGAGAATAAGCCGCAAGCGTGATCGGAGCGGCAACAATGAAGCAAACGATGTCGGCCAACAGGAAGACGGAACCGACGACGTTAGACGTGAACCGCAGGCTGCCATTCCCCGGCTTCGGTCTCGCGGAAGTTACGCCAAGCTCCTCTTCAGAAGCTTTGTTCGAAGGAACGCAGTCATCCAGGCGCATCACAGCAGTCCCCGACCGAGCTTGGCATCACGTTGCCTCGCGAATTCTGCATTCAGTTCCTGGATCGCAGCCGGATCGCCTTTCTTTGTCGATTGCAGGGCCGCCATGATGCGCTCGTCGCCCGGTATATCCTGAAACGCGGCCCATAGCGTACGTTCCATCCATGACTTGTTTCCTGCGGCCGCGAACGCCCGCGCGAGGAGTAGACGGTCATCGGCAGAATTGGGAAGCACGGTAACGAGCTTTTGCGCGTCCACGACAGCCGCCGCCGTGTTGCCCGTACGCAGCGCGAGCTCCGCCCGACCGCGCAGAGCTGTCGCATTGCCCGGATCGAACGCGAGCACGGCGTCGAAGCGCGCCTTCGCCGGGCCAAGCTTTCCGCCACGTGACAATGCGGTCGCCAAGACGGCATTGGCCTCGGCCGTCTCCGCTCTGACTGGCAGCGTAGCGGCCGGCGACGCCAAGGCGATCGCATCCGGGGCATTTCCCCAGCGGCTCAGGAAGTCCGCATAGACCAGTCGCCGGCCCAGATCTGAAGCCTCTGCCCCAAGCCGGCGCGCCTCGGCAATGCGCTGTGGGGACGGCCAATAGTCGTTCCACAGCTCAAGCACCGCGTCGACGGTCGCTGTGTCCGTCTGCAGCAGCCGGGAGCTTGCCTTCCGGCCGAGCTCGACGTTGCCAGAGCGAAAGGCGGCTTCCACCAGTAGAAGCGCATTGCGCTGATCCCCGGGCGTCAGGGCCTCGATGCGGTGTGCGAGCTGAGCAACCTTGGCCCAATCATTCTCTCGCTGGTAAATGTTCGCTAGCAGACTGAGGCTACCTTCGTCGCTTGGCTGCGCCTGGATCTGCTTGTTGAGCAGGTCGACCGCCTCGTCGCGGCGCTTCATCGAGTATAGCGCTCGAGCCTTCAGGACAGTCGCAGATGGATCATATGGGGTGGCGGCGAGCATGGAATCGCTGACCGCTACTGCCTCGTCATAACGGAGCTCCGCGAAAGCGGCCCAACCCTTGACGAGCTTCACCCAAGGATCACCAGGCGCAAGAATCTCGAGCTCTTCGGCCTTGGCCTGCGCCTGCGTCAAGTCGCCTGACCGAAGCGCAAGCTCGGTCAATGCTCGCACCAGGGCCGGGTTGCTACGGTCAAGTTCATAGGCCCGGGTGAAAGCATAATAAGCGTCGCCGTAGCTGCCCATTGCAGCCTGAACCTTCCCCAGTTCGGCCCAATATTCGGAGACATCATCCTTGGCGCGGACCAGCTCGAGCAACGCCTTCCTTGCTGCCGGTAAGTTGTTGGCAGCGGTCGCCGATTGATAGTCGCCGAGTGCCGCGCGCGCCCTCGAGTCCGAGGAATTGCAGGCGGCGACGGCCACCCCCGCGGATAGCCAAGCGACTGCGCGCAATATAGGATGCGACGGCAAGTGCATCGAAAGGCTACTCCAGGGCAGGGGATTATCCTTTTCTAAATTTAACAA
>Ga0207657_10000678_pt1 | contig 36236 bp, 31 predicted proteins | sample KBSC33metaG_FD_184316 | JGI IMG/M metagenome (GOLD analysis project Ga0207657, IMG submission 184316) | Corn rhizosphere microbial communities from Kellogg Biological Station, Michigan, USA - KBS C3-3 metaG (SPAdes) (version 2) | ecosystem: Host-associated > Plants > Roots > Rhizosphere > Soil ...
CATGAGCAAGGTCGCGCGCGTGGTCGTGTTCTTCTCGGTCGTCGCCTCGATCGCGTCGAACAGCTTGAGCGTCGCGGCATGCTCGGCCTTGAGCGCCTCGTCCCATTCGCCGGCGAAGTAGGTGGGCGACTGCACCGCGAGCTTGCGCGCGACATTGGCGGCGAGGCCGACCGCGAGCCCGGCGGCGCCCGCCGCGATCAACTTGCCCGTGCCGTTGAGTTCGGTGCGGGTCGGCTTCTTGCGTGCGCTGGAGGCGCGGGAGGAGCTGGTGGAGCCTTCCTTCTCGAACCGGCCGTTGTCGTCGCGCGCCTCGGCGCGGGCGTTGGCCGATCGTTTGGCGCTGGTAGTCGAGCGGGATCGAGTCGCAGTCGTGGCCATCGAATTACTCCTTCTCAGGGGCGCCTTGCGGATGCGCCGGCTCGGAGCGTTCAACGCGTGAGGCCGCGAAAGTTCTCAAATTCCTCGCAATTCGTCGAGCCAGAGGCCCGCAATGCCGTCCGACGGCGCGCGCCAATCGCCGCGCGGGGACAGGCTCGCGGCCGCCGAGACCTTGGGGCCGTTGGGGATGGCGGAGCGCTTGAACTGGCTGATCTCGAAGAAGCGGTAGAGGAAGACCTCCAGCCACTTTGTAATCGTTTCCATGTCGTAGGAATTTCTTCCGTCGGCAGGAAAATCGATCGGCCATTCCCCGGCGGCGGCATCGCGCCAGGCATGCCAGGCGAGAAAAGCGATCTTCGAGGGGGCGAGGCCGTGCCGCACCGTGTAGTGCAGGAAGAAATCGTGCAGCTCATACGGGCCGATCCTGCCCTGCGTGCTCTGGATCGCGCCGTCCGCATCGGCGGGCACCAGCTCGGGCGAAATTTCGGTGCCGAGGATATCGGTGAGAATGCGGTTGGTCTCGCCGCTGAACTGGCCCGTCTTCACCGCCCAGCGGATCAGATATTGGATGAGGGTCTTGGGCACACCCGCATTGACCGCATAATGGCTCATCTGATCGCCGACGCCATAGGTGCACCAGCCGAGCGCCAGTTCGGACAGATCGCCGGTGCCGATCACGAAGCCGTCATGCTGGTTGGCGAGGCGGAAGAGGTAATCGGTGCGCAGGCCGGCCTGCACATTTTCGAACGTCACGTCATAGAGTGGCTCGCCCCTGGAATAGGGGTGGTCCATGTCCTTGAGCATCTGCGTCGCGGCGGGGCGGATGTCGATCTCCGCGCCCTGCACGTCGAGCGCCTGCATCAGGGCCCAGGCATTGGCCTTGGTCGCCTCGCCCGTGGCGAAGCCGGGCAAGGTGTAGCCCAGGATCGCGGAGTGCGGCAGGCCGATCCGCTCGCACGCCTTGGCCGCGACGATCAAAGCATGGGTGGAATCGAGCCCGCCCGAAATGCCGATCACCAGATGCTTGGCCTTGGTCGCCTGGATGCGCTTGGCGAGCCCCTCGACCTGGATGTTGAAGACCTCGTAGCAATCCGCGTCGAGCAAGGCCGGATCGGCGGGCACGAACGGGAAGCGCGCGACAATGCGCTTGAGGCCGATATCGGCGAAATCGGGCTGGTGCGCGAACGTCACCCGCCGAAACTGCGTCTCCGGATGGCCATGCGCCTGCGCGGCGTCGTTGAACGTGCCGAAGCGCATGCGGTGCTGGCGGATGCGCGCGACGTCGATATCGGCGTAGATCAGCTCGGGCTCATGATCGAACCGCGCCGATTTCGCGAGCTGGTAGCCGAGCTCGTGGATCATCGCCTGCCCGTCCCACGCGAGATCGGTCGTGCTCTCGCCCGCGCCCGCCGCCGAATAGACATAGGCCGCGGTCGCGCGCGCGGATTGCGACGCGCCGTACAGATCGCGCTCGCGCTCCTTGCCGACGACGATGTTGGAGGCGGACAGATTGGTGAGGATCAGCGCCCCCGCGAGCGCGCCCAATGAGGAGGGCGGGATCGGCGCCCAATAATCCTCGCAAATCTCGACATGGAAGATGAAGTCGGGAAGGTCGGTCGCGGCGAAGATCAGATCAGGCCCGAACGGCACCTCCGTACCATGGAGCGTGATCTGCAAGCCGGTGAGGCCGATGCCCGGCGCGAACCAGCGTTTCTCATAATATTCGCGATAATTGGGCAGATAGGATTTGGGCACCACGCCCAGGATCCGCCCGCGCGCGATCACCACGGCGGTATTGTAGAGCCGCCCGTTGCGCCTGAGCGCCGCGCCGACGAGCAGGACAGGCTTCAGGTTCGCGGTGGCCGCGACCAGCTTCGCCAGCTCCGCCTCGACGCGATCGAGCAACGCCTCCTGCAGATGCAGATCGTCGATCGCATAGGAGGTGAGGCACAGCTCCGGATAGACGACCAGATCGGCGCCCTCCGCGTGCGCCCGCTGCGCCAGATCGAGGATCGACGCCGCATTGGCCGCGACATCCCCCGCGCTCGCCGCCGGCGTCGCCGCCGCGACGCGGACCAGCCCATGCGCGTGGATCGAAAGGGAATGGTCGGTCATGCGGCGCGGTGTCCCAGCTTCCAAAGCGGCAGCGATGCAACAGTGCAGCTAGAAAGGAGAGGGGGCCGGGTCAATGTTGGGTCGAGGGTCCTTTGAGCGGGGGAAAAATAAAAAAATAGCGGATTCGAACTTAATGATTGGCGCGTGGGGTGCATGCGGCGGACCAGTTTTCATGTGGAACATAGCAGGAACATGTGCCATATGTCAAGAGCGAGGGCGGAGCGCGCCGCGCAAGAAGGCCCGTTCTTGAAATTGTAGCTCTAAGGACTATAGTATGACTCGTTCCGCTGCGCGGGCATGGCCATGACCGTTTTCATGACCAAAGGGTTCGCCCGGTTCGCGCGCAAGGCGGGGCTGGCAGGGGAAAGCCTGCGCACGGCCGCGGCCGAGGTTGTGGCCGGAGAATATGATGCGGACCTGGGCGGCGGCGTGTTCAAGCAACGCGTCGCCCGGCCGGGAGGTGGCAGGTCAGGAGGGTTTCGGACGATCATTCTATTCAAGATCGGTGGGCATAGCTTCTTCGCCCACGGCTTTGCCAAGAATGAGAAGGCCAATGTGAGCGTGAAGGAGCTCAAGGCGCTGAAGCAGTTGGCGGCGGTGTATCTGGGTCTTTCCGACGAAGAGATTGAGGCCGCCGAGGCGGCCGGCGAGCTGATCGAGGCGTAGAGCGATGACGGTGAAGGCGAAGACGAGGAGCAAACGGGCCGAGAGCCCGATCCTGGCGTCGGTCCATGAGACGGCCGCCGGACTGCATCGGATCGGGCTGGTCGACAAGTCGACGATGCGCGAGTTCGATGCGCTGTGCCTGACGCCGGTCGAGCCTCTGGCGCCGGACGAAATCCGCGCGTTGCGCGAGCGCGAGAAGGTGTCGCAGCCGGTGTTTGCCCATTACCTCAACGTCCGCAAAGACGCCGTCAGCAAGTGGGAGCGCGGCGAGAAAAGGCCTGACGGGCCATCGCTCAAGCTGCTTAATCTTGTGAAGGCGAAGGGTCTCCAGGCCATCGCTTGAGCGCGCGTTGTGCCACGGGCTGGCTGCTGCGTAAGTTCAAGGCCGCTACAATTGAGGCTGTGGGAGTAAGATCGCGGGGTCCCGCAATAAGTTATCTACAGTCTCAAACGGGCTGAGGGCAGCAATAGAGACTTAATCTTAACGCTGACGATCATCTCCTACGTGCTGCCCAACATTTTCGTGCGCTGCGCAATGCGCTGATTTTTCATGATTCTCTGAAACGATCCTCCGTCTCAGCGGACCGTGCGGCTTAAAATTCCAATTAAAACAACATCTTAAATTTTATTCCTCAAATATTGGCGGGTTTGCGACGTCAAGCGCATTATTTCAGAATCGTGACGGTTCTGACGCTTGACCAAGGAGTCGTAGCGGCGGCAAATTGTGTGGGCGACATTAGTCGTCGGTCCGCTGTCCAAAGGTGGATTGGGGATGCACTGGTCGGCGTTCAATAGGGTCTACACGAAGTGGTGTCCAAAACCGCGTCGTTCTGTCGCCGCCGACCAGTACATCTCACTTTATGCCGCAGCGTCATATTCAGCAACGGCTCGATTTTGATTTATATGCACAGGCCGCCGACTCCGAGGCGGGAAACCGTTCACTTATTGCGCTGCGTCACCTTGAAGCCCAATCGAGTTTTGTGCCCCGTTATTCGGGGCTAATCTGGATCCACAATCTGTCGGTCGAGCTTTGCGATCCGTTCACGGAGCGTCTGCACCCAAGCCTGCTGGGCATCGACGAGCGTGCGATAGGCTCGGTACACGTCGCCGACCCTCTCCGAAGCCTCAATCTTGGCGGCCGCGCATCGGGCTTCAATCTTTGCCCATTCGTCGTCGGCAATATCATGATCCTCATCATGCTGCTCGTTATGATCCGCCCAATGCGCTTCCGTGAATGTTTCGACGAGCTTTCCGATGGCGACCTTCAACGTCGCCTTCGCTGCCTCGATGTCGGCATGCTCCGTGTTCGCCAAGGTGACGAGATACCATTCAATCACACCATGGAACAATTGCTCGACGCCGTGCGCATCGTGCGCGTCGATTTCGATCGGATCACCAATCGGATCGCTCGTCACATTGTTTGCCGTTGAAAGCGGCCCGCGCAATTCTTTCTCAACTTTCGCGTAGCGGGCAAGCGCATCACGTAACAAGTTTGCCAGCGTTTCACGATGAGAGATCCGGGTTTGGAGGTTGGTGTCCTTCAGCTGTTTCCAAACAGGTATGCCCGCTCCGACCGCGACGCCAATCGCGACGATGCCTGTTAGCAAAGTCTGAAAATCGTAAATGAAGGAGCCGATGCTGGAGAGTATGCAATGACTGACTTGGCTGCAGTTCATTGTCATTGCGCCCCGAGTGGCAAGGCGGCCATCGCCAGCTTCCGACTATTGTCCACGCCCACGCCAATCCTATTCCGCGGGGGGCAGGCGAGGGTGGCCGGAGCCAAAGCGTTCATTTCCGCCTCCTCCTTTCGGATCACGCCGGCATGCCCATACCAAGGCTGAGACCGAGCCGATGACGGCCGCAATGCCGGTGCAGACCCCAGTGAATCCGGCGGCGTCGAAGGCGACCTGGATCATAGCAGCGTCCTCGCTTTACCCGCCCCTGACATCATCGGTCGATTGAACCTGTTTGCCTGGATATCGATGAGCACTTGATCAAAGGCCTGCGTAAAATTCTCGATGATGGCGCGGCGCTTCTTCCACGACAGTCGCCGGCCAGGAGTGTCGGCCTCGATACGCAGCCGGGCAATCCTGCGCAGGGCTGGTTCTTGGCGATGCAGCGTTAGCGGTAGGTAGAAGTCCGCCGGAATATTCTCGAACTTATACGCGTGCTCTTCGGAAATGAGCGCGCGGGCAACATCGAGAGCAAGACGGGTCAGCTTCGCCTCATCATCCATCTCGGCAACACCATAGAATCCGGAAGGATCGAGCGGCATCAGTGGTTCTGCATCGACGCCCTCGCCGTCAAAAGCCCAAGGCTCATACCAAATCGCGCCGATCTGTTGAAGAAGGTCGACGCGCTGCCAGAAGAAACTCCAGTCACTTGTCCCGCCCGCTTGCTTTATAGAATGGACCGACGTCCAAGCACCGCCAGCGTTGCGCCAAGTGCCAGCCTTCAAAGCCCATATAGCATGTACGCCTACATCAGCCATCTTCCGGGCCGTAGGTTCATTGTTCTGGTTGCCGCCTTCACGCAGATTTTCGAGCGGAATGCCGTGAGTGGCGTCGAGCGAAACTAGGCCATACAGATCTATCAGCATCCGCAGGAGCATGGGATCGCCCGTTTCCCGCACACGGCGAAGCATAGACGCCTCACCTTTTAATCCTGTGATGAGCGCCACGGGTAGGAATATCGGGTCGGCGTCGCCCGGAAGTTCGGGGAGCTCGTATTGCGGCATCATCTTGGTGGAGGCCTCGGTCCGTTTGACCAGTCCAGCGCTAATAAGCTCCTCAATCGCGTGCTTGGCTCGCGGCTTACCAAGGCCCGTGTGTTCTTCGATCGCCTTGACCGACCATTTTGTTAGGCGGTGGTCGCTACCTGTGCCGGCAAGCAGGGTGAGGTAGGCGATGAGCAGGTTCATGCGGTTGGTCGTGGGGGTCGCATTGAGTTGCGCCCACACATCGCGACCGATGGCAAAGAAGTTACTTCCCTTGCCCCGACCACGCGTCCGCTTTTCTGTTGCTTCACCTTCCATCGACGCACTTTCCGATCGAATCACAAGCGGGCTCTAGCACTTAAATTTACACCCATCAAGGTTATCAAGGGCATCAAGGATAGCAAGGGCCTCAAGGAGATCAAGACCTCCGGAACTTATCAAGGCCGTCAATCTCATCGCGGATCGCGCGCGCTCCGGTCGGTTGTCTCGTAAAGCGCTAAGTTTTTTGCAGGTGACTAGTCGGAAATTTTGGCTGCCCACTTTTGGTGACGTCGCCAGAATTACATCACCGTCTTGCGGGCACCCCCAGCACATTGTTGTGTATCGCTAACAAGACGAGGTTCGTCACAGCGCGGACCGGTTTGCGTATGGATCGAAAGAAACGCTCGGCCAGCCTCCTCTCGAGGCGGGGCTGCCACGAGTTGGTAGCAAGCCCGTTAGCGCGCGGCTAATTCGCCCATAATGCCGCGCAATCTCCGCAGGCGTGAGCCGCAGGAAGCGTGCGGCATTGTTGTAAAGGATGTCGCGTTTCTGGCTCCGCATCAGAAAAAAGACCTGCACGATGCTCTCGATTGCGATCGGGATCGCGTCGAGCCAGACCATCTGGTCGCTGCCGAACGTGATCCTTTTGCCATAGCCCGCCTGGGCCAGGCGCTTGAGAATGGCATTGAACTCGGGCCGCGGAACGCTCCAATTATCGGCGGAGATGTCCACGAACACCTGCGGATGGGCGTTCATCACCATGATCATCTGTTCGACCATGAGCATGGTCCTCCAGCAACGGTGGGTCGCCCAGCGCGACATGAGGATCAACTCGGCGTGGCATTGCGGGCCTGCTTAGATATCATCCGGACTTTTCGGTCAGTTTCTCTTCCAAAATTCAAATACCCCGATAACATCGGACAATTGATCGATGTAGATGCGATCTGAAAGGGGCGGATTGGTGAATCCAGTTGAAGCGTTGAGCGACCTGGAAAAAGAAGCCTTGCGGCTCTTTCTTGTTTCGTCCGATCAGCGGGAGTTGGCGAGGCGGGTTGGTCGTAGCCCCGCAACGGTTGAGCAGCGCCTCGCGCGCGCGAGACGCAAGTTGGGCGTGGCTCGAACTCTTGATGCGGCCTTGCTTCTTGCGGAACGTGAAGGGGTTTCAACCTATGGAACGAATATATATGGCGGCCATGCTAGCCCGATCCCCAGTCCTGAGAGCCTTGCCGAATATGAAAAAATAGTCCCGGGCTTATCTAAGCAAATTTCAGATCTATCGGATAAGCGCCGCTTCCTGTCAGAACAGACTGAAAGGAAGAAATTTGAAACGAGGCTTTGGAGCTACCCACTATTCACTGTGGTCGCAGCCTCAACGGGATTCTTCGGACTCGTTCTGATGCAATGGGATAACCTCAGCAGGCTCTCAGTACCGGCTAGCCTGCTTCTAATTCCAGTCGCAGCGGTGTTGGCCTTTATTGCTGGTGTCATCGTAGGTCGCGCTACAAAATGAAGACCGACACGGAAATCGCAGCTATTTTACCGCCCATCAATGAGGTCGAAGCGTTGGCCCGTCATTCGTCCCAAGCGGCGGCAGAATACATGACATACTGGATACAGCAGCGGCAAATGTTCGATGCAGTTGTGGTGGCCAAGCACGAAGAGGAAATCGCTACGAGTGCCCACCGACGAAAATTCAGTGTCTTAAGCGTTTGGTTGGGGACTGGCTTGGCGTCGCTTTCACTCGGTGTATGCGCCTATGGAATTTATGCTCACGCAAACATCGCTTCTTTGGCCCTCTTCTTGGGGCCGGTCTCTGGGATCGCCGGCGTATTTATTCTGGGATACCGACCCAAGGGAGCTCAAGCCGTCAGTCGTCCGAATCGACGCCGAGCAAGCCGATAGTGCGGCCATTTTCACTCTATAGCCGCTCTCGCTGCTTGGATCGAGCGGCGAAGGGGTCGGGCTGGTCAACGGCTCGGCCATCCTGCGTGACGTGGCCAAGATGAGGCAGAAAGGACAAGGATTAAGCGGGCGACGCGACGGTCGGTGAATCACCATACGCCGACGAAACGCTCGCGTTCGCCAGCTGCCTGAACCTGCGATCGTCGATATCCCTCAGCTCTTGCTGTTGTGCTCCGGCTTCCCCTTGCGCTTGGTGTGCGCCAGCTCCTCGAGCTGCTTCTCGCTCATCGATTTTTCCATTTCCCTGGATGCACCCTTGAGCTGCGATTTCGGCTGATCGCCGCGCTTGGCGCTGAGCGCGGCGCCGGCGGCTTTCTGCTGGGCGGCGGACTTTGCGGGCATCTCGTCTCTCCTTTTTCGAAGACGATGCGACAACGATTGGGCGGTCGATGCGTGCCCTGAAAGTCTTGGCCACAACCTGCCGGTGGATGCCGGAATCCGGCCTGCGTCGGGGCAGGCAAGTCCGGCATGACGGCAAGAGCTTTGGGGATGCGGCGGCGGCCGCACGTCCTCAGTGGTCGGCGCGTTGGCCGATGCGGTTGCGGTCCTTGCTCCAGGTCAGGTAGAGCGGCCTGCCCATGATGGCGGATGCGGGCATCACGCCGACGCCGCCCATGTCGGGACCTACCCGGCTGTCGGGTGCCAGATCGCGATCGTCTCCCAGCAGATACATCGTACCGGCGGGAAGACGGATGGCGGGCACGTTCCTTGGGGCGCCTTCGCCGATCAGGAGAATGCGATGGCTGCCGGCCTCGCCCGGAAGATGTTCGGCGAAAACCTGCCCCGTATCTTGTCCCGACCAGCTCACCGGCGCGGGCATTTCGCCTTTCGGTTTCTGGATTGCGGGATGACCGTCAATGATCGGAACACCATTGCGCATTTCGAAGGTCTGTCCGCCGACGGCAGCCACGCGATAGATGCGCACGATATGTTGGGGGTCGCGAAAGAGGACAATGGTGCCGATCTGCGGCTGGTGCCAGCGCATGTCGGCGATCAGCTTCTCATCCTTCATGAGCGTCGGGACCATCGATTCCGACGCCACATAAAAGGGCTTGTAAGAAAGGTGGAGCAAGCCGCTCGAGGCGAATGAAGAGGTGATGCTGAGCACCCACCACAGGACGATCGCATACCAGCGCGACCACCATTGCTCGCCGCGGTCCCGGCGCGACTTCGGCCATGTCCGCACGATGCTGAAGAACAGGAATGTTATGTAGACGAGGTAGAACCAGGCAAGGATCAGGCCCTGCATGGCGAAGGTTCCGACCGGCAGGGCAAGCGCCAGCCCGGCCATCAACCAAAGCATCGCCAGAGCGCCGGCTCCGATCAGAATGCCTTCGCGCCCATGGCCGAGCCGGATCAGGCCAAGGCCCGGCAGCAGCAGATTGAGCGCGGTGACGCCGACCCGCGCGGGCGTGGATCGGTCGAAAAAGGTATCGGTGGTCGCCGTCATGCCGCCGTGACCTGGGCCAGCCGGTTGGCTTGTCTCCAGGATGCTGATGACATCGTTGTTTTTGGAACCACTTCGCCGCCCCCTCATCCCGGATCGAGGCTCTTCGTCCCCGCCGGCCGTGTCAAGGCCGGCACGCCTCCGAAACGGGGGGTATTCCGCACAATGCCCCTACCTCGACCGGGGCAGGCATGGCATGCTCGGGCTCCTTCCGGAGGGCATCCCATGGCGCAGGCACCTTTACCCTTTCAGGTGCGATTGGCACCCGATCAGCTGTGGCAGGCGATCAACCCCTGGTTCGCCAATTCGAGCGGCGACCAGTTCGGGCTGGTCAACATCACGCTCGGCCATGGCGACGAGACGATGGAGCGGGAGATATTGGCGCAGGTGGGGAGCTATGGCCGCCAGATCGGGCATCTCGCCGAGGCGCTGGAGGTGGTGATCGGCATCCTCAAGGATGTGGCGCCGGAACGCTTGGCGGCTTTGACGCAGCAGCAACAGGACAGCCTGGCGATCGTGTTGGGGGATGTGGCGGAGGTTAGGCAGATCAAGGATAAGGGTTGAGGGGGCGCGATAAGCCCTCTCCCTCGAGGGTGTGTCGCCGTTTTGGTGACTGTCCGGGGGACAGTCACTCGGCGACACAGGCTGGGTGAGGGGGGCCCTGCACCATCAGTCCGGGCGCTCGCCTGCGGCTCGCTCCCCCTCACCCCGGCCCTCTCCCCGCCGGGGAGAGGGAGTTCTCCGGCATGACGGTGAGGGGGGTACGCCGCCGCACGGTGACGGGGATTTACGCCGCCGCGCGCTGCGGCCGTTCGCCGTGCATGCTCTGGGGGCCGGCCGCCACGATCTCGACCTCCACCAAATCGCCGATCTCGCCGCCGTCGATCAGCACCGATTGCAGCCAGGGGGATTTGCCGAGCATCTGGCCGGGGCGCTTGCCCTTGCGTTCGATCAGGATCTCGCATGTGCGGCCGACGGTGGCGCGGTTGAAGGCGAGTTGCTGTTCGCCGATCAGCGCCTGGAGCCGCTGGAGGCGCTCGTCCATCAGCGCGGGTGCGATCTGGTCGGCCATCGTCGCGGCGGGGGTGCCGGGGCGGGGGCTGTATTTGAAGGTGAAGGCCGAGGCGTGGCCGACTGCGCGCACCACCGCCAAAGTCTCCTCGAACTCGGCGTCGGTCTCACCGGGGAAGCCGACGATATAGTCGCCCGAGACGGCGATGTCGGGGCGGACGGCGCGCACGCGTTCGATCAGGCGGAGATAGGAGGCGACGTCGTGCGCGCGGTTCATCGCCTTGAGGATGCGGTTGCTGCCCGATTGCACGGGCAGATGGAGGAAGGGCATCAGGCTTGCGACCTCGCCATGCGCGGCGATCAGCCCGTCGGCCATGTCGTTGGGGTGGCTGGTCGTGTAGCGGATGCGTTTGAGGCCGGGCAAAGCGTCGAGCGCGCGGATCAGGCCGTCGAGGCCCTGGGGGCGGCCTTTCTCGTCCTCGCTTGTCCAGGCGTTGACGTTCTGGCCGAGGAGGGTGATCTCGCGCGCGCCGCCGTCGACGAGCGCGCGGGCCTCGTCCATCACCGCCGCCCACGGGCGCGAGACCTCGGCGCCGCGCGTGTAGGGGACGACGCAATAGGTGCAGAATTTGTCGCAGCCTTCCTGCACGGTGAGGAAGGCGCTGGGCGTGCCTGCGCGGCGGGCGGGCAGCGCGTCGAACTTGGAGATTGCTGGCATGTCGGTATCGACCGCCCGCCGGCCCGCGACCGCATCCGCGATCAGGCTGGGGAGGCGGTGGTAGGCTTGCGGGCCGACCACCAGGTCGACCGCCTTGGTGCGCTTCGGGATCTCCGCGCCCTCGGCCTGCGCGACGCAGCCCGCGACCGCGATCATCGGCTTGCCGCTCGCGCGCTTCGCCAGCCGGCCGATATCCGAATAGACCTTTTCGGCGGCTTTCTCGCGGATGTGGCAGGTGTTGAGCAATACGAGGTCGGCCTCGTCGGCGCCGGCCTCGACCATGCCTTCCGCCTGCATCAATTCGGCCATGCGCGCGCCGTCATAGACGTTCATCTGGCAGCCGAACGACTTGACGTGGAAGCTCTTGGGAGGGGTGCGGGACATGGGGCGCCTATAGCCAAGGAGCCGGAAACAAGGAAGCGGCCCGGCCTCCCGACCGAACCGCTTCCCGCCACCCTGTAGCGAACGGCATCCTCTCCTACGTGCGGTTTATGTTTTTATCCCGCCGACCGTGTTCGTTGCCGTGGATCGAACCGGTGTTGCGTCCTAAATCGGCGCAAGGAATGCGGCAAGATCGGGGCAGGGGCTTTGCGAAAATAAGTAGATTTCATGGTAAAAAAGCAACAATCTTGCTCGCAGCCGCAGCATTAAACCGGTTTCAAGGCAGATGACGCCGCAGCGCGGTAAGGCTAAGCGGACACTATGTCCGGATCCGCGCCGCTTCGCCTGCTGTTAGACGGTTCTTCGCTCGTCGCCAATTGGCGCTGGCTCGCGGCGCAGGCGCCGGGCCCGGCGTGCGGCGCGGCGATCAAGGCCGACGGTTATGGATTGGGCGCGCGCGACGTGGTGGCGCGGCTGGCGCAAGCGGGCTGCGCCGACTTCTTCTGCGCGACCTGGGCGGAGGCGGCGGCGCTGGGGGAGGTGCCCGGCGGCGCACGGCTGGCGGTGCTGCATGGCGTGCGCGCGGAGGATATGGACCAGGCGCTCGCGTCGCGGGCGCGGCCGGTGCTCAACAGCGTCGAACAGGTCGCGCGCTGGCGCGCGGCGGGCGGGGGACCGTGCGACGTGATGGTCGATACGGGCATCAACCGACTAGGGCTTGGCATCGAGGAGGCGATGGGCGGCGCGCTCGCCGGGCTGCGGATCGAGACGCTGATGAGCCATCTCGCCTGCGCGGACGAGCCCGATCATCGGCTGAACGCGGTGCAGCTGGCCGCTTTCCAGGCGCTGCGGCAGGCGATTCCCGCCGCGCGCTACAGCCTCGCCAATTCGGCGGGCATCCTGCTCGGCCCGGATTACGCCTTCGATCTCACCCGGCCCGGTATCGCGCTATATGGCGGCGTGCCCGTCGCGGCGGCGACAGGCATCAGGCCGGTGGCCGCGATCGAGGCGCAGGTGCTGCAGGTCCGCGCGGTGCGCGCGGGGGACGCGGTCGGGTATGGCGCGACCTGGCAGGCGCCCGCCGACACGCGCATCGCGATCCTCAACCTTGGTTATGCCGACGGCTATATGCGGCTGCTCGCGCCCGGCGCCTTCGCCACGACGGGCGATCGGGTGCTGCCGTTGGTCGGCCGCATCTCGATGGATTTGATCGCGGTCGACGCGCGCGACGCGGATGTGGGCGAGGGCGATTGGCTGCGCCTCGATTTCGACCTGCCGCGCCTGTCCGTACGATCCGGTTTATCGCAATACGAACTTCTGACCGGGCTCAACCTGCGCTTCGAACGTTACTGGAACTAAAGCGCACGCTTTTCAAGTTTTCGGTCCGAAATGACAGAATCCTTTCAATCATCTTGACCATCCGCGATTTCTTGCCCAATTGTAAACTTCGGGTGGAGGCAGGATGATTAGTCTATTATGCTTGCTCGGCTGGCACCGGCGTTCGCGCGGCCGTGCGCGACGAGACGGGTTGCAATGGATCAGCCGCTGCCGACGCTGCAACGCGCCGATGCGACGCAATCACAAAGGCAAATGGCGGCTCGACCGGACGGCGCTGGACGAGGCCGAGCCCGAGTCGTTCAGCGATGCGCCAGAAGCCGATCCACCCAGGCAGGAACCAAGGCAGTTGCTGCTCCGAATTCGCTTGCCGCAAATCCATATCCCGCTGCCGTTCCGGAAGCTTCAAGATTGAGCTCGAGCGTGTCCGCGCCGGCGGCATTGGCGAGCTGGACGAAGCCCGCGGCGGGATAGACCGTCCCCGAGGTTCCGATCGACACGAACAGATCGGCCCGCGCCAGCGCCTGCTGGATCGCGTCCATCCGATAGGGAATCTCGCCGAAGAAGACGATGTCGGGCCGCAACGCACCGGGCGCTCCGCAAGACGGACAGGCCGGCCCGTCGATCATGTCGCCCTCGAACCGCGCCCGCGCCCCGCACGCCCGGCACAAAGCCGACAGCAATTCGCCATGCATGTGGATCAGCCGCGTCGCGCCCGCGCGTTCGTGGAGGTCGTCGACATTCTGCGTCACGATCAGCAGCTCGCCCGGCCATGACCGATCGAGACGCGCCAGTGCCGCATGCGCCGCATTGGGCTGGACGGCGGCAAGCGCGCGGCGGCGGCGATCGTAGAAATCGAGCACCAGTCCCGGATCGCGCGCCAGCGCCTGCGGCGTGCAGACATCCTCGACGCGATGGCCCTCCCATAGCCCGTCCGGGCCGCGGAAGGTGGCAAGCCCGCTCTCGGCGGAGATGCCGGCGCCGGTGAGGATTACGATGTTGCCGGCGGGAGTCATGGCCGGAGTATAAACGTCCGCGTGGAGGCCAGCTACGGGTCTCCCTATAGCCGCCAATGGATCGCCCGCTTGTGCAGCGGCCAGATCAGGGCCGTGATCAACGCGAGGATCGCGATCGCGCAGGCGAGCGAGGCGAGCATCGGCGCGGCAATGACCTTCTCCGCCATTGCCAGGCCCCAGCCTTGCGGCGTCTGCGCTCCGCCGCTCAGGATCTTATATTCGCCGAAGATGCCGAGCAGGATCGACAGCACGAACGCCAGCATCGCATTGCCGCCGAGCACGCGCAGCGGCGTCGCGATCATGCGCGCGATCCTGCTCTCCAGCGCGAACGTCAGCAGGCACAGCAACACCGCGCTCACGCCGCTGCTGAACAGCGCGAAGCTGCTCGTCCAGATGCGCTTGTTGATCGGGAAAATGGGATCGAGCAGCAGCCCGGCGACGATCAGCACCGCGCCCGCGCCGCCGATCAGAAGCGCGGTACGCTCGCCGGGCATGCGCTTCCAGGCGGTGCCGGCGAGAATGCCGAACAGCAAATTGGCGGTCGCGGGCAGCGTCGAGAGCAGGCCTTCGGGGTCATAGACGACGGCCCCGGCCGCGTCGGTGCCGTAGGGCCACAGATGCGGCACCGTCCATACGATCCGGTCGACATACGCCGCGAGATTGCCCGCCTGATCGAGATGGCCCGCGCCATAGCCCGGCACCGGCACGAAACGCAGCAACGCCCAATAGCCCACCAGCAGCACCGCGATCGCGCCCGCCACCGCGCCGCGATTGACCGCCGCCAGTCCGTCCGATCGGCGCCTGGCGGTCAGCAGCACGAGGCCCGCGCCGATGGCGTAGCAAAGCCCGATCCGCTGGAGGATCCCCGGGATGCGCAGCGTCGACAGATGGAGATGCGCGAGGAAATTGAGGAACAGGCCGAGCGCGATCAGCGAGAGCGTGCGCTTGATCAGCTTCGACCAGGCCCGCGCCTTGTCCGCGTGGGAGAAGGGCCGCGGGAAGGAGAGGGCGACCGCCGCGCCGACCGAGAAGAGGAAGGTCGGAAACACCATGTCCGTCGCGGTGAAGCCGTTCCAGGGCGCATGGTCGAGTTGCTCGTAGCGCAAGGTCCACGAGCCGGGGCTGTTGGCGAGGATCATCCCCGCCATCGCCAGGCCGCGCAATGCGTCGAGCGAGATGAGCCGCTGGGTCAAAATTGCCTCTCCCTGTTTTGGAGGGAGGCTAGACTTGCCGTCTCGCCCGCGCAACGACCGGATTTTAATCGCCTACTCCGCCCGCTCCCATGCCGGGATCGCGCTGAAGCCGACCGCGGCGCGCAATTTGTCGGCTTCCATCACCTTGCCGTCCATCAGCACGATGCGCGTGTGGCGCAGGTCGCCGACCTTGGTCGAGGGATCGCCGTCGACCAATACGAGATCGGCATCCTTGCCCACCGCGATCGTGCCGGTATGGCTGTCCGCGCCGACCAGCCGCGCCGGGACGATCGTCGCCGCCTGCAGCGCCTCGGCCGGGGTGAAGCCCGCGCCGACATAGAGCTCCAGTTCGCGCACCAGCTCGATGCCGATGCCGTCCGTGCCCGCGACGATCGGCACGCCCGCCTTGTGCATCTTGCCGACCAGAGCCTGCTCCTTGGCGAAGCTGGCGCGATAGTCCGCCCGCGTCACGCCCGCCGGCGGTACGAACCCGCCCGCGCGGAAGCCGCGCTCGACCACGGGCGGCATCGTGCCGAGATAGGGGGCATAAGCCGGCGAAAGGTCGCCATTTTCGGGCACGAACAGGCTTTCGACCACGACCAGGGTCGGGTCCGAATAGATATGCTTGGCCGCCATCGTCGCGATCAGCGACTTGAGCGGCGGCGCGTCGAGATCGACGTCCTTCATGTAGCGGCCCGTGCCCGAGAAGCGATTGATCCCGTTCGAGGTCTTCACGACATCGTCGGGCATCGCCTCCATCGACACGAAATAGATATGCGTGAGCTCGTCATAGCCCGCCGCGATCGCCTCGCTCGGGCGCATCCCCGCGGGCAGATGGCCATGGACGTGGAGGCCGAGCTTGTGCGCCTCCGCCGCCGCGGGCGCGACCCAGGCGGGGTTGAAGGTGCCGTAGAATTTGACCCCGGTCTGGCCGATCGCCTTGGCGGTATCGACCATCTTCACCGCTTCGGCCTCGCTCGTCACGACATTGGCGACCTGCGCGGTATTGGGCCCCTTTCCGTCGATCAGCGACGAGGCATAAACGTGCGGGCTGAGCAGGTTGCCGTCGGCGCGGCGCTTGCGGCGCGCGACGGTCAACTGGTCGTCATTGCCGGGATCGCGCACCGAGGTGACGCCGATCGAAAGCTCCTGCGGACCGCTATAATCGTCGCCGATATGCATGTGGCTGTCCCACAGGCCGGGGACCAAAGTCTTACCCGCGCCCTGATAGACGATCGCATCCTTGGGCACGGTGACATGGCCCTTGGCGCCGACCGCGGCGATCTTGCCGTGCGCGACCACCACCGTCTGATGCTCGGCAAAATGCGTGCCGTCGAGGAAGGCGCGGACGTCGACGAACGCGACCGGCTTGTCCGCATTGCGGGCGAGCGTGCGGGCCAGGATCGGCGATTGCTCGGCCAGCTTGTTATCCTGGATCGTCTTGAGCTTCTCGGCATCGCCTTCGTAGCCGGCGGGCATGAACGAGATCACGCCGACATTGGCGAAGATCTTGCCCTTGTCGTCGGTCCAGATGGTGCCCGGCGTGCCAGCAATCCCGGTGATCGCCCAAAGCGTGACGTTCTTCTCGGTCGCGCCCGCGCCGACGGTCGTGGCGGCGAGCTTCTCGATATGCGCGCGCCCGCCGGGAAGCAGCGCCACGTCCTTGCCCGGATTGGCGGTCAGCGCCTCGGTCGAGATATCGCCCGCGCGCGGCGCGAGACCGAAGGGCAGATAATAAGCCGCGCCGGCATAGGGCTTGGAGCCGCCGTCGATCGGCGATTTCCAGCTCGCGACGCCGTTCGCGACGTGGAAGCTCTCGGCGACATCGCCGTTCGGGCTGTTGCCGCGCAGCGTGTAATCGCTGATCGCGCCATCGGCGGCGAGCTTGATCGCCTCATCCTCGTCCCACACCTGACCGCGCAGCACGAGGTTCATGCGCGCCATCAAGGTTCCGTCGGGCGCGGTCCATTCCCACACCGTCCCATGCTTGCCCGCGCTCGACAGGATCGAGAAGATTTTCGCGTCCGCCGGCGGCTTGGCCAGCTGGTCCGCCGGGACCTGCGCCATCGCCGCGCTCGCGCCCAAGATCAGGCCTAACGCCGTTCCCGCCAAAGCACGCATGATCGATTCCCCCGAAAGTGATTTTCCGCACGCTATCAGCGGCGCGGACGGGCGCAACCGCATCCCATGCAAACTGCTCCAAAACGGGCACGAACGTCCGCCCTCGCAAAGCACGCGGCCTTGTGCCAGAGCGCGGGCATGAGCGTGAGGATCGGGATCATCGGCGCGACCGGGCGCATGGGGCGCGCGATCGCCGGCGAGGCGGTGGCGCAGGGCGTCGGAATCGCGGGCGGCATCAGTCGCGCTGGCGCGGTGCTGGGCGAGCATGCGGATGCGCTGTCGCTCGCGCAGGCGGCCGACGTGCTGATCGATTTCTCGACCCCGCAGATGCTGGCCCAGGGCCTCGACGCGGCCCGGGCGACGCGCACGCCGATCGTGATCGGAACGACCGGCCTCAAGCCCGAGGATCATGCGCTGATCGACGCGGCGGCGCGCGACGTGGCGGTGCTGCAGACCGCCAACACCTCGCTCGGCCTGAACGTGCTGCGCAAGCTGGTCGAACAGGCGGCGCGCGTGCTCGGCCCCGATTGGGACATCGATATCGTCGAGATGCATCATCGCCATAAGCTCGACACGCCGTCGGGCTCGGCTTTGCTGCTCGGCGCGTCGGCCAATGTCGGCCGCGGCGCCGCGAGCACGACCGAGCTCAACCGCTTCGATCGCATGCAGGATGGCCCGCACGAACGCGAGGAGGGCGGCATCTATTATGCATCGCTGCGCGGCGGTTCGGTCGCGGGCGATCACCAGGTGATCTTCGCAACCGACGGCGAGCGGATCGAGCTTGGCCACCGCGCCGAGAATCGCGCGATCTTCGCGAAGGGCGCGCTCCGCGCCGCCTTATGGCTCGCGGGCAAGCCCGCCGGGCGCTACACGATGGCGGACGTCCTCGGCTTCGAATGAAGAAGGACGACGTCTTCGAATTCTATCGCCGGTTGGCGGAGCTCAATCCTTCGCCAGAAACCGAGCTCGACTATGTGAATCCCTATACCCTGCTCGTCGCGGTCGCGCTGTCGGCGCAGGCGACCGACGTCGGGGTGAACAAGGCGACGAAGCGGCTCTTCCAGACGGTCCAGACTCCGCAGGCGATGGTCGCGCTGGGCGAGACGGGGCTCAAGGAGCATATCAAGACGATCGGCCTCTTCAACATGAAGGCAAAGAACGTCATCGCTCTGTCCGAGCAGCTGATCGCGAAGCATGGTGGCGAGGTGCCCGACGACCGCGAAGCACTCGAGGCCTTGCCGGGGGTCGGCCGCAAGACCGCCAATGTCGTGCTCAATACGGCGTTCGGCCACGACACGATCGCGGTCGACACGCATATCTTCCGCGTCTCCAACCGCACCGGCCTCGCCCCCGGCAAGACCGTCGAAAAGGTCGAGGCGAAGCTGGAGACGGTCACGCCGCAGGTCTTCAAGAGCCATGCGCATCACTGGCTGATCCTGCACGGCCGCTACGTCTGCAAGGCGAGGCGGCCCGAATGCTGGCGCTGCGTCGAGATCGACCTGTGCGCCTACAAGCCGAAGACGCCCGCGCCGAAAGATAAGGCGAAGGCATGAATTGCCGGGGCGCGATCGCTTTGCTAAGCGCCCCTGCACGGCACCGGCACCCGTAGCTCAGCTGGATAGAGCGCTGCCCTCCGAAGGCAGAGGCCAGGGGTTCGAATCCCTTCGGGTGCGCCATTTTTTCACGATAGGGAATTCAGCCTTTCCGCGGTGCGCCCGACACCTATGTGGCGGGCGCTGATGGCGTGAGTTGGGCCGGTTGCAGACTGGCGGCTTTCCATCGGACCCGCCGCCAAAGCTGCCGTCGGCAAAACTCGGTGAAGATCGGGCGCTCGTTGCGAAGGCGATAGAGCGCGGTCGCGCACCTGCACGAGGCGCCCCCCGCGTCACTTGGCGGATTCACACTGGCCGGTGACTGGGCTAGCCTTCGAATATGCGGTCAGACGCGCTCTCTACTGACCCTTTGACTCGAGCGCGCGCTGTCGCGAAGCCCGCGATCGGGGAAGTCCTCGATCGCGACACCGGCGAATTCATCGGCGCTTCTGATTGGATCGAGAGCCACGTTTACGCGGAGCTGATCGACAAACGAGTCGGTATTGTCGAGCGTATCGATGCCAGTGATCCGCACTTCGTCTGCGCGGACTGCTTTGTCCCGGTGTACGTCGTCTCGCGCCCGGAGGACCGGATCTTCTTTTTCAAACACATTCGCGAGGACGGATCGTGTCCGGCGCAGACACGCTCGCAGCTGACGGCCGACGAGATCACGGCCCGAAAGTATCATGGCCTCAGAGAGAGCAAGCTCCATCGCGACATCAAGGCGCTAATAGAGCGGAGTCTGAAGGCGGATGGGCGGTTTTCGACCGTCCTGGCCGAGACGACTTGGCGATCGAAGGCCGACCCTGATCGATATCGGCGGCCAGACGTGCAGGCGACCTCCCTCGATGGTCAACGGCTGGCCTTCGAGGTCCAGCTGTCGACGACCTTCCTGAGCGTGGTCGCGGGACGGAGAGCCTTCTATCGCGCCGAAGGGGCGCTACTCATCTGGATATTCGGCAGCTTCGACCCCGCCTACCGGCGCCTGACGACGGACGATCTGCTGTTCTCCAACAATTCGAACGTCTTCGTTGTGGACGAGGAAACCGCGCTCCTATCGGAAGCGAGTCGCCGGCTTCACCTTCGTTGCATCCATCGCGCGCCCAAGATCGAGCGCAGGCAAGTCGTCGATGTCTGGCACGATCTCGTGGTCCCATTTGACACGCTGACTATCGACCTCAGGGGGCAACGGCTTTTCGCGTTCGACTATGCGGCTGCTAAGCAGACCCTTCACGCGGAACTCGCGGAATTTGAGGAGCGGCAGCGCGCCATCAGTATCTATATCGAGCAGCAGGATCTGTTTGAATTTTGGCTCGTCCACGGCGCCGACTTCACTCACAAACCCGAGAACCGCGCGACGTGGACAGGGTTGAGACATCGATTCAAAGAGCATCACGGTATAGGGCTGCCGGAATGGCCGGACCTCGACGACGAGATCCGCGTGATGCTCAATGCGTTCTATAGCCTGCGGGAGGGCGAGCCCGTCGGCTGGCGCTACAAGCACCTCATCGAGGTTGCGCACAATATCGCCGAGTATCACCCGGACTTGCTGAGCGCGTTCGGATTTGCGGTGAAGGCTTTCGGGCGTAGCAAGATGCTAGCGGACCAAGATAGGAAAGGACGCTGGCGCGCTCGGCTCGATGGGTTCGCATCTGCGCTCAACGCCAGAAATCCACACTTCCTGCCGGACCCTCACGTCATGCCCCTGATGAGGTTTCTATTCCCGGAGATCGCCGCGAAGGTCGACGCCTTCTGGCGTCCGGTCGAGGAGGCGCTCGACAGCCATTCAGGCGGTCACGACCTTTAATCGTCGAGCTCGTGTTTCCCATCCGGCGGTGGCCGTAGCCGAAAGCGGCCCCACTCCAGCGCGTCGGCCCAGTACTTCGATCGCTTGGCGCTGTCGCGCGCACCGGCCAGCTGGTGGCGGACGACCGCGATTGCGTTGCGCAGTGTCACGGCGGGCGGCTCGTCGCCCTTGACCAAATCGGTTCGCAGCCCTCCAAAATCCTGCCACCAAGGATCGTTGTAGAGGCGTCTGAGGACCGCGCCGGGATAGATCTCGCCCTCGATCAATTGTTGGAAATCGTCACCGGCGAGGTGGATGCCGGTGATAAGCAAATCGAGATCCATCGCCCATCGCGCCTCCAAGCGTCGGACCAGTCGACAGAGGTCGAAGAGCGCGCGGGCGCCGCCACCACCGACCCTGTCGCTGCCCGGAAAGCATTCGGGCAGCACCTCCCAGCGCGCGTCGTCATGTTTGAGTGCGATCGCGATGTCGTAGTGGCCATGCTCTTCGTCCCGCCGGCGGACAAAGACCAGACGGTCGGGACGCGCCAGCATGATAGCGTCATAGATCTCTTCGACATTGGCCGTGTGCGTGTCGAGGTCGGGTAGGAACGGCGTGGCCTTGCCTTCGAACAGCCAGTCGAAATGTATGCCGAGGGAGGCTGCGACATGGCGGAGCTCGGTCTCGCCGACGTCAGCGACGCCATCGAGGATCTCTTCCAAGCGATGCCAGCTATCGTAGCCCACCCGGCTGGCGAGCCGCTGGACGGTGAAGAAATCGTCCTCGTGCCGATCGACGTTCATGAGGTCAATTGCGTGCGCTAAGCGTGCGCCTATCGCCACGGCGATGGGCGAGGCCCGGCGGGGCGCAGCGGACGGCTGACACACCGCGATCAGTCCATAGCCGACCGCGAGATCGACGTGCTCGGCGAGGTGAGACTCGATCCAATCCCATGCGTGCACTTCGACTGAAAATCTGCCCTCCCGGGCATGGATGGCAGTGATTTCTCGGGCGATCGCCTGGAGAGCTGCGTCGTTCGCGCCGGTCGTCAGGATGACATATTTATCGATCGGCGGATGGAAGGTCGCGGCCTTCGCAACCTCGGCCCGGAGTTCCCCTTCGCTTAGGTGCCCTGCTGCTTGTCCTGCCGGGTCATCCCGCCCCTTGCATTGGACCCCGACCACTTGTCCGGTGCGATGATCGCTGCCGAAGACGTCCACGCCACCTTGGGCCTGACCGGAGCGTCCGTGAAGATCGGTGTCATGATCGCCGAGCAGGCGCTGATATAGATCGCGCGTGAGGCGCTCGAACGATTGCCAGTCGCTCGGACGGTTGAATCTACCGCCACGGCTGAGAGAAAGGTCTCTTCGGACGGTTCCGGCCATGATCGCGTTCATGCCAGGGCCAGCTCCTTCGAAAGCACGACATGCATTCCACCTGGGTGCGCCATTTTCCGACTTAGCGGAATGTTCGCTCGTTTTTCCCAATTAGATCATAAATAAATCGTGGCGGACGTGGGTGGACATCAATGGTCATGGGGATCGATGCCCCTCACAATCCACTGCCTTTCGCCGTGCTTGGCGTCTGAGCGGTCGGGAAGGGCTTTCCAGACCTCGGCTGCGTTCACCCGATCGCTAACCCACCGTTCATATCGCCCACGCAATGAAATCGCCGACGTAAGCGCAAGGGAGGGGCGGCTTTATGAGGATCGATCGACGCGCGTTGTTGCAGGGCGGGGCGGCAATGGGGATGGCTGCGCTGGCGCCGCTGCCCGCCTGGGCCAAGGGGCATGCCGACGACCCCAAGATCGACGCCTTCGTGAAGGCCAATGGCTTTGCCGGGACGATCCTTCGCGCCAGGGCCGGCAAACCGGTCTACGTGCGCAATTTCGGCCTCGCCAACATCGCGACCAAGGCGCCGGCGACCACCGACACGGTCTACGCCATCGCCTCGATCTCCAAGTTTCTGACGACCGTGACGATCCTCAAGCTGGCGGAGGCCGGCAAGCTCAGCCTGGACGCACCGATCGCTACGCTGCTTCCGGGCTACCGCGCCGATACTGGCGCCAAGGTCCAGTTGGCGCATCTGTTGTCGAACACCAGCGGCATCCCCAATGATTTCATGCCGGCTGCGAAACTGGAGCCGGACCTGGTCACCCGCGACATCGGCACCGCGGAATCGGTCCGCCGTTTCGCCTCGGGCGACCTCATTTTCGAGCCCGGCAGCAAGTTCGACTATGTGCTGACCAACTGGTTCATCGTCGTCGGAATCGTCGAGGCGGTGACGGGCAAGCCGTTCCAGCAGGCGATGCGCGAGATCACGCTCGATCCGCTCGGCCTCGGCCACACCACCGCCGTGCTGGGCACCGAGAACCAGCCCGGCTCGGCCCTGTCCTATCGCACCGTCGAGCCGGCGGTCGAATGGCCCAATCCGCGAACGCCGGTGATGGCGGCCTCGGGTGGCTATTTCAGCAATGCGCCCGACCTGCTCCGCGCCGGCCATGCGGTGTTCGACAAGGGCTTCATCTCGCCCGCTTCGATTAAGGCGCTGCGTACCGTGCGCGTGGCGGAGCAGGACTATTCGCTGGGTGGCCGGATGCGGACGATGACGATCGCGGGCACGCCGATCCAGGCGGCATGGGAAACCGGCCGCACCGCCGGCTATCGCACCCTGCTCGCGCATCGCTACGACACGCGGGAAAGTATCGTGCTGCTCAACAATACCGGCATCTCGCAAAAGGCGATCGACCTGTTCGCCGACAGCCTGTTCGGCGCGGAACCGAGAGCATGAGCCCCCCTCCCGTCGGGGAGGAGGGCGGCGCTAAAGGCAGCGCAGCCCGCTGATCCGCCCGCGATCGCGGTGGTCAAGGCGCAGAGGGTCGTCGCTGCGGGCCCGACCCATCAATCGGGCACATGCTCCGTAAAGCGCTGGTCGTAGGCAGCGATCAGCGCGGCATTGTCGAGATCGCCGAGCTTGATGCGAAGGCCGTTAGCCAAATCGGTGATGCCCTTGGTCGCCTGATCAATCTCCGATCGGCTCTTGTTATTGGCGGCGTCGCCCGCCGCGCCCCAGCCCGTATCGACACCCGCCTTCACCGCATCCGAGAGCGGCCCGGCCAGATCGGCGATCTTGTCGGTGATCTTGTCCGTGAAGAAGCGGATCGTCTCGATCTTGGCCTCGTTGTCGCCCTTCTGGTTGGCGTAGGCGTCGTTCGCGCCGGCCTTTGCCGAGCCGACCAGTTCGCCCAGCCCCTGCGCCGCCGCGTTGCGATCATTGGCGCTGGCATGCGGATCGAAGGCGATGGTGCCCAGCCGGTTCATCTCGGTGGTGATCGCGTCGGTCGTTCCGTCGCGGTTCGGGTTGTCCGAATCGAGCAGTACCTTGCTGGTGAAATCCTGCACCAGATTTTCGTACTGGCTGCCGGCGCTGTCATAGCGCCAGCCATTCTCGTTCAAGCGCTGGATATTGTTGCTCATATAGGTGTCGAGCGAACCCAGAGCGCCCTTGCGGTCACCGGCCTGGTCGAGGCCGCCGACGGTCTTGTCATCGCCCGAGCGGACCAAGGTGGCGAACATGCTGTCCGTCACCTTCTGCAGCGCCGGATCGGATGAATTGGCCGAATTGACCAGGCCGGACAACGCATCGAAGCCCGTGCGGCCCGGAATGCCGTTGCCATATTGACCGCCGACCGTCGTCGCCATCATCGCCTGCATCAGCGTCATGTCGCCGGCGACCGGCCCCTTGGCCATCTGCGCGCCGATCTCCGTGACGATCGCCTTCGCCGAGGCGGTGCTGCCGTTCGCCGCCGCCATGTTGGCGATGTCGGCCGCCGCCACCAGGGTCGCCGGGCCGTTCTGTTGTTTGTCGATATTATAGCCTTCGCGCTTTGCGTCGGTCAGCAGCATGTCCGACAGGCGGTTGAGCACCGCGCCGTCCCTGATACCGGTGAGCAGCTGTCGCGCGCCATCGGACTGCGGATTCTTGGACGGATCGACCAGCGCGTAGAGATCGTTGGCGTCGAGTCTTCCGCTGTTCACGTCGCGCCCAATCGCGTCGGTCACCTGCTGGCGAAGCTCGGGCGTCTCGTCGCCGCTCCAGGCGGTGCCGATATCTTCGAACGCCTTGCCGACCGCGTCGATCGAGCGCTGGTGATCGTCGCCCTTCGGCGTGCAGACCAGCGGGCCGGTCGCATATTCCGCCATTTGCGCGATATATTCGTCCTTCTGCGCCTGGCTGAGGCTCGAATCGTTCAGCGTCTGCTGCATCTGGTAGGCGACCGCATGATCAGGCTCGGGCCCCATCTTGGAGACCTGGATCGTCCGCTGGACCGCGTCGTCGACCTTGGCGTCGCGCGGCGGCGCTGCGGGCGCCGTTGCCTGGATTGTCGGCTGTACGGCTCCGCCGCCACCTGCGTCCGCTACCAGCATCGCTCCACTCCTTCATACTTGCCTAAAGGCGCGGGAAGGATGGCAACCGTGAGCAAGCGGGTCGATAAGCGTTTCGCTTAGGGGCGGATCTGTATTTGCGGTGGCGAGGGGACGCGTAAGCGAAATCGGTTCCGCAGACTCCATTCGGCCGACGGCGATCATCGGGACCGGCGCTGGCGCGTAGATGCCTTTACTCCCCTGACTGATCGAGGAAATTCTGGAGGACGACGCGGCGGGTGATGCGCTGGCCCGCGCGATCGAGCGTCAGGGTGACGGCGGTGCCGGCAGGCTGCTCCCACACACTGTGGGTCGTCAGTTTCGATGCATAATCGGCGGGCGCCAGTCCATCGATCGCGATCAGCACGTCACCATCCCTCAGATCGGCCGCGGCGGCGGGGCTCCCTGCTGCAACCGTCGCGGTCATGGTGCCCGGCATGAAGGTGGCGCCGAGGCGGTTGTAATCCGGGATCACGGCCGCCTCGTCCGCCGGCGCGATATGCACCTTGCGCGATGCACCGTCGATGAGCAGCTCATGGTTGGCGAATGCGGCAAGCCCCAACGAGGCCACGGGTGGAATCGAGCCGCTCGCTTCGTGTGGCGGGGCCTCGCTCACAAGCACGTTGCTAAAGGTCGCGTTTCCGATCCTGATACGTCGCGCAAAGACCTGTTCCTTCACCGCGAAGCCGGAAGCCGGGGAAAAGAAGCTGAATAACGTGTGCACACGGCCACCATTTTGCGTGCGCCACGCTTTCCATAATTCAGGCGAGAGCTGGACCCCACCCGACCAGCCGGTGTCGATCAGCACGGGCAGCGGCTGGCCTTTGCCGCCTGCGTCGAACACCAGGACATTCGAATTGAGTATGGGGAATGTGGCCCACCCCCGCATATCGAGCTGGATGTGCTGTCCGAACAAGACGATCTGTTTCCGCCGGCTGTAATGCAGCTGGTTGCTGGCCATTCCCGGCCAGCCGATGACCGCATCCATATCCCAGTCGATCGTCTCCGGCCCATCCTCAAGGATCGCGAACACGGCATCTTCGGCAACATATGCGGGCGCTAGCTCGATCCGTACCGGCTTGGAGAAGCCCTGGATGACCGCCGCAGCCGACGGATCCACGCTGCGGCCGCTATCCATCGAGAGGCCGAACTTCGGCATCGCGCGTTTCGGCGTGGCGAGTGGAAAGCTCACTCCCGTATCGAGCACCAGCCGGGCGGACAGGCCATTGATGCGTCCATCTGTTCTAAGTCGATGCTCTTCCGCGTGCGCGCCGCCGCCAGCCCAGCAAAGCGCAAACACTGCGAAAAGCATGCACCGAAGCCGAACTCGTTCTGCCATTGCGCAACCTTGCCTAACCGGGCGAACAACGAAAACGGTCTTAAATTGAACGATAGTCGAGTAATCTTCGAGATAAAAACGTGGCGTAGCGTGGGGATCATCAATGCGGCGCGGACGCGATCATACGGCTGTCCGGCGTCTCGAAAACCACCCTCTGCGAGCATCTCGCATCCAAGGAGCAGCCGATCCTTGAGGTCCCGCGGCGGCGGGGCCCGCTTGCATCGTCGATCGACGCGGAATTATGCCCCCAGCCGCATAAAGTAGCCGATCGTCAGGAAGCCGCCGTTCCAGAGCGACGTCCCCAACAGGATGGCCAGCATGAACCGGCTGGGCGCCATCCGGAATATGCCTGCGGGCAAAGGCAGGTAGGCGCGCGCGGTGGGGATCGTCTGGCCGAGGAAAGTCACCTGGAAGTGTCGGCGTCGATAGCCCTCGACCAGGCGATCATAGCGTGCGCGGCTCAACAACAGGTAGCGGCCATAACGCGCGACGAACGCCGCGCATCGCCCTTCGCCCAAAGCCATGCCGAGCGCGTACAGGCCGAGGCAGCCCAGGCTGGAACCAATCGTCGTCGCTAGCAGCATCAAAGCGAGATCGCCCGGTCCGGCAACGATGTTCATGCCGAGCAGAATGAGCAGCGCGGAGGAGGGCACCACAGGCAGGAACTTCTCCGCCAAGGCGAGGAAACCCGCGCCCAGCATAGTATGTCCGGCGACCAGCATCATGACATGCTCGGCGGTCATGACGCGCGTATCCCCGCGCGCAAAGGTGCGCGGCGCGAGATGCGATACACCGTGGCGGGAGGGAGGTTGCGCATGGCGCGGCCGACGACAACGGCCTTCAGGCCGAGCCGGTCGAGGATCGGGCGCGGAACCGGGCAACGCCAGCCATAAGTGAACTGATAGAGGGCGCCGCCCGCCCCAAGATGGCCGAACGCGGTCGCGACGATCGCGAAGATCTTGCGGAGCGGCATATTGAGCAGGGGCAAACCGCTGACCACCGCGCCGACCGGTCCGACGCCCGCGAAATCGCTCGCCGCCAGCCGGGCCGCATCGCGCTGGAGCAGCCGCGCCTCCGGGAAGGTCCGCTGCAACAGAGGCGCGAAATGCGGGTTCGCCTCGACCAGCATCAGATCCTGTTCGCAAACGCCCCGGTCGATCAATGCCCTGGTAAACACGCCCGTACCCGGACCGAATTCGATGATGCTGCCGCCCGAGGGGTCGATCTCACTGGTGATCAGCCGGGCGAGCGCGTCGCCCGAAGGCAGCAAGGCGCCGATCTGGCGCGGCTTCGCCAGGCCCGCGCGGATGAATCCCATTGCATCTCCGACGCCATGCAAAGTGCGCAAAACCCTGGCTGTCCGTTTCATCGCATTCCCTCGGGCGGCATGTGCCGCGATCGCGTACCGGTTACGCGCGCTGGATTGCGTGAGCCTTGCGTGACTTCGGCCCGGGGATCGGCAGTTCGATCCGCATGCACAGGCCGCCGCGCGGACCGTCGAGCGCGGTGATGCGGCCGCCGTGAAGCGCGACGACCTCGCCGACCAGGTGAAGGCCCAAGCCGGCGCCGGTCGTGCCGGTGCCGAGGCGGCGAAAGGGCTCGAAGACGAATGCCCGATCCTGCTCGGCTATGCCCGGTCCTTCGTCATGGACCTCGACCCGGCCATTCGCCTCCACCCGCAGGAGGATCGCGCCGCGCCCGCCGCCATGTTGAATGGCATTTTGCACGAGATTGATCAGCGCGCGTTCGAGCGATGCGCGGTCGGCCGTCACCTCCGCATGATCGACCTCGGCCTCGACCGCCAGTTCATAACCGGCGTCGATCGCCATCGGCGCGAGATCGGCCGCGACGTCGCGCGCCAGCGCAACCAGATCGACAGGCGCCATCGCCTCCCGCCAGTGCCGGCGCAGCCGCTCGAGATCGAGCAACTGCTCCGCCAGCGTTGCGAGCCGTCCGGCATCCTCGAGTAGCCTGGATCGATCCGGTCCCGGCGGCAGCAGGCCCAGGCGGGTCGTGAGGATGGCGATCGGTGTCCGCAGCTCGTGCGCCGCATCCGCGAGGAAGCGGCGATGGCGTTCATGGCCTTCATCGAGCCTTCCCAATGTCATGTTGACGGCGTCGACCAGCGGTCGAACCTCCGCCGGGACGGCGGCAAGAGGCAAACGCATGCCGTGCCGGTCCATGTCGATCCGCTCGGCCTGGCCGATCACGTCGTCCAGGCCTCGCAACGCGGCGCGTATGACGATCGGCGCGGCGAGCCAGGTCGCAAAAATCATGATCGCCAGGATCGGCAGGAGGAAGACGAGCGCGGCGAACAGCCCCGCGCCAAGCGTGCGATACCAGGGCGCATGTGCGCCGGGGCCGGTGATGATCTGGACCGGTCCGGCAGAGGTCTGAACCCATTGCATGCGGGCGCCGGGCCGGGGCCGATCGCTTATGTTCCATCCCAGCCTTGCCTGGCCGACATTATCCAGCGATGCGCCGATCGTCGAATATTCCCGCGGAACCGCGCCTTCCGACAGATGGTGGCCCGCCCGGTCCCGCACGCTGAACCAGAGGCCCGGCACCTCCGATCGCAGCTTCGCGAGCGCCGGCGTGGGCCGCAGGGCCAGCGCGCCGGTGGCCGTGCGGGTCGAGGCTTCGCGCACGGCGGCAATGACATCGTCGCCGGCTTCAATCGGATTGAAACTGCCTTGCGCGATCAGCACCGTAACCAGCGCGGCCACCACGATCGACAGGATGATCGCCTGGAGCATCACCAGCCGCGCGCGGAGCTGGCGCCGAAGCGAGGGCATCTGGCGGCCGTCGATCACGATGCCCTCAGCAGATAGCCGACGCCCCGGATGCTGTGGATTTCGACGCCGGCGCCGCCTTCCGCGAGCTTCCTGCGCAGCCGCGATATATGCGCGTCGAGCGCGTTCGACTGAATCTCGTCGTCGAAGCCATAGATCGCCTCTTCGATGAACGCGCGCTGCACCGTGCGTCCGAGCCTTCGCACGAGAACCTCCAGCAATAACAGTTCGCGGCGGGGCAGGGTCAGCGGTGTGTCGTCGATCGTTGCCACGCGCTCGCCCATGTCGAAAACGAGGCGGCCCGCGCGGATGGTCGAAGGCGAGAGCGCGGAGGGACGGCGCTGTACCGCGCGCAGGCGCGCCAGCAATTCCTCGGTGGAAAAAGGCTTGGCCATATAATCGTCCGCGCCCGCATCCAGCCCGGCTATCCGGTCGGCGGTGTCGCCTTTCGCCGTCAGGACGATGACGGGCATATCGCGGCTCGTCTCCCTCAAGGTTGCGAGGAAGGTCAGGCCATCACCGTCGGGCAGGCCGCGATCGAGCAGCACGGCGTCATAGGATGCGGTCGCGATCGATGCGGCTGCCATGTCGATCGTGGGCGCGAAATCGACGATGATGTCGGCCGAGCGCAATGCGCAGCCGAGCGCGGCCGCCATCTCCCGATCATCCTCCACCAGCAATATGCGCATGCTTCGCCTCACCGTTCGAGCGATCGCCTTAGCCGCTTGCGATTGCGCGAACATTGCGAAGTTCCGATCCGGCATGGCCGGTTCGGCGGCCGGAGGGGGCTTGAGCAGGGATGCGGCAACCCAATGGGGCGCCGCTAAAGGCGAAGATACTGATCGCTCAGCCCGCGTGTCCGTTCTTCTCCACGCGATCGACCAGGCCGTCCTTGAAGTGGACGATCTTGCGCGCATAGGCGGCCATATCAGGCTCGTGCGTGACGAGCAGGACGGTGAGGCCGGCCTTGGCGTTGAGCTCGGCGAGCAGTTCCATGATCTCGACCGACCGTTCCGAATCCAGATTGCCGGTCGGTTCGTCGGCGAGCAGCACGTCCGGCTGCGTCACCAGGGCACGCGCGATCGCGACGCGCTGCTGCTGTCCGCCCGACATTTCGGACGGAGTATGATGCGACCATGCGGCGAGCCCGACCTTTTCGAGCGCGGCCATGCCCTGTTCGTGGCGGACGCGCCGATCTTCGCCGCGGTACAACAAGGGCAATTCGACATTTTCGAGCGCGGTGGTGCGCGCGAGCAGGTTGAACCCCTGGAACACGAAGCCGAGATAGCGCCGCCGCAGCAGCGAGCGCTGGTCGCGGCTCAGACCCTCCACATGCACGCCCCGGAACAGGTAGGTTCCCGATGTCGGCACGTCGAGGCAGCCGAGGATATTCATGGTCGTCGACTTACCCGAGCCCGACGCACCCATGATCGCCACGAAATCGCCCGTAACGATGTCGAGGTCGACACCCTTGAGCGCCTGAAACGCGGCCGGCCCCTCGCCGAAGCGTTTCGTGATGCCGCGCAATGAAATCAGCGGAAGGTCCACCTTACTTGCCCGGTCCCGCCAGCTGACCCGTAATCACCTGGAGCCCGGGCTGCACGCCCGCACCGCGCACTTCGGTCAGGCTCCCGTTGCTGTGCCCGACAGTGACCGCGATCGGCTTGGGATTGCCGTCGGCGCCGACCACCCACAATTGCTGGCGCGCGCCGCGCGAGACGTCGACATTCTTGGCCGGCTCGGGCGGCCCGTTGAAAATCCCCTTCTTGGCGGGCGCACTGGGAGGCGTGAAGCGAAGCGCCGCATTCGGCACCAGCAGCACGTTCTTCACCAAATCGGTGACGATGCTCGCGGTGGCGGTCATCCCCGGTTTCAGCAGCAGTTTCGGGTTCGAGACGGTGAGCTCCGCCGTATAAGCGACGACGGTGGTCGAGGCGGTCGGTACGGTCCCGGTGCTGTTCACCATTTGCGTTGCATTGGCGCCGAGATCGACCCGCGTAACCGTCGCGGGAAAGGTCAGGTTCGGATAAGCGTCCACCGTGAAGGTGGCGGGCTCACCCTCGTGCAATTCGCCGACATCGGCCTCGTCGACCTTCACCTGCAACTTCATCTTCGAGAGATCCTCGGCGATCGTGAAGAGAGGGGCGACATTGAACGTTGCGGCGACGGTCTGCCCCGGCTCCACCAGGCGTGACAGCACCGAGCCCGTAACCGGCGCGTAGATCGTGCCCTTGGACAGGCTCGTTTGGTTGGTCGAGACGGTCGCGCGCGCCTGTTCGACCTGCGCTTCCGCCTGGAGGATATTGGCGGCGGCGCGGGCATAATCCGCGCGCGCCGTATCGAGTTCGGTCTGCGACGGCACCTTGCCGCCGGAGAGTTTGTAGACCTGCTCCTGGCGACCGAGCGTGGCCTTCGCCTGCGCGAGCGTCGCCCGGTTCTGCGCCACCGTGGCGAGCGCGGCCGCCAGCGATGCCTTGCTCTGCACCAGTGAATCGCGCAGCCGCGACAGATCGAGCTGTGCCAGCGGCTGACCCTTCGTCACCCGATCGTTATTGTGGACATAGACCTTGTCGATCAGCCCGGATTCTTCCGATCCGACAGTGACCTGCACGGTGGGCGCCAGGTTTCCCGTCGCGGTGACGGTGACCGTCAGGTCATGCCGTTCGACCGGCGCGGTCGCATAATGGACCGGCGGCGCGGGACGGAAGCAGCGCGACAGCAGCAGCAGGACGATCAGCAGCGGCACGCCGATGAAGATCCACTTGCGCCAGCGCCGCCAGCGCGACCGCGGCGGCTGGCCGAGGAATGCGTCGATATCGGTGTCGGCTTCGGTCATGAAGGGGTCCCCGGAGTGATCGTCTCGGGCTGCCAGCCGCCGCCGAGCGCGAGATAGAGTTGGACGAGCGCGAGCGCCTGATCGGCCTGCGCGGATGCGAGCTGGTCGCGCGCCGACAGCAAGGCCTGTTCGCTCTGAAGCACGGTCAGGAAGTCGATCAGGCCAGAGCGATATTGGCTGCGCGCATAGATCGCGGCATTGTTGGAGGCGTCGAGCGCGACCTCAAGCTCCGCCTGCCGCGCCTTGGCAGCTTCGAGCGACTGAACGGCATTCTCGACATCCTCGAGGCCGGACAGCACGGTTCGGCGATAGCTGGCGAAGGCGAGGTCGGCGCCGGCCCGGGCCGACCGCACTTGTGAAGTCCGCCTGCCGGCATCGAAAATCGTCTGGGCGATGCCGGCGAACAGGTTTCCAGTCAGAAGATCGCCGAGCGCACCGACGCGCGCGGCGGGCGTGTTGATGTTGCCCGTGATCGAGAGCGCGGGGAACAACGCCGCCTTCGCCACGCCGATGCGCGCGGTGGCGGCGGCGAGTTGCTGTTCGGCGCTGCGGACATCGGGGCGCCGCCGCAGCGTGTCGGCGGGGATGCCGACCGCGATGCGATCAGGCCCGTGCGGAATCGGCTGCGTCGCCTGCATCTCGGTACGCAATGCGCCCGGCGCCTGGCCGGTGAGCACGCCCAGCCGATTGACCGATTGAAGATAGGCCGTCTCGATCGCGGCGATCGTGGCGGCGGTCTGCGCTCGCTGCGCGCGCGCCTGCTCCGCGTCGAGACCGGAAACCAGCCCCGCCTGCACGCGCCAGCCTGCGATCTGCAAATTGTCGTCCTGCGTGCGCAACGTGCTGCGGGCGATCTCCAGCCGGGCCTGCGCCAGCCGCGCCTCGACATAATTGGTCGCGACCTCGCCCGCTACCGAGGTGCGCACGCCTTCGAGATCGAAGCGCGCGGCTGCCGCGTCGGCGCGCGCCGCCTGCACGCCGCGGCTCAGGCCGCCGAAGAGATCGACCTGCCACGACGCATCAAGCCCGAGCGAAAGCTGCGTATTTCCGGTTGAGACGTGGGACGTGCGCGTGAAATTGCGCGTCGCGCCGGCCGATCCGCCCAGCGTCGGGAAAAGCGTGCCGCGTGCCTGGACCAAAGATTCGCGCGCCTGCGCCAGCCGCGCCACCGACTCCGCTATCTTCAGGTTCGACGCGGTCGCCCGCGCGATGAGGTCGGTCAGCAGCGGGTCGTCGAAGGTCCGCCACCAGCCGGACAGATCGCCGGCGGGCGCCGCCGCCGCCGACACGGCGGGCTTGGTGACGGGCGGCGCATAAGCGACCGGCACGCCCAGAGCGCTCGGCGCGGGCGCCTGATAATTCGGACCGACCGCGCATCCCCCGAGAAGAAGCGCGATGGACAAAAGGCCCACGCGCTTATTCATGGCGTAACGCATCGATCGGGTTGAGCGCGGCTGCGCGTTGCGCCGGAACATAGCCGAAGACGATCCCCAGGAAGGAAGAGAAGAGGAGGCTGCCGAGATTGATCAGCGGATTGAAGTCGAAATCCACCCCCATCATCTTGGTCAGCATCAGCGACAGGCCGAAGGCGAGTCCGATCCCGATCGCGCCGCCGAGCGAGCACAGGACCACCGCCTCGGTCAGGAATTGCAGCCGCACCTCGCGCGCGAGCGCGCCGATGGCGAGGCGGATGCCGATCTCGCGCGTCCGCTCGGTGACCGAGACGAGCATGATATTGACGATGCCTATACCCCCCACGATCAGTGAGATCGACGCGATCGCCGCAACCAGCCCGGTCATCACCTTCAGCGTTCCCGATACGGTGTCGGAAATCTGCTTCATGTCGATCAGACGGAAATCGTCTTCATGGCCCGGCACGATATGGCGCCGTTCGCGCAGCAGGTTGGAGAGGTCGGCGCTGACCGCTTTATTGTCGAACGCCGGGTTCACACCGATCACGATCCAGTAGATGTCGGTCGTGCCGATGAGCTGACGCTGCACCGTGCGCAGCGGCATCAGCACCGTGTCGTCCTGGTCGCTGCCGGGGCCGCCCTGACCGCGCTCCTTGAGCACGCCGATTACCGGACAGGTGATCTTGCCCACGCGCAGCTCGCGGCCGAGCGGATCGACGCTGGCGAACAGATTCTTGCGCACCGTCTCGCCGATGATGCACACGCTCTTGCCCGCGACCTCTTCCTCGGCCGTGAAGGCGCGTCCCGATATCACCTTCATCGACTGGATGGCGATCCCGTCCCTGGTCGTGCCGGTGACGCTGGTCTGCCAATTGATCCCGTCGGCGGTCGCCGTGACGGAGGAATTCGCCTGGCCCGCGACCGCGTCGATTCCGCCGATCTGTTCGCGGATCGTCTGGATATCCTCGCGCGTGAAATTGCGCGGCGGGCCGCCGCCCGCCTGGCGCGCGGCCGCGTTGGTCACCACCATCAGCGTGTTCGCGCCGAGCGATGCGATCTGAGTGCGGACCGACGCGGTCACACCGTTGCCCACCGTCACCATCGTGATCACGGCCGCGACGCCGATGACGATGCCAAGCACGGTCAGGATCGAACGGAGCAAATGGCGTCGGATTTCGCGGAGCGCGAGGAGAAGCGAAGCACCGAGCATCGTGTTACACTATATCCCGGCTTTTCGCGGGCGAAACGATCATATTATCCACTTTGCTGCCCTTGTCCTTGCACCAGGCTTCCGGCGATGAGTCCGTTCGCCGCGACAGGGGGGCCATAGCCGCGCGCATCCGTCGCATGCAGCGAGGCTGGTAGGATCGCTCCATTCTCATCCGGGCTGGTTAGCATCGTTAGAAGGTCTTTGGCGTAAAGTGATCGCAAGTGTCATGTAAATGTTTCGAAAAGACGGGGTGACAGCGACCTCCGTCCGCATCATGCCTTGATCATGACGGATGCACAGGCGCCTCGCGTGCTCGTCGTGGATGACGACACCTACCTCACGCTGATGTTGAGCGATTATCTGAAAGCCGAAGGCTTTCAGGTCGCCGCCGTACACGATGCCGAGGCGGGGGTAAGCCAGGCCTTGTCCGGCGACTATGACGTGGTGATCCTCGACGTGATGATGCCTCGTCTATCGGGGACGGAGGCTTTGCGCCGCATCCGGGCAGACAGCGCGATTCCGATAATCATGCTCACTGCCAAGGGCGACGACATTGATCGCGTGATCGGACTTGAGCTCGGCGCCGACGATTATGTGCCCAAGCCTTATTTTCCGCGCGAACTGGTGGCGCGCCTGAGGGCGGTCCTCCGTCGGCGGCCGGCAGCCAGCGCAATGCAGGCCGCTACGAGCCATGATCTCGGCAGCCTGCATGTGGACGTGCCGACCCGACGCGTGCTGGCCGGATCGCTGCCGGTGGAACTGACCGCGTCTGAATTCAACCTGCTGTCGGTGCTCCTTCAGGCGGGCGAGCGCGTCACGACCAAGGATGAGCTGTCGTTCAAGGTTCTGGGCCGCAGCCGTGCCAGCTACGATCGCAGCGTGGATGTACACGTCAGCAACCTGCGGCAGAAACTGGCGGAGCCGGCGCCCGATATCGAGATCGAGACCGTGCGCGGGATCGGCTATCGGATCGGCACCAGCCGATGAAGGGCGGGCTCTTCCTGAAGATCCTGCTCGGCTTCTGGCTGACACTCTATTGCATCATCGTCGGCCTGTGGCTGCTGTTCGTCGTGGGCCGGGCGGCGCCGTCGCCCGAGGAATGGGTCTCGCGCAGGGTCGCGCCGGCGCTCTTGTCGCAACTGGCGCGCGAGGTGGCGCGTGACGGACCGCGGGCGTTCGAGGCCGCGCGGCGCGACCTGCCGGCGGACGATGCGCGCCAGATTACGATCCATCCAATGAGCCCGCATGAGCGGAATTGGGACAAGAGCCTCAACCGGGACGTGGCCGCGCCCGACGGCCGCCATTATCTTCTGACCTATCGCGTGCCCCAGGTTACCCGCCGCGCCGGACCGTTCGACGTGCCGCGGCCGATCCTGATCGCCGCAGCGATCGCGGGTCTGGCCTTCAGCATCGTGCTGGCCTGGTATCTGACACGGCCGATCAACCTCATACGCAAGGGCTTCGATCAGCTCGCCCAAGGCCGGCTCGACGTGCGGCTCCAACCGCTGATCGGCAGGCGCCGCGA
>Ga0207657_10000680_pt1 | contig 36226 bp, 23 predicted proteins | sample KBSC33metaG_FD_184316 | JGI IMG/M metagenome (GOLD analysis project Ga0207657, IMG submission 184316) | Corn rhizosphere microbial communities from Kellogg Biological Station, Michigan, USA - KBS C3-3 metaG (SPAdes) (version 2) | ecosystem: Host-associated > Plants > Roots > Rhizosphere > Soil ...
ATGAGGAAGCCCGAGTCGATCCGCGCGCTCACGTTCCCTGATTTGCCGCGATTGATGTCGAGCGCGTTCATCTCGCGTGCGGTCGCGATGATCCTGATCCGCAGCGCCCGTGAATCGTTCACCGGCTTGGGCGCTCTCGGAAAAGTGCGTGCAGCGCTTCCGCGTCGCGGGCCACGCCGCGCTCGGTGAGGTACCCGGTGACGAGGCGCTGCGGCGTCACGTCGAAGGCGAAGTTCAGGGCAGGCGTCGCGTCGCCGGCGATGGCGACGGTGCGGCTTTCGCCGCTGGCGTCGCGCCCACGCACGTCGAGGACCTCGCGCCCGGAGCGGGTTTCGATCGCAATCGCCTCGCCGGAGCGCGCCGACCAGTCGATCGTCGGCGACGGCAGCGCGACATAGAACGGCACGCCGTTGTCCGCGGCGGCGAGCGCCTTGTCGTAGGTGCCGATCTTGTTGCACACGTCGCCGTTAGTCGCGACGCGATCGGCGCCGACGATCACGACGTCGACCTCTCCGCGGCGCATCAGGAGGCCGCTCGCGCTGTCGACGATCAGCGTGTGCGGGATGTCGCGTTGCGCCATCTCCCACGCGGTCAGATTCGCCCCCTGCAGACGCGGCCGCGTCTCGCTGACCCAGACATGTACGGCCATCCCCTGCTCGTGCGCGAGAAAGATCGGCGCCGTCGCCGTGCCGAATCCGCAGGTCGCCAGCGCACCGGCGTTGCAGTGCGTCATCACGTTCAACGGACCATCGCGGTTGCGCTCGATCGACTGCAACAGCGCGAGGCCGTGACGGCCGAGCGCCGCGTTGATCGACACATCCTCGGCGACGATCGCGTCGGCCTCCGCCCAGGCCGCATCGGCGCGAATCGCGGGTGCCAGCGAGACAACGCGCGCGCGAACCCGATCAAGCGCCCAGCGCAGGTTCATGGCCGTGGGCCGGGTGGCGTCGAGCAGCGCGTGAATCCGGGCGAGCGCATCGTCGCCGGCCTCGGTGTCGAGTCCCAGCGCAAAGCCGTAAGCGCCCACGGCACCGATCAACGGTGCGCCGCGCACGACCATGTCGCGGATGGCAGTTGCGGCTGCGTCGACGGTTGCAATGCGCTGCGTCTCCACCGCGTGCGGCAGCGCGCGCTGGTCGAGGACTTCGATGTAACGCACGCCCGCCGGGCGGCGCACGGCGCAGTAGCGAGCGCGGTCATTGCCGACGAGGTCCGGGTTGTCATTCATATGCCGATTCTAGGACACATCATCGGCGCAGCACCTCGAACAGGTTGTTGAAGTCGTCGGTCCATACGCGCCATTCGGGATGCGGCGTGATCGGGCTCGCGGCGTCGGCGATGCGCGGGCTCGCGAGCAGCCCCCGATTGTTCGACACCAGCACCCAGTCGCTGCGATTGGCGAGCGCGTCGTCGCCTTCGTCGTGTATCCATACCGCCTGCATCCCGTTGGCCGCGGCGATCCCGGCGACGACCGGAACGAGATCGAGGAAGCGGTTCGTCACGTGGAACGCGATGAGACCGCCGGGGCGCATGTGCTTCGCATAAAGCGCAAGCGCTTCCGCTGTGATGAGATGCACCGGGATGGCATCGCTCGAGAATGCATCGACCGCGAGCAGGTCGAGGTCCGCGGACGGCTCGCGCTCGAGCGTGAGGCGTGCGTCGCCGAGCGGGGTCTCGACGCGCGCCTCGCTGTCGGCCAGGTAGGTGAAGTCGCGCTTCGCGATCGCGACCACGGCCGGATTGATGTCGTAGAAGCGATAGACATCGCCCGGCGTGCCATAGGCCGCAAGGGTGCCGGTGCCGAGTCCGATCACACCGACGCGCAGCGGATCCTTTCGCGGATGGAGCGTCTCGAGCACCCGCCCGATGCCGGATGTCGTCGTGTAATAGCTCGTCGGCTGCCGGCGGAATTGCGGCGCCTCGTATTGCAGCCCGTGCATGATCGTCCCGGAGACCAGCGTGCGATGCCGGCTTGCGTCGCTGACGCCGCTCTGCTGCACGCGCAGCACGCCGTAGAAGTTGCGCGCCGTGAGGATCGTCGTGTCGTAGAACTCGACGGCATGCCAGATCGCGCATCCGACCGCGACCACGCCGGTCACCATCGCAAGCAAGCCGAAGATGCGCGCATCGCCGCGCACCTGCCAGGCGAGAAGGACGGCGGCGGCGACGAGACCCAGTGGAAGCTCGAAGTATGCGGGCAGCGCGAGCGGCGCGACGATGCCGACGAGGGCGGCGCCGACGGCACCGCCCAGCGACACCATCAGGTAGAAGCGCGTCAGATGTCGTGGCGCGGGCTTCAATCGCGCGAGCTCGCCATGGCAGAACATGCAGACGACGAAAAGCCCGAGACAGAAGACGCCGAGCTGCAGCGCGAGCTCGTGGGTCAGGCGTGGATCGGCGAGGCTCCACGCCATCACGCCGAGGGCGCCGGCGACGATCGGCAGCATCGTCTCGCGCGGATAAAGGCGGGAGCTCTCGAAGCACAGGATGAAAGTGGTCAGGTAGATCGTCAGCGGAACGACCCAGAGCAGCGGCACCGCAGCGATGTTCTGCGTGATGTGCGTGGTGACCGAGAGCAGCAGCACGCTGCTCGTCGCCGCAAGCGAGCACCACAGGAGCTGCCGCGCGAACGTCGGTGGCGGTGTGTGGGCATCGGCCGCAGCCATCGTCACGCCTGGCGGCGCCTCGATGCCGCGATTGCGCCACGCCGTTGCGATACAAAGCAGCGTAAAGCATGCGTAGCCCGCGGACCATAGCAGCGCCTGCGTGCGCGTAGGTATCCAGGGCTCGATGGCGAACGGATACGCGAGAAGCGCCGCGAGCGAAGCCAGATTGGAGAGCGCGAACAGCCGATACGGATTGCGGCCGGCGTAGCGCCGCGCAAACCATGCCTGCAACAGCGGGCTCGTGGTCGAGAGCAGGAAATACGGAAGGCCGAGCGTGACGCCGAGAAGGCCGAGGATCAGCGCGAGCGGATTTTCGCTACCGCTCGGTTTCCAGAACGTCGCGGGAACGATCGGCAGCGCGAGAAGACTTGCGACGAGGAGCGAGCAATGCAAAAGCGTTTGGCGCGGAAGCGGCAGCCGGCGTACGACGACATCGGCATAGGCGTAACCGGCGAGAAGCGCTGCCTGGAAGAACACGAGACAGGTCGTCCATACCGCGGCCGACCCGCCGAACCACGGCAGGATCTGCTTCGCGATGATGGGCTGGACCAGAAAGAGAAGGAACGCACTCGCGAAGATCGTCAGTGCGAAGAGGGGCATGAGCCTGGCGTCGGAAGGCCGGCATCGTCGTCTTCGCACGAGCGAAGACGCTGCGCGGTGTCGCGCATTCTAGCGGCCGGCGCGCGAAGCCGAGGGATTCGGCGCCTGCGATGCAGCGTCGCGTCCCGACTCAGATCGTCGACTGCGGCCGGTAGTACGCGAGATGGTCCATCGAGCGCACCGCGATGTCCTTCACTTCGACACCCTTCAGCACCTTGAGCGGTACTTCGTCGCCGGCCTGCCGCCGCGCCCAGACATGCTGGTAGAACTCATCCTGGCTGTGGACGGGATCGGTGCCCACGCCGAGGATGATGTCGCCCACGACGAGACCCGCCTGCTCGGCCGGACTGTCGGGCAGCACCTTGGTCACGAAGAGATGACCCTGCAATTCGTCGGCGCTCACACCAAGCCACGGGCGGGCGGGTCCTGAGCGATGGCCCTGCCGCACGAGATCGGCGAGGATCGGCTTCAGCAGATCGATCGGGACGAATACGTTTCCGGGCAGCTTCGTATCGCCGTCGGTGGCTTCGCGCACGATCAGCGAGCCGATGCCGAGCAGCTTCCCGTCGCCGTCGATCAGCGCCGCGCCGCTCCAGTCGGTGGTGGGCGGGCTCGTGAACAACGCGTAGTCGAGGCGATATTCCCAGTTGCCGGTGAACGGGCGTTTCGACACGATCCACGCGAACGACGCGCCTTCTCCGCCGGCGCTCGCGATCAGCACCGGTTCGCGCTCGGTGGCCTTGCCCGAGTCGCCGAGCGGGATCGGTGTCGCGTCGATCGGAACGAGCGTGCGCAACAGGCCGAAGCCGCTCATCTGATCGTTCGCGACGATGGTGGCCGGCGATACCCGCCCCTTCGAATCGGTGACCTCGACCTTGTCGGCCTCGACGAGCAGATAGCCGATCGTGAGCACCAGGCCGTCCTTGCCGATGACAACACCCGTACCCTCGCGCGCGGTGCCGAGCGAATCGGCGCTGCGTGCATCGGGCACCGAGCGCGTCGACACTTTCACGATCGCGCCGAACAGCTTGTCGGGATCGACCTTGCCCGCGGCGTCGCTCCCGCCCGCATCCTGCGCTGGCGGCTTGGCCCTCGCCTCGGCCGGCGCTGCGGGGCTGGCTTTCGCATCGGTAGCGATCCTGTCGGCGGCGTACGCGGGAAAGGCGATCAGCAGCGCAAGTGCCGCGAGCAGCGCGAGCTGCATCGCCAGACGGCTCGCGTGAATGTGCAAAGACATGAAGACCTCCCGATTCCGTTTCGACACGCCGCGCACGGATTCCTCTTCGCATGCGGCGCTATAATCTGCAAAAAATGCAGCGGCCGGCAGGAGAATTTCCCGCGACGTCGGACGCTTCCCTACCACGCTTTCGTGCGCTTCGCCGTGAACCGGGTCGATGCGCCCCATGCGCGCCGGGTCATCGTTTTTCGAAGCAAGCAGCGGGCCCATCGAGATCGATCGTGACCGCATCACGCAAACGCCCCGAAGACCTCCGATCGCACCGCTGGTACGGAACAGCCGACCTCCGCGCGTTCGGTCACCGCTCCCGCACCGCGCAGATGGGCTACGCGCGGGCCGATTATCTCGGCAAGCCCGTTATCGCGATCATCAACACGTGGAGCGACATCAATCCGTGTCATACGCACTTTCGCCAACGCGCCGAAGAAGTGAAGCGCGGCGTATGGCAGGCCGGCGGATTTCCGGTGGAGATGCCGGCGCTCACGCTGTCCGAGCCGTTCCAGAAGCCGACGACGATGCTCTACCGGAACCTGCTCGCGATGGAAACGGAAGAGCTGCTGCGCTCGTATCCGGCCGACGGGGCGGTGCTGATGGGCGGATGCGACAAGACGACGCCCGCGCTGATGATGGGCGCGATCAGCATGAACCTGCCGGCGATCTTTCTGCCGGCCGGCCCGATGCTGCGCGGCGATTGGCGCGGCCAGTTCCTCGGCTCCGGTTCGGATACGTGGAAATACTGGGCGGAGAAGCGCGCGGGCAAGCTGTCCGACGAGGCGTGGGAGGAAATCGAGAACGGCATTGCGCGTTCGCCCGGTCATTGCATGACGATGGGCACGGCGTCGACGATGACATCGGCCGTCGAGGCGCTCGGGATGACGCTTGCAGGCGCGGCGTCGATTCCGGCAGCCGACTCGCGGCATGCGCGCATGGCAACGAGCACCGGACGGCGCATCGTCGACATGGTATGGGACGACGTGAAGCCGCGCGACGTGCTCGGCGCGGATAGCTTCGACAATGCGATCACCACGGTGCTGGCACTCGGTGGATCGACGAATGCCGTCGTGCATCTCGTCGCGATGGCGCGCCGCGCGGGCATCGCGCTGTCGATCGACCGCTTCGACGAATTGTCGCGCCGTACGCCGCTTCTCGCGAACGTGCGTCCGGCGGGCAAGTATCTGATGGAGGATTTCTATTACGCCGGGGGATTGCGCGCATTGATGACGCGCATACGCGACCTGCTCGCGCTCGATGCGCGTACCGTCGAGGGCGCGACGCTGCGCGAGGCAATCGGCGAGGCCGAAGTGTTCAACGACGACGTGATCCTGCCGCGCGAGCGCGCACTGGTCGCGTCGGACAGTCTCGCCATCCTGCGCGGCAATCTCGCGCCTGATGGCGCCGTGATCAAGCCGGCTGCCGCCGAGGCGCGATTGCTGAGGCACCGGGGACCGGCGATCGTGTTCGCCGATTACAACGACATGGCGGCGCGCATCGACGATCCTGCCTTACCGGTCACCCCCGACTCGGTGATCGTGCTGAAGCACGCGGGCCCGCTGGGCGCGCCCGGCATGCCCGAATGGGGCCAGCTTCCGATCCCGAAAAAGCTTCTCCAGCAAGGCGTGCGCGACATGGTGCGCATCTCCGATGCAAGGATGAGCGGAACGAGTTATGGCGCGTGCGTGCTGCATGTGGCGCCCGAGTCGTATGTCGGCGGTCCGCTCGCGCTCGTTCGCGACGGCGACATGATCGTGCTCGACGTGCCCGGGCGCCGGCTGCATCTCGACGTCGACGACGCCGAGCTCGCGCGCCGGCGCAATGCGTGGCGCAGGCCCGAGCGCCATTTCGAGCGTGGCTTCGGTGCGCTCTACCAGCAGCACATCTCGCAGGCAAACGACGGTTGCGACTTCGATTTTCTCGAGGGCACGGCGCCCACACCCGATCCCGAGATTCATTAGGATGGTTCGCCGTCGCAAACCGGTCCGCTCGCCGTCATCCCCGCGATGAGCGAGTCGCCGCTCTTCCCGGGTTTCACGACGCATCGCATCGGCACCGCATCGACGCAAATCCATTGCGTTGTCGGCGGCAATGGCCCGCCGGTACTGCTGCTGCACGGCTATCCGCAGACGCACGCGATGTGGCATCGCGTAGCGCCTGCGCTGGCGCGCGATTGCACCGTCGTTTGCGCGGATCTGCGCGGCTACGGCGATTCGGGCAAGCCGCCGTCCGACGACACACACGCAGCGTATTCGAAGCGCGCCATGGCGCAGGACATGGTGGAGCTGATGCGCAATCTCGGGCACGCGCAGTTCCGGCTCGTCGGTCACGATCGTGGCGCACGCGTCGCGCACCGGCTGTGTCTCGACCATCCCGACGCCGTTACGCAGCTCGCCGTGCTCGACATTTCGCCGACGCGCACGATGTACGAGCGCACCGACCGCGCTTTCGCGACGGCTTACTACCACTGGTTTTTCCTGATCCAGCCGTTCGATCTCCCGGAACGGCTGATCGGCGCCGATCCTGTCTATTACCTGCGGCGCAAGCTTGGTGGCTGGGGGACCGGCCTCGACCATTTCGACCCGCGCGCCCTCGCTGAGTACGAGCGCTGTTTCAGCAACCCCGAAACGATTCATGCGAGCTGCGAAGACTATCGCGCCGCCGCGTCGATCGATCTCGAACACGACGCAGCGGGGCAGAAGATCAATTGCCCGATGCTCGTTCTATGGGGCGAGCGCGGCGTCGTGAACCGGCTGTTCGATCCGCTCGTCGACTGGCGCGCCGTGGCAACCGATGTGCGGGGCCGCACATTCGAGGCGGGGCACTACCTTGCCGAAGAGGCTCCGAAAGAGACGTTGCGCGAACTGTTGCAGTTCTTTGCAATGTAGCGCGGCACGTCGCCCATCCTTGCGCCGACGCACTCCTCGGCCCTGCTGGCCGCGGTCGGCGGAACCCGGTCGCGCTGGTATAATTCGCCGCTTCGGCCGGAGCTTCCACGAACGGAAGCTCCGGCCGCTGCAGTTCATGGCCAAGTAGCTCAGTTGGTAGAGCAGAGGACTGAAAATCCTTGTGTCGGTGGTTCAATTCCGCCCTTGGCCACCTCATTTGTGCTTTTCGGCGTAGCGCGCGCTTCGCGTGATTGCCGCAATGCGTACCTCGACCTTCGAGCCCGGAACTTGAGCAAGCGCGCGTTTCTCTAAATCCCAGCGCGCCAACACTCGGACCGGGGTGCCCGGTGCTTGCTGCACCGGTCGTGTTCGCGGACGACAGCATTGTTGCCCTTGCCGGCGTCATTCGGCGGGCTGTCGGCGAGCGGGAAACGCTCCTCATGAGTCCGACAGACTTCGTGCTTGCGGGACCGCAGGCCAATGGCTGAGACCATGAAGCAGACGCAGAGCGCCGTTGCAAGGGTGACGGGGCCGATTTATCTGCTGCTCTTTCCGATTCCGGTCGTCTGTTTCCTCGCGGCGCTCGTCACCGACATCGCCTATTCGGCCAGCGCCTTTTTAATGTGGCTGCATTTTTCCGAGTGGCTGATCGCCGTCGGACTCGCGTTCGGCGCGCTCGCGGCGCTGGCGCTTCTGATCGAGTTCCTCGCGAGCCATGCGATCCGCGCTGGAGCGCTCGGATGGGCGCACCTCGTGCTGTTCTTGCTGCTCCTTGTCGTCGAGCTATTCAATGCGTTCGTCCATACGATCGATGGCTGGACAGCCGTGGTGTCGACCGGGATGATCCTGTCGATCGTGGGCGCGATTCTCGCGCTCGCCGCCGTGGCAACCCTGTTTCGGGTACCGGTCACATGGATCGCGCACCGGGACGTGCGCCCATGACGCGTTGCACGGCGGCCTCGCTTGCCGCTTGCTTGGTGCTCACCGGCTGCGGGGACAGCCAGAGCATCGACAAGTCGACGCAGTATGGGTCCAATCCGAACCTTCCCCTGCCATCACGCGCGCTTCTGCCGCGAGTGCATGTTGCGGAGGTGATCGGCTGGAGCCAGGGCGAGACACCCACGGTGCCGCAAGGATTCAGGGTCGAGGCGATGGCGACCGGGCTGTCGAACCCGCGGAACGTCTATGCGCTTCCCAACGGCGACCTGTTGGTGATCGAATCGAAGAAAGATGCCAAGGAACCGATCGAGCGGCCGAAGCGCCTGCTCATGGACTGGATCGAAGCCAAGGCACATGGCGGCGGTGGTGGAGGTGGCCCGAGCAACCGTATCCTGCTGCTTCGCGACGCCAACGGCGACGGCAAGCCCGAGGCGCAGCACGTCCTCGTCGACCAACTGAATTCGCCGTTCGGAGTCGTTCTCGTCGGCAAGGCCCTTTACGTGGCGGACACCGACGCCATCCTGCGTTTTCCATTCACGTTGGGTCAGACCAGGGTCGATGGACCGCCGGTCAAGATCGTCGATCTTCCGGCAGGGCCGATCAACCACCATTGGACGAAGAGCCTGACGGCGAGCGCTGATGGATCGAAGCTCTACGTCGGGGTTGGATCGAACAGCAACGTAATGGAACGCGGAGTCACTGCAGAGAGCATGCGTGCCGCGATCTGGGAAGTCGATCCGGCAACGGGCGCCTTCCAGGTCTTCGCCAATGGGCTGCGCAATCCGAATGGCCTCACCTTCTATCCTGGCACCGACACGCTGTGGGCCGTCGTCAACGAGCGCGACGAGCTTGGCCCCAACCTGGTCCCCGACTACATGACATCGGTGAAGCGCGGCGCCTTCTACGGCTGGCCCTACAGCTACTGGGGCCAGCATGTGGACACACGCGTGCGGCCGCAGCAGCCCGACCTGGTCAAATCAGCGATCATGCCGGACTACGGACTGAGCTCGCATGTGGCACCGCTTGGTCTCGCTTTCTACACGGGCACCTCGTTTCCGGCGCAGTTCGGCGGCGGCGCCTTTGTCGGCGAGCATGGCAGCTGGAATCGGCCGGAGCTGAACGGATACAAGGTCGTGTTCATCCGCTTCCAGAACGCACGCCCGGTCGGTGAGCCGATGGATTTCCTTACCGGCTTCATCAAGGACGGCAAAGCCCGCGGGCGCCCGGTCGGCGTGGCCGTCGACCGGACCGGCGCGCTGATCGTCGCAGATGATGTCGGCAATACCGTGTGGCGGGTAACGTCGATCGCAGGCAAACCGGCGCAGTGACCGAAGCTCAGCAGCGAGCCGCGCGCCGGCATTGCCGCGCCTTCGCAGCGAACCCGGACGACGAGATTGAAAGTAGGAATACACTTTGTGCGTGCCATCCCATTCGGTTTCCACGTGACCCCGTCAAGAGGAGCAAAACCATGAGCGAATCCGGAAGCGTGCTTCAGCGCACGTCGGAGAAGTTGATGCCGACCGCGTCGGCCTTCGACCGACGGCAGCGGAGGAGCGCGGCTTTTGTTGCCGCGCTTCGCAATTCATGGCGTGCGGCGCTCGTGCTGCTGGCAGCGGCGACGCTGGCCGCCTGCGCGACGACCGATTCGCGCTCGCCTCCCGTCTCGGCGGCCGAACCGGACAAGCTGGTCGCCGATGCGCAGCAGACGCTGCGCAACTTCCTGCGCGATCCCGACCAGACGTGGGTGCAGCAGAATCTCGACCGGGCGAAGGCCGTCCTGATCGCGCCGCAGATCGTCAAGGCAGGCTTCATCTTCGGCGGTTCCGGCGGTCGAGCGGTTCTGGTGGCGAAGGAAGGACGTACCTGGGCGGGCCCGGCGTTCTACGACCTTGCCACCGCGAGCGTCGGCTTCCAGGCGGGACTCGAAGTGTCCGAAGCCGTGATCCTCGTGATGACCGACAAGGGCCTGAACTCGCTCATGTCGAGTTCGTTCAAGCTCGGCGGCGATGCGAGCGTCGCCGCCGGACCGGTAGGTGCGGGTGCGAAGTCGACGGTGACTGCCGACCTCGTCGCATTCACGCGTGCGAAGGGCGTTTACGGCGGGGTCAACCTCGATGGCACCGTCGTGTATGCCAACACGCGCTGGAACGACGCCTACTACGGCGCGACGAACGTGCTGCCTCCCGACATCGTGATTCGGAGGACGGTGAAGAGCCCGAAGTCGGCCCGATTGCTTGCCGAAGTGGCCAACGCCGCCCGGTAAATTGCTCACGTGCGCGTCCCGCGCGACGCGCACGCATTCGGGACCGGCCCTTGATGAGCCGGATCGTCGTACTCGGGGACGAAGCCTAGCGAAAACGTTCGTCGAGCACGCGCTGCGCATGCAGGGCAACCATCCGGTTCTCGTCGGTCGGTATCACCCACGCCGACACACGTGCACCGGCACGCGATATGCGCGGACCGTGGCGCGTGTTGGCCGCTTCGTCGAGCGTCACGCCAAGCCACGCGGCGTCGTTGCATACGCGAGCGCGAATCGGCGCAGCGTGCTCGCCGATGCCGCCGGTAAAGATGATCGCGTCGACGCCTCCCAGTGCTGCGGCGAGCGAGCCGAGTTCGCGGCCGATCCGGTAAACGAAGAGGTCGACCGCCGCCGCGGCCGACGGCTCGCCGCTTTGCAGCAGCGTCCGCATGTCGCTCGAGATGCCCGAAACGCCGAGCAGGCCCGAGCGCTCGTAGAGCAGCTGCTCGATCGCGGTCGCGTCCATGCCCTCGTGGCGCAACAGATACAGCACGACGCCCGGATCGAGCGCACCGCAGCGCGTGCCCATAGGCAGGCCGTCGAGTGCCGTCAGGCCCATCGTCGTGGCGATGCTGCGACCGCGGTGAATCGCGCACATGCTGGCGCCGTTGCCGAGATGCGCGACGACGAGCCTGCCCTCGGTGCATTCCGGTGCCACGTCGGGCAGGACTGAGACGATGTATTCGTAGGACAGTCCGTGAAAGCCGTAACGGCGCAACCCTTTCGCCGCGAGCTCGCGCGGCAACGCGAATGCCCGTGCAAGTTCGGGCGCGTTGCAATGGAAGGCCGTGTCGAAACAGGCGACCTGCGGCACGCCCGGCGCCAGGTGCGCCATCGCGCGGATGGCCGCGATCTGCCGCGGTTGATGCAGCGGAGCGAGCGGAACGAGCGCCTCGAGGCCGTCGACGACCGCTGCGTCGATCAGCACCGGCTGCACGTAGTTGCGTCCGCCGTGAACGATCCGATGCGCGATCGCAGCGTAGGCCGCCTCGCGCCCGACATGATCGGTGAGCCACGCATGAACGACGGGAATGCCGGCATCGACGCCTTCGGCGCTGACCGGCGTATCCGTCAACACGCGCCCGGCGGCATCCGCGGCGCGCAACCGGGGCGACACGCCGATGCCGTCGATTTCCCCCTGCAGTCGGTTTGCAAGCGCGCCGTCGCCCGTCGCGTCGAAAACGGAGAACTTGACGCTCGACGAGCCGGCATTGAGGACGAGCAGCGGCCCGCGCATGCGTTCACTGCGCAGCGGCGTGCCGCGCGCCCGCATCCCATTTCCAGTTGCGGATCTCCGGCATGTCTTCGCCGTACGCGTGGATGTAGCGCTTGTGCTCGACCAGCTTTTCCTGCAACCACGCGCCGACCTCGGCTGCCTGCGACGCGAGACCCGGCACGCGCTCGATGACATCGCTGACGAGATGAAAGCGATCGAGGTCGTTCAGCACGACCATGTCGAACGGGGTCGTCGTCGTTCCTTCCTCCTTGTATCCGCGCACGTGAAGGTGCTCGTGGCCATGGCGGCGATAGGCAAGGCGATGGATCAGCCAGGGATAGCCGTGAAACGCGAAGATGATCGGCCGGTCGCGCGTGAAGATCGCGTCGAATTCGTCGTCGCGCAGTCCGTGCGGATGCTCGCTTGCAGGTTGCAGCGTCATCAGGTCGACGACGTTGACGACGCGCACTTTCAAGCGCGGCAGGCGCTCGCGAAGGATCGACACGGCGGCAAGCGTCTCCATCGTCGGAACGTCGCCGGCGCACGCCATGACGACGTCGGGATGGCCGCCGCCGTCGTTGCTCGCCCATGCCCAGATGCCGACACCGGCCCTGCAGTGCGCGATCGCCGCGTCCATGTCGAGCCATTGCGGCTCCGGCTGCTTGCCGGCGACGATCACGTTGACGTAATTGCGGCTGCGCAGGCAGTGATCGGTGACCGACAGCAGCGTGTTGGCGTCGGGCGGCAGGTAGACGCGCACCACACCTGACTTCTTGTTGACGACGTGGTCGAGGAAGCCCGGGTCCTGATGGCTGAAGCCATTGTGATCCTGCCGCCACACATGCGACGTCAGCAGGTAATTGAGCGAGGCGATCGGACGCCGCCAGGCGATCTTGCGTGACGACTCCAGCCACTTGGCGTGCTGGTTGAACATCGAATCGACGATATGGATGAACGCCTCGTAGCAGTTGAACATGCCGTGGCGCCCGGTAAGAAGGTAGCCCTCGAGCCATCCCTCGCACTGGTGCTCGCTCAGCATTTCCATCACGCGCCCGTCCGGCGCGACATGATCGTCGCCGGGCTCGATCTGCGCCGTCGAGCAGCGATCGGTGACTTCGAACACGGCGTCCCAGCGGTTGGACGCAGTCTCATCGGGGCTGAAGATGCGGAAGTTGCGCGCATCGGCGTTCGCGCGCAGCACGTCGCGGATCAAGCGGCCCTGCACGCGCGTCGCCTCGGCCTCGACCTGGCCCGGGCCGGGCACCGCGACGGCATAGTTGCGAAAGTCGGGCAGCGCGAGGTCGCGCAGCAGCAGGCCGCCGTTCGCGTGCGGGTTTGCGCCCATCCGCCGTTCGCCTTGCGGCGCGAGCTCGGCGAGCGCGGGAACGAGCCGCCCCTCCGCGTCGAAGAGCCGCTCGGGCTCGTAGCTTCGCAGCCACCGCTCGAGGAGGGCGAGATGGCCCGGGTTCGCGTCGAAATCGGCGAGGGGCACCTGGTGTGCGCGAAACGTGCCCTCGATCTTCTTCCCGTCGACAACCTTCGGCCCGGTCCAGCCTTTCGGTGTACGGAGCACGAGCATCGGCCACTGCGCGCGTTGGCTGAACCCGCGTTCCCGCGCGTCGCGCTGGATGCGCCGGATCTCGCCGACGATCGTCTCCAGCGTCGACGCCATCCGAACGTGCATCGGTAGCGGATCGTCGCCCTCGACGAAGTACGGTCGGTAGCCGTAGCCGCGCAGCAGCGCCTCGAGCTCGTCCTGCGGAATGCGGGCGAGGACGGTCGGTCCGGCGATCTTGTAGCCGTTCAGGTGCAGGATGGGGAGCACCGCGCCGTCGCGCACCGGATCGAGAAACTTGTTCGAGTGCCAGCTCGTGGCGAGCGCGCCCGTCTCCGCCTCGCCGTCGCCGACGACGCACGCGACCAGCAGCTGCGGATTGTCGAATGCGGCGCCGAATGCGTGCGCGAGGCTGTAGCCGAGCTCACCGCCTTCGTTGATCGATCCCGGGGTTTCGGGCGCCGTGTGGCTCGGGATGCCGCCAGGAAACGAGAACTGCGTGAAGAACTTGCGCAGGCCGGGCTCGTCGCGCGAAATCTCGGGATAGAGCTCGCTGTACGTTCCCTCGAGGTACACGTTGGCGAGCACGCCGGGCGCGCCGTGACCGGGTCCCGTGACGAAAATCATGTCGAGGTCGTGCTCGCGGATGATGCGGTTGAGGTGCACGTAGACGAAGTTGAGTCCGGGCGTCGTGCCCCAGTGCCCGAGCAGCCGCCGCTTGATGTCGCCGGTCTGCAGCGGCCGTCGCAGCAGCGGGTTGTCGCGCAGATAGATCTGCCCGACCGAAAGGAAATTCGCGGCGCACCAGTAAGCGTGGATGCGCTGCAGCAGCTCGCCGGGCAGTGTCGTGTCTCGCTGATTCGTGGCTTCGGGTTGCATCGAGCCTCCCCATGCGGCGCAAGTCGGCTTTTACCGTGCGAGGATACGCCGCTCGTCTAGAATTGCCGCGCCGGCAATCGCCCCGTTTGCATCAGGCTCGACACCAACGCGACGGCTTGCCGCCATGGATGGGCCAATGCGCTTCGCGCGGTGGCACGATCTTTTCGAACCCTCCGTCCGGATCAGCATCAGCATGGATACCCGCGGTACGAAGTACGGCATCGAAGTCAATCCGGTCGTTCCCAGGCCGCTCGCGCGCCTCACCGACCTCGCGGGCGATCTCTGGTACAGCTGGGACCGGCCGACGCGCGAGCTTTTCGCGCGGCTGCATCCGGGATTGTGGAATGCCGTGGGTCACAGCCCCAAGGCGTTCCTGAAGCGCGTCGACCAGGACCGGCTCGACGCCGCCGCGAAGGATCCGGTGTTTCTCTACAATTTCCACCGGATATTGTCGACGCACGATACCTACGAGGGCATTGCCACGCCCGCGGGCGACGGCATCGCGCTCGGCACCGACGACCACGTCGCGTACTTCTGCGCCGAATTCGGCTTTCATGAAAGCCTGCCGATCTACTCGGGCGGGCTCGGCATCCTCGCCGCCGACCACTGCAAGGCGGCAAGCGACGCCAACCTGCCGCTGACCGGCGTCGGTCTGCTTTATCGGCAGGGCTACTTCTCGCAGACGATCGACGCGGAGGGCAACCAGCACGCCAATTACGCCGACTCGAGCTTCGCGGACCTGCCGGTCGAGCTCGCGCGCGGTGACGACGGGCGCGAGCTGCGCGTTGCGGTGAGCCTGCCGGATCGCGACGTCTCCGTGCGCGTGTGGCGCGCGCGGGCCGGCCACGTAAGCCTCGTGCTGCTCGACACCGACGTCGCCGAGAACGGCGAGAACGACCGGCTGATCACCTATCGTCTTTACGGCGGCGACCGCACGACCCGCATCGAGCAGGAAATCGTGCTCGGCATCGGCGGCGTGCGCGCGCTCGCGTTGCTCGGCGTCGCGCCCACGGTCTGGCACATGAACGAAGGCCATGCGGCATTCATGGTGCTGGAGCGCATCCGCATGCAGGTGCTCGCCGGGACGCCCTTCGAGACGGCGCTCGAGGCGCTGGCGGCGAGCAGCGTGTTCACGACGCATACGCCGGTGGCGGCGGGGCACGACCAGTTCGCATCCGACGTCATCGAGCGGTATTTCGCTTCGTACTGTCGCGACGTCGGTGTCGCAGCCGCGACGCTGCTCGAGCTCGGACGCAGCCCCGACAGCGACGATTTCAACATGACCGCACTCGCGGTGCGCGGCTCGCGCCTTCACAACGGCGTGTCGCGCATCCACGGCGAGGTGACCTCGCGCACGCTGCAGAAGCTGTGGCCCGACGTGCCGCCCGACGAGAACCCGGTGGGCTACGTGACGAACGGCGTCCACGTGCGCACGTTCCTCGCGCTCGAATGGTTCGACCTCTTCGACCGCTACCTCGGGCCCGAATGGGTACACCGGTTCGGAAGCAGCGCCGAATGGGACGACATCGACCGCATTCCGGATCACTTGTTCTGGTCGGTGCACCAGCACCTGAAATCGAGCATGCTCGAGATCGTGGGCGAGCGCGTGCGCGCGCAGCATCTGCGCAACCAGGGCAGCGAAGCGCATCTCGACCGCATCCTGCGTCATGCCCGGCCCGAGGATCCGACCGTGCTCACCATCGGCTTCGCGCGCCGCTTCGCCACGTACAAGCGGGCGACGCTGCTTTTCAACGACCTCGACTGGCTGCGCGCGATCACGAGCGATGCCAGGCGGCCGATCGTATTCATCTTCGCCGGCCGCGCGCATCCCGCGGACGTGCCGGGGCAGGACCTCATCAGGGAAATCGCCCGCGTGGCGAAGCTGCCCGAGTTCGAAGGCACGATCCTGCTCGTCGAAGGCTACGACCTGCGCCTCGCGCGGCGTCTGGTCGCCGGCGTCGACGTGTGGCTCAACAATCCGATCTACCCGCTGGAGGCGTCGGGTACTTCGGGCATGAAGGCGGGGATGAACGGGGTGATCAACCTGTCGGTGCAGGACGGATGGTGGGGCGAAGGCTACCAGCCGGGCAACGGCTGGGCCATCAAGCCGGCGACCGGGGTCAGCGACGCCGCGCGGCGCGACAGCGACGAGGCGCGGTCGCTGTACGAGATCCTGCAGAACCACGCGGTGCCGATGTACTACGACCGGGTGCCGGCGGGCTACTCGCCGGCATGGCTGCGCATGGCCAAGCGATCGATGGCGACGCTGCTGCCACGCTTCAATTCGCGACGGATGCTGAACGAATACGTCGAGAACCTCTACAGCCACGCGGCAACACAGGGACGCCGGTACATGGCCGACGAAGGCGCAGTGGCCTCGGCCGTGGCGGCATTCAAGCGGCGCGTACGCGACGCGTGGCCGCGGGTCGCGCTGCGCGTGGTCGACAGCGGTGCGCAGCAGATCGCGTTCGGCCAGGCATTCGCGATCGAAGTGGCCGTGCAGCTGGCCGGCCTCGACCCGTCCGACGTCGTCGTCGAGCTGCTGCTCGAGCGGCTGGACGAGAGAACCGGTCGCGGCGAGCGGCGCCAATACGCGCTGAACCCGGTGGACGGCGTGAACGAAGCGGGCGAGCATCGTTACCGGATCGAGCTCGCGCCCGAGCTGTGCGGACATTTGAGCTATCGGCTGCGCGCCTATCCGTGCCATCGGGAATTGACGCATCCGCATGAGACGGGACTGATGCGCTGGGCGTGATCCGAACGCCGCGCGAAACCGCCCGACGACGCGCGGGGAGCGCCGGGCGAGCCTGAACCAATCGGCGCGCCATGGGTCCGGTTATCTGGGAAGCCGCGTCGACCGACGCCATGGCCGGAAGGAACGGATGGCATGATCGAAGCAACGGCGGGACCGACGATCAGGGTGGACAACAAGACCGAGCTCGGCGAACAGGACGTCTACCTGTTCCGCGAAGGCACGCACGCGTCGCTGCATTCGCTGCTCGGCTGCGCGCTGTCCGACGGCACCGCGCGCTTTCGGGTGTGGGCGCCGAACGCCGCTCGCGTTTCGGTCATCGGCGACTTCAACGGATGGAACGGCGAGGCGAATCGCCTGGTCGTGCGCGGCGACGAAACCGGCATCTGGGAAGGCAGCGTGCGCGGCGTGACGCGCGGGGCGGCCTACAAGTACCGGATCGTCACGCGCGACGGCGCCGTTCTCGAGAAGGCCGACCCGTTCGCATTCCACGCCGAAGTTCCTCCCGCAACCGCATCGCGCATCTGGACGCTCGACTACGAGTGGGGCGACGGCGAGTGGATGGCCTCGCGCGGATCGCGCAATGCGCTTGCTGCGCCGCTGTCCATCTACGAAATGCACTTCGGCTCGTGGCGCCGCGACGACGCTGCGCCATTGCCGACGTATCGCGCAATGGCCGAGCCGCTCGCCGATTACCTGGCTGCGCAGGGCTTCACGCACGTCGAATTCCTGCCGCTGATGGAGCACCCGTTCTACGGCTCGTGGGGCTACCAGACCACCGGCTATTTCGCGCCCACGGCGCGATACGGAACACCGCAGGACCTGATGTACCTGATCGACGTGCTGCATCGGCGCGGCATCGGCGTCATCCTCGACTGGGTGCCGTCGCACTTCCCCGACGATCCGCATGGCCTCGCATGGTTCGACGGCACGCATCTCTACGAGCATGCCGATCCGCGCAAGGGTTTCCATCCCGAATGGAAGAGTCTCATCTTCAATTACGACCGGCACGAGGTGCGGGCATTCCTGGTGTCGAGCGCACTCTTCTGGCTGGACAAGTATCACGTCGACGGCCTGCGCGTCGATGCGGTCGCATCGATGCTGTATCTCGATTACGCGCGCAACGCCGGCGAGTGGGTGCCGAACATTCACGGCGGCAAGGAGAATCTGGGCGCCATCGCATTCCTGCGCCAGCTCAACGAAGCGGTCTACCGCGAACACCCCGACGTGCAGACGTTCGCGGAGGAATCGACGTCGTGGCCGATGGTTTCGCGGCCGACGTTCGCCGGGGGCCTCGGCTTCGGGTTCAAGTGGAACATGGGATGGATGCACGACACGCTGGAGTACATGCGCAACGAGCCGATCCATCGCAAGCATCATCACGACCGGCTCACGTTCTCGATCTGGTACGCGTTCTCGGAGAACTTCGTGCTGCCGCTGTCGCACGACGAGGTCGTCTACGGCAAGGGATCGCTGATCGGCAAGATGCCGGGCGACCACTGGCAGCGCTTCGCGAACCTGCGTGCGCTGTACGGCTATATGTGGGCGCACCCCGGCAAGAAACTGCTGTTCATGGGCAGCGAGTTCGCGCAGTGGCGCGAGTGGTCGCACGAGGCCGCGCTCGACTGGTCATTGCTCGCGCATGCCGAACACGCCGGCGTGCAGCGCTTCGTGTCGGACCTGAATCGCGTGTATCGCGCGACGCCGGCGCTGCACGAAGTCGACTTCGAGATGCCGGGCTTCGAGTGGATCGTCGGCGACGACCGTGACGCGAGCGTCGTCGCCTTCCTCCGGCGTGCGCGCGGTGGTGCACCGGTGCTGGTAGCGTGCAATTTCACGCCGGTGCCGCGCGTCAATTACGCCGTCGGCGTTGCCGAACCCGGATTCTGGCGCGAGGTGCTGAACAGCGACGCCACGCTCTACGGCGGCAGCGGGATGGGCAATCTCGGCGGTGTGCATTCGGTGCCGGTCGGTGCGCACGGCCGCTTCCACTCGCTGACGCTGACGCTGCCGCCGCTCGCGACGGTTTTCCTCGAATTCGGCGGGGCGTGACATGGCCGCACGCAAGCAAGGCGCGCGCAATGTCGACGCGTTCCCCGCCGAAGGCCGCGCGCGCGCCGTCATCGAAGCCATCACGCCGCAAGTCGACGGCGGACGCTTCGCCGTCAAGCGCATCCTCGGCGACCGCGTTGTTGTAGAGGCGGATTGTTTCGCCGACGGGCACGACGTGCTCGCATGCCGGTTGCGCTTTCGCCGCGACGATGACGCTGCATGGAATGAAGTTCCGATGGCGGCGATCGGCAACGACCGCTGGCGCGGCGACTTCGTCGCGGCCGACGTGGGCCGCTACCGCTATACGGTCAGCGCCTGGGTCGACGCGTTCCTGTCATGGCGGCACGACTTCGAGCGCCGCGTCGATGCCGACGACATGCGCGTCGCGGCACAGGTTGGGGCCGACATCGTTGCGGCGGCCGCAACGCGGGCGCGCGGCGACGAGCGCAAGCGGCTGACCGCGTGGGCGCGCGCGTTGCGCGACACGGCTGAGGTCGACGCGTTGCGCGACATCGCGCTCGACGACGTGCGCGCGGCACTGGCGCAGCGCTATCCCGACCGGCGCTTCGAAACGACGTTTCCGGTCGAGCTTCCGCTCGTCGTCGACCGGCCGCGCGCCGGATTCTCGAGCTGGTACGAGCTTTTTCCGCGCTCGACCGCGCAACGCGAGCACGTGCATGGCACGTTCGCCGATTGCGAGGCGCGCCTGCCCTACGTGGCACGGATGGGCTTCGACGTGGTCTACCTGCCGCCGATTCACCCGATCGGTCGCGTGCGGCGCAAGGGCCGCAACAACGCGCTCGTCGCCGGTCCCGACGATGTCGGCAGTCCGTGGGCGATCGGTGCCGCGGAGGGCGGCCACAAGGCGTTGCATCCGCAGCTCGGCACGATCGACGATTTTCGCCGCCTCGCCGCGTCCGCGCGATCGCTCGGCCTCGAGATCGCGCTCGACATCGCTTTCCAGTGCGCTCCCGACCACCCGTACGTCGAAGCGCATCCCGAGTGGTTCCGGCATCGCCCGGACGGCAGCGTGCAGTACGCCGAGAATCCGCCGAAGAAGTACCAGGACATCTATCCGTTCAACTTCGATTCCGACGAGTGGCGCTCGCTCTGGGCCGAGCTGTACGACGTCATCGCGTTCTGGATCGGCGAGGGCGTGCGCATCTTCCGCGTCGACAATCCGCATACGAAGCCGTTCGCGTTCTGGGAGTGGGCGATCGCGCGGATCAAGCGCGACCACCCCGACGTGATCCTGCTGTCGGAGGCGTTCACGCGGCCGAAGGTGATGCATCGGCTCGCGAAGCTCGGGTTCACGCAGTCGTACACCTACTTCACGTGGCGCAACAGCAAGCACGAGCTCACCGAGTACTTCACCGAGCTCGACAGCGCGCCCGGCCGCGACTACTTCCGTCCCAACTGCTGGCCCAACACGCCCGACATCCTGCCCGAGAGTCTGCAGATCGGCGGGCGTCCCGCATTCATGGCGCGGCTGATCCTCGCCGCAACGCTGTGCGCCAATTACGGCATCTACGGCCCGGCGTTCGAGCTGCTCGAGCACGTGCCGCGCGAGCCGGGCGCCGAGGAATACCTGCACTCGGAGAAATACGAGCTTCGGCACTGGGACATCGAGCGTGCCGACACGCTCGCGCCGTTCATCGCGCGCGTCAACGCGGCGCGGCGCGACAATCGCGCGCTGCAGCATGGCGGCGGCCTCGCATTCTTCCCCACCGACAACGACGAGATCTTGTGTTGCGGCCGCGTCGACGCCGGGAAATCGAACGCGATGATCGTCGTCGTGAACCTCGACCCGCATCACGTGCAATCGGGCTGGGTCACGCTGGACCTCGGCGCACTCGGTGTCGAGCCCGACCAGCCGTTCCAGGTGCACGACCTTCTGACCGATGCGCGCTACGCGTGGCACGGGCCGCGCAACTTCGTGCTGCTCGACCCCGCGCGCGTGCCCGCCCACCTGTTCCGCGTGCGGCGCCACGTGCGCAACGAGCACGATTTCGTGCACTTCGAATAGAGGACCTGCTTGGCCGACCCTGCCACCGCAGCACTGGCCGCACCGGCCGATACGCCGGCCGATGCGGCGCGCTGGTACAAGGACGCCATCATCTATCAGCTGCACATCAAGGCGTTCTACGACTCCAATGCCGACGGTGTCGGCGATTTCCGCGGCCTGACCGAGAAGCTCGATTACATCCGCGATCTCGGCGTCAACACGATCTGGCTGCTGCCGTTCTACCCGTCGCCGCTGCGCGACGACGGCTACGACGTCGCCGATTACCGCAACGTCAATCCGCTGTACGGCACGCGTGCCGACTTCCAGCATTTCGTGCGCGAGGCGCACAAGCACGAGCTTCGCGTCATCACCGAGCTGATCGTCAATCACACGTCGGACCAGCACCCGTGGTTCCAGGCGGCGCGCCGGGCGCCGAAGGGGTCGAACAAGCGCAACTACTACGTATGGAGCGACGACCCGACGAAGTACAGCGGCACGCGGATCATCTTCACCGACACCGAAAAATCGAACTGGGCCTGGGACGACGTTGCGAAGGCGTGGTACTGGCACCGTTTCTTCAGCCACCAGCCCGATCTCAACTTCGATAACCCGCAGGTGCTGAAGGCAATCTTTCGCGTCATGCGCTTCTGGCTCGACATGGGAGTGGACGGCTTCCGCCTCGACGCGATCCCGTACCTGTGCGAGCGCGAGGGGACGAACAACGAGAACCTGCCCGAGACGCATGCGGTGCTGAAGCGGCTGCGGGCGCTGATCGACTCGCAGTATCCGAACGTGCTGCTGCTTGCGGAAGCGAACCAGTGGCCCGAGGACGTGCGCGAGTACTTCGGCGACGCCGACGAGTGCCACATGGCGTACCACTTCCCGCTGATGCCGCGGATGTACATGGCGATCGCGCAGGAGGAGCGGCATCCGATCACCGAGATCATGGCGCAGACGCCCGACATTCCGCCGAGCTGCCAGTGGGCGATCTTTCTGCGCAACCACGATGAGCTGACGCTCGAGATGGTGACGAGCCGCGAGCGCGACTACATGTACAACATGTATGCGGCCGACAAGCGCGCGCGCATCAATCTCGGCATCCGCCGCCGGTTGGCACCGCTGCTCGAGAACGACATGGGCCGCATCAAGCTGATGAACAGCCTGCTCCTGTCGATGCCCGGATCGCCGACGCTCTATTACGGCGACGAGATCGGCATGGGCGACAATATCTATCTCGGCGATCGCGACGCCGTGCGCACGCCGATGCAGTGGGCGCCCGAGCGCAACGCGGGCTTTTCGCGCACCGACCCGCAGCGGCTCTACCTGCAGCCGATCATGGATCCGGTTTACGGCTATGAAGCAGTGAACGTCGAGGCGCAGTGGCGCGCGCCGTCGTCGCTGCTGCACTGGACGCGTCGCATGCTGGAGGTGCGCAAGGGCTTCGCCGCTTTCGGCCGTGGCACGCTCACGTTCCTGCGTCCGGAGAACCGCAAGATCCTCGCGTATCTGCGCGAATACGGCGACGAGACGATCCTGTGCGTCGCCAACCTCGCGCGCACGGCGCAACCGGTCGAGCTCGACCTCGGCAACTACAAGGGACGCGTGCCGATCGAGCTTCTCGGCCGCACGGCCTTTCCGCCGATCGGCGACGTGCCTTACCTGATGACGCTCGCCGGCCACGCGTTCCTGTGGTTCCGCCTCGCGTCCGGCGCGCAGGTGTCCGGGCGCGACGAGCAGGTGCCCTACCAGGAGCTGCCGGTGCTCGTGCTGTTCGACGGCTGGGCAAGCCTGTTTCGTGACCGGGTCGTGCCGTGGCGAATCGGCATGTCCGAAAAGGTGCGCCACCAGCTCGAGACCGACGCGCTGCCGGCCTACGTGGCGAGCCGCCGCTGGTATGCGGCGAAGAGCGCGACCGTGCGCCGCGTCGAGATCGCCGACCACGTGGAATGGAAGCCGGGTGCACGCACGTGGCTCGTGACGATCGCGCGCGTCGATGCGGGCGGTGAAGCGCAGGCGTACTTCCTGCCGCTGACGCTCGCGTGGGAGGATTTCGACGAATCGCTCATGCGCGCGCTGTCGCCGATGGCGATCGCCAAGGTGCGCCAGCAGGCGCAGGTCGGCGTGCTTGCCGATGCGTTCGGCGACGAAGCGTTCGTGCGTGCGCTCGTGGCGGCCGTTGGTGCGGCCGCGGTGCAGAAGTCGGCGCGCGGCACGCTTCATTTCCGTCCGACCACGGCGTTCGCGGCACTCGCCGGATCCGGCCTCGATGCGCTTCCCGTGACGGCACCGGCGGCAACCAGCAGCAACACGATCGCGGCACTCGCCGACCGGCTGTTCGTCAAGGGCTATCGACGCCTTCAGGTCGGCGTGAATCCCGAAGTCGAGATCGGCCGCTACCTGACCGAGGTCGTGCGCTTCCGCCACAGCGTTCCGGTCGCCGGCAGCGTCGACTACGTGGCCGACGACGGGCGCACGGCGACGCTGGCGCTGGTCCAGGGCTACGTGCAGAACCAGGGCGACGGCTGGGATTACACGCACAACTATCTCGAGCGGTTCTTCGACGATACGTCGCGCGAGGCGCCGGCAGCGAACGGTGCCGACGTCCACGGCGCGTACACGACGCTTGCACGGACACTCGGCATGCGCACCGCCGACCTGCATCTCGCTTTCGCGCAGAGCAGTGGCGACCCCGCGTTCGACCCGGAACCGATGACGCCTGCCGACGTTGCCGAATGGACCGAGCGTGTGCGTCGCGAAGCAATGCGGGGACTCGAGCGGCTGGAGCGGCGCAGCGCGGCGCTGGACCCGGCGCTGCGCGGGCCGGCCGAGCAACTGCTCGCGCAGCGAGATGCGCTGCTCGCACGCATCGCGCGCCACGCGACCGATCGCAGCGACGGGCCGAAGACGCGCGTGCACGGCGACTATCATCTGGGCCAGGTGCTGCTCGCGCAGAACGACTTCGTCATCACCGACTTCGAAGGCGAACCTGCGCGGCCGCTCGCCGAGCGGGCGCGCAAGCAGTCGCCGCTCAAGGATGTTGCAGGCATGCTGCGCTCGTTCGATTACGCGCTGCACGCGGCACTGTTCGAATTCAGGACCGAGCGCGGCGACGTCCGTGAGCGCGTCGACGAAGCCGGACGGCAGTGGCGCACGCAGGCGACGCGCGCCTTTCTCGACGGCTACGACGAGATCGCCCGGGCGGCCGGGCTTGCTTCGGCGCAGGGCGAAGCGACGGCACTGCTCGAGCTGTTCGTGCTCGAAAAGGCACTGTATGAGCTCGGGTACGAAGCCGACAATCGGCCCGAGTGGCTCGCCATCCCGATACACGGCCTGCTCGGCGTCCTCGACGGGACATGATCGTGCCTCTCGCGTCGAGGGTGAGCATGCGCCGCCGGTTCGCGCTGTCGCACATGGGAGAACGTCATGGATAACGTCAACATGCTGGTCGAGCCGATCCGCGAATCGCTGCATCAGATCGGCGCGTTCCTGCCGCGGCTGCTGCTCGCCATCGTCGTGCTCATCATCGGCTGGCTCGTCGCCAAGCTCGTGCGCTTCGCGATCGTGAAGGCGCTTTACGCGATCAACTTCAACGTCGTCACGGAGAAGGCGGGCATCGACCGCTTCCTGTCGCAGGGCGGCGCCGACATCGACACCATCCGAGTGCTCGGCGGCCTCTTCTACTGGCTCGTGATCCTCGCCGCACTGATGGTCGCGTTCAACAGCCTCGACCTCGCGTACGTGACCGATCTCATCGGCCGCATCGTGCTGTACGTGCCGCGAGTGATGGTCGCCGTCGTGATCCTCGTGTTCGGCGCGTACTTCGCACGCTTCGTCGCGATGGCGCTCGCGACGTACCTGCGCAACATCGGCGCGCGCGAGGCGGGACTCATGGGCCGGCTCGCGCTCTACGCGATCATGGCGTTCGTCATCATGATCGCGCTCGACCAGATCGGCCTCGGGGACATCATCCGCGAGACCTTCCTCGTCATCGTCGCCGCAATTGCGCTGGCGCTCGCGCTGGCGTTCGGGCTGGGAGGCACGAAGCGCGCGGGCGAGCTCATCGAGCGCTGGTCGCGCCAGGACGTCGACGAGAAGCGCGACGCGCGGCCGCCGACGAAGCCGGTGCTGTGATCGCCGTGCCGACCGTTTCCGTTCCGCACCCCGGCCGCGGCATGTCGGCTCGATGAAGCCGTTCACCGCCGTATGGCCCGGGCGTTCGCAGCCGCGCGGCGCGCACTGGGACGGGGAGGGCGTCAACTTCGCCGTATTCTCGGAGCACGCGGAAGCGGTCGAGCTCTGTGTCTTCGACCGCACCGGCCGCCGCGAATTGCAGCGCATTGCGCTCGTCGAGCGCACCGACGAGGTGTTCCACTGTTACCTGCCCGAGGCGCGTCCGGGCCTGCTGTACGGCTACCGGATGCACGGCCCGTATCGGCCGGAGCAGGGGTTGCGCTTCAACGCACACAAGCTGCTGCTCGACCCGTACGCGCGGAGCATCGCCGGCACGCTGCGCTGGAGCGATGCGCTGTTCGGCTACAACGTCGGCCACAAGCGCGCCGATCTGTCGTTCGACCGCCGGGACAGCGCCAGCGCCATGCCGAAGAGCAAGGTCGTCGAGCCCGCGTTCACATGGGGCAACGACCAGCCCCCCGACATCGCGTGGCACGACATGGTGATCTACGAGCTGCATGTGCGCGGCTTCACGATGCAGCATCCCGACGTGCCGCCGGCGCTGCGCGGCACCTACGCCGGTCTCGCGACGGCGCCGGTGATCGATTACCTGAAGCGGCTCGGTGTCACGACGATCGAGCTGATGCCGGTGCACTCCTTCGTCGACGACCGGCGCCTCGTGCAGCAGGGCCTGCGCAACTACTGGGGCTACAACACGATCGGCTATTTCGCGCCCGAGTCGCGCTATTCGGCGTCGGGCAAGCTGAACGAGTTCAAGACGATGGTCAAGACGCTGCATTCGGCCGGGTTCGAGGTGATCCTCGACGTCGTCTACAACCACACCGCCGAAGGCAACGAGCTCGGTCCGACGCTGTGCTTCCGCGGCATGGACAACGCCGCCTACTACCGGCTGCAGGCCGACCCGCGCTACTACATGGACTACACGGGCTGCGGCAATACGCTCAACATGCAGCATCCGCGCGTGCTGCAGCTCATCATGGATTCGCTGCGCTACTGGGTCACCGACATGCACGTCGACGGCTTCCGCTTCGACCTCGCTCCGGCACTCGCACGCGAGCTGCACGAAGTGGACCGGCTCGGCGCGTTCTTCGACATCCTGCGCCAGGATCCGGTACTCGATCGCGTCAAGCTGATCGCCGAGCCGTGGGACCTCGGCGAGGGCGGCTACCAGGTCGGCAACTTTCCGCCGGGATGGGCCGAATGGAACGACAAGTACCGCGACACGATGCGCTCCTACTGGCGCGGCGACGGCGGCGTCATCGGCGAGTTTGCGCGCCGCCTGACCGGCTCGTCCGACCTCTACGGGCGCAGCGGCCGCGCGCCGCACGCAAGCATCAACTTCATCACCGCGCACGACGGCTTCACGCTGCGCGACCTCGTTTCCTACAACAGCAAGCACAACGAGGCGAACCTCGAGGACAACCGCGACGGCAGCGACAACAACATCTCGTGGAATTGCGGCGTGGAGGGCGGCACGGATGATCCCGCGATCCTCGCGCTGCGCGCACGCCAGTCGCGCAACCTGCTCGCGACGCTGCTGCTGTCGCAGGGCATCCCGATGCTGACGGCGGGCGACGAGATCGCGCGCACCCAGCAAGGCAACAACAACGCGTATTGCCAGGACAACCCGATCTCGTGGGTCGACTGGACGATGGACGAGACGCGAAGCCGCCTGCTCGCGTTCGTGCGCCGCGTCGTCGAGCTGCGGCGGCAGCACCCGGCGTTCAGGCGCCGGCATTTCTTCGAAGGCCGCTCGCTGACCGGCAAGGACGACAAGGACATCGCGTGGCTCAAGCCGGACGGCAGCGAGATGACCGAGCAGGAATGGAACAACGACTTCGCGCGCTGCCTCGGCGTGTTCCTGGCCGGCGACCGGCTCGGCGAAACCGACGCGCGCGGGCGCGCCGTTTCCGACGACGATTACCTCGTGCTCTTCAACGCGCACGACGGCGCGATTGCGTTCACGCTGCCCGCGTTCGACTCGTGGGGATGGCTCGTGCTGCTCGACACGGCGCGCGACGAGGGCCTCGCCCCCGAGGGGACGTATCGCGGCGATAACGGGTATCCGATCGAGGGACGCTCGCTCGTCCTGCTGCAGAAGGTGTCGCCGCAATGAATCGTGCGCATGCAATGCCATTCGGCGCCGAGTACCAGGGCGCTGCAACGGCGTTCCGATTGTGGGCACCCGCGGCGACGAATGTCGGGCTGGTGCTCGGCGACGCCGATGACACGCTCGCGATGGCGTCTCGCGGTGAGGGCTGGTTCCACCGGCGCGTCGAAGGCGTGCATCCGGGCGCGCGGTACGCGTTCCGCATCGATGGCGGCATCGTCGTTCCGGATCCGGCTTCACGCGCCAATCCCGGCGGTGTGCATGCGCCAAGTGCGGTCGTCGACGCCGCCGCATACGCATGGCACGACGACGCGTGGCAAGGACGGCCCTGGCACGAAGCGGTGGTGTACGAGCTGCATGTCGGCGCGTTCACACCGGCGGGGACGTTCGCCGCGGCGATGGCGCGTCTCGATGAACTCGCGGATCTCGGCATCACCGCCGTCGAGCTGATGCCGGTCGCGGCATTTCCCGGCACGCGCAACTGGGGCTACGACGGCGTGCTGCCGTTCGCGCCGGCGGCAAGCTACGGAACGCCCGACGATCTCAAGCGGCTGGTCGATGCGGCGCATGCGCGCGGCCTCATGATGCTGCTCGACGTCGTCTACAACCATTTCGGACCGGAAGGCAACTACCTGCACGCGTATGCGCCGCAGTTCTTCAATCCGGCACATCAGACGCCGTGGGGCGCGGCGATCAACTTCGACGGCGAAGCGAGCCGCACCGTGCGCGATTACTTCGTGCACAACGCGCTCTACTGGCTCGAGGAGTTCCACTTCGACGGGCTGCGGCTCGACGCGGTGCACGCGATCGTCGACGAGTCGCAGCCCGATTTCGTGACCGAGCTCGCGACGCGCGTGCGCGAGCGCTTCGCCGACCGTCGCGTTCATCTCGTGCTCGAAAACGACCGCAACGACGCACGTTACCTGCACCGCGACGCCGCGAATCGTCCGCTGATCGCGGATGCACAGTGGAACGACGACCTGCATCACGCGCTGCACGTCATCGCGACCGGTGAGCGCGACGGCTATTACGCCGATTACGCGGCGACGCCGGTCGAATGCTTTGCGCGCGCGCTCGCCGAGGGCTTCGTGTTCCAGGGCCAGCCTTCCGGCTTTCGTGGTGGCGCACGCCGCGGCGAGCCGAGCGCAAAGCTCGCGCCCGCGGCATTCGTGGCGTTCGCTCAGAACCACGACCAGATCGGCAATCGCGCGTTCGGCCAGCGCCTGTCGGTGCTTGCCGAACCGGATCTGCTGCGGGCGCTCACGGCGTGCGTTCTGCTGTCGCCGCAGGTGCCGATGCTGTTCATGGGCGAGGAGTTCGCCGCGTCGACGCCGTTCCTGTTCTTCTGCGACTTCGGTCCCGAGCTCGCCGAAGCGGTGACGCGCGGGCGGCGCGCCGAATTCGCCCGCTTCTCGCGCTTCGCCGATCCGGCCGCCCGCGCGTCGATCCCCGATCCGAACGCCGAAGCGACGTTCGCCGCAAGCAAGCTCGACTGGCGCTGCGCATCGACGGCGCCGGGCATGCAATGGCGCGCCTTCTGCCGCGAATGTCTTTCGCTGCGGCAGCGCCACGTCGTTCCGCTGCTCGACGACCTGCGCCACGGCGGCACATTCAGCGTCGACGACGATGCGCTGCTGCGCGTGCAGTGGCGCGCCGGCGACGTCCGGCTGCACCTCGTCGCCAACCTTGGAGCGGAACCGCGCGAGGGTATCGCGCTGCCGCAGGGTGAAGCGATCTATGCGACGCAGGGCGTCGCCCGATCAGTCCCGGCGGCTCGGCTGCCGCGCTACGGCGTCGTGTTCATCGTCGAGCGCACGCTGCACGATCACGCATGAACGAATCGCTGCACCGTCTCGCGGCTGCGCACGGCATCGCGCCGGAGTATCACGACATACGGGGACAGCGGCATCGCGTGTCGGACGACGTGCTGCGCCGCGTACTCGCCGCGATGGACGTGGACGCGCAGGACGAGCGGTCGATCGCAAGCGCGCTCGACGACATTGCGCAATCGCTCTGCCGGCAGTGTCTTTCGCCGATGACGGTCGTGCGGTCGAACGCGCGGCCGTGGCATGTGCGCGCGCATCTGCCGTCGCGCGTCGCGCGACAGCGGCTCGACTGGCGCGTGCTCGCCGAGGACGGCAGCGTGCATCGATGCGCGATTCCGTCGGATCGCATGCATGTCGCGGATCGCGGATCCGAACCCTGCGTGGCGCTCGAACTCCCGCTCGATCTCGCGCTTCCGACCGGGTATCACGAGATCGAGCTTCTGGCCGGAGGGGAGCGCTTCGCGGCCGGCACGCTGGCCGTCGCGCCTGACGCGTGCTACCGACCCGCATCGTTGCGCGACGGGCGCCGTGCGTGGGGCGTTGCGCTGCAACTCTATGGCGTTCGTTCGGCGCGCAACTGGGGCATCGGCGATTTCACCGACGTGGCGACGATCGTCGAGCAGTGGGGTGGCGAGGGTGTGGATTTCGTCGGGGTCAATCCGCTGCATGCGCTGTTTCTGCACAACCCGGCGCACGCGAGCCCGTACAGCCCGTCGAGCCGGCGCTTCGTCAACGTGCTGTATCTCGACGTCGAGTCGATCCCCGAATTCGCGCACTGCCGCGAGGCGCGCGAAGAGGTCGCGTCGGCCGCGTTCCAGGCGTCGCTCGCCGCAGTGCGCGATGCAGCCCTCGTCGACTACGCCGGCGTCGCGACGCTCAAGCTGCGCGTGCTCGAGCGACTTTATTCCCAGGCGCGCCACGACGCGCGGTCCGCAGCGCCGGCGCGCTGGCAGGCATTCGACGCGTTCAAGACAGAGGGCGGCGACGCGCTGCGGCAGCAGGCCCTGTTCGACGCGCTGCAGGCGCACTTTTTCGCCCGCGATCCTGCCGTCTGGGGCTGGCCCGCATGGCCCGACGCCTATCGCGATCCCGCAGCACCGGCCGTGACGTCGTTTGCCGACGCGCACGCCGAGCGCATCGACTTCTACGCGTGGCTGCAATGGCAAGCCGACCTGCAGCGCGCGGCCGTCGCTGCGCGTGCGCGGCAATGCGATGTTCGCATCGGCCTGTACACGGATCTCGCCGTGTCGATCGATCGCGGCGGGGCCGACGCGTGGGCGCAGCAGCATCTGTATGCGAGCGGCGCGAGCGTCGGCGCACCGCCCGACGCGTTCAATGTCGAGGGGCAGGACTGGGGACTGCCGCCGCTGATTCCACGGCGGCTGCGCGCCGCCGGTTACGCGGCGTTCATCGAGACGCTGCGCGCCAACATGCGCCACGCCGGTGCGCTGCGCATCGACCACGTGATGGGCCTCTCGCGCCTGTACTGGGTGCCGTCGGGCGCCACCGCGGCGAGCGGGGCGTATGTGGCTTACCCGCTCGACGATCTCGCCGGCCTGCTTGCGCTCGAAAGCGAGCGGCAGCGCTGCCTCGTGATCGGCGAGGACCTCGGCACCGTGCCGCCCGAGGCTCGCGCGGCGCTCACCGCCAACGGCATCCTCTCCTACCGCGTGCTGCTCTTCGAGCGCGACGCCGGCGGACACTTCAACCTGCCGTCGCAGTATCCCGAGGCTGCGCTCGCGACGACGAGCACGCACGATCTTCCGACGCTCGCCGGGTGGTGGGAAGGCCGCGACATCGCACTTCGCGCCATGCACCGCCGATCGGGCGGGGAGACCGAACTCGAGGCGCAGATGGCCGAGCGCATCGGCGAACGCGGCCACCTGCTCGCCGCACTCGTGCGCGCCGGCCTGCTCCCCACCGGTACGCCGCTCGATCCGCACGCCGTTCCCCGGCTGACGCCGGCGCTCGCGCTCGCCTTGCAGACGTTTCTCGCGCGCACGCCGTCGGCCCTTCTCGCCGTGCAACCCGAGGACGTCTTCGGCGTCATCGAGCAGGCGAACCTGCCCGGCACCACGTTCGAGCATCCGAACTGGCGGCGCAAGCTCCCGGTGACGCTCGAGCAGGTGGCGGCCGAGGGCCGGATGCACGCGCTCGCGTCGTGCATTGCGCACGAGCGCTCACTCAACCGGGCGTAGCGAACCGTGCCGAGGCGGGGGCCCGCGCAGGCGAACCACACGGCGCGCGAACCGGTCGTGCCACTCGCGCTCGACGCGATTCCGCGCGCAACGTACCGGGTGCAGCTGCACCGCGACTTCACGTTCGCCGACGTGACGGCTCTGGTGCCGTACCTGGCCGAACTCGGCATCAGCCACGTCTACTGCTCGCCGTACCTGCGCGCGCGGCCGGGCAGCCGCCACGGCTACGACATCGTCGATCACGCGATGCTCAACCCGGAGCTCGGCACGCGCGAGGATTTCGATCGGATGGTCGAAGCGCTCGCGCGCGAGGGCATGACGCATCTTTGCGATGTCGTGCCCAATCACATGGCGGTGATGGGTGCGGACAATGCGTGGTGGATGGACGTCCTCGAGAACGGTCCGTCGTCGACGTACGCCGCGTACTTCGATATCGACTGGGCGCGCCAGGATGCCGACGTTGCCGGCAAGGTGCTCGTGCCGGTGCTGGGCGACGGGTACGGATCGGTGCTCGAGCGCGGCGAGCTCGAACTCGAGTTCGATGCACGAGCGGGCAGCTTTGCGATCCGCTACTTCGCGCATCGCTTTCCCCTCGATCTTCGGACCTGCGCCGACCTTCTGCTGCGCGCTGCCGCCGACCTGCGCGCCGCTTCGCACGCCGCGGACGCGGGGGAGCTCGACGCGATCGGTCATACGGCGAAGGCGCTGCCGGTGCACGATGTCGCGGCCCCGGCGCGCATCGCGGCGCGCCGGCGCATCGCCGCCGAATTGAAGCAGCGCCTCGCGAGACTTGCGCAGGATGCCCACGTGCTTGCGGCGATCGGGCGCACGGTGGCTCGCATCAATGGAACGCCCGGCGATCGCGCAAGCTTCGATGCACTGCACCGCTTGCTCGACGCGCAGGCGTTCCGCCTCGCGTGCTGGCGCGTCGCGTCCGATGAAATCAACTACCGGCGCTTCTTCGACATCAACGAGCTCGCGGCACTCCGCATCGAGCACGCGCCGGTGTTCGACGCGGCCCATGCGTTCATCCTGGCGCTCGCCGCCGACGGCATCGTCGGCGGCCTGCGCATCGACCACCCCGATGGCCTGTTCGATCCGGCGCGCTATTTCACGACGCTGCAGCGGCGTTATCGCGAGGAGGCCGCGAGGCGCACGCCGGACGACGCGAAGGCGTCGGCGGGCATCTACGTCGTCGTGGAGAAGATCGCGGCGCCCCACGAGCGCGTGCCCGAAGCGTGGCCGGTGCACGGCACGACCGGCTACCGTTACGCCAACGTCGTGAACGGCCTCTTCGTCGACACGCGCGCGAAGGCGCGCATCGATCGCACCTGGCGTGCGTTCGTCGGCGCGGAAGCAGCCCCGTTCGAGCAGGCGACCCACGACGGGCGCCGCGCGATCATGGAAGGTCCACTCGCCTCGGAGCTTCGCGTGCTCACGCTGCGCGCTCTGCGCCTCGCCCGTGCCGATCGGCGCACGCGCGATTTCACGTTCAACGCGTTGCGCGAGGCGATCATGGAAATCGTTGCGCGCTTCCCCGTCTATCGCACGTACGTGGACACCGGGGGCGCGTCGGCGCAGGATCGCCACTACATCGGCTGGGCCGTCGCGCGAGCGCGCGCGCACAGCCGGGTGAGCGACGTCAGCGCCTTCGACTTCCTGCATCGCGCGCTGCTCGGCGTACCGGCAGACGGTGACGAATCTGCGGCGCCTGCCTACCGCGATTTTGCGATGCGCTTCCAGCAGTTCACCGCGCCCGTGGCGGCGAAGGGCGTCGAGGACACGGCGCTTTACCGCTTCCATCGCCTGGTTTCGCTCAATGAGGTGGGCGGTGATCCGGCGCAGTTCGGCATCAGCGTGAACGCATTCCACGCCGCAAGCGCCGACCGCGCGGCGGTCTGGCCGCACACCATGCTCGCCACGTCGACGCACGACAACAAGCGTTCCGAGGACGTGCGTGCGCGCATCGACGTGATCTCCGAGATGCCGGCCGCCTGGCGGACGATCGTGCGCCGCTGGAGCCGCATGAACCGCAGCCGCAAACGGCTCGTCGACGGCGAAGCGGCGCCCTCGCGCAGCGACGAGTACCTGCTGTACCAGACGCTGGTGGGAACGTTTCCGCTCGCCGGGGACGCGGACGCCGACCCGGGCTTCGCGGCGTACCACGCAAGGATCGCCGCCTACATGCAGAAGGCGGCGCGCGAAGCGAAGCTTCGCACGAGCTGGGTCGCGCCGAACGACGCGTACGAGGACGCCCTCGGCGACTTTGTTTCCGCGCTCCTCGGCGACGAAGGCGGGCAGCGCTTCCTCGCTGACCTTCGCGCCGAATGCGCGGCGTTCGCCTGGTTCGGCCTGCTCAACAGCGTGTCGATGACGCTGCTGAAGCTCGCCTCACCGGGCGTTCCCGACATCTACCAGGGCAACGAGCTCGTCGATCTGTCGCTGGTCGACCCCGACAATCGCCGGCCGGTGGATTATCGGCGGCGCCGGGAGCGTCTTGACTCGGTCGCGACGCTCGCGGCCGCACCGCGCCAAGCGCGGATATCGCAACTTCGCACGCTTTTCGTGCCGCCGTACGACGGCGCGGCGAAGCTGTGGGTGATCACGCGCGCGCTCGCGCTGCGGCGGCGAGCGCCGGCGCTGTTCGCATTTGGCGACTACCGTCCGATCGCCGTCGCCGGTGCTCAGGCCGATCACATCGTGGCGTTTGCACGCGTGCACGAGCGCGAGGCGGTCGTCGTGGTGGCGGGGCGGCTCTTCGCGTCGCTCGGCGTCCCGGTCGGCAGGTTGCCGCTCGCCGACGTATGGAGCGACACGGCGCTCGACCTGTCGTTCGTCGCGCCCGGGGCGCAGCTCGACGACGTGCTGAGCGGCGGGCGAGTCATCGCAACCGGCGATGCGGTGCCCGTGTCGCAAGTGCTCGCCGACTTTCCCGGCGCGCTGCTGCATTTCACGCTGGATTGACGTCGATCCGATGGTGATTGCCGCCTGGCTGCTCGTTCTCGTGCCGATCGCGCTCGGCGTCCACTTCCTGATGGATGCGGGACCGCTCTGGACGTTCGTTGCGGCCATCGTCGCGATCGTTCCGCTGGCCGAGTGGATCCGCCGCGGCACCGAGCAGATCGCGCGGCGCGCCGGGTCGGCCGTCGGTGTTTGCAACCGACGAGCCGGCGGACGAGCGCAAGGCCGCATGGCCCCGTTGGCGATCACGCGCGACGGCGAAGCGACGTGGTTCGAAGGGGTGCTGCTGATCGGCGTTTACGTGCTGCTCGCCTTCGCGTTCTTCTTCGCGACACCGCCTCCGGCGCCTGCGTGAAGAATGAACCCGCGCCTTGCGCGTCAGTCTCAGAAAACGCCGACTTAACGCTTTCGGAGATATCGATGGCCAACACCTCAGGCAAGTGTGCTCATACGGGCTGCCAATGCTCGGTGGACGCGGGGCAGACGTATTGCAGCCCGGCGTGCCAGCAGCAGGCGCAGCAGTCGGGTCGCCAACAGAGTCAGCAGGGCGCGGGGTCGACCCCCGGGTCGGCGCAATGCGGGTGCGGGCACGCGGCCTGTCGTCAGCACGGCGGTTGATCCGGCGTGCTCGCCCACGCGCTACGCGTCGGGTTCGGCCAATCACCGACGCGCTCGTTGATTCAGCGCGAACGGTAACGTCGGCTTCGCGTCAGCGTCCGGCCTCGACGTACTCCCACGGCGATTTGCCGCCGTGGTGCTCGCGGTAGTAGTGATCGCGCAGCGTCGCGAGCTCGCTCGCGATCTGCAGCGAAAAGCCCTTGCGGCCGCCGCGACGATCGGTCATCAGGTCGTCGAGCAAGCGCTCGCACCGGACTGCATCGCCCCAGGTGTGCGCCAGCCGATTGGCGAGCCGCGCATAGCGCAGTGCAAGCTGGCGCGGGCGCACCGACTCGGGCAACGCAAGCATCCACGCGTTCGCCTCGTCGGATAGCGTCTCGTCGGCTGCGGCGGTGCGCTTTTCGACCCAGTTCTCGGGCTTCTTCGCCACCGCATACGCAGCGGGGCCCGTCTCTTCGAGCGCCTTGCGTGCGTCGCTCAGCGACACCTTTTCGAACTCAAGCGAGCCTGAATCGCCGGAACCGGCCATGACGCGCTCTCCTTTCGTCGCAATCGTCATCGACGGCGCGAGTGTTTGCACTCGGCAGCCTGCGCCAGTCGCTTGCACGCAGTATACCGGCGCAGTTTCAGCCGTCGATGAACAGGACCGGAACCTGCGGCCCCGGCAGCATCCTAGTTGCAGCAGCGTGCACTTGCGTGCGCGGGCGTGCGCGGCGGTGCAAAGCCCCCGACGAACGGCGATGCGCTGATGAGATTACCTGCGCGCTTCGTGCTTCGGGGCCGATTCGCGCTTGCGATGGCGCGGTCCGCGCAGGCGAGAGCGTGGTTCTCCCGCGCGACCACGAAGAAAAAGGCCGGGCAGTGCCCGGCCTTTTTGGTGAAGCGGGAAGCGAGACGATCAGACCGCCTGGATGTTCGAAGCCTGCTTGCCCTTCGGGCCCTGCGTCACTTCGAAGCTGACTTTCTGGCCTTCCTTGAGCGTCTTGAAGCCCTGCATGTTGATCGCCGAGAAGTGTGCGAACAGATCTTCACCACCACCATCGGGAGTGATGAATCCGAAGCCCTTCGCGTCGTTGAACCACTTCACAGTTCCGGTTGCCATGTTCTCTTTAATTCCTTAAGTACGAGAAATAAACGGGACGTTGCCCGGCCGATGTTTCGATCTCAAGGAAAGTACGGCGGTCGAACGACTGCGTGGCGGTCGTACAGAGCATGCCTTTACTGCTTGGAACAAAACACGGCG
>Ga0207657_10000683_pt1 | contig 36161 bp, 34 predicted proteins | sample KBSC33metaG_FD_184316 | JGI IMG/M metagenome (GOLD analysis project Ga0207657, IMG submission 184316) | Corn rhizosphere microbial communities from Kellogg Biological Station, Michigan, USA - KBS C3-3 metaG (SPAdes) (version 2) | ecosystem: Host-associated > Plants > Roots > Rhizosphere > Soil ...
CTTCGGGATCGCCCACGCCGAGCCGGTCTCGTAGTTGATCGGCTGACCCTTCACGTTGCGGAACTGAAGCGCTGTGATGCGCACCTTCGGCGAGGAGCCGGCGAGCACGTTGTAGTACCACTGCTCCATCGGCCACGCGCCGACCTGGTCCTTGGCGACCTGGTTCGCGCTGCCGAAGAAGTCCCACGTGTCGCGGAAGGACTTGAACCTGTCCCAGCCGCCCTGTGCGTTGATCAGGCTCATCGTGTAGGCGAGTGCCTTCACCGCGCGCGGGTCGTTCAGGTGCGCGTGGAGGCCGTCCTTCGAGAGGATGTCGACGCCGTAGGCCTTCGCCCAGAGCGGGAAGAACTCCGGCATCTTCGGGTCGAAGCCGATCCGGGTCACCTTGCCGTTCTCGATCTTGACCATCTTCTTCGCCGCTGCAAGGAGCTGCGCCGGCTTCGCCGGGTTCAGCCAGCCGATCGGCGTGTGGGTCGCGTCGAGCACGTCGTTGTCGATCAGGATCGTCCGGACGTCGTAGAACTCCGGGATCCCGTAGACCTGGTTCTTGTACGTCACCTCGTTGACGGCCGCCTGGCGGTACTGCTTCATGTTGATCTTCTGCGACTTGATGCAGGAGGTCAGCGGCAGGAACGCACCCTTGGCCGCGTACGTGCCGACCTTCTGGCGGTCGAGATAGACGAGGTCGGGGACGTTGCCCGAGGCGACCGCCGCGAGGAACGTCTGGTCGTTGAAGCTGCCCGAGGGGCGGTTGACGTTGCCGCCGACAGCGGCCGTCGCGATGGCGGCGCGAGACTCCGCGACGTCGTCGCCCTTGCCGAAGCCCATGATGTTCAGGGTCCCGGCCTTCGTGCTCGTGCTGTGTGCGCTCGCGAACGTGGCGGCGAACGTCAGCACTCCGAGTGCTGCGATCAGCGATGTGATGGCGAAGCTCGTACGCCAACCCGGCATGTGTGTCCCTCCGATTCGATTTTGGGTCACTGGGGGCGAAACTGCCAAACTGTGGGAACGTAACCACACTCCGGGCCGCTTGGCAAGCGCCGCCCCGAAAGACCCCGCTCAGGCGGGGGCCGGCCCGGTCGATCCCCGCACGACGAGCCGCGGCTGGAGCACCTCGACGACCGGCGGGAGCGTCGAACCGCTCATCCGCTGCAGGAGGAGGCGGGCGGCGCACCGGCCGAGCTCGAGCGTCGGCTGCTCGACCACGGTGATCGCCGGCTCGACCATTCCCATCCAGGTCACGTCGTCGAAGCCGACGAGCGAGATGTCCTCCGGAAGCCGCAGCCCGCGGCGTCGCAGGACCCGCCAGGCCTGCTCGGCGAGCGTGTTGTTGGCGGCGAAGATCCCGGTCGGCCGCCGGTCGTCGAGGAGCGACTCGATCCGCGACTCGGTGTCCGGTGCGTGCACGGGGATCCGGACGACGAGATTCCGGTCATAGGCGATGCCTGCGTTCCGCAGTGCGGTGCGATAGCCGTTCAGCCGGCCGGCGTCGCTCGTCCAGTCGGTCTCGACTCCGAGGAACGCGATTCGCGCGTGACCCTGCCCGGCCAGGTGCATCGTCGCCTCGCGGGCCCCCCGCTCGTTGTCGATCACGACGGCGTCGCACGGAGCGCCCGCGAGCCGGCGGTCGACCTCGACGACCGCGACCCCCTGGGCCCGGAGCACCTCCGTGGCGTCCGTCCCGACGGGCGTCATGATCACGCCGGGCGCCCGCATGGCGAGGAACGTGCGGGCACCGGCGACCTCCTCGGCGGCTTCGCTGTTGTCGCCGAGCACCATCATCTGGTAGTTCGCCTCGCTCAGCACCTGGCCGATCCCGGCCGCGAGCAGGGCGTAGAACTGGTTGCCGAGATCGGAGACGACGACCCCGACGACACGGCTCGTCCGCTGCTTCAGCGTCCGCGCCGACGCGTTCGGCACGTAGCCGAGACGCTCGGCGACCTCGGTCAGCCGCCTGCGCGCCGACTCGGAGACGTAGCCGTGGCCGCTGAGCGCCCGCGACGCCGTCGACGCCGACGTGCCGGCCTCGCGAGCGATGTCGGCCAGCGTGACCGGCTGCGGCACCGTGCTCGACTCGAACGGTCCCGGCCGCGTGCTCATGCGCACCCCACGCCGGCGACGGCCGGCTTCGATCCGATGCGTCTCACGCGGCTCCCCACGCCCGGCGGAGCGCCGCATAGTCGTCCTCGCCGAGCGCCTCCCCGGTCAGGTCGAGATGCGTCGCGTAGTAGAGAGACTGCACGCCGAGCTCGTGCTTCGCCTCGAGATACGCCCGCCAGGTCTCCCGGTCGGGTGCGCACCAGTCGTCCGTGTCGACGAGCACGTCGGGAAGCGCGGCGTGCGCGACCGCGGCGCGGTAGCGCATCTGCGGCACGACCGCCGCCGCCGGAACCGGACCGGGATCGTCGAGCCGGAGCATGTCGTTCAGGCGCACCATGTCGGTGACGTCGGCGAAGCTCGGATGGGGTGTCTGGGTGATCACGAGCGCGTCGGGCTTGCTCTCCTTCACACCGGCATACACCACCTCGAGCAATTGATGCAAGAGCGCGATGCCCCAGCCGCGTCCCTGCGTGCGGAGCAATGAGCCGCTCGGCGTGCGTGCCGTGAAGTCGATCTTCAACCCGTCGGCGTCGAGCCCGTCCGCACCGCAGAGCTCGTGCATCACCGCGGTGAGGAGCGCGCGGGCACGGGGATTCGTCGGATCGAACGCGACCGGTCCCCCGTCGGGCCGCCGGATGCAGAGCTCGTCCGGGAGACCCTCCGGGTCCCACGCCTTCCACCAGAGGAGGACATGTTGGCCACGCTCGTGCCGGCCCGCGATCCAGCGCTTCAGGTCGGGCCACTTCGCTGCGTCGGGCTCGTTCGCGCCGTAGGTCGACTGCCACTTGTCGTCGATCACGACGGTCGCCGGGACGAGACCGTGCTCGTCGAGCGCCCCGAGGAAGCGGTCGTAGTTCTCCTGTGTGGCGAGCGCCGGCGCCGGGCCGAGCCCGAGCGAGGCGAGATGACACTGCGCGCCCCAGCCGCAGAACATCGGCCGGCTCCACCACGCCGGCGCGTCGCGTTCGCGGACCGGCGGCGCCGCGCCACGCGCCGCGAGGTCGCGGCGTTGCTTCGCGATCCCTTCGTACGGTGAGGCGAGCCCCGGGGAGAGCACGAGCGCGGGCGCGTCGTACCGTCCCTCGACAACGGTGTGCCCCTCGTGCTCCAGCACGAGGTGGAAGGCGCGATCACCCGGGCGGTAGACCGCCTGCACGAACGTGAGCTCGGCGACCGGGGCTTCGATGCCGAGCCCGAGCCAGCGGTCCTGCAGGTCGTCGGTGAGAGCGAGCTGAAGCGGTGCCGGCGTGAAGAACCAGTGGCCGCGGCCGAGCTGGCCGTCACCCGAGACGCCGATCACGGCGACCTCCGCCGCGCTGCGCACGAGCCGCGCCGGGTCCCCGGGGTTCGGTGAGAAGAGCGTCGTCAGGCTCCTCCCCGAGGGGAAGAACCCCGTCGCTCCTGCCGCCGGGGCGAGCCGGCCGCCGAGGAGGTGGACGTCGGCAAGGCGCCCCGTTCCCTCGACCCACGCCCGCACCTCGAGCGCGGCCTCGCCGCACGCGAGCGACATCCCGGCCCGCCCCCAGCGTGTCGACTCGCGCTCGACCGTCACCGTGTCGCCGGCCGTCGTCGAGGTGAACGCGAGCGTCTCGTCGAGCCCCTCGAGCGTGTCGAACGCCGCGAGGAGGTTCAGCGTCAGCCAGTGGTCGCCGGCGGGCGAGGAGAGAACGGCGCGCCTCCCGTCGCGGTCGAGCTCGAGCCGATAGGCGGAGCGCTCGACGATCATCGGACCGTCACGAGCGCTTCCGCCTGCTGCCCGAACCGCGCCTCGCCGATCGTCAGCTCGGCCGCGACCGCGACGACGCGCGCGCCGCCCACCACGTGCACCTCGAAGTCGGCCCGGCCGAGACCGTCGGGCTCGAGCTCGACCGTGGCGGTCGCCGGCTCGCTGCGCCAGCCGTCGGGCAGGACGAGCGAGACGTGCGCCGTCTGCGCGGTCGCGAACGGGTTGCGGACCTCGACGCCGAGCGACGCACGGCCACCGTCGGCCTCGACGCGATAGGGGGTGCAGCGCGCGGGAAAGCCCTCGACGTCATCGTGGGGGAGCAGCGCCCGGTGCAGCGTCGCGACGCGACGGCCGTCCTCGAGGAGCCGCGCAATCTGTGCGCCGGAGAGCTCGTGCGCCCCCCAGTGCCCGGTCAGGAGCAGGTCGGGCCGGACGCGGGCGTAGAGCTCGGCGCTCGCGACGAAGTCGTCGACCGCGAAGCGGTTCCGGTACTGGTAGTTGAGAATGGAGCGGCCGTCGCCCTCGTGGCTCTGCTGGTCGCCCGTCGCGAGGATCCGGCGCCCGTCGGCCTCGAACTCGATCGCCGCCGCGTAGCGCGTGTGGCCGGGCAGCGGATGCACCGTCAGCGCGTACTCGTGCCACGCGATCGGCGTCGAGAACGGCAGCACCCGGTCGACGGGAACCGCGTCGAACCACAGGCACGGCAGGTCGTAGAGGTGCGGGTCCTCGAGAATCGGCGCGACGTTCTCGGGCGACCACAGCTCGGTCCCCTCGACGTCGCGCAGCAGGTTGATTCCTGCGACGTGGTCGTCGTGGTAGTGCGTCGTCACGACCACCTCCACCCGGTCGACGCCGTGGTCGCGGCGGAGCGAGCCGATCGACTCGAGGAGCGGCACGCAGCGGGCGCGCTCGCCGCCGTGGACGAGCCCCGTCCACAGGTCGTACCCCCAGTCGAGCAGGAGCGCGGCCCCGCTGTCGGAGAGGAGCGCATAGGAGGTGGCGAGGCTCGTGCGGTTCCGGAGCAGGTGCGGCGACAGCTCCTCCCACGGCGCTTCCAGCCAGCGCCGGTACGGGAACGGGGTCGATTCGACGCGACGAAGCTCCATCAGCTCCGCGAGGCGCTCCTGCGTCGCGGCGATCGCCGCCGCCGGCTCGTCGATCGGTTCGCCGTGCGCGGGCAGCAGCCGCTCCGGCGCACGCCGGTCGAGGACACCGAGCGAGAGCAGCGTCGCAGCCTGTCCCTCCGTGCCGCTGTAGCTCCACTGCGTCGCCGCCAACGACCAGACCTGGCCCGGGCCGAAGAGAAGATCGCCCGTGAACGCGACACGCCGGCCGTCGACCTCGCCGAGATAGCTGACCGAGCCGGGCGTGTGACCGGGCGTCGGCAGCGCGACGAGCTCGACACCTCCGTAGTCGCGCGCGCGGTAGGGATCGACCGTGCCGGTGATCTCGACGGACGCGAGCGGCGAGAAGCGCTCCTGCAGGAGGACGTAGTCGTTCGCCTGGCGGCGCCGCAGCCACTCCTCGCCGGCGTGCGCGATCAGGTCCTGCTCCATCGGCGGCACCCAGATGCGGGCGCCCGCGTCGAGTGCCCGTCGAAGCCCCTGCACCCCGTCGCGGTGGTAGTGGGTGACGAGGACGTCGGTGATCCGGTCGAGCTCGAGCTCGCGGAGCCGGTCGAGGATCGCACCGCTCCCGAAGTCGATGCAGACCGCGTCCCGGCCCCGCCTGATCGCCCAGACGTTGCAGGTGTCGCGGACGCGGATGAGGTCCGTCGGCGCCACCCGCGCGAGTCTAATCCAGCGGGCGATGTGGCAACGATTGCATTCCGCCCCGGAAAGGGGATACAGTCTCCGGCCGGATGGGCGAGATCGTCCTCGACGACGTCACGAAGGAGTTCCCCGGCGGAGTCCGCGCGGTCGACGGCGTCGACCTGACGATCGAGAACGGCGAGTTCATGGTGCTCGTCGGCCCCTCGGGCTGCGGCAAGACGACCCTCCTCCGGTCGATCGGCGGCCTCGAGTCGATCACCTCGGGCCGCATCGTGATCGACGGGCGCGACGTCACGAAGGCGTCACCGGCCGACCGCGACCTCGCGATGGTCTTCCAGAACTACGCGCTCTACCCGCACATGACGGTCCGTCAGAACCTCGGCTACGCGCTCCGGGTGCGGAAGCTGCCGAAGGCGGAGATCAAGCGCCGCGTCGAGGACGCCGCGAAGCTGCTCGGCCTCGACGGCCTCCTGGACCGCCGGCCGGGCGCCCTCTCGGGCGGCCAGATGCAGCGCGTCGCGATGGGCCGCGCGATCGTGCGCGAGCCGAAGGCATTCCTGATGGACGAGCCGCTGTCGAACCTCGACGCGAAGCTGCGGGTCGGTATGCGCACGTCGCTGCAGCAGCTCCACCGGCGTATCGGCACGACGACCGTGTACGTCACGCACGACCAGGTGGAAGCGATGACGCTCGGCAAGCGCGTTGCGGTGATGCGCGACGGCCGCGTGCAGCAGGTCGACGAGCCGAGCCGGCTCTACGACGAGCCTGCGAACCTCTTCGTCGCCGCGTTCATCGGCTCTCCCGCGATGAATCTCCTGAACGCGACGATCGCCGAGGACGAGATTCAGGCAGGCTCGCTGCGCATCCCGCTCGACCGGGAACGCCGCCCGTCCGCGCAGCCCGGCGGTCGTGTCGTCGTCGGCATCCGTCCCGAGGCGTTCGAGGACATCGCCTTTGCAGCTCCCGGCCTGCCGAGGGTCGACGTCGACGTCGAGGTGCTGGAGGCGATCGGCTCGGACGCGTACGTCTTCTTCCGTCACGATGCCGACGCCGTCGTGATCGAGGACGCCCGCTCCGACGACAAGGAGGACGACGGCACGCTCCTCACCGAGGACAGCTCCGCGACCCTCCTCACCGCGCGCGTCGACGCCCGCACCCGGGCCGAGGTGGGCGGCAAGCTGACGCTCGCGCTCGACCCCTCGCGGCTGTACTTCTTCTCACCCGAGACCGGCGAGAGCCTGCTCGGGCACCGGCTCGCCGGCGCCACCGCGTCCTGACGATGCAGGTCGTGTGCGTCGGCCTCGCCACGCGCGATTCGATCTGGCGGGTGCCCGCGTTTCCGGAGCCGGACGGGCGCGTCGTCGCGACCGAGCTCGTGGTCGCAGGCGGCGGGCCGGCAGCGACGGCCGCGGTGACGCTCGCGCGCCTCGGGGTCGAGGTCGGTTTCGCAGGCGCCGTGGGCGACGACGCGGCCGGGCGCTTCGTGCGCGCAGGGCTCGAGGAAGAGGGCGTCGATCTGACGCTGCTCGCAACCATCGCGGGCGGACGGACGCCGGAGAGCGCGATCCTCGTGAGCCCCGACGGGGCGCGGTCGATCGTGCACCACCAGGGCAGCGCCAGGATCGAGGAGCTCGAGGTGCAGGCCGAGTGGCTGCACGTCGACCACGCGGGCTACGGGAGGGTGCGCGGGGCGACCTCGATCGACGGCGGCAACCCGATTCCCGGGCTCTCGCTCGACGGCATCGCGCTCTATGCGCCCACGGAGGAGAGGCTGCGCGCGGACTTCGGCGACGCCGAGGCGGCGCGCGCCGCGGGAGCGGAGACCGTCGTCGTCACGCGTGGCGCGAACGGGAGCGTCGCGACGACGCGTGACGGCGTGATCGAGACTTCGGGCGTGGCGTGCGACCCCGTCAGCACGCTTGGAGCAGGCGATGTGTTCCACGGCGCGCTCGTTGCCTTCCTCGTTCGTGGCGCTCCCCTGCGCGACGCGCTCGTCGCTGCGAACGGTGCGGCTGCGCTCTCCTGCCGCGCGCTCGACGGGCGCTCGGCGATTCCCACGCTCGACGAGCTCGAAAGGAGCCTGCGATGACCCATCGCGTCGCCGTGATCGCCGGGGACGGCGCCGGCCCGGAGGTGATCGCGGAGGCGCGCAAGGCGGTCGACGCGTTCGGCCTCGACCTCGAGTGGCACGACCTCGACTGGGGCACCGACCACTACCACCGCCACGGCGCGATGATGCCGGCGGACGCGATCGCAACGGTGCGCGCGCACGACGCGATCCTGCTCGGCGCCGTCGGCGATCCCTCCGTGCCCGATCACATCACGCTCTGGGGCCTCCTCCTGCCGCTCCGCCAGGGGCTCGACCTCTATGCGAACCTCCGCCCCGCGCGGCTGCTCGACGGCGTGCCGTCGCTCCTCGCGGGCCGGCCGCCCGTCGACATGCTGTTCGTGCGCGAGAACACCGAGGGCGAGTACTCGGGCGTCGGCGGCCGGGCGCACCAGGGTCTCGACCTCGAGGTCGGGATCGAGACGAGCGTGTTCACGCGGGCCGGGGTTCGTCGCGTGGTCGAGCGTGCGTTCGCGCTCGCAGAGGAGCGGCACGGCGTCCTGACGAGCGCGACGAAGTCGAATGCGTCGCGTTACGGCTACGTGCTGTGGGACGAGGTCGTCGAGGAGCTCCACGCGGACCACCCCGGCGTGAAGGTCGAGCGCGTCCTGGTCGACGCGCTTGCGGCGCGCATGATCTCGAGCCCGCAGAGCCTCGACGTGGTCGTCGCCTCGAACCTCTTCGGCGACATCCTCACCGACCTCGCCGCGGTCCTGCAGGGCGGGATGGGAATGGCCGCGAGCGCCAGCCTCGGCGCCGGCGGCGTGGCGATGTTCGAGCCGGTGCACGGCTCGGCGCCCGACATCGCGGGGCAGGGGATCGCGAATCCGCTGGGCGCGATCTGGAGCGCCGTCCTGATGCTCGAGCACCTCGGCGAGCGCGACGCCGCCGCCCGCCTGATGGGGGCGGTCGAGGGGGTGTGCCGCGAGGGGATCCTCACGCGCGACGTCGGCGGAAGCGCGTCCACGAACGAGGTCGGCGACGCGGTCGCCGCCCGGGTCGCCGCATGATGCGAGGCTGAGCGATGGCTCCCTGGTGGCGGACAGCCATCGTCTACGAGGTCTACGTCCGCAGCTTCGCGGACGGGAACGCCGACGGGCTCGGCGACCTCGAGGGGATCCGCTCGCACCTGCCGTACCTGCGCGACCTCGGCGCGGACGCGATCTGGCTGACGCCGTTCTTCCCGTCGCCGGGCGCCGACCACGGCTACGACGTGTCGAGCTACGTCGACGTCGATCCGCAGTTCGGCACGCTCGCCCACTTCGACGCGCTGCTCGCGGATGCACACGCACTCGGCCTTCGTGTGGTGATCGATCTGGTGCCGAACCACACGTCGATCGAGCACCCGTGGTTCCGGGAGCATCCCGAGTACTACGTCTGGGCGGACGAGCCGAACAACTGGCGGTCGGTGTTCGGCGGCCCGGCGTGGACGCTCGACGAGCAGACCGGACGCTACTACCTCCACCTCTTCGCACGAGAGCAGCCCGATCTCGACTGGCACAACGAGGACGTGCAGCGGGAGTTCGACGAGATCTTCCGCTTCTGGCTCGACCGGGGCGTCGACGGGATCCGGATCGACGTCGCGCACGGGCTCTTCAAGGATCCTGCGTTGCGCGACGAGGCAGAGCCCGTCCCCGGCGCCGAGCTGCACTCGTTCGATCGCCGGACGGCGGTCGACCAGCCCGAGCTGCATCCGCTCTACCGCCGCCTGCGAGCGCTCGCCGACTCCTACGACGGCGACCGGCTGCTGATCGGCGAGGTCTTCTTCCGGGATCCCGGTCGCGTCGCCGCCTACGTCCGCCCGGACGAGTTGCACCTCGTGTTCAACTTCACCCTCCTCTTCGAGGACTGGGTCTCGTCGGGCATCCGCGGGGCGATCGACCGGACGATCGACAGCCTCGCCGCGGTCGGGGCGACGCCCACCTGGGTGCTCGAGAGCCACGACGTCACCCGAGCCGCGACGCGCTACGGCGGCGGCCGCGACGGACTGCGGCGCGCGCGCGCGGCAGTGCTGCTGCTGCTCGCCCTCCCCGGCGCGGCCTTTCTCTACGAAGGCCAGGAGCTCGGGCTCGAGGAAGTCGATCTCCCCGACGAGGCGCGCCACGACCCGATCTTCTTCCGCTCCGGCGGGCTGCGCGTCGGCCGGGACGGTTGCCGCGTCCCGATCCCGTGGTCGCGCGTGCCGCCGTCGTTCGGCTTCAGCACGGCGCCGTCGTGGCTGCCGATGCCCGCGGACTGGGGCGAGCGGAGCGTCGAGGTGCAACGGAGCGACCCGGCGTCGACGCTCGCACTCGTCCGCGACGCCCTCGCGCGCCGGCCGGGCGGCCGCTTCGCGTGGCGGGAGAGCCCGCCGGGGACGCTCGTCTTCGAGCGCGAGGGACTCACCTGTGCGGTGAACGTCGACGGAGAGCCGTTCCCGCTCGAAGGGGAGGTGCTGCTCGCGAGCGAGGCGCTGTCCGACGCGACGTTGCCCGCGGGTGCCGCGGCCTGGCTTCAGTCTGCCTAGTTCAGCCTAGCGATTACCTAGGCGCGACGGCGATTATCGGCTAGGATCTGTCTCTGCGGCACGGTCGCACGCCTGTGCACCCGCCGGGCAGATGTCGTCGAGACGGGAGGTGCCTGTTGCCGAAGCAGTCCTACACCGCGAGCGAAGCAGCGGCCGCGCTCGGGATCAGCCTCGACACGTTGCGCCGCTGGGACCGGAGCGGCCGCATCGCGGTGCAGCGCGACCGGAGCAACCGCCGCACCGTCGCAGCGGAGGAGATCGACCGTCTGCGCGGCGACGGCGGCGGCGCGCAGATCAGCGCGCGCAACCGCTTCAACGGCATCGTCACCGACGTGAAGGTGGAGGGCCTGATGGCCCAGGTCGAGATGGTCGTGAGCGACCCGGTGCGACTGGTCGCGGTCGTGACGCGCGACGCGATCGAAGAGCTGGGCCTGAAGGCCGGCATGGCGACGACGGCGATCGTCAAGTCCACGAACGTGATCGTCCAGAGCAGATGAGGCGGCCCGTCACAGCCGCACTCGCAGTGCTCGCGGTGCTTGTGCCGGCGGCTTCGCTCGTCGCGCTGGCGGCCGGCGCGGCGTCGGCGCCACCGCTCACCGTGTACGCGGCCGCGTCCCTGACGAACGTGCTGCCGAGGATCGACCCGGGCCCGCGCTACTCATTCGGAGGCTCGAACACGCTCGCGGCACAGATAACGCTGGGCGCACCGGCCGACGTGTTCGCCTCGGCCAACACGACGCTGCCTGCCGCGCTCGCCGCGAAGGGCCTGTGCACGAAGCCCGTGGTCTTCACGCGGAACGCGCTCGTGATCGTCGTGCCGAGATCGAATCCGGCGCACATCCGGTCGATCTACGACCTTGCGAAGCCACGGGTAAAGGTCGACATCGCAGCTGCGGGCGTCCCGGTCGGGCACCACACCCTGCAGATCCTGAAGTCCTTGGGCCTGTCGAGGCGGGTGCTCGCGAACGTCGTCAGCCGCGAGACCGACGTGCGCGGCGTGCTCGCGAAGGTGGCGCTCGGCGAGGCCGACGCGGGCTTCGTCTACGCGACCGACGCGAGGACGGTCCCCGGCCGCGTGCGCGTCGTGGCCGTCCCTGCCCGGGCCCAGCCGGACGTGCGCTACGGGATCTGCGTCGTCTCGAGCAGCGGCAGGAAGCCGGCGGCTCACGCGTTCGTCGCCAGGCTGCTGAGCACGGCAGGCCAGGCGAAGCTCCTTCGCGCCGGCTTCCTGCCGCGGGTCGAGCCGAAGCCGGCGAAGAAGGGCTGAGAGCCCGGTGAGACGCTCGCCGCTCGCCCTCGCGGCCCCGCTTGCCGCGCTCGCCGCGCTCGCGTTCCTCGTGCTGCCCGTGGTCGCGATCTTCGCCCACACCTCGCCCGGCCGGCTTCTCGACCAGCTCTCGAACCCCGTCGTGAAGGACGCCTTCGTCGTCAGTGCGAGGACGAGCCTCGTCGCACAGCTCCTGATCCTGATCCTCGGCACGCCGACCGCCTACCTCCTTGCGACCCGGCGGTTCCGCGGCCGGTGGCTCGCGGTGACGCTCGTGGAGCTGCCGCTCGTCCTGCCGCCCGCGGTCGCCGGCATCGGGCTTCTCGTCGCGTTCGGCCACGCGGGCCTGCTCGGCTCGAGCCTCGACGCGCTCGGCGTCTCGCTGCCGTTCACCCAGAGCGCGGTCACGATCGCCGTCGCCTTCGTCGCGAGCCCGCTCTACATCCGGCAGGCGATCGCCGCGTTCGAAGCCGTCGACGTCGACCTCGTCGCGGCGTCGCGCACGCTCGGGGCAGGCGGCACGCGCACCTTCTTCCGCGTCGTGCTGCCACTCGCGCGCATCGGCCTGATCGCCGGGCTCGCGCTCTCGTTCGCGCGGGGGCTCGGCGAGTTCGGCGCCACGATCATGTTCGCCGGCAGCCTGCAGCAGGTGACCCAGACGTTGCCGCTCGCGATCTATGCCGAATTCGACGTCAACTTCGACGCGGCCCTGGCGATGAGCGCCGTGCTCGTCGTGGTGAGCGTGCTGCTGCTCGCCGGGCTTCGCATCGTCCTCTCATGGCAGAGCTCCTCCTCGACGACCTCACGGTTCCGCTTCGGTCCTTCGATCTCCGGCTGACGCTCGCGGTCGAGCGGACGGTCGCGCTCGTAGGGCCGTCGGGAGCCGGGAAGACGACCGTCCTGCGGACCGTCGCCGGTCTGACGGCGCCCCGGCAGGGGCGGATCACGGTCGGCGGCGAGACCTGGTTCGACGCCGCGCGACGGATCGACCTCGCACCCGACGAGCGGCGTGTCGGCCTCGTGTTCCAGGAATACGCACTCTTCCCGCATTTGACGGTGCGGCAGAACGTCGAGTACGCGCGCCGCCACGCCGCCGACGAGTACCTGGAGCGCTTCGGGATCGCCCATCTGCAGCACGAGCGCCCGGCGAGGCTCTCGGGCGGCGAGCGCCAACGGGTCGCGCTCGCGCGGGCACTCGCCCGCGATCCCGCAGTGCTCCTGCTCGACGAGCCGCTGTCGGCACTCGACGCGCATACCAAGACGGCGGTCAGGGCGGAGCTGCACGACCTCCTCGCCGAGCTCGAGATGCCGTCGCTCCTCGTGACGCACGACTTCGAGGATGCTGCAGCGCTCGCCGAAAGTGTCGGCGTACTCGTCGACGGCGAGCTGCGACAGACCGGGACGCCGGCCGACCTCGTCGCGCGGCCGGCCGACGCGTTCGTCGCGTCGTTCACCGGCGCGAACCTGTTGCACGGGCGTGCCGGGCCGCCACACGCCGGCGCGACACCGGTCGCGCTGGCGGACGGCACCGTCGTCACGACGGCGGACGACGCCTCCGGGGACGTCACGCTCGCCGTCTATCCCTGGGAGATCACGCTCTCCCTCGCGCCGCCGCACGACTCGGCCATGAACGTCGTCGCCGGCCCCGTCCGCTCGATCGTCGAGCTCGGCAACCGGGCCCGGGTGACGCTCGGCCCGCTCACGGCCGAGATCACGATCGACTCGGTTGCGAGGCTCGGCCTGGCTGCGGGTCAAACCGCCTACGCGACCTTCAAGGCAACCGGCACGCGGGTCGTCGTCGCGGCCGGATCAAGCCTCTAGGTGTCGCGGCGGACGAGCAGCACCGCGGCGACCCCGAGCGCAGCGAGCGCGTAGCCGCAGAAGAGCGCGAGGCCGGCCCACGGGGAGAGACTGTTCGCGTCGTGGGTGATCGACAGGATCGCGCGGCCGGCGTTCCCGGGCAGGTACGGCGAGATCGCGTTGTTCCAGCTCGCCGGCAGCACGTCCATCAGCGGCGGCAGCACGAAGAAGATCGCCGCGAAGGTGGCGATGCCGCCGGCGGTGTTGCGCACGATCGTGCCGATGCCGAGCGTCATGACCGCGATCACGGTCAGGTAGAGCGCGGCGCCGATCACCGCTCGCGCCACGCCGGGATGCGACCAGGCGATATTCGCGTGATGACGCGAGAGGATCGACTGGCTCGCGAAGAACGCGACAAGGACCGACGGCAGCATCAGCGCGAAGGTGACGACGGCGAAGACGGATGCCTTGGCCCAGAGCACCGGCAGGCGCTTCGGCACCGCGGTGAACGTCGCGCGGATCATCCCCGTCGAGTACTCGGCGGTGATCACGAGCACGCCGAGGATCCCGATCGCCAGCTGCGCGATCTGCGAGCCGATCAGCGCCGGGTCGAGACCGTTGAACGTCGCGCGCTCGTGCGGGCTCCGCGATCCCCAGTGGCTCGAGATCACGGTCGAGGCGAGAATCGGAAAGCCGATCGTCAGCACGGTCGCGACGAGCAGCGACCAACGCGTCGAGCGGACGCTGCGGAGCTTCGTCCACTCCGAGTGGACGACGCGCAACTGGGTCACCCGGCCGCGCAGGGCCGAAGCCGGTACGGCGAGCGTGCTCACGGTGCGGCCTCGATCGCGGCGAACTCGAGGTCGCCGCGCGTCAGGTCCATGAACGCTTCCTCGAGCGAGGCCTGGAGCGGCGTCAGCTCGTGCAGCACGACCTGGTGCGTCGCTGCCGCCTCGCCGACCTGCTCCGACGTCAGTCCGCTCACCTCGAGGACGCCGTCGACGTCGATCACCGTCGCGCCGAGGCCGGTGAGCACGTCGGCGAGCGTGCTCGCCTGCGGCGACCGGACCTGGACGAGCTTCTTCGACGCACCGGCGACGAAGTCGGCGACGCTCGTGTCGGCGATCAACTTCCCGCGCCCGATCACGATCAGGTGGTCGGCGGTGAGTGCCATCTCGCTCATCAGGTGCGACGAGACGAACACGGTGCGGCCCTCGGCGGCGAGTCCCTTCAGGAGCGTGCGGATCCAATGGATGCCCTCGGGATCGAGCCCGTTCACCGGCTCGTCGAGCATCACGGTCTGCGGATCCCCGAGGAGCGCGGTTGCGATCCCGAGCCGCTGTCCCATCCCGAGCGAGAACTGGCCGGCGCGCTTTCCGGCGACATCGTGCAGGCCGACGAGATCGATCAGCTCGTCCACGCGGCTGCGCCCGATTCCGTGCGTCTGCGCGAGCGCGAGCAGGTGGTTGCGCGCCGAACGGCCGGTGTGCACCGAGCGCGCCTCGAGCAGCGCCCCGACCTCGTGGAGCGGCGCTGCGTGGAAGCGATACGGCCGGCCGTTGACGGTGACCGCCCCACTCGTCGGCCGGTCGAGCCCGAGGATCAGTCGCATCGTCGTCGACTTCCCCGACCCGTTCGGCCCGAGGAAGCCCGTCACGATTCCCGGGCGCACCTCGAACGACAGGCCGTCGACGGCGCGCTTGTCGCCGTAGTCCTTCGTCAGCCCGTTCGCCTCGATCACACGCCTAGAGAAGCATGCGGTCTCTGAAGCTCTCCTGAAGCTCGACGCCCGGCATTCACGAATCCTTCATGGAGGAACGGGCAGGCTGCAGCTCGTGACCGGGCGCAGAACCGTGCTCGCGGCCGCCGTTGCGCTTGCCGCGGCCGCCCTCGTGGCGCTCGCCGTCCAGCGAGTGAGAAGTCCCTCCGGCGCGGCCGCACCCGCGACGACGGCGGAAACGACGACCGCCGCCCGCCTTCGGCCCGTGCTTGCTCGCCCCCGGCCGAAGAGCGTCGCGCTCTCCGAACGGGTGACCGGCGCCTTGCCGGCGCCGCTCCAGGATCCTTCGGCCGCGGTCGTCGGCCGCCGGGTGATCCTGCTCGGCGGGCTGACGGCGGCCGATACCTCGTCCGGCACCGTTCTGTCCGCGGACGCCGGGTCGGCACGCTCGATCGGGGCGCTCCCCTCCGCGCGCCACGACACCGCCGCCGCGACGATCGGCGGGAGCGTCTACCTCTTCGGCGGCGGAAACGGCGTCGCGCAGCTCGACGACATCGTTCGCATCGAACCCGAGAGCGGCAGCTCGAAGCTCGTGGGCCATCTGCCCGCCGGCAGCTCCGACTCGAGTGCCGCGGTCGTCGGCGGTACCGCATACATCGTCGGCGGCTACACCGGAGCCCGGTGGCTCGACACGATCGTCGCCTGGCGGCCCGGCTCCGGCGCGCGCGTCGTCGCACATCTACCCCGGGCGCTGCGCTACGCAGCAGTCGCCGCGGCCGGGGATCACCTCGTGATCGCGGGTGGCTCGCTCGAGGACGGGAGCGCGGGAGCTGCGGTGCTCGAGTTCACACCGGCGACGAATCGCGTCACGCGCCTCGGAACGCTCCCGGCGCCGACCACGCACGCCGCCGCAGCGGCGATCGGCGGGGTCGTCTATGTGATCGGCGGCCGCGGCGCGACGCCCGGCTCGGCGACTGCCCGGATCGTCGCGGTCGACCTACGCACGGGCCGGGTGCGCGCCGCGGGACGTCTCGCCGTCGCCCGCTCCGACCTGGCGGCGGCCGCCATCGGCGGGAGGATCCTCGTGGCCGGAGGGGCCGCTGCGAGCGGCACCGTCGCCACGCTCTCGCTGCTCGAGAGCGCTCCCGCCCGGGTCGCGCACCGGCATTCGATCGACTACGCCGACGTCTACGCGCACGACGGCGCGAACCAGATCGCGCTCGCGGCACGCGACGCCCGCCCGCTCGTCTACGTCCCGAACAGCAAGAGCGACAGCGTCGACGTGATCGACCCGCACACGTTCAAGATCGTCGAGCACTTCCCGGTCGGAGGACTGCCCCAGCACGTGGTCCCCGCCTGGGACCTGAAGACGCTGTACGTCACGAACGACACCGGCAACAGCCTGACGACGATCGATCCCCGCACCGGCAAGCCCGGCCGCACGATTCCCGTCGAGGATCCGTACAACATGTACTTCACGCCCGACGGGAAGTACGCGATCGTCGTCGCCGAGCGACTCCACCGTCTCGACTTTCGCGACGCGCACACCTTCGCGCTCCACCGCTCCGTCGACGTGCCCTGCCGGGGCGTCGACCACATGGACTTCTCGGCCGACGAGACGTACCTGATCGCGAGCTGCGAGTTCTCGGGGCAGATGATCAAGGTCGACCTGCGCAGCGAGAAGGTCGTGGGCGTGCTCGACCTCCCGGACGGTCCGGGCGGCATGCCTCAGGACGTGAAGCTGTCGCCCGACGGCCGGACGTTCTACGTCGCCGACATGATGGCGAACGGCCTCTACGAGATCGACGGCGCGCGCTTCAAGGTCACGGGCTACGTGCGGACGGGCGGAGGCGTGCACGGGCTCTACCCGAGCCGCGACGGCACGCTCTTGTACGCAACGAACCGCGGCGAAGGCTCGATCTCGGTGCTCGACTTCCGCACGCGCAAGGTCGTCCACAAGTGGTGGATCCCCGGCGGCGGCAGCCCGGACATGGGCGGTGTGTCCGCCGACGGCAAGGTGCTCTGGCTGTCGGGACGCTACAACGGCGTCGTCTACGCGATCTCGACCCGGAACGGGAAGCTTCTCGCGAAGATCCCGGTCGGCTCGGGGCCGCACGGCCTCTGCGTGTGGCCCCAGCCGGGCCGCTACTCGCTCGGCCACACGGGCATCCTGCGGTAGATGCTGAGGATCCTGCTCGCGCTCGGGCTCACGACGATCGCCGCGGCGGCGCCCGCGCGGCCGCCGATCGCCGCGAAGCCGATTCCGTTCGACGCGGCACGACGGGCGGAGACCGCGCGGTACGCAAAACGCCACTACGGCCTCGACACGTGGCGCCTCGAGCACCCGCGGGTGATCGTCGAGCACTACACCGCATCCACGACGTTCTCCTCCGCCTGGAACACCTTCGCCGCCGACGCACCTGACGCCGAGCTGCACGAGCGGCCCGGCACGTGTGCGCATTTCGTGATCGACCGGGACGGCACGATCTACCAGCTCGTCCCGCTCTCGACGATCTGCCGCCATACCGTGGGGCTCAACTGGACCGCGATCGGGATCGAGCATGTCGGGACAAGCGACGCCTCGATCCTCTCCGACCCGCGACAGCTGCGAGCATCACTCGCGCTCACGCTCTGGCTGATGCACCGCTACGGCATCTCGCTTCCGAATGTGATCGGCCACAGCGAGAGCCTGACGAGCAGGTACCACCGCGAGCGCTACGCGCCCTGGCGCTGCCAGACGCATGCCGACTGGCAGCACGCCGACATGGTCCGCTACCGAAGCGATCTGCTCGCGCTCGCGAGAAGCGAACGGGTCTCCGTTTCCCGGGCCGGCGCGCCGATTAGCTCACCCTGCTGACGGGCACCATCGGGCGGCGTGAGAAAGCCCGACCGCATCGACGGCTACGCGCCGATCGCCGACTACGGCGCGATCGGCGACGGCCGCTCGCTCGCACTCGTCGCGCTCGACGGATCGATCGACTGGCTCTGTCTGCCGAGCATCGACGCACCGGCCGTGCTCGCCGCTCTCCTCGATCCGGCGAAGGGCGGCAGCTTCGTCCTGCGGCCGGTGCAGGAGTTCGTCGCCGGCCGCCGCTACTCGGACGACAGCAACGTGCTGGAGACGCTGTACACGACGGGGACGGGGACCGTGAAGGTGACGGAGGCGTTCCTGATGGAGGGCGGCGCGCTGCTGCCGTGGACCGAGCTCGTTCGCAAGGTCGAGTGCCTCGAGGGAACCGTGGAGCTCGCCTGGCGGCTCGACGCGCGACCGCGCTGGGGCGCGGAGCACGTGCAGGCGTCGATCCGCGAGGACGTCGCACTCGTCGAATGGGACGACGACGCGATCGCGGTGCTCACCTACGGCTGCGGGACGCCGACGGTCGACGGCCCGGCCTTGCAGGGTCGCTTCACCGTCGAGGCGCCGGGCTCGGCACTCCTCGCGGCCCTGTACTTCGACGACGCGCCCTACGCCGTGCCGACCCGCGAAGAGCTCGAAGTGCGCCTCGAGCGCACACGCGACTACTGGCAGTCGTACGCGCGCAAGATCCCCTACGACGGCCCGTGGGTGAGCGACGTACGCCGCAGCGTCCTGGCGCAGCGCCTGCTCACCTACCCGCCGACCGGCGCGATCGCGGCGGCCGGAACGACGTCGCTGCCCGAGCGGCTCGGCGGCGACCGGAACTGGGACTACCGCTTCTCGTGGGTACGCGACACCTCGCTCGCGCTCGAGTCGCTGCTCGCGGTGCGCCTGTCCGTGGAATGCCAGCGCTCGCTCTCCTGGGTGCTCGAGGCTTCGCGGCAGCAGAAGGAGCTGCAGCCGATGTACACGCTCACCGCGCAGACCGAGCTTCCGCGGCTCGACGTCGACTTCGCGGGCTACCGCGGCTCGCGCCCCGTTCGCATCGGGAACGACGCCGAGGCCCAGCTGCAGCTCGGCGGCTACGCGGACATCCTCGACGCCGCCTACCGGTTCTGCGACGCCGGTCACCTGCTCGACCAGCGGAGCGCAGGGCAGTGCGCAACGCTCGCCGACTCGGTATGCGAGCTCTGGCAGCACGACGACTCGGGCATCTGGGAGGTCGACGAGCGCCCGTACACGCAGTCGAAGATCGCCTGCTGGGCCGCGCTCGACCACGCCGTCGAGCTCGCCGAGGGCGGCCGCGTGCCGGACCGGCACGTGAAGACATGGCGCCGCCATCGCGACCGGATCCGCGCCTGGGTCGAGGACAACTGCTGGTCGGAGCACCGCCGGGCCTATGTCCTCCATCCCGGCAGCGACGAGCTCGACGCGAGCCTGCTCCTCGCGGCGCGCCGGGGCTTCGTCGCCGGCGACGACGAGCGGTTCACCTCCACGGTCGAGGCGGTGCGCCGCGAGCTCGGCGCGGGCCCGTTCCTCTATCGCACGACCGGCCTTCGCGGCGAGGAGGGTTGTTTCCTCGCGTGCTCGTTCTGGCTCGTCGACGCACTGTCGCGCGGGGGGCGCGTCGCGGAGGCCCGCGAGGTGATGGAGCAGCTGCTTGCGGCGTCGAACGACGTCGGCCTCTACGCCGAGCAGCTCGACCCGCACAGCGGTGAGTTCCTCGGCAACTTCCCCCAGGCACTCACCCACCTCTCGCTCATCCTCGCAGCGGTGTCGGTGATGCGCGCGGAACGCGAGGCGGTCTGACGGCGATCGCGATCAGCCGCGCCGCGCGAGCTCGGCTTCGACGTCCGCGACGTCGAGTCCGCGCGCCGCGAGCAGCACATACAGGTGGTAGACGAGGTCGGCCGCCTCCTCGACGACGCGCTCGTCGCTCTCGTCGAGCGCGGCGACCGTCAGCTCGACGGCCTCCTCCCCCACCTTGCGCGCCACGGTGCCGACGCCCGCCTCCAGCAGCTCCGTCGTGTAGGAGCCGGGCGGGCGCTCGAGGGCGCGCGCCGCGATCGTGCGCCAGAGAGCGGGCGCGAAGCACGACACCGAACCGGTATGGCACGCGGGCCCCGCGGGGCTGACGCGCACGAGGAGCGCGTCGCCGTCGCAGTCGTCTCGTACCTCCTCGACCGCGAGCGTGTTCCCGGAGGTCTCCCCCTTGCGCCATAGTTGCTCGCGCGACCGGCTCCAGAACCACGCCTCGCCGGTCTCGCGCGTGCGCCGCTCGGCCTCCTCGTCCATCCACGCGAGCATCAGCACCCGACCGGTGGCGGCGTCCTGGACGATCGCGGGCTTCAGGATCAACCTCGCACCGCCACTCCGAGCCCACGCAGCTCGTCGCGGAGCGAGGCGAGTCGCTCGGGGTCCTCGTGCAGGATCGAGGCGAGGAGGGCCGCCTGCGCGACACCGAGCGCAGCCGCGACATGCCGCGCGTTGCCCGCGCCGCCCGAGGCGATCACCGGCAGGTCGACTGCCGCGGCGACGGCCGCGGTCAGCTCCAGGTCGTATCCGGCCCGCGTGCCGTCGGCGTCGATCGACGTGAGCAGGATCTCACCTGCGCCGCGGGCCTCCGCCTCGCGGGCCCACTCGACCGCGTCGCGGCCGGCGTCCGTCGTCCCGGCGCGCGAGCGAACGCAGCCCGCCTCGGCGTCGATCGCGACGACGACCGCCTGCGAGCCGAACGCGGCCGCCAGCTCGCCGACGAGCTCGGGCCGCTCGAGCGCGGCCGAGTTGACGGCGACCTTGTCGGCACCCGCGGAGAGGAGATCCTCGCCGTCGGCGACGCTGCGCACGCCGCCGCCGACCGTGAACGGGATCGCGAGCCGCTCTGCGACCGACTCGACCAGGTCGACGAGCGCCGGCCTGCCGTCGACGGTCGCCCGCACGTCGAGGAACACGAGCTCGTCGGCGCCGGCGTCCGAGTACGCGGCGCCGAGCTCGACCGGGTCGCCGACCTCTCGCAGCTCCTGGAAGCGGACACCCTTGACGACGCGACCGTCGGCCACGTCGAGGCAGGGGATCAGACGCGGGAGCGGGATAGCGCCTCCACCTCCTCCAGGTAGCGAGCCCCGGTCGCGCCGCTCTTCTCGGGGTGGAACTGGCAGCCGAGGAACGACCCCGACCGCGCCTCCGCGACGATTCCTTCCGACCATGCGGTCGCGCACGGCGTCTCGGCGGCGAACGAGTGCGCGAAGTAGAACGCGCCGCGGCCGTCGACCTCGGCCCAGCCCATGCGCGGTACGCGCCCCTCGCTCAGCCGCACGGAGCGGCCCGGCAGCAGCCCGAGCCCCGCGACCCCGCCGTCCTCGTCCGTCCAGTCGAGCGCGAGCTGCAGTCCGAGGCATACGCCGAGAATCGGCCGGTCGGCGGCGAAGCGCTCGCGGAGCGCCGCATCGTGGCCGCGTTCGCGCAATCCGGCCATCGCGGCCCGCGCCGCGCCGACCCCTGGGAGGACGGCGAGGTCGGCGCCGAGCACGTCGTCGACGAGCTCCGCGCCGAGACGGTGGAAGGCGAGCTCGACGGAGCGGACGTTGCCTGCGCCGTACTCGCAGATCGCGACCCTCACAGCAGCCCTTTCGTCGAGGGGAGCCCGGCGCCCTCGGCGCGCACCGCGACGCGCAGCGCGCGCCCGACGGCCTTGAAGGCCGCCTCGGCGGCATGGTGTGCGTCGCGGCCCGAAGCCTCCACGTGGATCGACGCACGCGCCGTCTGCGCGATGCTCGAGAGCATGTGCGCCGCCATTCCCGGGTCGAGCTCGAGCTTCAGCTCCGCGTGCGGACGGCCGCCGAGGTCGACCGCCGCGCGCGCGAGTGCATCGTCCATCGGCACGACGGCGTCGCCGTAGCGGGCGATCCCCCGCCGGTCGCCGAGCGCCGCGTCGAGCGCCTGGCCGAAGGCGAGCGCCGCATCCTCGGCGGTGTGATGGTCGCCCGTCTCGAGATCCCCGGCACCTTCGAGCACGAGATCGAAGCCGGCGTGGAACGCGAGCTGCTCGAGCAAGTGGTCGTAGAGCCCGGCGCCGGTCGCGACGCGAACGCGGCTGGCGCCGTCGAGCGCGAGCCGGACCGCGAGGCGCGTCTCGGCGGTGGCGCGAAGGATGCGGGCACGGCGTCCGCCCGCGGAGGCGACAGGCGGCGGCCGGTCGAGCAGCCGCGCGAGTGCCTCGACGAGCAGGTCGTCGTCCTCGGCATCTCGCACCGATGCGCGGATCGCCTGTGGATACGCGCGGACGACGATGCCCTGTCGGAGCAGCGCGTCGCCGAGTGCGGGCCCGTCGTCGACGGGGACGTAGAGGAAGTTGGTGTGCGACTCGAGCGGCGCGAGACCAAGCGCACGCAATGAGGCCGCGAGGCGCTCGCGCTCCTCGATCGTCGCCGCCGCGTCCGGGCGCTCGGCGAGCGCGGCGACTGCGAGCGCCGCCGAGAGGGTCGAGACCGGCGCGGGCGCCTGGCGCGCATTCAGCTCGTCCGCCGTCTCGCGTGCGGCAAGCGCGTAGCCGATCCGCGCGCCGGCCAGGCCGAAGAGCTTCGAGAAGGTCCGCAGCACGATCACGCCGTCGTCGATCAGCCCGAGCGCGGTCTCGCCGCAATATTCGAAGTACGCCTCGTCGACGACGAGCGGCCGCGCTTCCGGCAACGGGCCGAGCTCGCCGGTCGGGTTGTTCGGGCGGCAGGCGAACGTCAGGACGGGGTCGCTGTCGCCGATTGCGGCGCCCGCGAGCTGCGCGGCGATGCGGTAGAGCGGGTACGTCGGGCCGGCGGGGATCGCGATCGTGTCGCCGGGGCCGGCATAGGCCCGCGCGCAGAGCAGGATCAGATCGTCGGCGCCCGCGCCCAGGACGACGTTCTCGGGCTCGACGCCCGCGTAGCCGGCGATCGCACGCCGCAGCGTCCGGTAACCCCCGGCCGGATAGCCCGAGACGCGGGCGAGCGCGCCCGCGATCGCGCCGGGCCGGCTCGAGGCGAGCGGCAGCGGCGGCGTGTTCTGGTCGAAGCGCAGCACCTGCGAGGGATCGATTCCGGCGAGCCGGGCGACCTCGTCGGTCGGCGCCGCCCACGCGTACGGCTCGAACCCGGGCGCAACCGCTCTCACCGGCGCACCGCCTCGGCGTGGGCGGGCATGCCCTCGGCGGCGGCGAGGGCCTCGACGGTCGGGCGGACCCGCGCGAGACCCGCCTCGGTCAGGCGCTGCACGGTGACGGGCTTGAGAAAGGTCTCGAGCCCGAGCCCGCCGACCGAGCGCGCCCACCCGTTCGTCGGCAGGACGTGGTTCGCTCCCGTCGCGTAGTCGCCCGCCGGGACGGGCGACCACGGCCCCACGAACACCGAGCCCGCGTTGCGCACCTCGTCCGCGTAGCGCTCCGCGGCGCCGAGCAGCACGAGGTGCTCGGGCGCGATCGCCTCTGCCTCCTCGATCGTCTCGACCGTCGTGCAGACGGCGTCGTGCCCGTGCTCGCGCTGCGCGGCGAGCTCCAGCTCGATCAGCCGCGCGTCGGCGTCGCCGAGCACCACGACCTCGGAAGGCCCGCCGGGAAGGTCGATCGCGACGTCGCGGGCGACTTCGAGCTTCGCCTCGTTCACGTGGTCGTTGCCGGGGCCGACGATCTTGTCGACGCGTTCGACGTAGGCGAGGAAGCCGATCGCCTGAGGCCCGCCGAGCGCCCACACCTCGTCGAGGCCGAGCACCTCGGCCGCAGCGGCGACCAGGCCGGCGCCCGACGGAGGCGTGCAGACGACGATGCGGCGGACGCCGGCTGCCTGCGCGGGCACCGCGCACATGACGAGCGTCGAGATCAGGTTGCGGGGCACGTAGACGCCGACCGTGTCGAGCGCCACCCAGCGCCGCTCGAGCGTCACGCCCGGTTCCACCTCGAGGACGAGGTCGGCGGGGCGCTGCGCCTCGTGCCAGCGCCTGACGCGGCCGGCGAGCTCGAGCAGTGCCGCGCGGGGCACGTCGCCGGCGGGCTCGGCGCGCGCGGGCTCCGCGCCGTCGAGCTCGAGCGCCCACTCGCGCACCGCGTCGAGCCCCCGCTCCTTGATCTCCGAGACGATCGTCACGCGGCCATCCGCTCGACCGGCACGATCAGGATCGAGGACGCGCCCGCCGCCTCGAGCTGCGGCAGGAGGCGCCAGACCTCGGCGGCGGGGACGAGCGCGTGCACGGCGACCATCCCGTCCTCGGCGAGCGGCAGCACGCTCGGCGTGCGTGGCGCGACGAGCTCGCAGATCGCGTCGAGCGACGACTCGGGGGCGTTCAGCATCACGTACCGGTGGCGGCGCGCCTCGACGACGGCCCGCAGCATCGCCGCGAACGGCGCCGCGACGTCCTCGTCGCGCGCCACGAGCACCGCCTCGGACTCGAGCAGCACGCCGAGCGAGCGCAGGCCATTCGTGCGCAGGGTGTTCCCCGAGGAGACGAGGTCGACGATCGCGTCGGCGAGCCCGAGGCGGGGCGCGATCTCGACCGATCCCGTCACGTCGACGAGCGACACGTCGACCGGGAGCAGCTCGCGCGCCAGCCGCGGGTAGACGGTGGCCACCGAGTAGCCGGCGAGGTCGGAGATGCTCCGGGCAGTCGACTCCTCGGGGACGGCCGCCTCCAGCTTGCAGGAACCGAAGCCGAGCGCGAGCAGCTCGTGCACGTCCGCCCCGCGCTCGCGCACGAGGTCGATGCCGGTGATCCCGCAGTCGACGACGCCGTCCTGCACGTACTCGGGCACGTCGGCGGCGCGCACGAGCAGCACCTCCACGGGCGCGTTGCGGCAGGGGAATGCGAGCGCCCGGTCGCCCGGCTGCTCCGGCCCGAGTCCCGCGTCCTCGAGCAGGTGGAAGGACGGCTCGCGCAGCCGGCCCTTGGCGGGAACGGCGACTCTCAGGAGACCGTGCGGTCGAGCGCCCGCCGGTAGCCGCCCTCGCCGTGGCGCAGCCAGTGCGCCACCCGCGTCACGGTCGTCGTCGAGGCCCCCGTCCTCTCGGCGATCTCCAGGTACGGCAGCCCCTGCTCGAGGAGCCGGGCCACCTGCCAGCGATGCGCCATCGCCTCGAGCTCCGAGAGCGTGCAGAGGTCCCGGAGAAACGCCTCCGTCTCCTGCCGGGTCTCGAGCGAGACGATCGCGTCGAAGAGCGCTCGCATCTCCCTGGTCTGCCACCGGTGTCGGCTCCTGTCGGTCATGGGTGGAGCATGTTAGCACGCTAACATGCTCATATGGATGCTCGTGCGTGGTTCGAGGGGTCGATCGAGGTGCTTCCCGCCGTGGACGTGCTGGGCACGGAGGCGGTCAGGCTGAAGCGGGGCGACTACGACGACGTCGTCGAGCGGGCCGACGACCCCGTCGCGCTTGCCCGTCGCTGGGCCGGGGCCGGGGCGCGCCGCATCCACCTCGTCGACCTGGACGGCGCGCGGTCCGGCCGGGTGCGGCCGGAGCTCGTCGCGGCGGTCGGCGCCGTCGGGCTTCCCGTTCAGGCCTCGGGCGGGATCCGCAGCTTTGGCGACGCGCAGGCGCTCCTCGCTGCGGGTGCCGACCGAGTCGTCGTCGGCACGGCGGCCTGGCCGGATCCGTCGCCGTGGCTCGCGCTCGGCGACGCGCTCGTGCTCGCGCTCGACGTGCGTGACGGCGAGGTGCGAACCGCAGGCTGGACGGAGAGCTCCGGTCTCGCGTTCGCTGATGCGCTCGAGCGCGCGGCCGGAAGCCGCGTGCTCGTGACGGCAATCGACCGCGACGGCACGCTGGCAGGCCCAGACCTCGCGCTCGTCGAGCAGGCGGCCGCGGCCGGTCTGCGCGTGCTCGCCGCGGGCGGCGTCCGCTCGCCCGCCGACGTCGCAGCGCTCGCGCGCGCCGGCGCCGAAGCCGCGATCGTCGGCCGAGCCCTCCTCACCGACCGGGCGTAACCCGCCGACCCGGCCCACCCATAGCACGCGGCGCAGCGCGGGTTCACCGTCGTTTGGCGACGGGCCATGGCCGTTCGGGCCACCGAACGACCCAGGTGCAGCCAGGAGCGGCTCGGGCTGTGGACAAGAAGTCACACTTTTGTCACGCTCGTTTGGCGACGGGACACGTCCCGCGCGGACGGTGGCCCTGGAGATGTGAGGATGGGCTGCTAGTCGCCGGCGACGTCGCGGCGGAGGAAGACGAGGTAGCCCACCGCCAGCGGGATGCCGACGTAGAACGCGCAGACCCAGAGCGCGCGCACGACCGGCGTCCAGTCGGCCGGCGTGCGCAGGAATCCGTGCCAGGCCTGGAACTGCTCGCCGAGGAGGTACGGCCTGATCGACTCCGTCCCGGGCAGCACCCCGAGGAGCTGCATGAGGAGCGCCCACATCAGCGTGCCGACGACCGCTGAGGCGCTGTTCCGCGTCACCGTCGAGAGGAAGAGCCCGAATGCCGCGATCCCCGCCATCGGCCAGGCATAGATCGCAAGGCTCGCAGCCAGCAGCCCGAGCCCGTGCCAGGCGCTGACCGTGGTGCCGGAGAGCGAGGTGAGATCGTTGAAGCCCCATTCGAGGCTCGCGGCGACGACGCCGACGACGCCCATCGCCACGATCGCGAGCACCGTGTAGGCGAGCGTCGCGACCACCTTCGCCGCGTAGATCTCACCGCGGTTGCGCGAGCGCGTGAGGATCGTCTTCAGCGTCCCGTTGTTGCTCTCGGCGGCGACGATGTCGCCCGAGACGAGCGCCGTGATCAACGGGAACGCCCAGATCGACATGAAGAAGAGAACGACGAACGGCGTCGCGAGCCCCGTGTCGCGGATGTTGCGGCCGAGCGGGATGTCGTTCGGCCCGCCGGCCTTGAAGATCAGGACGAGCACGAAGATCAGCGGCACGAGCATCGCCGCACCGAGGCCGAGGTACGTCCGCTTCTGCGCGAGCAGCTTCAGGAGCTCCCACTTCAGGACGAGGATCACGCAGCCTCCTCCTCGGTCATGCCGAGGAAGAGCTCCTCGAGCGTGGCCGATCGCGGCGCGAGCGCGGAGATGCCGATGCCGGCCTGACCGAGCGCGATGCTCGCCCGCGCAACCGTCGCCTCGTCGGCCTGGAAGCGCAGCTCGCGCTCGAGGAGCGTGACGCCCTCGATCCCATGTGCGAGCAGCACCGCCCGCGCGCGCTCGGGGTCGGTGGCCCGGAGCACGTAGCCACCGCCTGCGCTCCCGAGCAGCTCGTCGAGCCGGCCCTCGTAGATGATCCGACCCTTGCGGATGATCGCGACGCGGTTACAGAGCTCCTCGACCTCAGCGAGAATATGGCTCGAGAGCAGAATCGTGATCCCGTCCGCGGCGAGTCGCTTGATCAGCTCGCGCATGTCCCGCATCCCGCCCGGGTCGAGCCCGGTCGCCGGCTCGTCCAGCAGCAGAAGCTTCGGCTCGCGCAAGAGGGCGCCCGCGATCCCGAGACGCTGCCGCATGCCGTGCGAGTAGCCGCCGACCCGATCCTTGGCCCGATCGCGCAACTCGACGACATCGAGCACCTCGTCGATCCGAGACCGCGGCGCGCCGCCGTCCAGGTCGGCGAGCAGCCGCAGGTTGCGGCGACCCGAGAGATAGGGATAGAACCGCGGCCCCTCGACGAAGCCGGCGACGCCGTCGAGAGCGCGCGCCCCGTCGACGATCGGATCCCGGCCGAAGAGGCGCGCGCGCCCGGCGGTCGGGCGGATCAACCCGAGCAGCATGCGCAGCGACGTCGTCTTGCCGGCGCCGTTCGGGCCGAGGTAGCCGAAGACGTCGCCGCGCTCGACCGTCAGGTCGACGTCGTCCACGGCGACGATGTCGCCGTAGCGCTTGACGAGCCCACGAGCCTCGACGGGTCGCACTTCGATCGGCAGTGCATCGCTCACCTGAGCGAGCGTGCCGCCGACTCGGCCGCCGCGGGCGGAACCGAGCCCGCCAGGATGTACGACACACCGGCGCGATCCCACGTGAGCACCGTGCCGAGCTGGGTCGAGAGCTCGTGCGCCGTCACGCCGTCGAGCGAGACGGACGGCAGCATGTCGAGCGTGCCCCCGCCCGGGCTCGTGCCCGCGTCGTGCTTGCGCTCGACGACGACCACGGCGCCGAGGCCCTGCCCGTACACCGCCAGCACCGACCTGCCGTCGACCGGCCCGACGAGGCGCACGTCACGGCGCGGCAGACCGACGAGCGTGTCCGGCGCGACGACCGCGAACGGGGCGGCAGCCCGCACCGCGGCGAGCCCGCTGACCGGCGCTCCGCCGTCCATACCGTGCGCGCCGCCGGCTCCGGTCGGCGAGGAGAGGTCGACGACCTTCGCGCCTGCCGGCGGCGCGACCGCGATGTCGGATTGCGGGACCGCGCCGAAGGAGATCTGCGTCGCCTCGAGTGCGAGCACGGGCGCGGAGTCGCCCTGCGCGTAGACGGCGATCCGGAGCGGCACGCCGCGCACCGCGTCCCAGGCGAGCTGCGCGGAGCCGAGCAGACCGCCGTCGTGGTTCGGCGAGACGCTGACGGAGTAGGCCGGCTGTCCGGCCAGGTTCGACGGCACCGCGCCGGAGATGGTCCAGTGCCTGCCGAGGTCGGTGAGGAACGCGGTGATCCGGGCGAGCGTCGGAGGGACGTCCTGGGCGCGGGCGGTGGCGCTCTTCGCAGGAAGGTCGGCGACATACGCCGTGTTCGACGTGGCGTCGTAGACCGTCACCCGCTTGTCGTTCCAGACGATCTGCGCGTCACCCGCATCGGACTGGAGCTCGAGCCGGCCACCGGTCGCATTCACCCAGAGACGGCCCGTCGCACCCGACATCAGCGCGGAACCGGCCTGACCGGCGAGCGCACCCGAGGGAAAGAGCTTGTTCGTGAAGGCGACCCGCGCCGTGATGCCCGCAGGCTCGGTGGCGCCGAGGGCATCGTGGATCGCGTTCGCAAGCGGCTCCGGCGGCGGCGTTGCGCCGCCGCCGCCTCGTGCGGCGGCGACGGCGAACGTTGCCCCGGCGAGCGCGATCGCGACCGCGCCGACGAGCACGACGAGACGAGGGGTCGAGAGCGTGCGGAAGAGCTTCACGACGGTCCTTTCTTCGATTCCTCGCGTGCAGGATCGCTGCTGCTCTCTGAAGCTTTCCTGACGAGCTCGACCGTGACGCGCGAACCCTCTGCGCGGGCCCGGCCGCCATGACGCTCCGCCGTCGCGCGCACGATCGCGAGACCGAGGCCCGAGCCGGTGCCGTAGAAGCGCTCGAACACCTGCTCGCGCTCCGACGCCGGTATGCCCGGTCCTTCGTCCTCGACGGTCAGCTCGGCCAGGCCGCCCCGGCCCCTGACGGCGATCGCGATCCGCCCCGCTCCGTGCCGGCGTGCGTTCTCGACGAGGTTCGTGAGCGCACGATCGAGCGCGGCCCGGTCGCCGCGCACGGTGACGGGCTCGCCGGTGACGTCGACGTCGTCCGCGGCGAACGCCTCCGCGAGCTCGTCGAGACGCACGTCCTCGTCGGGCGCGGCAGCCGCCTCCTCCCGCGAGAGCGCGAGCAGGTCGTCGGCGAGCCGGGCCAGGCGCGCGGCGTCCGCCTGCAGATCCGCGACGAGCGCGGGCGTCGAACCGTGCCGCGCGAGGTACTCCACGTTGCCGCGCAGCGCCGTCAGCGGCGTTCGCAGCTCGTGCGAAGCGTCGGCGACGAACCGCCGCTCCGCTTCGCGCGCGCGTTCGAGGCTTCCGAGCATCGCGTTCAGCGTCGTCGCGAGCCGACCCACCTCGTCGGCCCGCTTCGGATCCGGCAGGCGCCGGCGCGCGTCACCGGTGCGCTCGATCTCGGCGGCAGCGCGATCGAGGCGGACAAGCGGGCGGAGCGCTCCGCGCATCAGCAGCCAGATCGCCGCGGCGCCGATCACCGCCGCGCCCACCGCCGCGAGCAGCGTCAACGCGTGCACGGCACGGATCGTGTCGCCGAGGCTGCTCGTCGATGCGCCGACGATCACGCCGCCGCCCGACGCACGACCGGACAGCGACGCCAGCGGCGCGATGTACACACGCAGCTTCTGGTCGCCGAAGTCGACGCTCGTGAAGCGCGCCCGGCCGCCGCGGATCGCGTCGTGGGCGAGCGAGCCCGGCAGAACGCGCCCGCCGAGGGAGAGCGAGCGGGCGACGATCCGGTCGCGCGAGTCGACCACTTCCACGATCGACTGCGTCGCTCCGACGGGCGAGTCGAGCGAGCCCGGCGTGGTGAGCAGAGCGGGCGCCGACGCCGCGAGTTGCGCGACCTCGACGGCGCGGGCGCGTAGCGAGTGGTCGAGCTCGCTCCTGAGATGACGTGCGACGAGCACGTCGATCGCGGACCCGAGCACGGCGACGGCGATCATCGTCGCCGCGGCCGCCGCGACGATCGAGCGGAGACGAAGGCTCATCGTCCGATCACGAAACCGACGCCGCGGATCGTGTCGATCAGCGGCGGATCGCCAAGCTTCCGGCGCAGGTTCGTCACGTGGCGGTCAACGGTGTTCGCACGGGTCGCGCCGTGCCAGATCTGCGCGACCGCCTGCTCACGCGTCACGACGCGGCGTGCGTTGCGGAGCAGAAGCTCGAGCAGGTCCGCTTCGCGGCCGCTCAGCCGCAGCACCCGCGAGCCACGTTGCGCGGTCCTGGTCGACACGTCGAATGTCAGGTCGCCGAGCGCGAGCAGCTCCTCGGGCGTGTGGCCGCGGCGCAGGAGCGCGCGCACGCGTGCGAGCAGCTCTTCCGTCTGAAACGGCTTCACCAGGTAGTCGTCCGCCCCTGCGTCGAGGCCTCCGACGCGGTCGCGCAGGTCGTCGCGGGCGGTCAGGAGGAGGACGGGCGTCGCGAGCCCTTTCGCACGGAGGCGACGGCAGACGGCGAGGCCGTCGACGCCCGGCATCGCGACGTCGAGCACGATCAGGTCGGGCGCCGACCGCTCGACCTCCGCCAGCGCGGCGCCGCCGTCTGCGGCGCTCGCGACGGCGTAGCCTTCCGCGGTCAGCGTGCGGTCGAGCATCCGCCTGATCGGCGGGTCGTCGTCGACCACGAGGATCGCGGCCCTGGGCATGCCTCCAGGCTACGCGCCCGCGTTGTCGCGCGCCCACGCCGCGAGCAGGCCGCGGTAGTGCTCGACGAAGCGGTCCTGCTCGTGCGCCGGGAACGTCGAGCGCACGGTGCGCACAAGCACGTCGTCGAACTCGCCGGACGTGAACCACTCGTGCGCGATCGCCGGCAGGTCTGCGAGGTGTGTGGCGCAGAACTCCTCGTAGGCCTCCACCTGGAAGTACGCGTCCGCGAGCCGTCGATAGGCCGCGAGCTTCTCGTCGTACCCGAGATCGTCGCGGTCGCCCCACTCGAAGTACGCGCGCGCATTCTGGTTCACGAGCATCTCGCGCCGCGTGATCGTGCAGAACGCGCTCCAGCGGACGAGCGCCGTCATCGCCCACGGGAAGTAGTAGTGCAGCGAGGTCAGCGCGACGTCGGGCGACGCGTTCGCGTAGTCGATCGGATAGGCGACTCCGTCCTTGACGATCGTCTCGCACGAGTTGAACTCCCAGCGGAAGAACGCGTTCACGAGCCTCGAGATCGTGATCACCTCGTCGCCGAGCTCGGGCGACAGGAAGTCGTGCCTGACCTGATAGCGGTCGTGCATCGGCTTCGACGGGTCGAACCACATCGACATCGTCTCGGCCCCGATCGAGAGCGACCGGACGAAGACGTCGAAGTCCTCGAGCGCGGTCTGCAGATGCATCATCCGCTCGCCGGACTCGTCGTAGCGCGCCCGCAGCTCCTCGGGCGAGCCGACCCGCGAGACACCGACCCATTGCCCGCCGTCGAACGGCTTCATGAAGAGCGGGTAGCCGATCTCGGCGCCGATTGCCTCGAGGTCGAACGCAGCGTTGTAGCGCTCGGCAGTCGCCTCGAATCGCGGGTTCGACGGCGGCACCTTGTGCGGGATCAGCCACGTCTCCGGCACGCGGATCCCGAGGCGCATCAGCGCGCAGTAGGCGGAGTGCTTCTCCATGGCCTGGAACGTGAAGGGGTTGTTCAGCAGGTAGACGTCGTCCACCAGCGAGACCTTCTTCAGCCAGGCGCGCGGCAGGTCGTACCACCACGCCAGCCGGTCGATCACGAGCGAGTACCGCGGGCGGTAGCGCAGGTCGAACGGCTCGTTGACGATCCGCTCGACCGCGAGCGTGTGCCCGCCGACCGGGCCGAGCCGCGAGACGAGCGCCTCGAACGCGGCTGGCCAATCCTCCTCGGTGCCGAGGAGCAGGCCGATCACATGCTCAGACAAGGCGCCCCAGATGATGCGCGATCTGCCGCCGCCACGACGGCCAGTCGTGCGGGACGTCGTGGCCCCAGAGATCCACCTCGTGCCGGATGCCCCGCTCGGCGAGGAGCGAGCCGAAGCGCCGGGTCGAGTCGAGCGCGCCGGTCGTGTCCTCCCACTGCCCCTGCCCGCAGACGAGGAGCAGCGACGCGTGCGCGCGCAGCCACTCGAGGTGATCGCCGTGGAGATGCGCGACGTAGTCCATCGGGTTGTTGAAGTAGACCGCATCGCCGCGCTCGCCTCCGCCCTGCACGGTGACGTCGTAGACGCCGCTCAGGCAGATCGCGAGCGGGAAGAGATCGGCCCGCTTGAGGCAGAAGTTTGCGGCGTGATAGGCGCCGAACGACGCACCCGTCGCGATCAGCTCGTGCGTGTGCGAGTCGGCCTGCACGAACGGGACGAGCCGTGTCAGCACCCACCACTCGTAGTGGCCGTGTCGTTGCGCACGCTCCTCGAGCGGCAGGTCGCCGCGCGTCCAGCTCTCGCGGTCGAACGACGGGACGCAGTAGAGCTTCACCCGGCCCGCCTCGAGGAGACGGCCGAGCGCCTCGACCATGCCGCGATCCTCCCAGTCGGAGACCTCGCCGTTCTCCGACGGGAATGCGACCACCGGCCTGCCGTAGTGGCCGTAGGCGAGCACGTGGCCGCCGTCGATCTCGATCTGCCGCCTCACCTCACGAGCACGCTTCGATCAGTGTCGGCAAATGCGGGTCGAGCGAGTCGCGCCAGCACGTCCAGGTGTGCCCGTCCCGGACCGCCGCCGGCCAGGCCGGGTATCCCTGCGCGATCAGCGCCTCGGCGAGCGCTTCGTTGTTCGCCCGGTTCTCCTCGGCCGTGCCGCACGTGATGGCGATCGGGATCGTCCGCACGACGTCGTCGCCGCGCCTGACCGTGCCGACGAAGCGGGTGATCCGGCGGTAGCGCTCGAACCCCGCTTCGACCTTGTCGGAGCGCTGCCGGAAGAAGCTCCCCGATTGGAGCAGGAGGCCGTCGAACGCCTTCGGGTGGCGACGGTGCGCGTGCAGGAGCGCGAGCGCGCCGAGGCTCGCGCCGATCCCGACGCGCCGGCCGTGCGGCGCGAGCTTCGCGAGCTGCGGCAGCAGCTCGCGCACGAGAGCCGCGGAGTAGAGGGCCGAGGCCGAATACGTCTCGTCGCGGTCGACGGGCTGGAGGAGCGCCGCGCGGAGCGGCGGGATGCTCTCCTGCCAGCTCATCGCGTCGAGGTAGCGCGTCAAGGCGGCGTACTGCGCGTACTCGGGCCCGTCGTGCACGACGAGCAGCGGCGCGTCGGCGCCGGGCGGCTCGGGCGTCGAGTAGAGAAGGGTGCGCACCCGGGCGACGAGCCGCCGGGAGCGGAGCTCGTGCTCGACGACCGGCCCGGCGTCGGCGATCGAATCGAGCCACCCGGGCGGCTCGTACTCCGGCCATTCGACGACCGACTTGTCGCCGAACGGGCCGGCCGCGCGCAACGGATTCGACGGGTCGGGTGCGAACGATCCGTCGATCCCGATCAGGTACTCCATCCGGTCGGCGTTCGGGCGCGCGAACCGGAGCCGCCACGCACCGTCGCGCCACTCGAAGGGCGGGCCGGGTCGCGGCCGCACGACCTCCTGCCCGAGCACGACGTCGCGGAAGCGATGGCCGGGGTCGGCCAGCGCGAACTCGACCGCGTCCTCGAGGACGCGGGGCGGATTCAGCGCTTCTTCTTCCTCGCTCGTTGCTCGCGTGTCCGGATCTTGTACTCCCGCACGCGTTCCTGTCGCAGCAGGTGGTTGCGCCGGAGCTCGACCGCCTCCAGCTCGCGCTGCAGCTTCGCGTAGCTCTGCCACCGCTCGGCCGGGAGCGTGCCGTCCGCGAGTGCGTCGCGAATCGCGCAGCCGGGCTCCTCCCGGTGGGCGCAATCGGAGAAGCGGCAGCGCCGGGCGATCTCCTCCACGTCGCCGAAGGTCTGCTCCAGGTCGGCGTCCCAGAGCTGCAGCTCGCGGATCCCCGGCGTATCGAGCACGACGCCGCCCGTCGGAAGCAGGATCAGCTCGCGCCGGGTCGTCGTGTGCCGGCCCATCTGGTCGTCGGCACGCACCTCGGCCGTCGCGATCAGCTCCTCGCCGACGAGCGCGTTCACGATCGTGGACTTGCCGACGCCCGACGAGCCGAGGAGGACGGCGGTGCGGTTCCCGTCGAACCAGGTGCGCAGCTCCTCGAGGCCCTCCCCCGTCCGCGCCGAGACGGCCTGCTGCGGGCAGGAGCCGAGCGTCACCGCCTCGACCTCCCCGAGGTACGGCGTCACGTCGTCGACGAGGTCGGTCTTCGTGAGGAGGACGACAGGCTGTGCGCCGCTCTCCCACGCCATCGCGAGGTACCGCTCGAGCCGGCGCATGTTGAAGTCGAGCGGGAGGGCCTGGACGAGGAACGCCACGTCGACGTTCGCCGCCAGGATCTGCTCGCGGGTCGCCTGCCAGACCTCCTTGCGGGAGATCGAGGTGCGCCGCGGGAGCAGCGCCTCGACGAGGCCCGAGTCGGGGTCGAGCCCGACCCAGTCCCCGACGCCGGGCAGGTCGTCGTCGCGGACGAACCGGTTGGCGGCGCTCGCGCGCACGTCGCCCGCCTCGGTCGCGAGGTCGTAGGCGCCCCGGTGCTGGATCGCGACGCGGGCGGGGACGAGCCCGGCGGCGCGGTGCTCGGCGAAGGCGGCCTCCCAGCCGTCGTCCCACCCGAGCCGGTGAAGCAGCGATTCCGTAACGGGAAGTGTCAACCAAAGCTCCTTTGCATGCGTGATCGATGGACGGGCGCGCGGCCCGCGATCACGCCGCTAGGAGCGGCAGGGACGGGCGGCGGCGCAGGAACCACGGGACTGATCGACTCGCTTCATCGGTGCACCACCTCCTCGTCGCTCGAACTCCCGCCCATTGTGGGGGTAGTCCGCATTTTGCGCAAGTCCGACCCCGGCGCTACCTTCCTCGTATCTCTCCCATCGAAAGGGCCCCGACCGACATGACGAAGCTGACCGCACCACTCCTCACGCTGGCCGCACTGGCCGCGATCCTCGCCGGCTGCGGCGGGTCGAGCGGCTCGAGCGCCGGCGGCAACGCGCCGACGAACGGCGGCGGGGGCGTCAACGGCATCTCGGTCGGCAACTGCCTGAACGAGACCTATGACTTCCTCGTGCAGCCGAGCCAGAAGGAGGTCGACGGCCAGTCGCCCGCCGGCGTCAGCTTCTCGCTCACCTTCTACAAGAGCCCGGCCGCGGCAACCGCCGTCGGTGCGAAGAAGAACAAGAAGACGACCGCGGTCGTCGAGAACGGCGTCGTCGACTTCCACGGCAACCCGTCGATCTATGCCGGCGCCCCGCCCGCGAAGATCTCGCAGAAGGAGCTCGGCAACATCAAGACCTGCATCGACCAGTCGAAAACGTCGAAGTAACGCCGGTACACTGAGACCGCCCGCGGCGCGGTGAGGTTCCGAACCGGGTCAGATCCGGGAGGAAGCAGCCCTAAGGATCCCTCACCGGTGCCGCGGACTTTCCCGGGCGCATAGCTCAGCGGGAGAGCGCTCGCTTCACACGCGAGAGGTCCCTGGTTCGATCCCAGGTGCGCCCATAGCTGACACTGCGCAAGCCGGTACGGGTTCAACGGTCCGCATGCTGTCCAAGCCTGAGGCGATGCCGTCGGGCTTCGCAGAGCTATCTCACGGCGCCCCAGGGCTCATCGGTCGGCGGCGTAGCTCGGCTCGCTGCGACCGTACGAGCGTGGAACTCGTCCACGGAGTCGACCGTCCGGGCAACCTAACTGTGGTCGCGGCGTGATTGGCCGGAGCAACGATGAGTCTGTGGTGGTTTGTCAGTCTCTACTGGGTACGGAGCCAGGTTGAGATGCGGCCGGAGCAGGCCGTCGAACAAGGAGTCATGAGATGACGCGGTACCTGATCTCGTTTCCCAGCAGCGCGATGGATCACATCCCCCATGAGGAGTTCCCCGCCGTAGGAAAGGCTGCTCA
>Ga0207657_10000685_pt1 | contig 36082 bp, 33 predicted proteins | sample KBSC33metaG_FD_184316 | JGI IMG/M metagenome (GOLD analysis project Ga0207657, IMG submission 184316) | Corn rhizosphere microbial communities from Kellogg Biological Station, Michigan, USA - KBS C3-3 metaG (SPAdes) (version 2) | ecosystem: Host-associated > Plants > Roots > Rhizosphere > Soil ...
GGGGCGCATCGATCAGTCCCGAAGCAGCGGCGGTCGAGTACAGCACGAATGCAAATTCTCCGCCCTGCGCCATCAGCACGCCGCGCTCGATAGCCTGGCGGTTGTCGGCGCCGAGCGCGCGCGCCACGGCCCAGACGACGACGCCCTTGCCGAGCTTGTAGCTGATCACCAGCACGGCGATGATGCCGGCATTGGCGACCACGACATCGAGATCGAGCGACATGCCGACGGCGAGAAAGAACAGGCCGAGCAGCAGGCCGCGAAACGGCTCCACATCGGCTTCGAGCTGGTGGCGGAAGGTGGAGGTCGAGAGCAGGACGCCGGCGAGAAAGGCCCCCATCGCCATTGACAATCCGCCAAGCTCCATGACCAGCGCGGCGCCGAGCACCACCAGCAGGGCGGCGGCGGTCATCACTTCGCGCGCCTTGGCGTTGGCGAGTACTCGGAACAGCGGATTGAGGATCCAGCGCCCCACCGCGACGATAGCCAGTACGGCGCCGAGCGCGACGCCGATACCGATCAGGCGCTGTTGCGGCGTGCCTTGTTCGCCATAGGGCGCCAGCAAGGCGAGAATCGCCAGGAGCGGCACGATGGAGAGGTCCTCGAGCAGCAGGATGGAGACGATGCGTTGCCCGCCGCCGGTCGAAAGTTCCCCGCGTTCCTCCAGCAATTGTATGACGATGGCGGTCGAGGTTAGGGCGAAGCCCATGCCGGCAACGAACGCCATTGCCGGCGAAAAGCCCAAGGCGATGCCGAGCGCTGTCAGCACAAGGCCGACCGAGGTGAGCTGGATCACCCCGAGCCCAAAGATCTGCTTGCGCAGGCTCCACAGGCGTCCAGGCTCCATTTCGAGGCCGATGATGAAGAGGAACATCACCACGCCGAACTGGGCTGCGGCAAAGATAGCCGTCGGATCTTCCACCAGTCGCAGCCCGAACGGCCCGATGGCGAGGCCGGCGGCGAGATAGCCGAGCACCGAGCCGAGCCCCAGCCGGCGGAAGATCGGTACGGCCACGACGCCGGCGGCGAGCAGCCCCACCACCTGCAGCAGATCGACCGAATGCTGTAGCGCCTCGCCCGCCATGGCGTCTCCGACCGTTCACGATTGGGGGGAAAGCCTTGCGGCGAGGCGGCCGCGGCGTCAAGCGCGTGCGGCGGGACCCTGCCCTTCCGGTCAGGTAGGGCTCAGGCGGCAGCGGCAGGCGTCATACCCTGCTGCGCATCAATCCAATCCCAGCCGCCGAGCCCGTCGATCAGGGGCTGCAGCCAAGGCCTGTAGGCACGCCAGCGACCCACCGATGCCGCGGCAATAGGCTGGCGCACCTGCCACTGGCTCGCCGACATGATGGGACCGTCCACGAGGTGCGGCGCGAGGCAGACGCGGTCGAACGCCAGCCCGGCGAAATCGAGAATGGCGCGGCTGATCGCCTCGGGGGTGGCGACCAGGGCCTCATAGCTGACTTCCAGGATGGGCAGGTCGAGCGCCTGCCGCCACAGTGCCATCGTTTCGGTCACCTGCCGGCAGCGTTCTCCCAGTTGCTCCTGACGGAAGGCAAAGCCATTGCCGGAGGCAAAGCGCTGGAACAGGTTCGAGAGGCAGCAATCGAGAGGATGGCGGCGGACATGGATGATCCGCGCCGCCGGGAAAAGCAGCGAAATGAGCCCAAGGCGCTGGCTGTTGTCGGGCAATTTGTCCACGAAAATAGCGGGCGGACGACCGGGCCGGAGGCGCGCCAACACCGCGTGGGCGTTGCGCCGGAGGATGTCGGGCGGCACATCCTCCAACATGGCGTACGGGCCGCCGGCATAGCCGTCGATCGCGCTCCGCCAGGCGAGAAGTGTGCGCTCTACCTCAGGAAGGTGCAGCATTTCTCCCGCGGCCTGCACCTCGGGATGCCGGGCGAGGATCGCCGTTACCAGTGTCGTGCCGGAGCGCGGCATGCCGACGACGAAGATCGGCCGCACGGAGCGGTCAGGATTGGCGGCGAGCCGCCGGAAGGCGTCGCGCTTCGCCATGGTGCGCAATTCGGCCAGGTCGGCGCGCGCCCGCGCGGCATCATGGGGGCGGTGCACCAGCCGGTTGCCCTCGAGGCAGAAGCCCATGGCTTCGGCCGGCCGGCCCAGATCGTCGTAGATCTTGGCGAGAGCGAAGCAGGCGAAGCTCTGCCGGTGCGGTGCGAGGGCGCGGCTGTCGGCCAAGGCGCGCAACTGCCGCACCAGCGTGGTCTCCACTTCGAAGCGGCAGATTTGCGACAGGCCGTAAAACGCTTCGGCGAGATCGGGCTGAAGCTGCAAGGCTCGCTGGAAGGCGGCGCTGGCCGTGTCAAACTCGCCGGCGGAGGCCAGGACAGTCGCAAGATTGTGCCAGATCCACGCGGTGTCGGGGGCAAGGCGCACAGCGCGCTGCAGGGCGGCGAGCGGCGCCTCGATAGCGGCGCCGAGTTGCCAGTCGGCTAGGGCACAGCAGCACAGGATTCGTGGATCGTCGGGGGCTTCGGCAAGCAGTTTCCGGGCGAGCGCGGCGGCGCCGCGATAGTCCGCGGCGGAAAAACGGTGCCAGGCATCGGCCAGATCTGGCATAGGGCTCCCCTCTCGCGATCGTCAGTTGCGCGATTGTCCAACAGCAACGGCGGCCTTTGGTTGCATGGCGCTCTCTCCCATTCGATCGAATCGGGGCCCGTTGAGCAGCGCGTTTCGAACCGGAAAACCGCCATCGACGCGCCCGCGCCCGCGCACTATAAAAGCCCAGGGTCGCGGCACGACGACGCCAGGGAACACCATGAAAACCAAGATCATTATCGACACCGATCCGGGCCAGGACGATGCCGTCGCCATCCTGCTTGCGCTCGCCTCCCCGCAGGAGCTCGACGTGCTCGGCATCGTCGCGGTGGCCGGCAATGTCGGGCTGGCGCAGAACGCCCGCAACGCCCTCAAGATCGTCGAACTGGCCGGGCGTCCGGAGATCCCCGTCTATGCGGGCTGCGAGCGGCCGATCAAGCGTCGCCTCGTTACCGCCGAACACGTGCACGGGGAAACCGGACTCAATGGCCCCGAGCTACCCGAGCCGAAATTGACGCTGAAGCCGCAGCACGGGGTGGACTACATCATCGAGACGCTGCTGAAGGAGCCGGCCGGTTCGGTGACGCTGTGCACGCTTGGGCCGCTGACCAATATCGCCATGGCGATGATCAAAACGCCCGGGATCATTCGCCGTATCCGCAAGATCGTGATGATGGGCGGGGCCTATTTCGAAGTGGGCAACATTACCCCCACCGCCGAGTTCAATATCTACGTCGATCCCGAGGCCGCCGACGTGGTGATGCGGTCGGGCGTCGACATCGTCATGGCGCCGCTCGATGTCACCCATCAGATACAATCGACGCGCGAGCGCATCGCCGCGATCAAGGCGAACGGCAACGCGGCGAGCACCGCCGTGACGCAGATGCTGGAATTCTCCGAGCGGTTCGACCTCGGCAAGTACGGCTGGCCGGGTGCGCCGCTGCACGATCCGTGCGTCATCGCCTACCTGCTGAAGCCCGACCTGTTCGAGGGCCGGCACGTCAACGTCTCGATCGAGACCGGGAGCGAATTGACCATCGGCATGACAGTGGTCGACTATTGGGGGGTCACCGGCAAGGTCAAGAACTGCACCTATCTGCGTTCTGCCGATGCCGCCGGGTTCTACAAATTGTTGACCGAACGGCTGAAGCGCCTGCCCTGAGCTGGGCGAACCGACCCGCCCGGGAGGCGATTCCGAATGGACATACTGACCCTTTCAGCCTTCGCCTTGGCCTATGCCATCGTTTGCGCGGCGCCCGGTCCCGGCGTGGCGGCCATCGTGGCGCGCGGGCTCGGCGGAGGATTTCGCGGCGCCGTGCCGATGGTGCTCGGCATTCTGATCGGCGACATGGTCTATCTGAGTTTTGCCGCTTTCGGTCTGGCGGCGATCGCGGCCTATTTCGGCGCGGTGTTCGAAGTCATCCGCTATCTCAGCGCCGCCTATCTGCTCTACATTGCGTGGAAATTCTGGACCGCCAAACCGGGCCAGGAGCAGGTCGGTCCGCGGGTCGAGGAACACTGGTCGAAAACCGTCCTCGCCGGCCTGTCGCTGACCCTGGGCAACCCCAAGACAATCGTATTCTACCTGGCGCTCCTGCCCACCGTGGTGCCGCTCGACAAGATGACGGTCGGCGGCTTCTTCGAGCTGGCAGGGATCGTCGTCGTAATCCTGCTTATCGTCGGCCTCGCCTACGCCGCGGCGGCGGCGAGAGCCCGCGAGTTCTTCCGCAGCCCGAAGGCGCTACGCCGGCTCAACCGGGTGACGGGCGGCGTCCTGGCGATCGCCGCTGGCGCGGTGATCGTCAAGTAGCGCTGCGCCAGAGGTTAGCGCACCACGGCGGCCGCCGCCTTCAGTCCCCACGCCAGCAATGCCTCGGCCCGCTCGGCGGTCGCCGCTTCGGTATAGCACCGCAGTTCCGGGGCGTTGCCCGAGCCGCGATAGTGAACGATATCGCCCGAGGTCAGGGTGAAGCGCAGCCCGTCAAGGCTCGACACGGCGCCCACCTGACCCATTTCGGCGAGGAACCGTTCTGCCCGGTCGAGGTTGGCGAGGCGCTGCAGCAGGGCCGCGGTCCGCTCCTGCGGCACGTGCTCCAGCCGGTCACTGCGGGCAATGCGGGGCGGCAGCGTCGCCACCAGCTGCGACAAGGACACGCCCCGGGCCCGCGCCGCGACCAGTACTGCCAACAGGGGCAATACCGCATCGCGAGTCGGCAGCGCCGCCAGTAACCGGCCGTTGATCACGGTGTCAGAGCCGAGCAGCAGCCCGCCATTGGCCTCGAAGCCGATGACCAGTTTGCCGCCCTGCAACAGGGCGTCGAGCATGCCGGCAATGACATAAGGCGAACCAACCTTGGTGCGCATCACGGCAAAGCTGCCGAGCGCCTCGATCGCCGAATTGGAGGTGATGGGCGTCACCACCCGGTCGGCACCGAGGAACTGCGCCGCGAGGATGCCAAGCGTGTCGCCACGCACGAAGGTACCGAATTCATCGGCAAGCAGCGGCCGGTCGGCATCGCCATCGGTCGACAGCAGCGCATCGAGCCGTTCGGCCGCCACCCAGGTGCGTGCCCGCGTGGCGTCGTCGGGGCTCAGCGCCTCGGTGTCGATGGGCACGAAGCGGTCGGCTCGACCAAGCGGCATGACCGTCGCCCCGAGGTTGCCAAGGAGCGTCACGAGAGCATCGCGGGCCACCGAAGAATGCTCATAGACGCCGAGCCGCAGGCCGCGCAAGGCGCCGGCCCCGAAGGCCTGGCGATAGCGTTCGAGATAGGCGGCGAGCGCTTCCGGCATCAACTGAGGCTGATGAAGCGGCGTGCGCCGACGAGCCGGTGGGGACATGTCGAGCGCTGCGATGATCCCTGCCTCGTCGGCTTTGGTAATCTCGCCGCTGCCAAGATAGAATTTTAGCCCGTTGCGATCCGCCGGAATGTGGCTGCCGGTGACCATGATTGCCGGCGCGCCGAGCGTCAGGGCGGCAAGCGCCAGGGCTGGCGTCGGCAGTTCCCCGCAATCGAGGGCCGCAAAGCCGGCTTTGCCGATGGCCTCGATGATCGAAGCGGCGATAGCGGGGCTGCTGTCGCGCAGGTCGCGGCCGACCAGCACGGGGTCACCGGGCTCGACTTGCCCGTCGCCCTGCAGATGGGTGAGAAACGCCAGCGTATAGCGGGCGCTCGGCGTTCCGATGAGATCGACGGCGAGACCCCGCAGGCCGCTGGTACCAAATTTCAGACTATCCAAAATAAACTCCCTGACGCACGGCCAAAAATGCACGTCGACCGGATAGGGCTTAAATGTCCCCTATCCGGCGCGGGTCGCTCCCGCTTCGTGCAGTGCAAGGGACTCGCCATTGAGCCCCAGATGCGCCCAGACCGGCAAATGGTCGGACGCTACCCGCGCCATCGCTGTGCCATGCACGCCGACGGCGTCAATGCTGACGTCGGCGCTGGCGATGATGCGGTCATAACTGAAGACAGGGCGCATCGAGGGGTAGCTCGGGCCCGGCCAGCCGACGTGATGGTCGCGCGAAAAATTGGCGAGGCATCCCCCGTTGACGCTCCACTCGTTGAGGTCGCCCATGATCACCGTCGGCAACGGCTGCTCCAGCGCCTCCAACTGGTCCAGCACCGCCTGCGCCTGCCGCTTGCGCCATAGCCCCAGCAGCCCGAGGTGCAGCCCTACGACGCGGAAGCCCGTGTTGTGGAGCTGCAGATCGGCGAGCACCGCGCCGCGCGGCTCAAGCCCCGGCAAGATCAAGGTACGCTGCGCCACCACTTCGATATCCTTGCGGACCAGCAGGGTGTTGCCGTGCCAGCCGAGGCTTTGCGGTCGGGCACCGAACACCACCGGCCGATAGCCGGTGGCCTCGGCAATGGCCGCCGGCGACAACGAGGTAATGCGGGCGCCGAAGCGGCGATCGACTTCCTGCAGGGCGATGACATCGGCATCGAGTTCGACGAGGACGTCGAGAATGCGCTCAGGCCGCCGGCGGAAGTCGGTGCCGATGCTTTTCTGGATGTTATAGGAGGCAACGCGGATCATCGGCCCATCTGGTCCGAACGGCAGGTTCAGGTCAACAGCTTCACGCGGCTTCAGTTCCCGAGCTGATTTCCGTGCTCGGCTGGAGGCCGCCCTGGCCCGGGTGCCCGTAGCGGCGCGCCGAAGGCGGCGCGGATGCGCGTGCCCCACACCCGGAACGGATAGACCAGTTGGCCGCCGACGCCCGTGCCCATATCGGCGTCGAGCCCCACGGGAACGTCGCAGAGGCCATCCTTGTAGGTGCGGAAGGCGATGTCGAAGACCGAAAACACGGTGGCAAAATTGGTACCGGCATAGCGGATGTCGCGCGCGTGATGCCAGCGGTGCATCGATGGCGAGACGAAGAGGCGGCCGAGCGGGCCATAGGTCCATGGCAGGTCGGCGTGGATGAAATAGCCGTAATAGTGACGGACAATGGTATTGGCGACCACCGCCCACGTGGGAAAGCCGAGCAGCACCAGAAAGGCCGAGTCGATAGCGGTGGTGGTGAGGCGGTTGATCGGGTGAAATCGCTCCAGCGTCAGCCAGGTCATTTCGGTGTCGCTGTGGTGGATGGCGTGGCTCGGCCAGATCAGCCGCGTGTGTTCGAAGCGGTGGCGCCAGTAGCTTTCGAAATCGCCGAGGAAAATCACCATGAACAGCGTCGGATAAGGTCCGAGCGCGGCCCAGACTTCGGCCTGGAAGCCGATGAGACCAAGCTGGCCGATGCCGGCCGCGATGGCGCCGATCAGCAACGCCAACAACGGCAGCATGAACACCGCATCGATGACATGCAGCCAGAGGTTGATGCGCACTTCGTGCGCAGCACGGCCGGCCGCGGTGATTGCCTCGCGGCCCTTGACCAGTACGGCGAGGAGGGCAAACACCACCGCTGGCAGCGCCAGCAGGATAAGGCTGTCCACGAGGCTGTCGAACGACGCCCGGACGAGGTCGAAAAGCTGAAGCATGGGAAAACCGCGCGCAAGACTGGGCTGATCCAGACTAGGCGCGCGGCCTTAGCGGCCCGTTAACCGGGCCACCCGGATTTGACGGCGAATCAGGCCTTAACGGCGAAGACCTGGATTTCGACCTTGAGGCGAGGATCGGCCAGCTTGGCTTCGACGCAGGCGCGCGCCGGCTGATGCCCGGCGGCGACCCAGCCGTCATAGATCGTGTTCATGGCGGCGAAGTCGCCGATGTCGCGCAGCCAGACGTTGACGTGGGTCACGGCGGTCTTGTCCGTACCCGCCTCGGCGAGGAAGCCGTCGATCCTGGCGAGGATGTTGGCGGTCTGCGCCTCGATGCTGCCGGTCGGGTCGTCGCTGACCTGCCCGGCCAGCGCGACCATGGTGCCGCTCAAGGGGTACTCCACGACCTGGCTCATGCGGGCATTGGAATGGCGTCGAACGATCATCGCGAACTCCTGTGGTGGTGCCTTTCGATACCGACACCGGCTGTCCCGGCCAAGCCTTTTCTGCCTTTCGGCTTGGGTACCAGCCTCGAGGGCGACGCTCCGAGTCATCGAGTAATCGTGGTTCCGGATCGCCGCGCACGCTTCACGCAACGCCCTATTTGTGACTTACGGCCTGCGCGATCCCGGCGGCGTCGATGCCGTAGTGCCGATAAAGATCGCCCACCGTGCCGGTCTGGCCAAAATGCTCCACGCCGAGCGCCACCGTGCGGTGTCCGGCGACGCCGCCGATCCAGCTCAGCGTTGCCGGATGCCCATCGATGGCGGTCACGAGCCGGCAGTGGCGCGGTACCTCCGCCAGCAGCCGTTCGATGTGGCTCATCGCGCCGCTGTCGCCGAGCAGTCGGGCCTTGCCGGCCGCGTGCCAGCCGGCGTTGAGCCGGTCCGCCGACGTGATCGCCAGCACCGCGACATTGCGCCGATCGCCACCGAGCCGGCCCGCCGCCTCGATGGCTTCGCTGGCGAGGGCGCCCTGATAGGCGATTACCGTCTCACAGCTGGGTTCGGGCGGCCGCAGCCAATAGGCGCCGTCGACGATGGCCTGGCTCAGCGCCGGGGTCAGTTGCCGTACCGGCTGGGCCAGGGGCCGCGTCGAGAGCCGCAGATAGACCGAGCCGCCGGTTTTGTCGCGCAACCAGGTACGGGGGTCAGGTTCCTTGTCGCCATCGCGCTGCAGATAGTCGAAGCCCCAGTCGAGGAGCACCGCCAGTTCGTCGGCGAAGGCGGGCTCGAAGGCCGCAAGACCATCCTGGCTGAGCCCGATGAGCGGTGAGGCGATCGACTGGTGCGCGCCCCCCTCCCCGGCCAGGGACACGCCCGAAGGGGTCCCCACCACGATGAAACGCGCATCCTGGTAGCAGGCGTAGTTGAGCGCATCGAGGCCGCGGGAAATAAACGGATCGTAGAGCGTGCCGATCGGCAGCAGGCGCTCGCCGAACAGCGAATGGGAGAGGCCCGCGGCGCCGAGCAGCAGGAACAGGTTCATCTCGGCGATGCCGAGTTCGATATGCTGGCCTTCCGGGGTGAACCACCATTTCTGTGTGCTCGGGATCTTCTCGTTCGAGAAGATGTCGGCGATATCGCCGCGCGCGAACAATTGCCGCCGGTTCACCCACGCCCCCAGGTTGGTCGATACCGACACGTCGGGCGAGGCGGTGACGATGCGCCGGGCAAGATCGCTCTCGGTCCGGGCAATGGCATCGAGGATTTTGCCGAAGGCGGCCTGCGTCGAAATCGTCGTCTCGCTCAGCATCTGGGGCCCGATGCTGGCCACCAGAGGTGTATGCAGGCGCCGTGGCTGGTCGGCGTTAAAGGGCACCGCGGCGAGGAATTCTTCGAGCGCGGCGGGAGAGCTCGCCAACCCCTCGAACCGATCCCATTCGTGGCCCTCGCGTACGCTCATGGCCTGGCGCAGCGTTTCGATCTGCGCCGCCGTCATCTGCCCGGCGTGGTTGTCCTTGTGCCCGGCGAGCGGGGTGCCCCAGCCCTTGACGGTATAGGCGATGAACGCGGTCGGCCGGTCATGGTTGATACCCTCGAACGCCTCGAGCAGCGTTTCGATGCAATGGCCGCCGAGATTGCCCATCAGCGCGGCGAGTTCGCTGTCGCTGCGCCGCTCCAGCAGGGCGGCAAAGTCGCCCTGGTCGCCGGCATGGTCCAGCAGCCTTTCGCGCCACGCCGCCCCGCCGCGGAACATCAGGGCCGAATAGAGTCCGTTCGGGCAGGTGTCGATAAACTGCTTCAGTTTTTCCCCGCCCGGTTCGGCGAAGGCAGCGCGCTGCAGCACGCCGTATTTAAGCGTGACGATTTCCCAACCGAAGGCGCGGAAGATCGCCTCGATACGGTCGTAGAGCCCTTCGCGCACCACCCCGTCGAGGCTCTGCCGATTGTAGTCGATCACCCACCAGGTGTTGCGCAGCCCATGCTTCCAGCCTTCGAGCAGGCATTCATAGACATTGCCTTCGTCCAGTTCGGCATCGCCGACGAGCGCGATCATGCGCCCCTCGGGGCGCGTCTTGCGGCTCCACGACTTGGCCCGCACATAATCCTGCACCAGCGACGCGAAGGCCGTGAATGCCACGCCAAGGCCGACCGAGCCGGTGGAGAAATCCACGTCGTCGCTGTCCTTGGTACGCGAAGGGTAGGATTGCGCGCCGCCATAGCCGCGGAAATTCTCGAGCTTTTCCCGGCTTTGCCGGCCGAACAGATACTGGATGGCGTGAAACACCGGCGAGGCGTGCGGCTTCACTGCCACCCGGTCCTCTGGCCTCAGCACCGAAAAATACAGCACCGTCATGATCGCCGTGAGCGATGCCGAGGAGGCCTGGTGGCCGCCCACCTTGAGGCCATCGCTGTTGGGTCGGATGTGGTTGGCGTGATGGATCATCCAACTCGACAGCCAGAGGGTCTTTTCCATCAATTGCGCCAGCACTGCGAGGTGCTCGCGGCGCGCCGTATCGTGCTCGATTGCAGATTTTTCCAGCTTCTGCGGCATGAAGGATTCTCCCAATGTCCCGGCCCGTAATTGGCCCGCCTCGCGGGTGTGAAACTGCCCGATTCCTGCCGCGAAGCGAGCAGCGCCTGCATCTTATCCCCATTGGCCCGGGAAAACATGGCGTTATCCGGCAGGATCACGATGGTCGGAGTAGTCGAACCGGCGAAGCGGAGCCGATCGCGTCGCGGACCATCCCTCCGGCCCGTACCGCTTCAGAACAAATGATCATTTCGATCAAATAGGGCCACATGATTTCCCTCCAATTGACACATCGATCGAAACCTTGATCGATTGGTGTCAACTCGTCACGCGCCCGAGTAGAACCGACGCGCCAGACAACGCCCTGGGAGGAGACCCAATGATTAAGACTGCACTTGCTACATCGATCATCGCGCTGGTGGCCATGGGGATGCCCGCTGCCTCTCAGGCAGAGGAAGTCATTGTCGCCGCACAGACGTTCTCGCAACCGGCGATCCAGAAGGTCCTCGATGACTTCGGCTACACCAAGGAGACCGGCAACACCGTCAAGTTCGACTCGGCTTCCGCGGGCGACGAGGATATCGCGAAACTGACGACCGCTTTCCGGGGCAACTCCAGCCCCGACGACGTGATCATGGCGTCGGACGAGGAGTTCGCCAGCTTCGTCGGCAATGGCTGGTTCGCCCCGTTGGACGAAGTCTTCAACGGCGATGTCGCGAAGGACTTTTCCGACCAGATGAGCGATGCGATCGCCAAGTGGTCGCAGAAGGACGGTCACACCTACCGGATTCCGCTCGAGTTCGCGTTCTCGATCTATTGGACGCGCGACGACCTGCTGAAGCAATACGGCATGGCCGCACCGAAGTCCTGGGACGATCTCAAGGCGAACGCCAAGATCGCCAAGGACCACGGCATGTATGGCTTCGCCGATGCGCTCGGCAAGGGCGCCTTCGGCTATGTCTACCTGGCCAACCTTGCGGTACAGGCGGGAGGCGATCCGTTCGCCTGCGACGCCAGCCTGAAGACCGCGATCGACTGGACCAAGCAGATGATGGACGCGGGGTATTTCCCCAAGGAAGCCATCACCTGGACCTACGACCAGTTGAACCAGCAATACCTCGACGGCAAGCTGCTCACCATCCGCGAGTGGCCGTTCTTCTGGTCGGTGACCCGCGACAACAAGGCCTTCTATGCGCCCGGCAAGGCCGAAGTGGTGCTGCCGCCGCAGGGCCCGGCGAATGGCAAGGTATGGACGGGCGGGCACGGCTGGGCGGTTCCCGCCGCGGCGCCGCATCTCGATGCGGCCAAGACTTTCGTGAAGTTCATCACGCGACCTGATGTGCAGATCGCGCTGGCCAAGCAGAACTCCTTCTTCGTCGTGCCGCGCAAGTCGCTGCTCGCGGAGATGAAGGACGACGCCTTCGTGAAGATCATGAACGAATATCTAGCGGCCGACCGTTTCGCGCCGCGGCCGTTCTTCCCGCAGCTCGTCGCGGCTCAGGGCGTCGTCGAAGACGCCGCCCACGCCTACTGGACCGGACAGATGTCGCTCGACGATGCGATGGCCTTCTGCAAGTCGCAGATCGCGGCGCTCAGCCAGTAATCCGGCTGCCGCTCCCCTGCCCTCGCCCGACGCGCCAGGCGCGCCGGGCGAGGCCGACCCGAAGGCCCACGAGTTCCGATGGCAATCTCAAGCATGACGCAGGCGGCCGCGGGGCGCAGAAGGCGATGGTTTTCAGCCCGCGCCCGGTTAATCACCCTGTTCTGCATACTGGTGCTGCCCGCCTTGGCATTGCGGCTGTTCACGGCGGTCTGGCCGATCATCGCCACGATCGACTGGAGTTTCCGCCGGGTCGATGCCATGGGCGCCGGCAATTACGTCGGGTTTGCCAATTATTCGCGCTTCCTTGGCGACCAGGTGATGACAGCCAGTTTCAGCTTTACCTTCTGGTACGTGATCGCTTCGACGATCCTGCAGATCTGCCTCGGGCTGCTGGTCTCGCTGCTGCTCAATGCCGCCTTCAAGGGGCGCGCCATCGCCCGTTCGATCAATCTCATACCCTGGGCGGTGCCGCTCATCGTGGCTGCCATGGGCTTTCGCTGGTTGCTCGACGATCAGTACGGGCTGATCAACGACCTGCTGATCCGTGTCGGGCTGCCGCCAGTCCATTGGCTGATTCAGGCCGATACGGCGCGCCTCGGCGTGATCGCTGCCAATGTATGGCGCAACACGCCCTTCATCGCGATGATCTTCCTCGCCGGGTTGCAGGGGATTCCGCAGGACCTCTACGAGGCGGCACAGCTCGATGGTGCCGGCCCGGTACAGCTCTTCCGCTACGTGACCCTGCCGCTGGTGCTGCCCCTCGTCATCACCATGAGCATGTTCTTCGCCATCTGGCAGCTCGCAAGCTTTGATCTGATCTACGGCATGACCCAGGGCGGCCCGGGTTTTGCGACTTCCGTGCTCGCCTGGCAGATCTACAAGCAGGCCTTCCAGGCCTTCAATTTCGGCTACGCCTCGGCGATCAGCGTGGTGCTGCTGCTGGTGATCGCGCTGTTCGGCGCCTTCGGCTACATGCTGTTCCGGACGAGGCAGGTTTGATGAAGTTTCTGCGCTCATCGAAGATCGGCACGTGGCTGGGCTTCGCCCTTTTCGCCGTGGTGACCCTGTTGCCGTTCTACTGGATCCTGCTGTCGGCGATCACGCCGCGCCAGGATCTGTTCTCCTCGCCCGTGCATTACTGGCCGGAGCATCCGACGCTCGACAATTTCATCAGCCTGTTCACGGTGATTCCGTTCTGGAGCTACTTCATCAACTCGTCGGTGATGTCGCTGCTGTCGGCGTTCGTGTCGGTGCTCACCAGTTTTCTCGCGGCGTATGCGTTCAGCCGCATCAAGTTCAGGGGCAGCAATTTGCTGTTGCTGTTCTTCCTGATCACCACGGCGTTGCCACCCGTCTCTACCCTGCTGCCGCTCTACGACATCTTTGCGCGGTTCCACCTGCTCAACAGTCTCGCGGGGCTGATCATCCTGGTGTCGAGCATGATCGTCCCGTTCACGGTGTGGATCCTGGTCTCCTTCGTCGACCAGATCCCCAAGGAGCTGGACGATGCGGCGACGGTCGACGGCTGCCCGCGCTGGCTGGCGATCTTCATCATCGTGGCCCCCATCTGCATGCCGGCGCTGGCCACCATGTTCGTCATCAACTTCGTCATCGCCTGGAACGAGCTGCTGATCCCCCTGGTGTTCTCCACCAACGTCACCGCCAAGACGCTGTCGGTCGGCATTACCGAACTCGCAGTGCAGGCCAACTCGATGTCGAAGCCGTGGGAGCTGATCTCGGCCATCGGGGTGGCGATGATCGTGCCGGTCATGGTGCTGGTGTTCATTTTTCAACGGGCGATCGTGTCAGGCCTGACGCAGGGCGCGGTAAAGTAAGGAAGCGGAATCATGGAAGGGCACGGCAAGCACGCGAAGATCGGCCGGGAGTTCAACATCGGCATCATCGGGCTCGGCGAAGGCAAGGGCCTGCTCAAGGGCCTCGACGGCCATCCGGAACTGCATGTGGTCGCGATCTGCGACACCAACCCCGCCCTGCTCGCCGAAATGGCGGGGCGCTTCAACGTCGCCCACAGCTATACCGACGATGCGGCCTTCATGGCTCATGCGGGGCTGGATATCGTCGTCATCTACACTCCGGACCAGTTGCATTTCCGTCATATCCGGCTGGCCTTCGAGGCCGGGCGCCACGTGATCTGCACCAAGCCGCTGGTCAACCGGCTGTCCGAGGCGCTCGAAGTGATGGCGCTGCAACGGGCCCATCCGGCCCTGCGCCTGATGGTGGGGCAGAGCTCGCGCTTCTTCGGCCCGATGCTGAAGCAGAAGGAAGCAATCGACGCCGGCAAGCTCGGCGAGCTGCAATTCGTCGACACTCGCTACGTGCATGATATGCGCTGGTTCTACGATAACCGGCCGTGGGCGCGGAAAGCCGATTTCGACCTCATCATGGCGTGCTGTTCGCACCCGGTCGACCTGGCCCGCCGGATCATGGGCGATGTCGAGGAGGTCCACGCCTATGGCAATCGCTCGAAGACCGGGGAAGAGGCCGGCTTTCACGGCAACGACAGCTTCGTCATCTCGTACAAGTTCACCAATGGCCGGATCGGTCGTTCGCTGGGGCTCTACGGTCTCGAGCATATCCACCAGTTCCAGCCCTGGATCGAGGTGGCAGCCTACGGCTCGCGCGGCACCTATATCGCCAGCTATCCGCAACTCGAAGCCATCGTGAAGTACCAGGGCGAAGACGAACAGCGTCTCGCCTGGTTCGAAGACACCTATCACTATTTCCAGTTCGAAGGCGTGAACCACCACGCCGGGGAATTCAGCAACTACACGGAGGCCTTCGCGCGCGGCCTCGTCACCGGCGAGCCGGTCATGCCCGACGCCGAGGACGGCCTCAAGACGCTGGCCACCCTCGAAGCCATCCGCACCTCGATCCGCACGGGGCAGCCTGAAAAGGTGCCCAGTCTCGCCACTCTTTCAGCCGGTCCCCATGAGCCAAGATAAACCCTCCTTCTGGTACGTTTTCTGTGATCACTGGACACAGGGGGGGATCGGCTATTCCTTTCCGATGGGGTGGCACAAGGGCAAGCGCTACGAGCGCACGTTCTCGACCGTCTACACCATCGAGAAGATGCTCGATGCGGCGGACGAGTGGCCGGGCCTGGTTTCGACGCTGGAAATCGACGCCTTTGCCTACGAAGAGATCGGCAAGGAAGCGCCGGAGACGCTGGCGAGGCTGAAGAGCGCGCTGGTGGCGGGCAAGGCCGGCATCGAGGGAGGCACCTATGGCCAGCCGCTCGGCCAGGATTTCGGCGCCGAGTCGAACCTGCGCCAGCTGACCTATGGGCGCAGCTCGATCCTCAACACGCTGGACTATCCGGTGCATACGTTCCTCGTCGAGGAGCAGTGGTTTCACCCGCAACTGCCGCAATTGTTGACTGCGGCCGGCTATCGCTACGCCTGTTTGCAGGCGCAGAATTCCGGTCAGGTCATGCCCATGCACAAGGACGTAATTGCCTGGCGGGGAGCGGACGGCACGACGATTCCGACCATTCCGTCCAACGACCTCCAGGTCTCCTGCGTCCGTCAGTATACCGACTATGCGGCCTACCGTGAGCGTCTGTCGGCACACACCGACCCGTTGCTGTTTCAATGGGTCGAAGTCTGGGTGCCCGGCATGGACTGGGGTGCCTCCGCCGAACCGTTCCGCAAGGCGCTGGCCGATGTCCGGGCGGCCGGCGGCCGTCCCACAACGCTCCAGAACTATTTCGCCAGCATCCTGCCGGCGCGCGTGCTCGAGATCGTCGACATTCCGCTCGACAACTCCAATTATGCCAACAACTGGTATCAGGCGGGCGGCTGGGGCTATGATGGCGACCGGGTGATCCAACTGGACAGCGTCGCCGAGCACACTCTCCTCGCGCTCGAAACGCTCGCCGCTACCTTGTCGCCCTCCGAGCCGATCAATGGCGTGGCGGGGTCTCTCGACACGCTCTGGCGGCGGCTCATGGTGCTGCAGAACCACGACTTTTCCTGCGCCAGAAATTACGGCGTGTGGACCGAAGACGGGCAACTGACCGAGAATGGCTATCTGGCACAGGCCGGGTATCGCAAGCTGATCGCCGACGCCAATGGCTCGATCGTCCGGCTGGGGGATGGCGCGCCGGCGGATGCCTGGTTCAACGCCACCGATGGCGCCGGGCGGCGGGTGCTGACCGATCCGGACGATGCCGACGCCTATGTCGAGGTCGAACTTCCCTCGCTCGGATGGACGGCAATGTCGTCCGCCAAGCGCGAAACCCGGCAGGACACGAAACCGGGTGCCGCAAGCATTGGCGACGACCGGTTCACGATCGACTGGCGTCCGGGAAGCTGGGACGTGGAGATTACCGATCGCCAGCAGGGTGTAAACGTCGTCTTTGCCGGGGTGTCGGGCCGGATCGCCAAGGTCAACGAGCACGATGGCCAGATGTGGCCTGCCCTCAGCCCTGGCCATGAGACCTTTTCGTTTGCCTTCGACGGCACCGTGCACGCGCCTGATCAGGTCGCGGCGGGACGAGTGGTGGCAGAAGTCGAGCGGGTGTCGGACGTCCGCTCGACCCTCAAGCTAAGTTGCGACCTCCTCACGCTGCACACCACGGATACGCCGGTGGCCCGCGCCGAGATCCGCGTGCATCTCGACCATGGTACCGGAACGGTGAGCGTCGAGACGTTCCTCTATTCCGGCGTGTGGATGGGCCTCGACAATTGCCGTGCCATCTTCCGGCACGATATCGCCGACGCGAGATTGTTTCGCGACTATCCGTTCGGCGAAGCAGAAGCCCGAATCGAGGCGGTATATCCCTTGAGCTACACCCGGATCGCCGGCCAGGGACCCAGCGGCCTGACGGGCCTGCAGATTTCCCACGCCGGCTCGCGCCGGGCCTTCTATCATCGCGAAGCGGACGGCGGCCGGGTCGAATACCTGTTGGCGCGTGCCAAGATTCGGGGCGAATACCGGTTCAGGTTCACCTTGCATTTCGGCCCGTGCGAAGCGTCCGAAGCGGCGAGGCGGGCTCGCTTCGTCACGGCGCCTTTCACGCCGATCGCCCAGGGCCTGGCAAGACAACGCCTGCCGGAAGGGCGCAGCGTCGCGGCCTATGACGACTCCAGGATCGTCATCACCAGCGTCAGCTCGACCCTCAACACCATGCAGGGCATGTCGCTTGCCATGACGCAGGACCAGGGAGGCGAAACGGCAGGGTTTGTGGGCGAGGCGCCCGTATTGCTGGTGCGTGCGGTGAACCTGTCGGACACCATTGTCGCGGCCCGGCTATCGACTGAGGCGCGGACGTTTTCGCGAAGGATCATCGCGCCAACGGGGCGGGTGCTGCGCGTATGCACAGAAGACGAACTCATCGTCTTCGAGCCGTATGCGATCGTCACCCTGGCCCTCGCGCTGGAAGAGACGCCATGATGAAAGCGGAGCGGCACGCGCGGATACTGGCCTTGCTGGCCGAATGCGAGGAACTGCCTCTGGCCGAGATCGCCCGGCGCCTCGGGCGAGCCTCGGAGGTGACCGTGCGTCGCGATGTCGCCGAGCTCGCCGCCGCCGGCAAGCTGGAGCGGCGGCGCGGTGGCGCGTCGCGCCTCGAGCCCGGTGAGGGCAATGGCATTGCCACGCACGCGGTGCCGGACGGGCTCGAAGCGGTTGATGCGCTGGTGCTGCCGCCAATCGAGGGGCGAGGGGCGGAAACGCTGCGAATGCTGGCGCGACGGCGCCATATCCCGTTTCTGGCGGAGTCGTCGCCGCAGGATTTCGGCACCTATCTCGGGCCCGATAATTTTGCCGTTGGCCGCGATCTCGGCAACCGCGCCGGCCGCGCCCTGAGCGGCGAGCTGGAACGCGCCTCGCTGCTCGTCGTCTCGATCGAACAACTGCCGAATACGCGGGCGCGCTGCGAGGGTTTCGAGCGCGGTTTCGCCGAAACCTTCAAGGGGCGGGTGCAGCAGCGCCGGATCGACAGTCGCGGCAGCTACCGTGTGGCGCTCGAGGGGGCGCTCGACGCGTTTGAGGTCCACGCGGATATCAACGTGGTCGTCGGGGTCCACGATCACGCCATTCTCGCGGCGCTGGATGCAGCGGAACGGCATCGCGTGCGCGTCAGCGGCTACAGCGTCGGGGGTGAGGGCAGCCGGCTGTTCGATACGCTCGCCGCCGACGGGCCGCTCAGGGCCTGCGCGGCGCTGTTTCCCGAGATTGTCGGCACGCGGGCCGTCGATGTGATTGCCGCGGCCTTGCAGGGCGAAAGCCTGGCGCCGACCGTCAGCACACCGCACGCGATCCTGACCGCCGACAATCTTGCCGAATTCTATGTCCACGGCGAAGGCGGCTGGACTCTGCGGCGCGAGGCGATGCGGAAGCTCATGCCGGGGTTCGTCGAGACTCCGCAACCGTTACGCGACGGGCGGCGGCGTTCGATCGGCTTTGCGCCGCACTATCCGGCCCATGATTGGTATCGGGGCATGGAGCGCGCCATGCGCCGGCGCTGCGAGCAGTTCGGCATCGAACTGAAGGTGGCGCCACCCCAGGCCGGCATCGCTCGCGAGATCGAGCGGCTGCGTGAGTTGATCGCGCGCCGTGCGCTGGCCACCACCCGGCCCGGCGAAACCATCCTGATCAATGCCGGGCCGATGTCGCCCTATCTCGGGAAGGCGCTGGAGACTGTGCACGACGTCACCATCGTCACCAACTCGCTGGATCTGCTCGAGCAGATGACGGGGCGCAAGGATCTCAAGGTGATCCTCACCAGTGGCGAGTATCACGCCCGTTACCGGTGCCTGGTAGGGCCGAGCGTCAACGCCTTGTTCGAAACGCTCCGGGGTGACCGGGTGCTGCTGTCGGTTGACGGGATCACCTCGCATTTCGGCCCTTCCTCGGCCGATGAGCGCCTGGCTCTGGCGGCGCGCCGCTTTGCCAATTCCGCACGAGAATGCATTGTCCTCGCCGACCATTCGTTGATCGGCGTCGATGCCACGCATCGCATCGCGCCCATCGACCAGGTCAGTTGTCTGTTGACCGATTCCGGCTCGCTGCCGAAGGACCGGCTTGCCTTTGCCGATGTCGGCACCATGCTGCTGCTTGCCGATGTCGAGGAAGCGCCGCAAGTCGATATCTCGCGCCCACCGCCGCGGCGGGCCGAGATGAAATAGCCGCACGGCACCAGGGCGCCCCCGGCACTAAGCCGTGTGACGCCGTGTCTTGCCGCCCGTAGCGAAATGCGCCATCTGGCCGTCATAGGCTCGTTTGAACGCAGGACGCGCGCAGGCTCGATCGACATAGGCTCGTATTGCCGGAAGATCACTGGCGGCAGCCATCAGCTTCGGGACCCGAAGCACGTCCGTCATCAGGATATCGGCAACGGTGAACTGTCCGGCGGCGAGCCACTCACGCTGCGTCAATACCGCCTCCAGGTGCTTCAAGCGCTGGCGCATCCAGCCTTCGAGCGGGTTGCTCGTGTCATTGGACAATCCGACGAACCACCAGGGCACCGTCACCATTTCGACTGAATTGAGCCCGGCAATCGTCCATTCGAGCGTTTCTGCCTCGCCCTTGGGGTTGCGAGGCATCAGCTTTTCACTTTTCCGCGCCAGGTAAAGCAGGCATGCGCCGCTTTCGAACACGGTGATGTCGCCGTCCTCGATGAACGGCACCTGGCCAAAGGGCTGACGCGAAAAATGCTCGGCGTTGCGGTCATTGAACGGGACGGACCGCACTTCGTAGTCGAGGCCAGCCTCTTCGCAGGCCCAGCGCAGTCTGATATCGCGAACATGACCACGGGGACCGGATTTGCCCTCAGGCACCCAATCGTAGGTCCAGATAGTCAATGCCTCGCTCATGTTGCCTTCTCCACTTGCCCTATCCACAGCCTAACGCCTTCGGATCGAAATCGACGCATGCTTTGGTCATTTGCTGAAGACTTCTTCGGGCCATGAACCAGGGTGCCGGAAAAGATTCCGCTGCCAAGGGGCAATAACGGTCCCGAGACTAGGCAGCCGACGAAGGACGGAGTTCAGTTAGAAATTCCGCTTGCGCCCGGGTCGGCAGCCAGTCGGCCCGCAGCGTCAGGCCGATCGGCCGTTCGGACCCCACCACCGGATAAGGCAGCGCGGCGATGAGGCCGCGGGCCAGTTCCGGCGCGACCTGGAAGCGCGAGATGCAGCCGAGATGGTCGCTCTCACGCAAACCGATCGCTTCTTATGTCGCGGTCGCGCTCGCGATAAGCTGCGGCACCGTGGCGATCCCTGCCCGGCTTGGCGCCAGTTGCGAGGCAATCGAGAATGTGCGGACAGTGTCTCCCAATGGTATTCGGAGCTCGCGCATGCGCCTGCTGATCGTGGAGGACAATCTCAGCCTGGCCGAGTGGCTGGCCAAGCTGCTTCGGGCCGAGCGCTACGCCGTCGACTGCGTTTCGAACGGCGAAACGGCACTCGATATTATCGGCTCCTCGCCCTACGACCTCGCCCTGATCGACCTTGGGCTGCCGGACATGGGGGGCATCGAGCTGATCCGCACCCTCCGTGAAAGAAGCATCTCGATGCCGATCCTGATCCTGACCGCCAGGCACGAGCTGAGCAGCCGGGTCGAAGGTCTCAACGCCGGCGCCGACGACTACCTGACCAAGCCGTTCGAGATCGAGGAACTGGAGGCGCGGCTCAGGGCATTGCTGCGACGGGCAGCATCGCCGCTCAAGGCGGAATTGCGCCTGGGTCCGCTGGCGTTCGATCAGAATACGCGAATGTTCACCCTGGCTGGCGCGCCGTTCCAGCTTTCGGCGCGCGAGCATGCGATCCTTGAAGCGCTGTTGCGCCGGGCTGGCGGCGCCGTGAGCAAGGAGTCCCTGCTCGAGAGCACATATGGCTTCGACGACGAGGTCAATCTGAGCGTCATCGAGGTGGTGGTGCATCGCCTGCGCAAGAAGCTGGAGGGTTCGACGGTCTCGATCGCCACGCTGCGCGGCCTCGGCTATGTGCTGCGGACGGGGTCGCCTTGAGCGGGCTCTTCGGTGCCGGCAGCCTCCGGCTCAATCTGATCGCCTGGCTCGTCGCGCCGGGCCTGGTGGTGCTGGCCGTGAGCGCCTGGCTTTCCTACAACAGCGCGTTTCGGCTCTCGACCCTGGTGACTGACCGGCAGCTCACGTCCTCCGCCCGCGTCATCGCTGAACAGATCGGCTATTCCGGCGGCAAGCTGGTGGCCGTCATTCCGCCGGCAGCGCTCGAGCTGTTTGCAACCGACAGCCACGATGAGGTCGCTTACGCGGTGATGGATCCCTACGGGGGGCTTGTCGCCGGCTATCCCGGCTTGGACGCACCGGAAACTCTGCCGGTGTCCGACGACGGCCAGCGCTATTTCGAGACGATGTTCCGCACCGAAGCCATGCGGGCAACGATGTTGCGCCAGCCGGTGATCACGCCGCAGGGTACCGTCGTCGCGACGGTGATCGTTGGCGAAACGCAAAAGGCCAGGCACGAGCTGATCCAGTCGTTGTGGCTGCGCGGCTTCGTCGAGCAGGCCCTGGTGGTGCTAGCGGGCGCCGTGTTCATCTGGATCGGCATCAGCCGGCAGTTGCGTCCCCTGCTCCGGCTGCGACAGGAGGTGCTCGACCGGCCGGCCGACCGGTTCGAGCCCTTCGATCCGCTTCCCGTGCAAAGCGAGATCCGCCCGCTGGTCGTGGCGCTCAATAGCCACATGGACCGCCTGCGGCTGCAGTTGGAACGCCAGCGGCGGTTTCTGGACAGCGCCGCCCACCAGTTGCGAACGCCTCTTGCGATCATGAAGACCCAGGTCGGCTATGCGCTGCGCACCCGCGAGGCAGCCGAGGTCGGCCTCGCGCTTCGGGAGGTCGACGGTAACCTCACTTCTATGGCCCGCCTGACCAACCAGTTGTTGACCCTGGGTAGCGTCGAACACGACCGGCAGATCGCCCCGCCAGAAGTCATCCAGCTGAACGCCGCGGTGCGGCAGGCCGTGATGGAGGCCGCTGGCCGAGCCCTGGATAACGGCATCGAACTGGCCTTCGATGCCGACAGCGATACGCCCATCCTGGCGAGTGCAGTGCTCGTGAAGGAGGTGGTCGCCAACCTGCTCGACAATGTGATCCATCACGCGGGCTCCGGCACCACGGCCACGGTCGCAGTGCGACGCAGCGTGAATGACGTCCTGCTGCGCGTCGAGGACGATGGACGAGGCGTGGCGGCGGAAGAGCGGCCGACTTTGCTCGAGCGCTTCCGGCGAGGACGGACCGCCGGGCCGGGAGGCAGCGGACTTGGCCTGTCGATCGTCGCAGAGATCGCGGAATCCCTTGGGGGTGCAGTCGAGTTGCCGATGCCTCGCGGTGGCCGCGGATTCTGTGTGGTCGTCCGCCTGCCGATCGCCCGCAGCGAAGTGGCGTTCGCGATGCTGCCTGGCGAAGCCGGGGATAGCTAGGGCAACGGCGATGCTGCGTTCGCCTTGTCCACGAACTCGTTCGTGTAGGTCTTTGATAGGTCTATCGTCTTGTTCTTGAGGTTGCCGCGGATCTGCGACAGGACCGACAGCACGGTGGCCGGACCATCGGGCGGCATGCGGCCATCGCGGGTGAACATTTCCATGCCGTGCGCCAGCGCGCTGACATAGAGCGGTGGGTCGCCGGTATAGAAATCGCTCGGCATTTTGGCGGCGATCTGGTCGGCGTTGTGCGTGGCGATGAAGTGCATCGTGCGGACCATGGCATTGACCAGTTTCTGCACGATGGCGCGATGCGTCTCGACCCAGACCGTTTCCATGTAGAGGCAGCCGGCCGGATAGGTACCGCCGAAGACGGTCCGACTGCCAGCGAGCGTGCGCGCGTCAACGAGGATGCTCGCCTCTCCGGTCAGCAGGAGCCGCGAGACCGTCGGCTCCGTGGTCATGGCGGCCTGAATCTGGTCGTGACGCATCGCCGAGATCAGTGTGTCGCCGGCACCCACGGGAACCGGCGTGACGTCGCTGAACCTGAGGCCCGCCTTGGCCAACAGATATTCCGTCAGGAAATCGGTCGACGAGCCCAACCCGGTTACCCCGATCCGCTTGCCCTTGAAATCGGCAACCGACCGGATTTCCGGGTGCTTGGTTGAAACCACTTCGACCTCGCCGGGCGCCTGCCCGAACTGGACCACCGATTCGGTGTATTTGCCGAGCGACTGCAGCTCGATGGTGTGGTCGTAAAACCCGACGACGCCCTGTACGGCGCCGGCCAACATCTCGTCGGCCGCTTCGACGCCCGCGGGCTCGCTCAGCAATTCGACGTCGAGGCCCTCATCGCGGAAATAGCCGAGCTGCTGGGCGAGCACGGCGGGCAGGTAGATCTGCTTTTCGATCCCCCCGACCATCAGCGACACGTCGGCAGCCTGCGCCGCGGAAATCGTGAGCAAGGCCAGCAGGAAGATGGCCAATCGCGTCAGCGGTCCCATGTCTTCCCTCGCAACCGAGTACCGCAAAGGCGAAGCGGGGCAGCCAAGGCCGTCCCGCAACTTATCGTCCGGCCGAATTTAATCAGCCTTTGTGCTTGTCACCACCCTATTTGGCGAGGCCTTCCAGCTTTTTGGCCGCGATGACGTAGTCGTTGGTGTAGGTGCTGGCGAGGTCGACCTTGCCGGTGATCTTGCCGGCCGATTTCTGGATGTCATAAACGGTCTGCGGGCCGTTTGGCGGCATGGTGCCGAGCCCCTCGAGGTTGAACTGACCCCAGTCGGCCTTCAGAGCGGCGACGTACTCCGCCTTGGACGTCAGTTGGTTGCTGACGAAATCCTTCGGCATGACGTTGGCGACGTCGGCGGGGCTGTGCGTCTTCATCCAGGCTAGCGTTGCGACCAGGGCGTTGACCACTCCCTGAGCCTCCTTCTGGTGCGTCTTCAGCCAGTCGGCGCGGACCAGAACGCCAGCCGCCGGGTAGTCGCCGCCGAGCCATTTCTGCACCCCGGCGCCGGTCGAAAGATCGATCGCCGAGTAGCCGACCTTGAGCTTCTCGATCGCGTTCACAGTAGGCTGGCTGGTGATGCCGCAAGCTGCCTTGTTGAATTTCAACGCAGCGATCATGGTCTGGCCAGCCCCGGCGCCGACTTTGGAATAGTCGCTGGGGGTCAGCCCGGCATGGCTCGATACATAGCTCACGAGGTCGTCGGTGCCCGAGCCTATGTCGGTCACGCCCACGGTCTTGCCCTTCCAGTCCGCGGGCGTCTTGATGTTTGAGCCGGTGGCGCACATGATCCGCTCGCCGGGGGCAACGGCAAGTTGCACGATGTTGATGACATCCTTGCCCTTCTGCTGGAAGTCGATGGTATGGACGTACCAGGCGCCGGCCATGTCAACCTGGCCCGAGACCACCGCGTCCTCGGCCCCGACGCCGCCCGCTGTCTCCGTGCTGAGCTGCATGTCGACGCCGTACTTCTTGAACAGGTCGAGGCTCTGGGCCAGCTGGTATTCAAGGTAGATCTGCTTGTCGATGCCGCCGACCATCATGGTGACCTTGGGCAGGGCATCGGCCGCGACAGCCGTGCCCACCATGCCCAGCGTGGCGGCAAAGACCGCGGCAACCGAAATCGAATATTTATGCACTTCACTCCTCCTTGTTGAATTCTTGTTCCGGCCGTTCTCGCCAGCCGCATCAGATGCCGGCGATGTTGCCGTCGGCCGACGATTTGGGACGCCAGGCGAGCAGACGGTTCTCAAGCACCGACATCAGGGCTTCGCCGCCGAGCGCCAGGAGTCCGATCACCAGCATGGCGCCGAAGACGCCGTTCGCGTCGAAGGTGTTCTGTGCCGTGGCGATGACCAGTCCCAGACCGTTCTGCGCCCCCAGAAACTCGCCGACGATCGCACCGATGATCGAAAATCCCAGGGCCACATGCAGGCTGGCGATGATCCAGGTCATCGCCGAGGGAAACACGACGTGCTGCACGACCTGCAGGCGCGAGGCGCCGAGGATGCGCGCGTTCGCCACCAGATTGCGATCGACGCTGCGCACGCCCTGGAAGGCATTGAAGAACACCACGAAGAACACCAGCACTGCCGCGAGCAGCACCTTGGACGGCAGGCCCAGCCCCAGCCACATGACGAAGATCGAGCCGAGCACGATGCGTGGCAGGGCATTGATGATCTTGATGTAGGGACCCAGCGTGTCGGCGAGGAATGGAATCTCGCCGAGCAGCACGCCCATGACAATGCCGCTCACGACGCCGGCGACGAAGCCCAGCAGCGACTCCTCGAGCGTGATCCAGATCTGCAGCCAGAACGAACCGTAGGCGGTGCCGTTGGCGAACCAGTCGGCCAGGCGCACCACGATACCGAGTGGCGAGCCGAAGAAGAACGGATCGATCAGGCCGATAACGGTTCCGAGCTGCCAGGCGCCGAGCCCGACGACGGCTATCGCGATCTGTGCGAACAGCACCCAGGCCCGACGCCGCTGGGTCCGCGCCCGCGCGAGGGCCGCGATGGTTGCTTCATCACCGGCCAGATCCTCGCTTGCCGCAACGTCGGCGGACGGGGCATGAATATCCATTGTCATGCGTTGGCCCTCTGACGACTGGCGGCGATTGCCGTCCGCGAGTAGGCCTGCTCGACTTCCTCGCGGAGCGCCTCCCAAATCTGACGATAGAGTTCGAGGAAGCGCGGGGCGAAGCGGATGTCCTGCACGGCGCCGCGCGGCCGCGGCAGGTCGATGTCGAACACCGCCTTGACCGTTCCCGGTCCGGCGGTGATCACCACCACCCGGTCGGCGAGCGCGATAGCTTCCTCGAGGTCGTGGGTGACGAACATCACCGACGGACGGGACTTTTCCCATAGGGCCAGCAATTCGTTGGACATGATGGCGCGCGTCTGCACATCGAGGGCCGAAAACGGCTCGTCCATCAGCAGCATGTTCGGCTCGTTGATGAGCGCGGCCGCAAGGCTGACACGCTTGCGCATGCCGCCGGAAAGCTGGTGCGGGTAGTGCTGCTCGAAACCGGCGAGCCCGACGACCTTCAGCCAGTCGCGCGCCATGGTGAGCGCCTCGCGCCGGCGCACGCCCCGGAAGGTCGGGCCCAGCGCCACGTTGTCCTCAACCGGCTTCCAGGGCAGCAGGGCATCGGTCTGGAACACGAAGCTCGCGCCCCTGGTGATGCCGACGACCGGTTGACCGGAGACCTTCACCGTTCCGGCGCTCGGCATCTCGAGACCGGCCGCGAGCGTCAATGTCGTCGACTTACCGCAGCCGGTCGGTCCGACGATGGCGCAGAACTGGCCGGGCTCGACGACGAGATTGACATCCCGGATGGCGGTCATCGCCGCCCCTGTCGGTGTGACGAAGCGTTTGGTGACGTTGGACATTTCGACGCCACCCACGCCCTGCGCAGTCGTGCTCATGCCGGTTCCTCAAATTTGCCAGGAAGATGGGCGCAAGCCAGCCTGCCGGATGCAGCCCGCGCCCGGCAAACTTCAGATCACGTCCGGGATCCTCCCCGTTGCGCCGGCCGGTTGGGATTTTCTCCCCCCGGGCTCTTGCAGCGCCGGGTCAGGCTATCCCGTTAACCTTTCACCCACCTTTCAAGTCGCGACTTCTCGGAAGAAGCGACGCCGTCATCTTCGGCGGGGGGTGGAGCGGCAGCCCAGGCCGGTCGCGGATGGCGATGCCCGGCGCCCGGGCTCAGGCCCCATGTGATGTTCGCACGCACCCGGCACGTCCGACTGCCGGCGGCCGTACCTCATACGTGCGGGCCGAAGTCGAAGCCTGGATCGACGCCCGTATCGCCGCGGGGTGGTGGCCGCGACTCTACCAAGATCCAGATGAAATCCAGGGACTCAGTCACCACCACCGCAGCGGTCTACCCGCTTTGGCATAGTGCCGCAGGCGCAACAGCGCTTCCGGCGTTCCGCCTGCAGCGCTAGAGGTGGCCGCTCTCGAACTCATCGCAGGAAATGCCGAAGAGCGAGAGGCCCTCCTCCAGATGGTCGGGCAATAATGGATTCCCGAGCAGGTATCGGACAGTCTGGCGGTTGTGGGCGGTCGCCGCCTGCTGCTTCAGGTCGTCCCAGTCATCGAGACCGCCATCGCCGCGACCGAGCCAGCTGAGGGCGATAAGGTCGATTTGCTCCTCGACGTTCAGGGCTGCGATCGCGGCCACCAGTTCCTCGCGCACCGGGTCGTTCTCGTGGTCCTCAAGCACCTCGACCATCCGGTTGTCGCTGGCGTTCGAGGCCGGATCGATCTCGGTTTCGACGTCCTTGGCGTCGAACTCACGCGCCTTGACGATGATGTAGCAGACCTTGTCCGACGAAATCGAAAGTTGCGGGTGCGTTTCACAGGGGGGCTTGGCGTTATTGCGGGGCATGGCGGTCCTCATCACGATCAGCCACGGCGGGCAATCCCCGGCCACAGCGCCCGCAAAGCGACCGGCAACTGGTCAATGATCTTGGCGACTTCGCCCGGGTCGAGCTCGCCCCAGATCACTTCGAACACGCCCTGCGCCAGCGTCTTCGCGTCCATCGGAAATTTGGGTGGCAGCCTCTCGGTCACGTAGGTGCAGAACTCATCAACGCTGCTGACGGAAACCGGCTTGCCGCTCATATGCCAGCCCTCGAAATAAAGCCCCCGGATGATCATCGGCAGTTGGGCGGAGAGATGCACCGCGCTTTCGGGCGTCAACCGATCTCGCAAAGCATGAAGGATCGCGCGCAGACCAGAATAGGCATGTCGCCGGTCTTCGAAGTGCAGCCGTTCGGCCACCTTGCGTAGCCACAAATCCCCTTCCTGGATCGCGTGGTCGAAACTCTCGTGTCCGCTCATGCTAATCTCCATCCTCAATTGTACATAGTAACAGCTGTACCAGCCTGCTCATTGACGAGGATCAAGAGAGCGGCGGCGAGATTGCGAAATATTGGCAAATAACTGTGGTGGAGGCCCGGGATGATGGAGAGGCCCATGCGCTGCTGCTTTGCCCCTGCGGACTTCAAGGGCAGGCTGCCTATAGGGGCGTCGTTACCGGGCGGACGCTCGCCGAAGTCTGCGTGGCGGCCACGAGACATCCGGGGCAATCTGGTACGCACGGTCGACGATGTGGTTCTGATGCCGCGACGCGGGCGCGGCGATTGAGCATGACCCTTCGCTTGATGCTGCTTCGCCACGCCAAGTCGGATCGCCCGGACGGCGTCGCCGACGAACGGCGCCCCCTTGCGGCGCGAGGCCGGCGCGACAGCCCACGGATGGGCCGGCATATCGTGCGGAAGGGCCTGCTGCCGGATCTCGCGCTCGTCTCGACGGCTTACCGGGCGCAGGAGACATGGCAGGCTGTCAGCTCCGCCTTCGACCGGCGCGTACCGGTGCGCAACGAGCCCCGTCTCTATGAGGCCACCTCTCGCGGGCTATTCGAGCTGGTCAAGGAAACCAAACCCGAGATCGCTTCGCTGCTGCTGGTCGGTCACAATCCGGGCCTGCACGAGTTCGCACTCGCGCTCATTGGCGCTGGGGACCGGCAGGACCTGGCGCGCCTGCGCGACGGGCTACCTACTGCAGGATTAGTGATCATCGATCTAGAGGTCGGTACCTGGTCCGCCCTCGCCACAGGCCTTGGAATTCTGAAGGGATTTGAGACCCCGGGCAGGATCGCATGATGCCGCCCGGTTGAAGGTAACCGCGGCGTCTGACCCTTCCCCCTGGCACGTGCAAATACCGACGGCCCCTCGCGACGGACCCAACTTGCCTCGGATTGATCCGGGTCAATTTCCCCAAGGCGACATCGGTGCATCCTTCCCAAGCGGATATCGGGGGGCACCGCAGATGGGAAGCAAACCGATGCAAGTACCGGCCGAGATTACCTATCGCAATTGCGAGCCCTCCGAGGAACTCCGTGCCGAAATCGCCAGGCAGCTGGATCGGCTGGAGAAGTTCAGCGGACGAATTACGAGCTGCCACGTTCTCGTCGAGGCGCCGAAGACCCGGCACCGCAAGGGCGACCCTTTCAGGATCGAGCTCCGGATCGCCATGCCGGAGCGCCGGGACGTCCTGGTCTGCAGGCAACGTGGCGACGTGCCCGAGGATGAGCACCCGCTGGTCGCCCTGCACCGGGCCTTTCATACCGCGCGGCGCCAGATCGAGGACGCCGCCAGGGAAATGCGCGGCGCCGTCAAGACGCACGAAACGCCCGACCACGGCCGCGTGGCGAGGTTCCTCGCCGGCGAGGACTGCGGCTTCATCGAGACCGATGACGGGTACGAGATCTTCTTCAGCCGCAACGCCGTGCTCAACGACGCCTTCGACCAGCTCGTGGTGGGCAGCGAAGTCCGCTTCGTGGAGCACGAAGGCGACAAGGGGCCGCAGGCGAGTTCGGTTCGCCTGATCGGCAAGCACCACCCGACCTCAAGGAGGTCGGAATGGACGTTTCCGGCGTCTCGCGCCCAGGCATCGCAAAGGACAGCGGGGAGATAGTCTGGGCGCACAACTCGCATGTCGGCAATGCCGCGGCGACTGCAATGGGCTGGCAAGGCGAAATCAATATCGGCGGCTCCTGCAAAGCGGCGCTCGGCGACGCCGCCGTGCTGATCGGCTTTGGCACGGATTGCGGCACCACGGCCGCCGCCGACGACTGGGACGGCCCGATGCGCATCAAGACCGTGCTTCCCGCACGTCCCGACAGCTATGAGCACATATTCCGCCAGAGCTTCGTCGAGGTCTCTCTGACCGAATGGCGGACCGGCAACAAGACCGAGTTGCGCCAAAGCTTGGCCGTGCCGCGGCTCGAGCGCGCCATCGGCGTCGTCTATCGTCCCGAGCCGGAACTAACCAGCCATTATTTCAAGGCCATCCTACCCGATCAGTTCGATGCCTATGTCTGGTTCGAACAGACCACGGCGATTACCCCTCTCGTCGGTCCCCGCCCGCATGGCACGCCCGATACCTATCCCTTCGGTCTCTGATCAGGAGCTACGGCGATGAGGTGCGCGAATGATGGTGATGATGTCCATGGTAGTGGCTTGAGCCGCTTCAGCGTGCGCAATGCTGCGGTTGTGCCGCAGGTCAGCGCTACCCATTGGTTCTCGGCCCATCTCGATCACCAACCCGGTCGGTCGCGCCGGCCGCAACATCTGGGAGGCCCTAATGCCGTTCCTCGATCGTGATGAAGCGGGGCAACGTCTCGCCAAAGCGCTTCACCCTTATCGCCGCCAGCGGCCGATCGTCCTGGCCCTGCCCCGGGGCGGTGTGACCGTTGCGGCGCCGGTCGCCCGCGAGCTTGGCGCGCCACTGGATCTGTTGATCGTGCGCAAGATCGGCGTTCCCGATCAGCCTGAGCTCGCCATGGGTGCGGTCGTGGATGGCGCCGAGCCGATCACGGTTCGTAATGACGACGTCATCAGGATGTTGGGGATTTCCGAAGAGCAATTCGTCGCGGTCAGGGATCGTGAACTCGCCGAGATCGAACGCCGCCGCGGGGTCTACATGGCAAACCGCCCGTTTCCGCAGATCGTTGGGCGCACTGTCATTGTCGTCGACGACGGCATCGCCACGGGGGCGACCATGAAGGCTGCGCTACAGGCGCTGCGGATGCGGAAGCCGGGACAGCTGATTCTGGCCGTTCCGGTCGCCCCCCGGGACACGCTGGACGAGCTAAGGCCGTTGGCCGATGCCGTCGTCTGCATCGAACTCGAGATGGCGCTCGGTGCGATCGGTGCCCACTATGTGGTCTTCGATCAGGTCTCCGACGCCGAGGTCGTCGGAGCCCTCAGGGCAGTGCGACAGGAGGCTCCAACTTGAGTCAACTCAAGCGCTTTCGGAAACATATCCTCTTGATTGTATCGGCTAGGTTTGTGCTGGCGCGCTGGCGCCCAAAAGGCCTTTGAGTTCCGCAACAGCCTAGTGGCACTCGCGGCACGTATGGCTGGCACCATCCACTCCACGCCTGCACCGGGCGTCAGTGGGACATCAGAACGGGTAAGAGGGGATCGCTGATGACGCGGCGAGTTGCCCCGCCGAGCACGAACTCAGCCACGCGATTGCGACCGAAGGCCCCCATGACCATGAGACCGACGCTTCCTCGACCGCAGCCCGTTGCAGAGCGCTGCCGACGTCGAGAGTGCCCGTACTCACTTCCCGGTGTTCGAACGCAACTTTATGTCGGCCCAGGAACAGCTTGATGTCTTCGTTCCCGGAAGGCGTTTTCCTGCAGAATTATCGCAATCGCACAACTTCCATCGACCCGCGTGGCCACTCTGTCGAGTTCACACGAACATGTTGGCAAATATTAGCGGTTGTATCATCCTATAAGACGTTGATCTGGATCAATCCGCTTATCGAATAGATATAGTTTTGTTGTTACTGGCAGGCTTGCCAGACCGATCGGACGCCGGACCAGAGGAGCATGTAAGTGCGGCTGTTTGCTTTGAAGGGTACCGAAACACTCGGGCGAGCCATTGCTGCAGAGATTGGCTGCGAATTCGATCCCCTGGAGGAGCGCGAATTCCCTGAGGGGGAGCACAAGTCTCGCCCGTTGATCAGCGTCCGCGACGAAGATGTCTATGTCGTCCACAGCCTCTACGGTCACGACGGGCAATCCCCCGACGACCGGCTGCTGCGTTTGCTGTTCTTCATCGCCACCTGCCGCGACAACGGCGCGGCGCGAGTAACCGCTGTCGTTCCCTACCTCGCCTTCATGCGCAAGGAAGTGCAGACCAAGCCGCGCGATCCGGTCACTACCCGTTACGTCGCCGCCATGTTCGAAGCGGTGGGAACGGACATGATGGTAGGGCTCGAGGTCCACAACAAGGCGGCATTCCAGAATGCCTTCCGCTGCCTCACCACACATCTGGATGCCGACCGCCTGCTCGTTCAGCAGGTCCAGAAGCTCGCGGGCGATGAGCAAGTGGTGTTCGTCTCTCCGGATACCGGCGGCATGAAGCGGGCGTCGCGACTGCAGGGGGTCTACGAGGCGGCGGCAGGCCGCTCGGCCGGCACGGCCATGATGGAAAAGCACCGCAGCGAGGGGGTGGTTTCCGGCGCGCTGTTCGCGGGGGAGGTCAAGGGCGAGGTAGTGTTCATCGTCGACGACATGATTGCCACCGGCGGCACCGTGCTGAGGGCGGCCGAGGCGTGTCGCCAGCGCGGCGCAACCCGGGTCTACGCCTTGGCGACGCATGCGTTGGTGGAGCATTGGACGGATGAGTTCATCACCAACAGCGTGATCGACAGGATCGTCGTCACCGACAGCGTCGGCAGTCTGCACAACCTGCCGCCCGCAATCACTTCAAAGGTCGAGATCGTCAGTTGTGCCAGCCTGCTTGGCGATGCGATCAAGCGGCTCCATGCTGGCGGTTCAATCAATCGGCTGCTCAACCCTCTGCCATGAGGCATTCCTCAGCCGCCAGCGCCAGATAGCGCCGCGCCTCGCCGGGCCAGCGCTGCCGTTCCATCGGGTCGGGATCGATCAGGTGCGCGACGCAGATGCGGGCACGCAGGGTGGCGCGAAACGCCGCATAGGTAGCGAGCAGGCGCGGATCGGGCCTGTGTCCGATGCTCTTCTCGAGCTCGGCCAGGAGCAGCGGCTTGATCCAGCCTGCACCCATGAACCCACACTCGAGCCCCAGATAGCCGACCTCGTCGTAAGGGTCGAGGAGACGCATGTGGCGATCGAATTCCAGGCAGTCGATGATTATCGGCGGATGTGTCAGACACACATGCTCCGGTCTGAGATCGCCATGGCCCTCGATGATTTGGCCTCGGGCGATCCGATCGCGGATCGTGGGAATCCAACGCCGCACCAGGGCATCGACCCGGTCCAGCATGGCGATCGTCTCCGCTCTATCCAGCCCGAACCGCGGCTGCAGCAATAATGCACGATTGATCCGGCTCTCCGTCCGAATGTGCCGGATGTAAGCGACACCATCGGCAATTTGCGGCGGCTGGGCCTGATAGAAGACACTGAGGCGGTCAGCGACGGCAACGATTTCGTCGTCACCCACCCTGCCCTGCCAGATGCGCTCATTCAGCATGTCGGCGGCGGGGAGCTGTTTCATCTCGACGAGCCAGTCCACGATCTCGCCGTCCGCTTCAAGGGTCGGCTCGCCGCGTTGATCGACGCGCAAAGGCAGCACGCGGAGGTAGACATCGCCGGCCAGACGCCGGTTGAGCCGCAGTTCCTCTTCGCAATTGTGCCTGCGCTTATCCGGCGTCGTCAGATCCAGAAAAGGGCGGCAAACCGGCTTCTTAAGCTTGTAGACGAGCGATCCCGTCAGGAAGACCCACGACATGTGAGTCTCCCGCACTTCCACCGCTGCCGGACGGTGCGGATAAGCTCGAGGCGAACTGAGAAACTCCAGCACGTCAGCCGGCGGATTGAAGCCGGTGACAGATGGGGCGCACGGGGTGCCCTGCACGGAACTCTCAGAAGTTGTCATCGACCAACCCTATTCCGCAGACGGGGCTGCCTGTGAGTGAACACGGTAAGATTGCCAACCTTCTCGATGCAATGCGTTGACGTGGCTCAAGGCTTGCCGGAATAGCGGTCAAATCGCTCAGCGGCAGCAGCATCGGTCCAGGCCGCAAGACCGGGAGATAGAGTCGCCGGCCTGCTCGGATCAACCAAGCCGTGAAATCAACCGGCGTTGTCAGGCTTGATCGACATCAAAGGCTCCAGTCAGTGGCCCCTGTATTCTTGGTCAAAACGGGGACATTGAGGGAAAGATGATCGCTCATTTCGCAATTGCGGCACTTGTGTGCAGTCTCTGGTCGACGTCAACTATTGCTGAGATCCGCACATCCAATGTCGCGCCCTTCGAAAAGATGGGCGTGAACGCAGGCATCAAACCGGAAACCATCGTGCAGATGGCGTAGGCCGAGGAGGCTGAGTTGCTTCGCATCTTGCTGCCCCTTCTAACGTATCCATATTCCACGGCGATGCCCGGTCTCCAGCGGTGCCTTGACCTGGCCGCTACCCTAGGCAGCGAAATACTCGCCCTGGTAGTCGAGGTCGATATCCCACCTATTCGGAACCCCCCAATTCCTCTTGGGTTGGACGTGGTCGCGATGGCTGCCGAAGCGGAGGCGTTGAGCCGATCTCGAGCGGACGACGTGTCTGCTCACATGCGGCGCGAGGCCAAGCGCATGAATCTCCGTCTTGATCTCGAGCGGGTGCGCTCAAGATTGGAGTGGGTCGGGGAGACCCTCGCGCTCGCAGCGCGAACTCATGACTTCTCCCTGTTCGTTCTCGGGGAGAGCACCGAAGAGCGGAGTACAGCGGAGGCACTCATCTTCGATTCGGGCAGGCCGGTCATCCTGATCCCTGATGCTGGCGAAGCGGCCGCGCAAGTCAACATCGTCGCGGTTGCGTGGGATGGCGGCCGCGCGGCGGCGCGTGCCTTGCATGATTCAATGCCCATTCTACAGCTCGCAGAACGAGTGGTGATTCTGACTGCCCGGCGTGACAAGGAAATCGACCCGCGCAGCGTCGAAGGCGTACTCGCCTTGCTCGACCAGCGGGGTATCAAGAATAGCCAATCCGATGTTCTGGTCACGAGCGAGAACTCGATCGGCGAGGCGCTCCAGGAAGCCGCTCTTCGAAAGGACGCCGGACTACTCGTGATGGGAGGTTATGGACATAGCCGCATCCGGGAGTTTGTACTCGGGGGCGCAACCAGGTCCGTCCTGAAGAACCTGCGCCTCCCCATCCTGATGTCACATTAGCGTAGGAGAGAGCCTTGATCAAAGACATCGTGGTCCAGTTAACAGGCTCCGACGAGGACGATGTTCGTCTTTTGTTCGCCCGCGAGATAGCTACTGCCCACAATGCTCATCTGATTGGCGTCCATCTCCACCTCCTACCGGACCTGCTTGAGGTGGGCGAGCCGACGAGGAGCAGTTACGTGCAGGGTCTGCTGGAGGAGTCGGAGGCGGCAGCCAATGCAGCCTTCGTGAAGCTTGAGGCGACGTTTTCGCAGTTGGAATGCTTGCATGAGCTCCGCAGGCTCCACGGGTTGGCCTCTGGCATAGGCGGCGAGTTGGCGACTATCGCGCGAACTGCGGATCTATTTATAGGTACGCGTCCGTACGGCGACATCGCTCAGCATCACAAGATTGAAGAGGCGGTACTATTTGGCTCAGGGCGCGGAAGCCTCTTCCTCCCACCGGGAGGCCGGCCCACGCGAACCTTCCAGACGATCCTCGTGGCATGGGATGGTTCGCGAGCGGCAGCGCGGGCCATGGCAGAGGCTATGCCATTCCTCAAAGCGGGAGACAGGGTCATTCTTGGCAACGTTGCCGATCCTCTTCTCAGTGAAAAGGAAAATGCCGCTGTGTTCTCGAACATCTTGCCCCACCTCGAGCGGCACGAAATCTCCGCCTCCCCGATACAGCTCCCTTACCGATCGGGGACCGGCGAGCAATTGGAGGCGCTTGCACATCAACAGGGCGCGGACCTTATTGTCGCCGGCGCGTACGGCCACTCGAAGTTGATTGAGTGGGCGCTTGGGGGCGTGACGCGCGGCCTGCTTCGGTACTCTACGCTGCCGCTCTTGATGGCTCATTAGCTGTCCTGTCGTTCTTCCCTCGTGCGCACCGAAGTACCGCCTTTCGGGAAGCGCTGGACGTTCTGAATACGAAGTTGGTCGGAGGGAGGATCGTGATTGAACATCCGATCCCGGCCTGCAGGAGCTTGAGTTCTGCCGCCAAGGTCGCCAAGTGCCCTCCTAACTCGCCGCTATCGCGACCTTACGCGAAACTTCGGATGTCAGCGGAACCTGGCAGCTTCGGTGATCTCGACTTCACTGCCTGCAGACCCGATGTCTGCGACAACCCTGGCTTGGCCCGAGGGCGGCAACGCCGCGATCCCCTGTCAGACCCAACGCGACCTGCGCAGTCGCGCTAATCCGACGCTCAGGCAAGGTCGCCTCCGGGGTGGGGCGCAGCACTTCTCGCGGGAAGGAATGCCGCGGGTTCGCTCGCATCGGAAGGCGGTTTACCGCTCCAGGAAGCGCTGCAGCA
>Ga0207657_10000688_pt1 | contig 36016 bp, 34 predicted proteins | sample KBSC33metaG_FD_184316 | JGI IMG/M metagenome (GOLD analysis project Ga0207657, IMG submission 184316) | Corn rhizosphere microbial communities from Kellogg Biological Station, Michigan, USA - KBS C3-3 metaG (SPAdes) (version 2) | ecosystem: Host-associated > Plants > Roots > Rhizosphere > Soil ...
AGCCGTCTCTGACTCCACTTTCTCGAGCGTGCAGTCCCACTCGCTGATCGTGACGTCGGGCGGCAGCACCGTGACGCCGTGCCGCCGCGCATCGCCGACGAGCTGTGCCGGTGCGTAGAAGCCCATCGGCTGCGAGTTGAGGAGCGCCGCGCAGAACGCCGCGGGTTCGTAGTGCTTCAACCACGACGACACGTAGACGAGCAGGGCGAACGACGCCGCATGCGACTCGGGAAAGCCGTATTCGCCGAAGCCGAGGATCTGCTGGTAGATCTGGCGCGCGAACGCCTCGTCGTAGCCGCGGGCGCCCATGCCGTCGACCAGCCGCTGCTCGAACACCTGCAGGCCGCCCTTGCGCTTCCACGCCGCCATCGAGCGGCGCAGCCGGTCGGCCTCGCCGGGCGTGAAGCCCGCGGCGACGATGGCAAGCTGCATCACCTGCTCCTGGAAGATCGGCACGCCGAGCGTTCGCTCGAGCACCCCCTTCACCGCGTCGCTCGGATAGGTGACCGGCTCGAGGCCCTGGCGGCGCTTCAGGTACGGATGCACCATGCCGCCCTGGATGGGACCGGGACGCACGATGGCGACCTCGATCACGAGATCGTAGAACGTGCGCGGCCGTAAGCGCGGCAGCATCGACTGCTGCGCACGCGATTCGATCTGGAACACGCCGATCGTGTCGGCCTTCTGGATCATCGCGTAGACCGCCGGATCGTCGTCCGGGATGTCCTGCATCGACAGCGGCTTGCCGCGCCACGCCGACACCATGTCGAGCGCGCGGCGGATCGCGGACAGCATGCCAAGTGCGAGGCAGTCGACCTTCAGCAGTCCCATCGCGTCGAGGTCGTCCTTGTCCCACTGGATGACCGTGCGCTTTTCCATCGCGGCGTTCTCGACCGGTACCATGCGCTCGAGCAAACCGCGCGCGATGACGAACCCGCCGACGTGCTGCGACAGGTGCCTCGGGAAGCCGAGCAGACGACCGGCAAGCGTGATGACACGACGCACGACCGGATTGTCGGGATCGAAGCCCGCTTCACGGATGCGATCGCGGTGGATCGCGCGCCCGTCCCACCAGGCGAACACGCCGGTCAGCCGGTCGAGCTGCGCAAGATCGAGGCCGAACGCGCGGCCGACGTCGCGCACGGCGCTTTTCGCCTGGTACGTGATCAGCGTCGCCGCGAGGGCGGCGCGGTCGCGGCCGTACTTGCCGTAGACGTACTGCATCACTTCCTCGCGCCGCTGATGCTCGAAGTCGACGTCGATGTCGGGCGGCTCGTTGCGCTCCCTGCTGATGAAGCGCTCGAACAGCATCTGGCTTTGCGCGGGATCGACTTCGGTGATGTGCAGCGCGTAGCACACGGCCGAATTGGCGGCCGATCCGCGGCCCTGGCACAGGATGCCCTTCGAGCGCGCGAACGCGACGATGTCCTCGACGGTGAGGAAATACGCCTCGTAGCGAAGCTCGGCGATCAGCGCCAGCTCGTGCTCGATCAGCGCACGCACGCCGGGCGGCACGCTCGTGCAGCGAAATGCGCTGTCGCCGCGCAAAAGTGGGGTCAGATTCGACTTTTTGTCAGCCATTGCAACTTGTTCCGGCCCTTCAAAAAAAGTCGAGTCTGACCCCACTTTTGCAGCAACGTCGGGCAAAGCCGTCCCGGATCCCGCATACCGCGCGGCAAGGCCGCGCTCGACGAGCTTGCGCAAGTGCGACGCGGCCGTCTCGCCGGGCGGCACGATCTCCTCCGGATATTCGTAGCGCAATTCGTCGAGCGAGAAGCGGCAGCGCCCGGCGATGCTGACCGTTTCGGCGAGCAGCGCGGGCGGATAGATGCCGGCAAGCCGCGCGCGTGAACGCAGATGGCGCTCGCCGTTCGGATGGAGCGCATGGCCGCACTGCGCAAGCGGTGTCGCGAGGCGAATGGCGGTCAGCGTGTCCTGCAGTGCGCGGCGCGCGCGCACGTGCATGTGCGCATCCCCGGCGGCGACGAGCGGCAATGCGCCGATGCGCGCCAGCGCCGTGCATTGCGCAAGCCGCACGGCATCGCCGGCCTGCGCGAGCAGCTCGACGCCGATCCAGCCACGATCGGCGAAGACGTCGCGCACCCATCGCGCATCGTGTCGCAACGTGTCGCCGATGTCAGGCGCGCGCAGATCCAGCGCGGGCAGCCACAACGCAAGGCAACTCGATGCCTGCCCCGCCACGTCGTCGCGCGTCAGCCGGTACGTGCCCTTGGCCGCCTGCCGTCGGCCGCGCGTGATCAACTGTGAAAGGTCGCCATAGCTCGCCCGGTCGGTGGCGAGGAGGACGAGCTTCATGCCGTCGTCGAGCGTGAATTCGCTGCCGAGGACGAGCGGCATGCCGGCATCCCTGGCGGCCAGATGCGCGCGCACGGCGCCGGCGAGCGAGCACTCGTCGGTCAACGCAAGTGCCGCGTAGCCTTCGCTTTGTGCACGCTCGATGAGCTCTTCGGGGTGCGATGCGCCACGCAGAAACGAGAAATTCGACAGGCAATGCAGCTCGGCGTACGCCGGCAGCAGATCGGGCGATGCCATACCGCATGAATATACGGTATCGGTCGCCGTTTGACCAGTCCTCGCCGCCTGTTGACGTAAGATGCAGCGGCCGTTCCGCCCGGCTTCCCGTCCTTCGCTCGCCGCTCGAATCAATCCCATGCCGCAGATCGCCTTCGACCGCTTCTACCGTTACGATGAATTGGCCCGGCTGTTGCACACCCTCGCCGACGAGCATCCGCACCTCGTCGCGATCGAATCGATCGGCAAGAGCCACGAGGGACGCGACATCCTCGTGCTGACCGTCACCAGCACGAAGACCGGGCCCGCGAATGAAAAGCCCGCATTCTGGGTCGACGGCAACATCCACTCGACCGAAGTCGCCGCCTCCGCGGCGGCGCTGTATTTCGTCGACACGCTGGTGCGCGAGTACGGCCACGACGCCGACGTGACGCGTGCGCTCGACACGCGCGCGTTCTACGTCTGCCCGCGCATCAATCCCGACGGCGCCGAATGGGCGCTCGCCGACAAGCCGAAATGGGTGCGCTCGAGCACGCGGCCGTATCCCTACGACGAGGAGCAACCCGAAGGCCTCGCCGTCGAGGACATCGACGGCGACGGGCGCATCCTGCAGATGCGCATCGAGGATCCGAACGGGTTGTGGAAGGCGCATCCCGACGAGCCGCAGCTGATGGTGCGTCGCGAGCCGACCGAGGTCGGCGGCACGTACTACCGCATCGTGCCCGAGGGCCGCTACGACCACTACGACGGCTACACGCTGAAGATCAAGCGGCCGCAGCACGGGCTCGACCTCAACCGCAACTTTCCCGCGAGCTGGCGGCAGGAGTTCGAGCAGCAGGGCGCAGGACCTTATCCGACGTCCGAGCCCGAGATCCGCGCCGTCGTGGATTTCGTCGTGCGCCATCCGAACATCACGGCAGGCACGACGTTCCACACGTGGAGCGGCGTGCTGCTGCGTCCGTTCGAGCACCTGTCCGACGACGAGATGGACGCCGAGGACCTGTGGTTCTATCAAAAGACCGGACGCATGGGCACCCGGCTCACCGGGTATCCGGCGATCTCCGTCTATCACGAGTTCCGTTACCACCCGAAGTCGGTGATCGGCGGCACGTTCGACTGGCTCTACGAGCACCTCGGCGCGTTCTCGTGGGTCGTCGAAATCTGGTCGCCGATGCGCGAGGCGGGGATCACCAACTACAAGTTCATCGACTGGTTTCGCGATCATCCGATCGAGGACGATCTGCGGCTCTATCGCTGGAACCAGGAAAAGCTGGGCGGTGCCGCGCACCGCGCCTGGAAGCCGTTCACGCACCCGCAACTCGGCAACGTCGAGATCGGCGGCTGGGACCGCTTTCACGCGTTCGGCAATCCGCCGCTGCCGTTGCTCGAGCGCGAAATCGCGAAGTTCCCGCGCTGGCTCTTGTGGCAGGCGCTCTGCTCGCCGAAGCTCGAGCTCGTGCATGCCGGCGCCGAGGCGCTTGGTGACGGCACGTGGAAGCTGACGCTCGTCGTCGAGAACAGCGGCTGGCTGCCGACCTACGTCACGAAGCGCGCGCTTGCGCGCAAGACCGTGCGCGGCATCTTTGCCGAAGTGGAGCTGCCTGCCGGTGCGACGCTTGCCACCGGAAAATTGCGCGACGACATCGGCCAGCTCGAAGGCAAGGCGTACAAGCATACCGGCGTGTCGTTCTGGCCCGATTACAACGTCACCGACGATCGCGTCAAGCGCGAGTGGATCGTGCGTGGCGATGCCGGAGCGACGATCGGGATCAGCGCGCGTCACGAGCGCGCGGGCACCGTGCGCGCCGCGGTGACATTGCGTTAGCGGTGCGCGAAGCGCGCCCGCGGGCACGCATTCGAACGACAAACCAGGGAGATCACGACATGAGCTGGACAACCCGGGCGTACCGCATGGTCGCGTGCGCCGTGCTCGCCGTGCTTGCCGGCTGCGCCGCACCGCCCGCCGGACAACGCGCCGGTCTCGACCGCATCGAGCACGTGATCGTGATCTATGCGGAGAATCGCAGCTTCGACAACCTGTACGGCCTCTTTCCCGGCGCCAACGGCATCGCCAACGCGACGCCTGCGCAGTACACGCAGCTCGATCACGACGGCAAGGCGTTACCGCACTTGCCGCCGGTGTGGAAGGGTGCAACCAGCGCCGCCGATCCGGCTTTTCCGGCCGACCTCGCGAACCGGCCATACCGGATCGATGCACCGCCGATCAACCTGCCGCTGTCCGTGAAGACGCGCGACCTGATCCATGCGTTCTATCGCAACCAGGAGCAGATCGACGGTGGCCGGAACGACCGGTTCGCCGAGGCGAGCGACGCGGGCGCGCTGGTGATGGGGCATTACGACGGGTCGCAATTGCCGATGTGGAAGTGGGCGCAGGAATACACGCTCGCCGACAACTTCTTCATGGGCGCGTTCGGCGGCTCGTACCTCAACCACGTGTGGATGATCTGCGCGTGCACGCCGGTGGATCGGAACGCGCCCGCGAATCTGCGTGCGAAACTCGACGATCGCGGCTGGCTCGCGCGTGCGCCGGCGTCACCGGCGTCGGTGCTGCAGGGTCCGCCGCAATTCGTCCAGTCGGGGCTCCTCACCCCCGACGGTTATTCGGTCAATACGACGCAGCCGCCGTACCAGCCATCGATCGTGCCGCCCGCCGCGGGCGGTGATCCGCGCCTGACCGATCCCGCCAAATACACGTTGCCGCCGCAGACGCTGACGACGATCGGCGACACGCTGTCGGCGAAGGGCGTGTCGTGGGTGTGGTACTCGGGCGCATGGGATGCCGCGATCCAGGATGGCATGCAACCGCCGCAGGCCAAGCGCGTCGTCATCAATTATCGCGAGCCGGGCGGGCGAAACTTCATCACGCACCACCAGCCGTTCAATTACTTCGCGCGCTTTGCGCCCGGCACCCGCGATCGTGCCGAGCACCTGAAGGACGAAAGCGACTTCGTCGCGGGCATCGAGCGCGGCGCGCTGCCGCAAGTGGTGTTCTACAAGCCGCAGGGCTCGCTGAACGAGCACCCGGGCTACGCCGACGTGCAATCGGGCGACGAGCACATCGCGAACCTGATCGCCAAGATCAAGGCGAGTCCGCTATGGGCGTCGACGGCGATCATCGTCACCTACGACGAGAACGGCGGCTTCTGGGACCACGTGGCGCCGCCGAAGGGCGATCGCTGGGGGCCCGGCACGCGCATCCCGACGATGATCATCTCGCCGTATGCGAAGCGACATCACATCGACCATACGCAATACGATACGACGTCGATCCTCAAGTTCATCACGCGTCGCTTCGATCTCGCGCCGTTGCCTGGCGTGCGCGCGAGTGCCGGCGACCTCACGGCGGCGTTCGATTTCGCGCAATGAACCGGCCATGACGCGCGTCGTTGCGTGGGCGTCGTGAGCGAGGGGAAAAAACGGATTCCGGCGGGCGTCTGGATGCTCGGCTTCGTGAGCCTTTTGATGGACACGTCGAGCGAGCTGATCCACGCGCTGCTGCCGCTCTACATGGTCGGCGCGCTCGGCGCGTCGGTGCTCGTCGTCGGCATCATCGAAGGCGTGGCCGAAGCCATCGCGCTGATCGTCAAGGTGTTCTCCGGCTACTGGTCGGACGTCTTCAAGCGCCGCAAGCCCGCGGTCCTGCTCGGTTACGGCCTTGCCGCCGTGTCGAAGCTCGCGTTCCCGCTGGCGCCGTCGCTCGCCTTCGTCGTCGCTGGCCGCTTCGCCGATCGCGTCGGCAAGGGCATCCGCGGCGCGCCGCGCGATGCGCTGGTTGCCGATCTCACGCCCGCGTCGGTGCGCGGCGCGGCCTTCGGATTGCGGCAGGCGCTCGACAGCGTCGGCGCGGTCGCGGGACCGTTGCTGGCCGTCGTGCTGATCGGCTATTTCGCCGGCAACTTTCGCGCGGCATTCTGGGTTGCAGTCGTGCCCGCGTTCGTGTGCGTCGCGCTGCTCGTGTTCGGCGTGCAGGAAAAGGACGAGCGCGCGCATCCGCCGCCGACGGCGAAGCGCGTGTCGTGGCGCGACGTGCGCCGCCTCGACCAGCGCTTCTACATCGTGACCGCGATTGCGTCGGTGCTGACGCTCGCGCGCTTCTCCGAGGCATTCCTCGTCCTGCGCGGGCAGGACGTGGGCATGGGCAACACCGGCGCACCGTGGGTGATGGTGGCGATGTCGCTCGTGTACGCGGCGTTCGCCTTCCCCGCGGGGCGCCTGGCCGATCGGGGACATGCGACGTCGCTGCTGTCGGCAGGACTCGCGGCGCTCGTCGCCAGCGACGTGGTCCTCGGTCTTGCACGAGGCGCCGCCGGCGCGATCGCCGGGGCTTCGCTGTGGGGGCTTCACATGGCGCTGACGCAGGGTCTGCTGGCAGCGCTCGTCGCGGCGACCGCGCCGCCCGACCTGCGAGGCAGTGCGTTCGGTGTTTACAACCTTGCGAGCGGCGTCGCGCTGTTGATTGCAAGTGCGCTCGCCGGCTATCTGTGGGAGTCGGTGGGACCGGCCGCGACGTTCTTCACCGGCGCGGCCATCACCGTGGTGGCGTGGATCGGCCTGTCGGCATACGCGTCGCGCGTGCCGCGGCTCGATTCGTGAACCGGCGCCTGGCGCCGGCATCGAAACCGGACGGGCGTAAGCTTTCGCGGCGGGCGGCGACTGAAACCTCGCGACCGCCGGCGCCCGGTCCCGGCGAAGCGCCAAGCGGCAATGCGCCGCGCATCGAAGGATCTTTTGTGCCATGAACGATCAAGCGAATCCTGCCGTATCGGGCATCGATGCTGCGCCGCGCGCACCGGCTGCGCCGTCGCGTTCGCTGTACTACCGCCATGCGCTCGCCGTGCGCGTCATGCACTGGATCAACGCGGTGGCGCTGACGCTGATGCTGATGAGCGGCCTGCAGATCTTCAACGCGCATCCCGCGCTGTACGTCGGCGATTCGTCGTACAGCGGACGGCCCGCCTGGCTCGAGATCGGCGCGCGCGAGGATGCGCAGGGCAAGCCGATCGGCTACACGCGCCTCTTCGGGCACGAGTTCATCACGACCGGTGTGCTCGGACTTTCGACCGACGATGCGCGGATGTACGCGCAAGGCTTTCCGTCGTGGCTGACCATACCGAGCCACCAGTGGCTCGCGATGGCCCGCTCGTGGCATTTCTTTTTCGCGTGGGTGTTCCTGATCAACGGCCTCTGCTTCATCGTTTACACGATCGCCAGCCGCCATCTCGCGCGCGACCTGCTGCCCACGCGGCGCGACGTCCGCGGCATCGGGACGTCGATCGTCGATCACCTGCATTTCCGGCATCCGGTGGGCGAGGAGGCGAAACGTTACAACGTGCTGCAGAAATTCGCTTACCTGACGGTGATCTTCGTGCTGCTGCCGTTGATCGTGCTGATGGGCCTCGGCATGTCACCACGGCTCGACACGCTGTTCGGCGGCTGGGTCGGCTGGTTCGGCGGCCGCCAGACGGTGCGCTCGATCCACTTCATCGTCGCGTGGCTGCTCGTCGCATTCGTGCTGATCCACGTGTTCGAGGTGATCGTGACGGGCTTCTGGAACAACCTGCGCTCGATGATCACCGGGCGCTATCGCATCCCGCAGGAGAAGCCCCATGCATGATCCCGACGCCGGCGCGCGGCGCCGTTTCCTCGGCCGGCTCGCCGCCTCGCTTGGCGCGTTCGGCGTTGCCGGGTGCGATCGGCTCTCGCAGAGCGACTGGTTCCCGAAGCTCCTCGCAAGCGTGGAGCCGCTCAACCATGCAGCCGCGAAGCTCGTCACCGGACGCAGGGCGATGGCGCAGGAATTCACGCCGGCCGACCTGTCGCCGGCGTTTCGCAGCAACGGAACCGCCGAACCCGACAACGCCCAGTACGCCGCGCTCGCCGCCAATCATTTTGCCGACTACGCCCTCGACGTGGGCGGTCTCGTCGCCAAGCCGCGCCGCTTCACGCTTGCCGAGCTGCGCGCGCTGCCGAGCCGCACGCAGATCACGCGCCACGATTGCGTCGAGGGCTGGAGCGCGATCGGCAAATGGCAGGGCGCAAAGCTCTCCGCGGTGCTCGACGCGGTCGAGCCCGCGCCGGCCGCGCGTTACGTCGTGTTCCATTGCGCCGATCCGATGGAGCAGGACGGGACGTCGCCCTACTACGAGAGCATCGACATGGATGATGCGTACCATGTGCAGACGCTGCTCGCCTACGCGCTGAACGACGCGCCGCTGCCGGTGAAGAACGGTGCGCCGATCCGGCTCCGCGTCGAGCGCCAGCTGGGCTACAAGCATGCGAAATATGTGATGCGGCTCGAGCTCGTCGAGAGCTTCGCAACCATCGGCGAGGGCAAGGGTGGCTACTGGGAGGACCAGGGCTACCAGTGGTACGCGGGAATCTGATTCGGCAAGGCGGCTGTCGACGCGCGGCTGGTATCGTCGACGCATTGATCGTCGACGATCGGCGCGGGTCGTTGCCGCCGTTTTGACGGGTGACGCGCTCGGCGGCGGAAGCGACCTTCAGGCCGCGCCGGGATCGGCGCTTTGCCGCGCGGCGTCGAGCAGCGCACGCACTTCGGCGTCGCTGGTCTGCCCGAAATCGTCGTACCACGCGCCGACCGCGAGAAACGGTTCCGGCGTGACGGCGCAGATCACGTCGTCGACAACGTGGCGAAACGCCTGGCAGGTTTGCGTCGCGGCCACCGGCACCGCGACGATGATCGATTTCGGCTGGCGCTTGCGTACGGCGGTGGCGGCCGCGAGCATCGTCGAGCCGGTTGCGAGGCCGTCGTCGACGAGGATCACCGTCCTGGCCTCGATCGGCAACGGCGGGCGATCATCGCGATAAAGCCGCTCGCGCCGGTCGAGCTCGGTGCGCTCGCGCGCGGCGACGTCTTCGATCGCCGCTTCGGGAATGTGAAAGTTCGCGAGATCGGGATTCATCACCATGACGCCGCCGCTTGCGATCGCACCCATCGCGAATTCCTCGTGCCCCGGCAGCCCGAGCTTGCGCACGATGAAAACGTCGAGCGGCGCATGCAGCGCGTGCGCGACCTGGAAAGCCACGGGCACGCCGCCGCGCGGCAGCGCGAGCACGACCACGGTCGGGTCGTCGCGGTAGCGCAGCAGCTTCTGCGCGAGGACGTCACCCGCCTGCAGTCGATTCGCGAAGCGCATCGCCTCGCCCTTTCAGCGCGCGGCCTGCACGACCAGGAACTCGACCAGCCACTCTGACGCAAGTGCGGCCACGCGCTCGAGCGCACCGTGCTCCTCGAACAGATGCGTCGCACCGGGCACGACGTCCAGGCGCTTCTCGCAGGTCATCAGCGCGAGCGCATTGCGATTGAGATCGAGCACGACGTCGTCGTGGCCGCCGACGATCAGGAGCGTCGCCGCCGTGACGCCTGCAAGCACGTCGGGACCGGCGAGGTCGGGGCGGCCGCCGCGCGAAACAACGGCGCCTACGCGCGTCTTGCGCTCGAACGCGGCAACGAGTGCCGCGGCCGCGCCGGTGCTCGCGCCGAAATAGCCGACAGGCAGCGCCTGCAGCTCTGCCTGCGTGTCGATCCAGTCGGTGGCGAGCGCGAGTCGCCCGGCAAGGAGCGGAATGTCGAAGCGATGCTCGCGCGTGTACGCGTCGCGCTGCTCTTCGCCCGCAGTCAACAGATCGAAGAGGAGCGTCGCCAGGCCGGCGCGCTGCAGCTGCGTCGCCACCCAGACGTTGCGCGGGCTCATGCGGCTGCTGCCGCTGCCGTGCGCGAACAGCACGACGGCCTTCGCGCCGGCAGGGACCGTGAGGTCTCCAGCCAGAGATGCGTCGCGCGCGGGAATCGCCACGTCGCGCTCGACGCGATCCGCAATCTGCCGACTCATGTCGTGCTCCTCGCGGGTTGTCATCGATCGGCCGCAATAAGCGTACCGATCCTCGACGACGCCATGCCCGTACGTAGGCGATTGCCGGGGAGCGCATTGCCTTGCCCGCCGCGGCCAAGCCGGCGTTTCGTTCGCGTATCGCTGTAATTGTTACAACGCGCGGAGCTTTGGTTGGCGCTCGATGGCGCGATTGATAGACTGCCATGCGGGAAGCGCGTCGCCTTGCGCGCGGGGACATCGAATGATCGTTACGCGATTGACGCAAGCATTCGGGTTGCGGCATCCGATCGTGCTGGCACCGATGGGTGGCGCAGCGGGCGGCCGCCTTGCTGCAGCCGTTTCGAACGCCGGAGGGCTCGGCCTCGTCGGTGGCGGTTATGGCGACCGCGAATGGATGACGCGCGAACTTGCACTCGCTCGCGCCGGAACGCAGGCAAAGTGGGGTGTCGGCCTCATTACCTGGTCGATCGCGCCCGGCATCCTCGAGCTTGCGCTTGCGTATCGGCCCGACGCGGTGATGTTGTCGTTCGGCGATCCGCGACCGCATGCCGGTGCGATCAAGGCCGCGGGCAGCGCCCTCATCTGCCAGGTCCAGGGCACGAACGAAGCGCGGCTCGCGCAGGAGGCAGGCGCCGATTTCATCGTGGCGCAGGGCACCGAGGCGGGCGGACACGGCGGCAGCCGGGCGACCCTTCCGCTGGTTCCGTCCATCGCCGATCTCGTGGCGCCGATCCCGGTGATCGCCGCCGGTGGCATTGTCGACGGACGCGGCGTCGCCGCGGCGCTGATGCTTGGTGCACAGGGCGCGCTGATGGGCACGCGATTCTGCGCGAGCGCGGAAGCGCTCGGCCGCGACAGTGCAAAGGGCCGTCTCGTGGCCGCGCATGCCGAGGAGACGGCGCGAACGCGCGTGTTCGACATCGTGCGCGGCTATGAATGGCCGTCACCGTACACGGGGCGCGCGCTTCGCAACGATTTCATGACGCGCTGGAACGGCCGTGAGGATGAGCTCGGCGCCGCGCTCGACGTCGAGCGCGTTGCCTATCGCAGCGCGGTCGACGACGACGACTACGCGACCGCGCTCGTATGGGCGGGCGAGGGCGTCGATCTCATCACGAGCGTCGAGCCCGCGGCAGCGCTCGTTGCGCGCATCGGCGCCGACGCGGAAGCGCGGCTTCGCGAGGGCGCAAGCCTGCTGCGCTGAGCAGGTTTCGCGTGCGGCCCGGGCATCGCCGCAACGTGCCCGGCGTTCACCGCTCGGACGCTTACCGCTTCCCGCTCATGCAAACAGCCCATGCATGAACCATTCGCCGTCGTCGGCCGCGTAGCGGTGATCGCGATAGATCCACGCCATTTCTCCGTCGGGCGTTTCGGCGACGAAATAATCGCGGCGGCAATCACCGCCATCCCACCAGCCCGACTCGATGCGCTCCGGCCCGTCGCGCAGCACCCAGGGCTTCGCTTCGAGCACGCCGGCGAGCGGCCGCGCACAGTCGAGCAGCCACAGCGGACGCGGGGGCGCCGCCGGTGCCGGCGTGGCGTGCCGCGCCGCTTTCGCCTGCCGTGACTTCGGCGCCGCCGCGCGACCCGTGCGCGGCCGTGACGCTCCATGCAGCCCAACCGCAGGCGCCTCGCTCGCCGCATGTTCGGGGCGATGCTCGGCCTGCAGGCTCGGCGTGGCAACGGCGTGATCACCGAGCCGCGAGCGCAGGCGCTCGACGAGCGGAACGACGACGCTGCCGGCTTCGTCTTCGGGCAACAGGCCGAGATTGCGGCCTGCGAGCGGAGCCGTTTCGTCGCTCGCGAGCACGATCGCTTCGACCGGCGCCGGCAACACGACACGCGCGAGGCGCTCGCGCAACACCGCGTTGAGATGCGCCGGCGCGCGCGCCGGCGCGCCGAGCGCGAACGCAGCGAGCGTCGGCGCCGTTCCGCGCTCGCGCATGTAGCGCTCGTGCACGAGCGTGAGCGACATCCGCAGCGCACCGAGACCGCGCGCAAGCAGCCAATCGGCGAAATCGCCCACGAGACGATTGACGGCGAATTGCAGCGCGTCGGCGCTGTCGACAGGCGCCGGCAGGGGCAGCCTGCGCTCGAAATGCGGCGGCGGAAGATACGGGTCGCGCGGATCGGGTGCGCGGCCGACGGCACGGTCGAGCGTATCCACGACACGCTGGTCGAAGCGCCGCGCGAGCCCGGCGCGCGGCAATGCGTGCGCATCGCCGAACGTGGTGATGCCGGCGGCCTTCAGCGTGGCGAGCGTGTCGGCATCGAAATCGAGCAGCGCGAGCGGCACCGGTGCGAGGACGTGCGGCAATGCCTCGGTGTCGAGCACGGGCGTGACGCGGCCGGCGCGCGCGAGCAGCAGTGCCGCGGTAGCGGTGGGCGCGACGCCGATCGTCGTCTCGTAGCCGCGCGAGCGCGCCTGCCGCTGCAGTTCGTCAAGAAGCCGCGGCAATCCGCCGAAGAGCCGCACGCTGCCTGCGATTTCGGCCAGCACCGCGGAGGGTGGCGCAACGCTTGTGTTCGGCGTGAATGCCAGCAGCAACGTCGCGATATCGGCGAGCGCCGCTGCCTCGGCCGCATCGTCGCGCTCGCGCATGACGACCTCGGGCACGAGCGCAAGTGCGGCGGAGATCAGTTGATCACGGCGGATGCCCGCGGCGCGGGCGGCTGCATTGGCGGCGACGACGCGCGGATAGTGTCCACCGCTCGTGACCACGAACGGCGCATCCGCGGAAGCGCCGGTGGCGCGCGAAAAGACATCGAGCGACAGCAACGGCAACCGCAGGCACGCCCAAAGCATGGCAATCGGGCTTATTCCCGCGATGTGACGACGACCGATGCGGCCGAGCGCTGCGCAGGACCGTGATCGACGGCCTCGATGTTGTTGCCGTCGGGATCGAGCACGAACGCCGCGTAGTACCCGGGGTGGTAATGCCGCTCGCCGGGTGCACCGTTGTTGCGCCCGCCCGCGGCGAGGGCGGCCATGTGGAAGCGCTGCACGGTGTTGCGGTCGGGCGCCTGGAAGGCGAGATGCACATGCGACAGCGGCCCCTGCTCGACTTCACTCACGAAGAGCTCGTCGGCGAAGAAATAGCCGTCGCCTTCGCCGGAAAGATCGCGGCCGAGCGATTGCAGCACGGCGCGATAGAACCGCTTGCTGGCGGCGAGGTCGCCGACGACGATATGCACGTGGTCGAGCAGCCGGCCGAGATGTACATTCATGATGCCTTCCTGTGCGGGAGCCGGGCGCCGTGACGTCGAGGCGGCGGCGTGGATGTCGACGTGCGCGCGAATGGCGCCGCCGTGGAGGGCAGCGCCGCCGTGCAGCCGCCCGGGTAGAGCGGTGCGCCGGGTGCGCGTGCGAGATCGAGCACGATCGGCCGCATGAGTTCGCCACCCCGGCGCTTCAGCACACGCACGGCGAGGCGTCCCTGCGAAGGTGCAAGTGAAAGCCGCAGCGGCGCCGCGACGGCGCTTGCGCGCTCGCCCGGCCGGCGCCACAGCACACCCCATGTGCGACCTTCGCGTGCGGCCACCTGCAGCCTGCGCAACACGCGCTCGTCGTGCGCAGGCATCCAGCCGAACGCGGCGCCGCATTCGGGCGCGCGCAGCGCCTGTTCGTAGGCCCACAGCGCGTCGGAACGGCTGGTGCCGCACACGACGATCAGGCGCGCGAGATCGAGCCCCGCCGCCGCCAATGCCGGTGCATAGGGCCGGTACGGCGGCGCGACCCAGACGATGCTGCGTCCCTCGGCCTGCAGTCGCGCGAGCGCCGGCAGCGTCAGCCGCAATTCGCCGATGCCTTCGCGCGCGAGCAGCAGCTCGGTGAGCGCAGCGCGCGGCCAACCGCCGCCGGGCAGCACCGCGTCGAGTTCGGCGAAGCCGCTGCCGACGCAAGCCGGCTCGGCTGCGCAATCGTTGCCGCGCCAGATGGCGGGATGCGAAAGCAATCGGGCAAGTGCAGGATTCATCGGGGACGAGGCGTGACGGCTCGATCGGTGCCGCGCGATGCGATGCCGATCGGTCGATGCGGCATTGTCGACGGGAAGGATGGACGACAACTGTCGGCCGGCCTCGGCGAACTGTCAATTGCCGGTTGCCGCCGCCGGCTTCGCCGGCCAGTTTCGCGCGAAAACGGGTGCGACGTCGGGGTGCGCCTCGATGCGCAGCAGCGTGTCGAAGAAGGCCGGACGGTGGCGCTCGAGGTGCTGGCGCGATCCGGACCATTTCGACACGACAGCGGCAAGCAGGTCGAGTGCGCCGAGGTCGTTGCCCGACAGATAGGGCCGGGAAGGGAAGACGTCGGCAAACATTTCCCAGTGCCGGTGCAGCCGCGCGCGTGTTCCCGCACGGATGCGTTCCTGCACCGCTTCGTCGCCGTCGGCGTTTTCGCACCAGCGCTCGGGGAAGTCGACGATGCTGATCGCCGCATAGCAGTTGGCGGCGATGAACACGAGGCCGCGCACCGCCTGCGCGCGCTCGGACATTTTCCCGGGCAGCAGCCGGCTGTCGCCGTGCACCGTCGCAAGATGAATGAGGATGGCCGCGCTTTCGGAAAGCGCGCTGCCGTCGTCGAGCACGAGTGTAGGAACCTGTCCCAGCGGATTGACCGCGAGGAGGTCGGCGTAGGCATCGTTCTTTGCCCACGACGCGGTTTCGACGAGGCGAAACGGCGCGCGCGCCACGGCGAGCGCCGCTTCGATTGCCGCCGATCCCGAGCCGGCCTTGCCATAGAGCGTGTACATCGCGTTCCCCCCTCGCTCGCGTTCAGCTCGCTTGTTGCGACGCCATGCGCCGCTGCATCTCCTCGACGGAGACGTCCTCTCGATGCGTGCCGATCGACCACACGTGACCGTAGGGATCGACGAGCGTACCCATGCGATCGCCGTAGAACTGATCGGCGACCGGACGGCGCACCGTGGCGCCCGCCGCCAGCGCCTTCGCGAACGTCGCATCGACGTCATTCACGTACAGCATAAGACTGACGCCGGCACCACCGAGCGTCTGCGGCCCGACGAAACCCTGATCGGGAAGCTCGTCGGCGAGCATGACGTGCGAATCGCCGATCTTCACTTCGGCGTGGGCGATCCGGCCGTCGGGTCCGGCGAAGCGCATCACTTCGGTGGCACCGAACGCGTCACGATAAAAGGCCATTGCGCGCGCCGCATCGCGCACCATCAGGTAGGGCGTGACGCTGTGATAACCGGCAGGAATCGGTTCGACCATGAATGCCTCCACAGGATGATCGGGAAGGAACAGCCCTCGATGCGCGAAAGGCCCCGGTGCAGCGCTACCAGCCGCCGCTGCGCACGAGCCCCACGCCCACACCCTCGATCGCCAGCGGCGTCGTGCGCGGATCGACGACGATAGGCGCGAAGGCCGGATTTTCGGGCATCAGGACGAATTCGCGGCCGCGCCGGCGCAAGCGCTTGACCGTGACCTCGTCGCCGCTTGTGCCGCCGAGTCGCGCGACGACGATCTGACCGTTGCGCGCCTCGGCTGTGCGATGCACGGCCAGAAGATCGCCATCGAGGATGCCCGCGTCGCGCATGCTTTCGCCGTGCACGCGCAACAGATAATCGGCCCGCGGCGAGAACAGCGCGGGATCGATGCGATATTGCGACTCGATGTTCTCGACGGCGAGGATCGGATGGCCGGCCGCGACGCGGCCCACGAGCGGCAGCGCGCCCTGGACGCTGATTCCCGGCATGTCGATGAGGCGCAGCCCGCGCGACGTCCCCGGCACGATTTCGATCGCGCCCTTGCGCGCCAGCGCCTGCAAATGATCCTCGGCGGAGCTCGGCGTCGAAAAGCCGAGACCGCCGGCAATCTCGGCACGCGTAGGCGGCATGCCGGTGGTTTCGAGGTGCGCGCGGATCCAGTCGAGTATCTGCCGCTGGCGTGCGGTGAGCTCGGCGGTCGGGCGGGGGTTGGCGGCCGAGCCGCGAGACGCAGGCGCGCGGGGAGCGAGGCGAGGTGGCATGGCACTACCGTATGGATATCCGGTATCGCGATTATAGACGGCGGGACGGCGAGGTCAAGCGCGCGTGGATCGTGGCATTCGAGGCGGGGTCGAGGGGCGTCTTCGCCCTCGATGCGTGCCCCTTGACCTGCGTCAAGACACAGCGCGCCTCGTTGTCGGAGCATGCATGAGTCAAGAAACGCCGGCCGCAGCCGATTCGCACTGTGGCGCGGTCACCAACACGGAGATGAGATGGGAATGCACGATCTGAAGTTCGTCGTCCGCCGCACCGGGCTCGCGGCGCTTTGCGCAGCCGCGCTTGCGATGACCGGATGTGAACGGCCCACGACGCTCTCCGGCGGAGCGCCGGTGCCGGGGTCGCCGCCCGTGACATCGAGCGCGCCGGTAGCGATTGCGCCGGCTGCGGCAACGCCGCCTTCGTCGAGCGCCGCAACCGCCCCGGCGCCCGACGCGTACGACATCTCGAAGATGGACTTCAAGCCCGGTCCGGCGAAGATGAGCAGCGAGCGCCACAGCGGCGCGTTCGCCGCGGGCGATGCGCTCAGTACCGACCTCGGCGTTGCGGTGAAGCCGCTCGTCCAGAGTCCCGTGAAAGAGGTCAGGCTCGACACGACGCACAAGGTGATCGATCTTGCGCCGGGCGTGAAATTCACCGCATGGACGTTCGGCGACCAGGTGCCGGGGCCGGTCGTCCGCGTGCGCGTCGGTGATCGTGTCAAGTTCTCGATGACCAACCGCAGCGACGAGCACGCGCCGGGCCTCGAGATCTCGCCGCCGATGATGCACTCGATGGACTTCCACGCGGCGATGGTGTCGCCGCAGGACAAGTACCGGTCGGTTGCGCCGGGACAGACGATCAGCTTCGAGTTCACGCCCAATTACCCCGGCGTGTACATGTATCACTGCGGCACGCCGATGGTGCTCGAGCACATCGCGTCGGGGATGTACGGGATGGTGATCGTCGAGCCGCGCAACGGCTATCCGACGAAGGTCGATCGCGAATACGCGCTCGTGCAAAGCGAGTTCTACACGCGGCTCGATCCGCAGCGCAGGAAGATCGACGGCGCGCCGCTCTACGTGCTCGATACCGAGCGCGTGCGCACGAAGGCGCCCACATACACGGTGTTCAACGGTCGCTACAACGGCCTCGTCGACCATCCGTTCCAGGCGAAGCCGGGCGAGCGCGTGCGGCTTTTCGTGCTGAACATCGGTCCGTCGAACACGTCGAGCTTCCACGTCGTCGGCACGATCTTCGATCGCGTATGGCTCGAAGGCAATCCCGACAATCAGTTGCGCGGCTCGCAGACCGTGCTCCTCGGTTCGAGCAACAGCGCGATCGTCGAGTTCGTCGTGCCCGAAGCGGGCAGCTACGTGATGGTCGATCATCATTTCGCGAACGCGTCGCAGGGCGCGATCGGCCTCGTCGCGGCGGGTGAGCCGCCGCCCGGGTCGGGCGAAAACGAGCATCACAACATTCCGGCCACGGGCGCGCCCACCGATCCGGTGGCGGTCAACGGCAAGCTTGCGTTCGAGTCGAAATGCCTCGCCTGCCATTCGATCGCCGGCGGCGACAAGCTCGGTCCGGATCTCTACGGCGTGACGAAGCTGCGCAACGACGCGTGGCTCACGCGCTGGCTCAAATCGCCCGAGCAGATGCTGAAGACCGATGCCGACGCCAAGGCGCTGCTCGACAAGTACAAGGTGCCGATGCCGAACCAGAATCTCAGCGACAAGGACATTCGCGAATTCATTGCGTACTTCAAATGGGCCGACGAGAATCTGCGGCCGAAGGGCGAGCAGCAACCGCAACCGGCCGCACCCGGGACGACGTTGCCGCCCGAGCGGACGCTGTCCGGTTCCCCGGGCGAGGTGCGACCCGCGGGCGCGCCGCAGGCGCAGTCGAACGAGAAGGGAAGGGGAAAGCGGTGAAAAATCTCTTGTTGCGGTTGTCGACAGCAACGGCGCTCATCGCTTCCGCTTCGGCACTCGCCTGCGGCGCGTGCGTCGAGGACAAGGTTGCCGCAACGTATGACCATGCGGTGATTTCGCAGGCGAACGCCAGGCATCAGCAGGTGCTGTTCGTCGCGCTCGACGGACCGAACGCCGAGCGCGCCGCGCGGCGCATGACGGCCGCGGCCGCAAAGGTGCGCGGGGTCGAGGCGAAGACCTTGCGGACGTCTGCGGCACCGGCCGCGTTCTCGATCGTCGTTGCGCGCTCGGAATCGCCCGAGCGCGCCGTCGCGGGCTTCCGCGACGCATTGCGCGATCCTGCCGTGCAATTGACGCTCGTGCGTGTCATGCGCGACGGCATGCTGATCGAGCCGAAATAACCGTCGACGCCCGGAACCCGGGCGCGGGGGGGCCGGTCTTGATGGGATGGACCGGCGTCGCCTGACAACGAAAGGCGCCGCGCGTCGGCGCTTCCTCTGCGGGACGGGCGCGTTGACGACGGCGCTCGCGCACGTGCCTCCTCTTATCGCAGCCGATAACAATCTAACGACCTCGTCCACGCCGCGAGCAGCCGATCCCGGTGCGCCGCGGCGCGTGCGTCTCAGTGTCAACGGCCACGACTACGACCTGATGCTCGAGCCCCGCGTGACGCTGCTCGACGCGCTGCGCGAGTACATCGGCCTTGCGGGCACGAAGAAGGGGTGCGATCGCGGCCAGTGCGGCGCGTGCACGGTCCTCGTCGACGATCGGCGCATCAATTCATGCCTGGCACTCGCGGTGGCGCACGAAGGCCATCGCATTCGCACCATCGAAGGACTCGGCGACGCTGCCGAGCTTCACCCGATGCAGGCGGCGTTCATCGAGCACGACGGCTTCCAGTGCGGCTACTGCACGCCGGGGCAGATCTGCTCGGCGGTCGGCATGCTGAGCGAAGCGCGAGCAGATACCGTCAGCGCGGCCACCGCCGACGTGCGCCGGCGCGGGCCGGTCGAGCTCACCGATGCGGAAATCCGCGAACGGATGAGCGGCAACCTGTGTCGCTGCGGCGCTTATGTCGGCATCGTCGCCGCCGTGCGCGATGCAGCGTCGCGGATGAAATAGCGATGCGCGCGTTCGATTATGTGCGCGCCGCGCGCATCGACGACGCCATTGCGGCGCTTGCCGATCCCGATACGCGCTGCCTTGCCGGGGGCACCAATCTGCTCGACCTGATGAAGGGCTACGTCGAGCAGCCGGCGCGCCTCGTCGACATCACGCGCCTGCCGCTCGCCGACGTCCAGCTACTGCCCGACGGCGGGATGCGGATCGGCGCACTCGCTGCCAACAGCGACCTCGCCAACGACCGCAACGTGCGCGAGCGCTATCCGCTGCTCTCCCAGGCGCTCGTTTCCGGCGCGTCGCCGCAGCTGCGCAACATGGCGACGGTCGGCGGCAACCTGCTGCAGCGCACGCGCTGCCATTACTTCACCGATGTCGCGTTCGACGCCTGCAACAAGCGCAGGCCCGGCTCGGGATGCGCGGCGCGCGAAGGCCCGAACCGCATTCACGCGATCCTCGGCGCAAGCGAGCAATGCATTGCCGTCCACCCATCGGACATGTGCGTGGCGCTTGCCGCGCTCGACGGCGTGGTCGAAACGCGGAGCCGATCAGGTGTGCGACGCATTCCGATGAGCGAGTTTCACCGCCTGCCCGGGACCACGCCCGAACGCGATACCGAGCTTCGCCACGACGAGCTCATCGTGGCGGTGACGTTGCCGCCGTCGCCGTTCGCCGCGCATTCGCGCTATCTCAAGGTCCGCGATCGTGCGAGCTACGAGTTTGCGCTCGTATCCGTTGCAGCCGCGCTCGACCTGACCGGCGACCGTGTTCGCGACGCGCGCATCGTTCTGGGCGGCGTCGCGCATCGGCCCTGGCGAGCGCGCAGCGCCGAGCAGGCACTGGTCGGCCGCCCGCTCGACGACGCGGCCGTTGCCGCGGCCGCTGCGGCGGCGACCGAGGGCGCACGGCCGTATCGCGACAATGCGTTCAAGGTCACGCTCGCGCAACGGGCCGTCGCGCGGGCGCTCCGCGAGGCCGCGTCGACATGAGCGAGCTTGCCACGTCGAACGTCATCGGCCGGCCGCTCGATCGCACCGACGGCCCGTTGAAGACGTGCGGCGCCGCGCGCTACGCCGCCGAGTTCCGCCTTCCCGATCTTTGTCACGCGGTGATGGTGCTGTCGACGATTCCCCGCGGACGCATCGTCGATCTCGATGCGACGCGCGCCGAGTCCGCCCCGGGCGTTCTGCTCGTGCTTTCACACCGCAACGCGCCGAGCCTTCCCGAGCACGGCCGCGCCGCTTTCAAGCCACCGGCGGGTCGGGCGATGTCGCTGTTGCAGGACGACGACGTGCATTACAACCGGCAGCCGATCGCCGTGGTCGTGGCCGACACGCTCGAGCACGCGGTCGCGGCCGCGGCGCTCGTCCGGGTGCGCTATGCGACGGACGCGCCACGCCTCGACTTCGAGCACGAGCGCGCCGATGCGCACAAGCCGAAGGACGTCAACGGCAAGCCACCCGACGCCGTCTGGGGAGATGTCGATGCCGGTCGGCGCGCCGCCGAAGTGCATGTGGATGCGACCTACAGGACGCCGATGCAAAGCCACAATCCGCTCGAGCCGCACGCAACCATCGCGCATTGGGAAGGCGATCGGTTGACGCTCTACGACGCGACGCAATACGTCTCCGGCGTGCGCGAGACAGTGGCGAAGACGCTCGGCACGTCCGACGACAAGGTGCGCGTCGTTTCGCCGTTCGTCGGCGGCGGCTTCGGCTGCAAGGGCTCTGCGTGGTCGCACGTGGTGCTCGCTGCGATGTGCGCGCGCGAGGTGGCGCGGCCGGTCAAGCTCGTCGTCGATCGCCAGCAGATGTTCGGCCCGGTCGGCGGCCGCCCGCTGACCGTGCAGCACTTGGCTCTCGGCGCACGCCGCGATGGAACGCTCACCTACGTCAGCCACGACTGCGTCTCGCACACGTCCGACTTCGAGGACTGGACCGAGCCGTCGGCCGTCGTATCGCGAATGATGTACGCGTGTCCGAACGGATCGACGACGCACCGGCTCGTGAAGCTCAACACCGGTACGCCCACGTTCCAGCGGGCACCCGGCGAAGCGACGGGCAACTTCGCGCTCGAAGTCGCGATGGACGAACTGGCGGCGGCGCTTGCGCTCGATCCGCTCGCACTGCGCCTGCGCAATTACGCGGAGGGAGAAGCCGACACCGGCAAGCCGTTCTCGAGCAAGCATCTGCGCGAGTGCTATCGCGACGCCGCCGACCGATTCGGCTGGTCGCGAAGAAGCGCGCCGCCGCGGTCGATGCGGGATGGCGGACAACTGGTGGGCTTCGGCATGGCAACCGCGTCGTATCCGGCACGCCGGATGGGCGCTTCCGCACACGCAGCGCTGTCCCCCGACGGCTCGTTCGTCGTTCAATCGGGCTCGCAGGACATCGGCACCGGCACGTATACGGTGATGACGCAGGTCGCCGCCGAGACGCTCGGCGTGCCGCCGTCGCGCGTGCGCTTCGAGCTCGGCGATACGCGATTGCCGCATGCGCCCGTGTCGGGCGGGTCGATGAGCGCGGCCAGCGTAGGTCCCGCGGTGCAGGCCGCGTGCCGGCAACTTCGTGACCTGTTGATCGCGCAGGCCGTTGCCGACGAGGCGTCGCCGCTGCACGGGGCCGCGCCTTCGAACGTGAGCGTCGATGGCGGATGGATGAGCGTGCGCGACGATCCGGCGCGGCGCGAGACGATTGCGGCACTGGCCGGCCGGTCCCGACGTCCGCTGGAGGCCACGGCCGATGCGAAACCGGGCAACGAAAGCGAGCGCTATGGCCTGCATTCGTTCGGCGCGGTGTTCGCCGAGGTGCACGTCGATCCCGAGCTCGGTGTCATCCGCGTTCCGCGCGTGGTCGCCGCGTACGACATCGGACGTGCGCTGAATGCGAAGACGGCGCGGAGCCAGCTGCAGGGCGGGATCGTCTGGGGCGTGAGCTTCGCGCTGCTCGAGGACGCGCTGATGGACCCGCGCAACGGGCGCATCGTGAACGCGAATCTTGCCGAATACCACGTGCCGGTCAATGCCGACATCCAGAGTATCGACGTGACGTTCGTCGACTACCCCGATCTTGCATTCAACCCGCTCGGCATCCGCGGCATCGGCGAGATCGGCATCACCGGTGTTCCGGCCGCGCTGTCGAACGCGATCTACCATGCGACCGGCAGGCGCTTGCGCGATCTGCCGATGACGCTCGACAAGCTGCTGTAGCATCGCTCTTCCTCGCCCGTGGGTGCGGCAGGCGCATCGGCGCACGTATTGACGAATGCGCGTGCGCGGCGTCTTATATGATCCCCCCACGCTTGCGGCTTCGCCGCTGCGCTGCCCCCCAGGGGACGCAATTCGCGCCTCGGGGCTGCCCTGCGGCTCTCATGCTCGGGGTGCGCGTCCCTATCACGTGCAAAGGAGCGGAACATGGCCAGGAAAGCTGCAGCGACTCCCAAGGCTGCCACCGGGGCGCGCAAGCACGCGGCGCGCAGGCGTTCGCCGCCGAAGATGAATGCGAATGACGCGCCCGCCGACCGGTCGCGCGCCGACAAGCCGTCGCCGGCCGCGGCCATGCCCGACTTTGCGGCCATGGCAAAGGTGGCGAAGATGATGACGCCCGAGCAGGCAATCGAGCTGTACAAGGCGAACGCCGCGCTCGCGCTCGAGGTGATCAACACGGCAATCGAAGGCACGGCGCAGTTGCGCAGGAAGCAGCTGGAAGGTGCGGTGCAGGCAAGCGAGTTCCAGCAGAGGCACGCGCAATCCGCCGCACAGGCGAGAGATCCGCAGGCACTCGTCGCGGCCGGCCGCGGCGCCGCACAGGAGGCGATGGAGCGGTCGCTGCGCTACTGGAGCGAGATGTTCGACCTGATCGTCGAGATCCAGAAGCGCCTGTTCACGCTGATGGAAGATCAGATGGAGGGCGTGCCGGGAGTCAAGGAGGCGCGCGCCGCGATGGCGATGCTCCCCGATATGGGCCAGATGCAGAAGGTCGTCGCTGCGATGCAAGGGGTCGTCTCGTCCGGCGAATCGACGTTCGCCTCGATGCAGCGGGTGATGGGCGACTTCGCGAAGCTCGCGCAAGGCGGCGTGCCGGGCGGCCAGAGGTGAAGCGCGCTGGGCGCGGGGCGCGGGAGATCCGCAGGGCGCTGCGCAATCTCGTCCCGGTGGCAATGGCGCTGCTGCTGGCCGGCTGCGTACCGATCGGCGTGCGCGTGCAGAACATGCTTGCGCTGTGGCAGGGCTGACGCGGAACGTTACAGGAAAAGCCGGGCAGAAATTACAAAACGCTGGTACGATCGTCCCCCATTCGAGGGAGTTTTGTGGGATGGATCGTCGGCTCGACTGGATCGTACGCAAGGGTGCGCTTGCCGCAACCCTTTACCTGGCCATCGTCGGCGGCATCGACGCGCTGCAGTACCTCATCGCGGCGTGGGTCTGGTGGCCGCTCGCAACGAATCTGTGGGCCGTCCCGGTTGCTGCGCCGTGGCGCTCGGCGGGTCCCGCGCCGCTGCCGCCAACCGCCGCAATGACCTTCGATCTGGCCGTTCTCGGCTCGATGTTCCTCGCTCACTGGTACTGGACGGCATTCGCCTACGCCGTCTCGTGCGGTATCGCCGCGCTCGTGCACGCGCGAGCGGTCAGCAAGCCGTAAAACGTCTCCGCCAGGGGACGCGGCGCTCTCTCGGCGCGCCGCACTGGGTGTTCGTGTGCCGGCCCGCGCTTTAAGGGTTTGCGGACGTGACTTTGGTGCCCGGGACCGGACTCGAACCGGTACGGCCTTGCAGCCGAGGGATTTTAAGTCCCTTGCGTCTACCTGTTTCGCCACCCGGGCAATGCTGGCGATTGTAGCCGCCGCCGCGAGCGCGGACCCTTTCTTCGGGGTGTAAACTGGCCGTTCGGACCGGTGCACGGAATAGCGCGGACCGGCCGCGTGTTTGTTCCGATCGGGTTTGCCGTACCCAGTGTGCCGAATCCCCGGCCGGCGTACCCGCGCCGCCGATGCGGCTTTCGGCTTTCATCCATCCATGAAGGGTCTACGATGAACGCGTTACTCAAATCGAAAAGTCTGGTGCAGGTTTCGTGCTGGTCCCTGGCGGTCGCGCTTGCGTGCACGTCGGCTGCGGCACTCGCCGAGACGATGAACGTCAAGCTTTCGGGCGCCGAGGAAGTCCCCGCCGTGCAAGGCAGCGGCTCGGGAAGCGGCACCATCACGATCAACGACGACGGCAGCGTGAGCGGCAGCGTGACGGCTTCCGGATTCACGCCGACGGCCGCGCACATCCACGAAGGCAAGGCGGGCGCGAATGGCAAGGTCATCGTGCCGTTCACCAAGGAGGGCGACAAGTTCAGCGCCCCCGCGGGCGCCAAGCTTACGCCCGATCAGTTGAAGGCGTTCAAGGAGGGCGACCTCTACGTCAACATCCACAGCGCCGCGCATCCCGGCGGCGAAGTCCGCGCGCAGCTCAAGCCGTAAAGCGCGTCGTCCTGCCGCGGCCGCGTCCCGCTCGGGCGCGGCCGTTTTCATGCTGTCCGTTGCGCGAGGCCGCGCGACGATTCCCGGTCAGTGGATCAGCACGACCGGAATGTGCGCTAGATGCAGCACGCGGGTGGTCACCGAGCCCATCGCCATGTTGGCGAGTGCGGACATGCCGCGCGTCCCCATGTAGATCATGTCGACACCCGACTGCCTCGCGCGCTCGACGATCGTTTCGGCGATGGGCCCGACGAGGCGATGCACGGTGCAGGCCACGCCGGCGGCATCGAGCAGATCGCGGCTCGGCTTCAGCATCGCTTCGCTTTCGTCGTCGTAGTACTTCTGCACCATTTCCTTGCTGACGAACTGGCCCATGTTGGGCACGCGCGGTAGCGGAAGATGGACCGTGCAAAGCTCGATCGCTGGCGTCTCCCGGTACCATCCGAGCGTCTCGACCAGCTTCCGCGTCGCGTTCAACGCGCTCGCGGATCCGTCCACGGGCAACAGCACCTTCAGCATCGCATCCTCCGAAGGATGTGTACGGCGTTTCGCCTGTCAACATTGTCGCAGATCGGCGGCTTGTCCGATAATCGAACTCCGCGCGGTTTCCGCTGACTGAGGGGAGGATGCAACAGCGTCCGCGCATCGTGCCGCTCAGCGGCGGCGCGGCGCGGACCGGGTGTAATGCACGACCAGACTCCTGACCTCGACGCCCTCTTCGACGCTGCACCGAAACCCGACCGAACGTTCGATCCGGCGGATGTCGGCCATCTGCCGCCGCCCGCCCGACGCTACCTGACGCACGCGATCGCGCCCGATACGCCGCTCGCATCGGCGGTTCGCCTCAGGATGCACGGCGCGATCAAGCTCAAACGCTGGCATCCGTTCAAGGCGGAGCAGGTGATCGTGCGCGATCGCGGGATGATCTGGCGCGCGCGGGTGAAGCTCGCCGGTGCAACCATGCAGGGATTCGACCGCTTCATCGACGGCGCGGGTGCCATGCAATGGAAACTGTGCGGTCTCCTGCCGGTCGTGCGTGCGTCCGGCCCCGACGTGACACGCTCGTCGGCGGGACGCTTTGCCGCCGAATCCGTCTGGCTGCCATCCCTGTTCTGCACCGATCGCGTATCGTGGCGTGACGACGACGCCGATGGCGTCGCACACGCACATCTTTGCGTCGATGCGCACGACGAGGATCTCGCGCTCACGCTCAATGGCGGATCGCTGCAATCGGTGGCGTTGCCGCGCTGGGGCAATCCCGACGGCGGTGATTTCCGCGAAGTCGAGTTCGGCGCTGCGGTCGATCAGGAAGCCACCTTCGGTGGTTACACCATTCCGGTCCGCCTGCGGGTCGGATGGTACTTCGGCACGGGCCGCTTCGAGGACGAGGGCAAGTTCTTCCACGCGACGATCGACGATGCCGTGTTCCGGTAGGCGCGCGCCCGCCGGCGCTTGTGCACTCTCTATAATTCGCCGATGCGATCGCCTGCCCGCGGCTCGATTGCCGTCGCCCGTGTCCTGCTTGCGCTCGCACTGATCGGGCTCGGCGCCGCCGCCATCCTTGCCCCCTCCCGCGTTGCATGGCTGATCGCGGCGTGCCTTTGCGCCGTGGTTGCGGCGTTCATCGCGCTGCTCCTGCTGTCCGCGGAGACGCGGGGACGACGGATGGCCGATCGCGAGTTGCGGCGAAGCGAGGGACGCCTTCGCGGCATCCTCGACTCGGCCATGGATTCGATCATCACCGTCGACGAGAGCCAGCGCGTGGTGCTGTTCAACGATGCGGCAGAGACGATGTTCGGGTGGCGGCGCGACGAAGCGATGGGCAGCGCCCTCGCCAACTTCATCCCCGAGCGCTTCCGCCATGCGCATGCCGCGCACGTCGAGCGCTTCGGCGAAACGCGCACGGTCGCGCGGCGGATGGGCGGGTCGCTGCGCATCGTCACCGGGTTGCGCCGCGATGGCGAGGAATTTCCGATCGATGCGTCGATCTCGCAGATCGAGGAATCGGGCAAGCGCTTCTACACGGTGATCCTGCGCGACATCACGGCGCGCCTCGCATCCGAGGAAGCGCTGCGCCGCTCCAGGGACGAACTGCAGGCGCTGGGCGCGGCCGCGCACATGACGCGCGAGCAGGAGAAGAGCCGGATCGCACGCGAATTGCACGACGAGCTCGGGCAGCTTCTGACGATGCTGCAGATGGACGTCGCCTGGTGCAAGGAGGCGCTGCCCTACGGCAGCGAGGCGTTCGAGACGCGGCTCGACAGGATGGAGACGCTGCTCAAGAGCACCATCGCCGCAACGCGCCGCATCGCCGCCGACCTGCGCCCGCTGATGCTCGACGACCTCGGTCTCGTGCCGTCGCTCGAATGGCTGGTCGAGAATTTCTCGCAGCGGACGGGCATCGCCTGCGAGCTGTCGGTCGGCGAGCGCGAGCTTGCCTTGTCCAAGGCGCACGCGAGCGCGATCTTTCGCATCGTGCAGGAATCGCTGACCAACATCGCCAAGCACGCCGAGGCGTCGCATGCCGAGATCGTCCTTCAGCGTGACGACGACGAGCTTGTCGTGCGCGTCGCCGACGACGGCGTCGGTTTTTCGCCGCAGGCACCGCGCAAGCCCGGCTCGCTCGGCCTGTTCGGCCTGCGCGAGCGGGCGTCGCTGATCGGCGGCGAGGCGTCGATCATCAGCGCACCGGGCGAAGGCACCACCATCGTCGTGCGGCTGCCGGCCGAAGCGCCGATGGCATCGGCATGACGCGCGTCGTCATCGCGGATGACCATCAGATCCTGCGCGAGGGGCTGAAGCAGCTGCTGCTTGCCGCTGGCGACCTCGACGTCGTGGGCGAGGCCGCCGACGGACACGGCGTGCTCGAGCGTGTGCGCACGCTCGAGTTCGACGTGCTGCTGCTCGACATGTCGATGCCGGGGAAGAGCGGTGTCGAGCTCATCAAGCAGGTCAAGGCGGAAAGGCCGAAGCTGCGCATCCTCGTGCTCAGCATGCACGAGGAGCATCAATATGCGGTCCGGGCAATTCGCGCGGGCGCATCGGGATACCTCACGAAGGAGAGTGCGGCGGCCCAGCTCGTCGCGGCCATCCGCAAGATTGCGGCGGGAGGCGCTTTCATCAGCGCCGAAGTCGCCGAGCGGCTGGCGCTCGACGCGATGCCGCATGCCGAAGGGCCGCTGCACGCAACGCTTTCCGACCGCGAATACCAGGTGTTCCGACTGCTCGTCACCGGGAACTCGGTGAGCGACATTGCCGAGCAGCTGCACCTGTCCGCCAAGACCATCAGCACGCACAAGGCGCGCCTGATGGAGAAGCTGCAGGTCGACAACAACGCAGCGCTCGTGCGCTACGCGGTCAGGCACCGGCTGCACGACGATCCGAACGCCCCGGCGTGAGACGGCGGGGTAGGGCGTTCCCTACCCGTCATCGGGCAGCGCGGACGGCGAGAACCGGGTTGTCCCGACGCTCGCAATCAGCGGCCACCGATGGCCGCTCGCCGTCATGGATGACGACAATGCCATCCATGAACACGCCAGCACGCACCCACGTCTTCATCGTCGACGACCTCCCGTCGATGCGCGAGCGCCTGCGCGAACTGATCGACGGCGTCGACGGCATCGAAGTGGTCGGCGAAGCCGGCACGCCCGGCGAGGCGATCGACGGAATTCGCCGGACGCACCCCGATTACGTGCTGCTCGATTACCAGCTCGTCGGCGGCACCGGTGTGGACGTGCTGCGCGCCGTCCATCCCGATGCGCCGGACATCGCATTCATCGTGCTGACGAACCACGCGACGGCGCAGCACCGCCGCGCCTGCCTCGACGCGGGTGCGAGCTACTTTTTCGACAAGAGTACCGAATTCGGCCGCGTGCGCAGCGCGATCGCCGAGAGCCGTTCCCCCCGCCCCTGAGGATATCGATGCAAGTATCCACCGCCGTTCGTGTTCGGCAATATCCGGGACCGCAGCCGGCCGTCGCCCCGCGGCCGCTGCTTCGCGACGTAAGCCGCGAGGTCGCCTCGTGCGCCGTCTGCACGCTAAGGCAGATCTGCATGCCGGTCGATATCCAGAATGCCGAAGCGAAGCTGCTCTTCGAGCGGCTCGTGACAACGCGCATCCGCCTGCGCAAGGGCGACGTGCTGTTTCGCGCCGGCGACCGCTTCACGGCGCTCTTCGCGCTACGCGTCGGGTCGTTGAAGACCGTCACGTGCACCGATGACGGCACTGAGCAGGTATCCGGATATCACCTGCCGGGGGAGATCGTGGGTGTCGACGGCGTCGGCAACGACGCGTACGCGTGCCAGGCCGTGGCGCTCGAGGATAGCGAGGTGTGCACGCTGCCGTTCGACCGGATCGAGCGATTGGCGCGCGACGACGCGTCGTTCCAGCGCCGGCTTTACCGGTTGCTGTCGTCGGCGATCGTGCGCGAGCGGACCGTCACGCTGGTGGTTGCGACAATGCGCGCCGAGCAGCGGCTCGCGTCGTTCCTCGTCGACCTGTCGAATCGTTATCATGCGCGCGGCTATTCGTCGACGGAATTCGTGCTGCGGATGACGCGCGAAGAGATCGGAAGCCACCTCGGACTGAAGCTCGAGACCGTGAGCCGGCTCTTCTCGCGCTTTGCCGAGGAACGACTGATCGGCGTCAGCGGCCGTGTGATCAAGCTCCTCGACCGGGCGGCGCTGCGCCAGCTCGTCGTTCCAGGCTGACCCTTCACCGCGACCGCACCCGATGAATACAACGGCAGCGGCTCCTGCATCGCCGGGCGAGTTTCGCTTCGATCCTGCACTCGTTCGCAAGTACGACGGCTTCGGGCCCCGCTACACGTCCTACCCCACGGCCGATCGTTTCCACGCCGGCTTCACCGCGGCGCACTACGCCGACGCACTTGCCGCGCGCAACGAGCGCCCGGCGACGCAACCGTTGTCGCTCTACGTGCACCTGCCGTTCTGCAACACGATCTGCTACTACTGTGCGTGCAACAAGATCATCACGGCCAACCGCAGCCGCTCGGCGAAGTACGTGCGCTACGTGGGCCGGGAGATCGGGATAGTCTCGTCCCTGCTCGAAGGCGAGCGACGCGTCCAGCAGTTGCACTGGGGTGGCGGGACGCCGACGTTCCTTGCGCGTGGGGAAATGGCATCGCTGATGAAAATGCTCCGCGATGCGTTCGCGTTCGACGCGGATACCGAGGCATCGATCGAAGTCGATCCGCGCAAGGTGGAGGCGGCAACGGTCGCGTTTCTCGGCGAGCTTGGCTTCAACCGGATCTCGCTCGGGATCCAGGATTTCGACGCGGCCGTGCAGCAGGCGGTCAATCGCGTCCAGAGCGAGGAGGAGACGCGCGCGGTCATCGTGGCGGCGCGGGCGAACGGGTTCACGTCGGTCAATGTCGACCTGATCTACGGACTGCCGCGCCAGAGCGTCCTTGGGTTCGAGGCGACGCTCGACAAGGTGATCGACCTTGCGCCCGATCGCATCGCGCTCTACGGCTATGCGCACGTCCCGCATCTTTTCAAGGCGCAGCGCCAGATCGTCGCGCACGAGCTCCCTGCGGCCGATACGAAGCTCGCCACGCTGTCGACGGCGATCGACAAGCTCACGAAGGCCGGCTACGTGTATATCGGCATGGATCATTTTGCGAAACCGGGCGACGAGCTCGCCGTGGCGCTGCGCGAGGGCAAGCTGCACCGGAACTTCCAGGGCTATTCGACGCGTGCCGACTGCGACCTGATCGCGTTCGGCATGTCGGCGATCGGCAAGATCGGCGCGGCGTACGTGCAGAATGAGAAGACGCTCGACGCGTACTACAGTGCGCTGGACGAAGGCCGGCTACCGGTGCATCGCGGCTTCGAGCTCGGTGACGACGACCTGCTGCGACGCGAGATCATCCAGAAGCTCATGTGCGAGTTCCGCGTCGACGTGGTGGCGCTCGAGGCGGCACACGGCCTGGTCTTCGCCGAGCGCTTCGCGCGCGAGCTCGCAGCCCTCGCGCCGCTCGCTGCCGATGGCCTGGTGAAGTTATCTCCGGCGCGCATCGAGGTGACCTCACGCGGGCGGATGCTCGTGCGTGCCATCGCGATGGTGTTCGACCGGTACCTGAGCGAGGCACGTGAAAAAGCGGCGTACTCCCGCGTGATCTGAAGCGCCGCTCCTTCGTGGTGCGCGATTGCTATTGCCGCAGCACGACCTTGTCGTAGAGATCGCCCAGCGCACCCTGCGGGTCGTAGCGCGCCTTCAGCGCGCGGTAGGCGTCGCCGTCGTAGATCGACCAGAACTCGTCCTTGCTGAAATACGAGTCAGCGTACAGCGACTTGACGCCGCCGGCATCCTGCACCTTGCGCTCGATCCTGCGATTGACGAAGCCCGCCGGGCGCGCTTCGCGCGATGAAACGGTATCCCAGAATCCGAAATTGACGGACAGCGTTCCGCGAGGCAGCGGATAGAGCGATGCATCGGCGCCGGGTGCCGGCGCCCGGATGGGACAGATCCAGATCGGCACGATCGCAACATCGGTGTGCAGGAACGCGAGGAACTCGGCGGCGTGCGCAATCGGAATGTCGACGTCCTGGATCACCGATTCGGTATGGATGCCGCGCAGCCGATTGAGCGTGCCGGTAACGTGCCAGCGCGTGTTCCAGCGCATGATCTTCTGGTAGGTGATCGAATTGAGGCGCTCGCGGCCGAGAAGGCGGCGCACGAGCGGCCGCTGCGCGCCGAGATTCTTCGAGCACCAGAACCAGTCGGTATCCCAGCGCCAAAGGTAGTCGCGCGTGGTCAGGTAATCCACGGGTTTGTCGCGCAGCGACCGATAATAGATGTCCTCGTACGTGTAGTCGCTGACCGACGGCGCGTCGTCGACGAAGCGCGCGCAGGACAGCACGAGGTCGCTGCGCCCGAACACGACGCCGTCGACGAAGTCGACCGCGTCGTCGCGGCAGGCCTCTGCAAGGGCTGCGAAGTAGCGGTCGGCGTCGGCGTAGCGCGCATGCTCGACGCGCACGTAGGGCCCGACCGGCAATGTGCGGGCGGTGAGCCTCAGCGCGTAACCGAGCGTGCCGTACGAATTGGGAAAGCCGTGGAAGAGGTCGCGATGCTCGTTGTCGGGCGTGCATGTGACGATGCGCCCATCGCCGGTCAGGATGTCCATGGCGATGACGGTGTCGTGCACGAGTCCTTGTCGAAAGGACGTCGCCTCGATGCCAACGCCCGCGACCGCGCCTCCGAGCGTGATCGATTTCAGCTGCGGCACCACCGCCGGCATCGCACCCTTGGCCAGTGCCGCATCGGCGAGGTCGACGAACGTCGTCATCCCTTCCGCCTCGATAATGTGCCGCGCGGGATCGACGGTGATGACTTCGTTGAAATGGCCGAGGTCGATACGGGGCGAGCGCCGCATGCGGTCGCGAAAGAGATTCGACGTCGCCTTGGAAAGACCGACGACCGGGCCTTGTGCGGGTTGCGCCGACGCGATCGCCGACAGGAGTTGCGCCGTCTTCTCTGCGTAACCCGTCACGTGGCGGGTGGATACAGGAACGCGCGGCTCATCGGATAATCGGTGACGTTCCCCTTGCTGACCGTCACCTGGAAGAGGTGGGTGCGTGACGTGCGCGACCGGAACATTTCCGCGCACGACCACAGGTACGTGCGCCAGATCCGGTGATGGCGCTCGTCGAAGCGCGCCGGGTCGAGCGCGTGAATGGCGTCCCAGTTGGCGTCGAAGCGCGCTGCCCATTCGTCGAGCGTCAGTGCGTAATGGCGCCGCAGGTTCTCGATGTCGAGCACCTCGAGCCCGCAGGCGTCCATCGCATCGATCGCCTCGTGCAGGCTCGGGATCCAGCCGCCCGGAAAGATGTACTTGCGAATGTAGAACTCGGTGTCGAACGAGCCGACGTGACCGATGAAATGGATCACGCCGAGGGCGCCCGGCTTCATCGCGTCAGCGTGCGCGCGAACCACCTCGCGCAGGCAGTCGGGGCCCGCGTGCTCGAGCGTGCCGATCGACAGCAGCTTGTCGTACTGCCCCGGCATCTCGCGAAAGTCGCACTCGACGACGCGCAGCCTGTCGCCGAGTCCCTGCCGGGCGATGTCCTCCTGCAATTCCGCGACCTGCTCGGTCGTCGTGTTGATGCCGGTTCCGAGCGCACCGTAGTTGTGCCAGGCGTGGAACAGGAGGCCGCCCCAGCCGCAGCCCACGTCGATGAACGTCTCGCCGGCCTTCAACTGCACCTTGCGGCACACGTGATCCATCTTGTTGCGTTGCGCGTCCTCCAGCGTGCGCGTGCCGTCCTTCCAGTACGCGCAGGTGTACATCATCCCGGCGCGGTCGAGCCACGGCTCGTAGAACGCCTTGCCGAGGCCGTAGTGGAAACGTGCATTCGCCTTCGCCTGCGCAATCGAGCGATTGGAAAAGCGCGCCTCGTGCCAGCGGTTGCGCAGCTTGACGAGCCGGTTCGGGCGCTGGCTGAACCCGCGGTCGAGCGCCACGCGGAACGCGAGCGCAAAGTGGCCCTCGACATCGACGTCCCCGTCGAAATAGGCTTCGAGGAGGCCCACGTGGCCGTAACGCAACAGCCGAAGCTCGCCGTGGCGCGTGCGAAAAATGATCGTGAATTGCGGCGGCGACTCGCTGTTCCGATATTCGACGCCGTTCGCGAATACGATCCGGCACGGAATCGACGTCCCCTGCAGCATCGTGTCGAGCAAGCGCGCCATGCTGCTTGCCGGGCGGCGTCCCGCGACATCGGCGCGACCGGATTGGTGGGTCGGCAACGGGTTCATGTTCCTCGTGTTGCTGCCAGTGAGTGAACGGCGGCCGGCATGTCCCGGGTACGGTCGAATGATAATTCAATGACTGGAGCGTCCTGGGGAAGTTCATGCGCGCCAGCGTGCGGACGACGAACGCTCGGCGGCGCGTTCGGCGTGCGGAGCGCAAAGGCATAATGCTGGCGGCGCCTTGGGTGCCGCCGCGGGAGGGCCAGCGTAATCGTGCCCGGTTGGGCGGCGCTCGTGCCGCAACGTTCCTGGGAGGACGCAAGTTGGCGGATGCGGAAGACCGGTTGGCGACGCTGCCGCGCGATGCGCTGCGGCACCTGTTGCGCGGTATCGAGAGGGAAAGCCTGCGCGTGCGTCCCGACGGCACGCTCGCTACGAGCGCGCATCCGCCGCAGCTCGGCTCGGCGCTCACGCATCCGCACATCACGACCGACTTCAGCGAATCGCAGCTCGAGCTCATCACGGGCGTACAGCCCGATGTCGCCGCGTGCCTGCGGGAGCTGACCGAGATCCATCAATTCGTCTACCGGCATATCGGCGACGATGCGCTGTGGTCGGGCAGCATGCCGTGCCGCCTGCCTCCCGATGACGACATTCCGATCGGCCGCTATGGCGCCTCGAACATCGGTCGGCTGAAGAGCGTGTATCGCGCAGGTCTGTCACACCGTTACGGCCGCCGGATGCAGACGATCTCGGGCGTCCATTACAACTTCTCGCTGCCCGACGAAGCGATGGCCGCGCTGCAGGCCGGCGCTCGCGACTCGCGGTCGCCAAGCGCATTTCGAACGGAGCGCTACTTCGCCGCGATCCGCAACTTCCGGCGCTGCTCGTGGTTGCCGCTGTACCTGTTCGGTGCGTCGCCGGCCGTTTGCACGACGTTCGTCGACGGGCGCCCGCATCGCCTGCAGGAATTGTCGGGCGACACGCTCTACCTTCCGCACGCCACGTCGCTGCGGATGGGCCCGCTCGGTTACCAGAGCGACGCGCAGAGCGCGCTCGCGGTCAGCTTCAACAGCCTCGAACGGTACGCGGCGTCGCTGCACCATGCGCTAACGGAACCTTACCCGGCCTACCAGGCGATCGGCGTGCAAGGCGACGACGGCCACTACCGGCAGCTCGCGACGACGCTGCTGCAGATCGAGAACGAGTTCTACGGAACCATTCGCCCGAAGCGGCGCATTCGCCGCGGCGAGCGGCCGCTGCACGCGCTTACCGAGCGCGGTGTCGAGTACATCGAGGTGCGAAGCCTCGACGTCGAGCCGTTCTCGCCGGTGGGCATCGACGCGCTGACGATGCGCTTCCTCGACGTCTTCCTGTTGCATTGCCTGCTGGCCGACAGCCCGCCCGACAACCCGGCGGAGATTGCAAGGATTGCAAGGAACCAGTTCCGCGTCGCGGAGCGCGGCCGCGAGCCCGGCGTTCGGCTCATGCTGGGCGACGGTGAAATCGCGCTCGCCGACTGGGGACTGGATGTGCTGCGCCAGTGCGCGCCGGTCGCGCAGGCCCTCGACGAGGCAGCCGGCGGCCGCCAGCACCGGGACGCGCTCGACGTGGCCGGGGAACGCCTGCACGATCCCGCGCGCACGCCATCCGCGCGTGTGCTGCGGGAGCTGCACGAACACCATCGCGACTCCTACATCGAATTCGCGCTAGCGCAGTCGCTTGCGCACCGCGCCCGGATGCTGGCCCTGCCGTTCGACGCCACCGTGGCCGCGCGGCTCGAACGGATGGCCGGCGAATCGCTCGCCGAGCAGCGGAGGCTGGAAGAAACGGACGATGTGCCGTTCGAGCTCTTCAGGCGGCAATACCTGGCGCTCGACCTGATGAGCGGAATGCCCACCTGACCGGTCGCAGCGTTCGCCGGCCGATTCATGCCGGCCCGCGGAACCCTCCGGGCGCCCGACGTGACCAAGGTTGGGAGGATCGACATGGCGCTGACCGACAAGGAACTATCCGAGCTTGCGCGCCAGCTTGACGCGCGGCAGCGAACGCTTGCAAGCGATGTTCGCGACGAACTCGGTGAGCCCGAGCGTCGCGAGTACGGCAAGCTGGCGGGCGCGCTCCCCGGTGACAGTGGCGACCAATCGGTTGCCGACGAGCAGGCCGACTTCAGTTTCGTGATGACCGACCGGTACGCCGACGAACTGCAGGCCATCGAGCAGGCGAAGGCACGCATGCGCGACGGCACCTACGGCATCTGCATCGACTGCGGCGGCGAGATCGGGTTCGAGCGCCTTCGGGCGTATCCGACGGCCGAGCGCTGCATCCTGGACCAGGAGCGCGTGGAAAAGACCTACGTGCAAGGGAACAAGCCGACGCTTTGATCGGTGTTGCG
>Ga0207657_10000690_pt1 | contig 35945 bp, 36 predicted proteins | sample KBSC33metaG_FD_184316 | JGI IMG/M metagenome (GOLD analysis project Ga0207657, IMG submission 184316) | Corn rhizosphere microbial communities from Kellogg Biological Station, Michigan, USA - KBS C3-3 metaG (SPAdes) (version 2) | ecosystem: Host-associated > Plants > Roots > Rhizosphere > Soil ...
AGCGCGCGTAGGCTGCCGAGCTGCGACGGGAGGACGAGCGCGTAGATGCGACGTGGCGAGGCCCCGACCAGTGCGCGCAGTTCCTCGCGCGACGCGGGAAGCTCGACGAGCACGAGCGGATCGGTCGTGTCGCCTGCTGCGTCTCCGGTCGCGCGCACCGCGTCTGCGGGATAACCGAGCGCGCGGGCGACGGACGCCGCCTGATCGCGAAGCGAGCTGCCGCGAGCGTACAGCACGGCGCGTGGAAGATCGAGCGCGTCCAGCAGGCGGCGCAGCGCGACGAGGCGCGACGCCTCGCTCACGGCGACGTATTCCGCCGACAGAGGCGCCAGCTCGGCCGCTGGCGCCGCCTCGGCGACCCGGCGCGCGCGGCGCGCATAGCGCTCCACCAGCGCTTCGAGCGCCGGCGTCATCTCGCTGGCGAGCACGACCCGCGCGCCCTCCTTGGGGAGCTCACCGAGCAGCGTCTCGAGCGGCTGCGCATCGGGCGTCTCGAGGATGGTATCGAGCCACGCGAAGAGCACACCGCGCACGCTCTCGGGCTTGAGCGCCGATCCCTGGAGGAGGGCCACGAGCTCGGCCGGCGCGCCGGTGATCACCTGGGCGGGAAACTGCTTGAGCAGCCGCGCCGCGCGGGGGCTCGCGGTCGCCGCCACCACCCGCACGTCACGATTGCCGGCGATGCGAACGATCGCCGCGGCAGCCTGGGCGGCATTTTCCGCGTCCGCCGTGACGATCAGCAGCTGTGGTTCGCTGCGAGAGATATCGACCCGATCGAGGAGCGTGCCGATCACCTGCTCGGCGGCGGACCAGTCCCACGGCATGATGTGCACGGCATTCTGCCCGCGGCTCACGCCAGCCGGCTCCTTCGCTTCACTCTCCACGGAATTCCCCCACTCCGGTCAGGGCACGCCACGGCGCGCCGGCAAGTTGTCAACGTTCGTTGAAGCTAGCGTGGGAGAGGGTTTCCGCCCATCCCGGCGTGGGAACGACGTTGCATTCGGGAGCGAGCGACTCATCTTCGTCTCTCCACCACGGAGCAGGCCATGACCATCGCCGTCGAAGTGCGGCCCGACAGCGGCACGCCCCCCACCGTCCACTATCGCTGGGACGCGGACACGGACATCTTCACCGCCACGCTCTCGCTGCAACGCACGTTTGCGGAGCCATCGGCGTCGGTGGAGATCGAGGGAACGGACGGATCCTGGCTGGTGCTCGAGTTGCGCGCCGGGCGCGTCGTCGGGGTGGAGGTGGCACTGTGGCCCGACGTGCATCGCAATCCGGCACTCGCCGCTCCACTCGTCGCCGAGAGCGCCGACGTCATCGTGCCGATGGGTGCAGGTGCGGGTCCGGCCACCCTGGAAGTGGAAGCGCTGATGCGCGCGGAAGCCGACGTTGCCGAGCAGGTCGTCCATTTTCGGATCGGGGACCGGCGTGAGGCGCGGTCCGTCCGCTGCGGCAGCGACCTGTTGCTCGATGTGGACCGGCAGGGGCATCTCGCCGGTCTCTGGTTCCTGAACGTGCCTCCCTTTCCCGCGACTACGCCGCCGTGATCACTACCATCGTCCTCATTCGCGCCGAACCATCCTCGGTTCCCGCCACCGCGCAGTTCATCGCCGACATCGAGGGAGTCACCGAGGTCTACTCCGTGAGCGGCGACTGGGATCTGGTCGCGATCGTTCGCGTGGCGGAGTACGACCAGATCGCCCGCGTCGTCACGGAGGCATTTCCAAAGGTGCCCGGGCTGCAGCGGACCCAGACGCTCACGGCGTTCCGCGCCTACTCGAAGAAGGACCTGCAGCAGGCGTGGGACATCGGCGTGGAGTGAGGCGCGTGCCCTCGCGAGAGGAGCCGGCCGATCAGCGTCGCGGCAGGTCGGCGCACCATGAGCCCGCGCCGCGCGCCAGCTCGTGCCAGCCTCCGCTGATGAACTTCAGGACGATCGGGTAGCTGTCGGAGCCTGGCCTCCAGCCCTCGAGCACCACCTCGTCCACGCCGTCCCCCGTGAGGTCCACGTGATCGACGAGCCGTCGGAACTCCGGCATCGAATCGCGGGGCGCATGGTAGAACGTCACGGCGTACCCGCCAGCCGCCGAGTCGGCGAGGGCGAACACCTGCCGCGGGCGAAGACCGGAGGAGGTCGGCTTCTCCATGAAGCTCGCCAGCAGGGTTGGCCGACCGCTAACACCGGTGCGGATCGCCACCACGCTGAGGTCCATCTCGGAGCGCGCAGCCGGAAGCAGGGCAGCGCGGCGCGCCACGCGCTCGGCGAGCGCGCGCGCGCTGTCCTCGTCGGCGACCGTGAGCGCGACGCGGGCCGTCATCGGAAGCGGATCACTCGTACCGATCAGGTCGAGCGTCGTCATCTCGTCTGGAACCGAATCGAGCCTGGCGGCGGCCATCGGTCTGGGCGCTCGACAACCGGGGAGCTTGTAGAGCGCGGAGCCGTCGGACCACATGCCGCGCTGCACGACGGCCGCGGTGATCGGCGAGCCATCGTGATAGACGGTGATCCGGGAGCCGGGCTTGAAGTAGAGCTTGTCGAAGTTGCGCCAGCCCTCGGCATCGAGGCTGATCGGGGCAACTCGACCGTGTCCGATCGTGGCAACGGGCAGCAGCCGCGGATCGGCGGGGTCACCGAACAACTGGAAGAGCACCGTCGGCTTACCCGCGAGGCTGGTCTGCACCCGCGCTGGCGCATCGACCGGCTCTCCCTGCGCGCGCTTGTCACATCCGACCGCGGCGGTTAGGATGGTCGCGACGGCCATTCCCCCGAAGATCGCCCGTAGCCCGCGCCCCGCGCGGTCGTGCGAGCCGCGAGAGGCGAGTGCGCTGGGGCGAGTGCGGTGGAGAGTGTGGTGCATACGAGTGAGATGGGCAGCCCGGTATTGAACGTTCGTGCGGTCCAGCGCCAGCTGGCCACGCTGCTGCCTGAGGCACGGCCGGCAGCGATCGGCGAGAGCACGCTCGAGGTCGCTGCTCCGGGTAACGACGCACCGCGGCTCATCAGCGCAACCGTGGTGGAGGGTGGTCCGCTGCGGGCGAAGCGCGTCTTCGATCCGCCGACTCCCGGTTTCCGGGCCTTTCTCGACGGCACTCAGCGGAGCGAGCTGGTGAGCTACGTCGGAGGCGTGCCCATCATCCTTGGCCGGGTGGCCGCTGTGGTGCGCGAGCGCCGGCTCCGCCGGATGCACACCTGGCATCAGCCGCTCATCGAGTCGCGCCTCTACTGCGCGCGCCGGCTCATCTCGTCTTCGGCGTGGGAGTCACTCAGCGTCGCTTACGGGCCAGTCCTGGTGGACCTGAGCGACGGCTCATCGGAGCTCGCGCCGCATCCCTTCGCTCTGCGCGACGCGGCAGTGCACCGGGTCCAGGCGCATCGTGAGGAGCTGGAGCAGCGTCTTGCCGAACGCTGGTGCAACGTGGAGCACGATCCGCTGTTCATCGACGGCGGCATCAGTGGCAGCGAGAAGGTGGCGGTGTCGACCTGCACGGTGGGCGTCGTGAAGAGTCACCGGACCCTGTACGCGGAGGGCGAGGCGCTGGCCGCCGTGCTCAATCTCGCGCGCCACGAGCGCTCGAGCGTCTTCCGCATCACCTCGCCGCGCCGCACCACCGTGGCAAGCTGGTATTTGCGCATGCGTGATCCGCGTGGTCATGATCCGATGTGGGGACTCGTGCGCGTGGAGATCGCCTGCCCGCCGCCTCAGGACATGGACCGTATCGGCGCGCGCGCCGACGACGTGTCGCGATGGATTCTCGCCGAAGCATCGCCCCTCGCCCTGCCGGACGCGCGGTGGGACAAGATGGTGTACGGTGTACGGGACTGTGAGGAGTACCTGAGGGCAATCAACTGATCGTGAAGCGTGAAGGGTGAGACGTGAGACGTAACTTCTCACGCCGTCACGATTCACGTCTCACGATTCACGTCTCACGATTCACGTCTCACGATTCACGTCTCACGATTCACGTCTCACGATTCACGTCTCACGAGTAGTCAGAGCGAAATGTCTTCAATTCTCGGCCGGGTTGTCGCCACCGAGCGCCGCCCGAATACGCCGCACGAGTTTCACTTCTGGACGGCGCTCGATTCGCCGGTCGGCATCGGCACCATCGTGCGCGTGGACGGGCGTGACCCCGTGAATGGCGTGCTGCCGCAGGTGTTCGGCGTCGTCACCGAGGGGTTCAGCTGGACCGACCTCGCTTCGCCACTGCACGACGTGATGGGGCTCGACGGCTCGCCGGGCGGGGAAAGCCTGCAACCGACCGACCGCGCCGAGATTCGCCTCTACACCGCGGCCGTGCTTCGGCACGTACCGGAGGAGCCGTTGCAGCCGGTGCCCATGGGCACCGTGTTTCTCGCCGACGAAGCCGATGTCGCCATCGCGCTGCGCATGGACGGCTACCTGAAGGAGGGCGCGCGCACCGGAATTCCCATCGGCGTCTACCGCGCGGGGGGCACCGATGCGCCGATCTACCTCGACGCCGATTTCCTCATCGGCCCGGAGGCGGCGCACCTGAACATCAGCGGGGTCTCCGGCCTCGCCACCAAGACGAGCGCGGTGGAGTGGCTGCTGCAGTCCATCTTCACGCATTTCCCGGCGCAGAAGGGAAGCGTCGCCGCGGTGTGCTTCAACGTGAAAGGTCCCGATCTCTGCTACCTCGACCAGCCGGGCGAGATCGATGCCGCCGACCGTGCGCTGTACGAAAAGTGTGGCGTACCATCCGAGCCGTTCGCCAACGTGCAGTACTTCGCGCCCTACAAGTCAGACGGCGTTTCGCTCAATACGTTGCGCAGCAACGAGGCGCTCCTCGACAACGTCACTCCACTCACATGGGGACTGCGTGAGGTGCTCCAGTACGCCGAAGTGCTGCTGAACAAGGACGACGTCGACGCCAAGGCGGATGCACTGATCGACTTCATCAAGGAGAACGTCCTCGACAAGAAGTTCAGCGACCCGATGCTCGAGCGCGTGCACAGCGTCACCTCATTCGCCGATCTCGACGTCTGGTTCCGCGACGTGCTGCGCGCACTGGAGAAGAAGGACGACCAGAGCTGGCGCACCCACCACGTGGCCACGATCCGAAAGGTGCGTAACCGGCTCTCCAACATCTCACTCCGCTGCAAGGGTCTCGTCGCCGACGACGGCGCCACCAGCGACCTGCCGTTCGGCAACTTCGACGATCGGACGGTGTACGTGATCGACGTCGCCGGACTCGAGGAGGATGCGCAGGACCTGATCTTCGCCCGCGTGGTGACGAAGCTCCGCGAGCACCTCGAGAAGCGCGACCTCGGCGTCCAGCACGTCGTCGTGTTCGTCGACGAGCTGAACAAGTACGCGCCGGGCGACGGTCCGGAGACCTACGTTCGCAAGATGTTGCTCGACATCGCCGAGCGCGGCCGCTACCTCGGGCTCGTGTTGTTCGCGGCGCAGCAGTTCCGGTCGCAGGTGCACCGTCGCGTCGTCGGAAACTCGGGCACGGCCCTCTACGGCCGGATGGACGGCGACGAGCTGGCCACACCCGGCTACGCGGTGCTCAGTCCGGCAATCAAGACCAAGCTCGCGACCCTCGAGAAGGGACAATTGATGGTTCGGCATCCGCACTTCACTCAACCGATCTTCGTGCGCTTCCCGCGCCCCGCCGTGATGCGCGGGCGCGATGGCGTGAGCCGCTATCCGTCCGCTGCATCGGTGCCGCTGGAGACGGCGATCCTTCGCACCCTGCGTACGCTCGATCCCACGCTCACCCTTGGCTGGCTCCAGGACACGGTGCAGCTGGCGAGCGACGACGAGATCATCCGCGCGCGCAACGCGGTCATTCGCGAGCGACCGCAGGACGTCCGCCGGGCCTTCGCGTCGCATTTCCGCGCCGCCGTGGCGCCGAAGACGGCGACCCGCGCGGCGACGCCCGCGCCTCTCCCCATGGCGCCGTCGGATGATCCATACGGGTTCTAGGCTGCAGGCGGTCGTCGTCGCATGCACGCTCGTTTCCGCGACGGCAGGAGCCCAGTCGGTCTCGCTCCGCATCCATCCTCGCGCCGGCGACACGCTGCACACGCGCCTCGAGCAGCGCATGGAGGTGAGCACCGCCGACGCCGAGGGCGATCCGATCGGCAAACCCGTCACCACCTCGGTCACCATCGACTCCCGCACCGTCGTGCAGTCGTCGCTCGCCACGAGCACGATCGTGCTCACCATCGTGGACTCGGCCGACATGCACACGACCGACGTGCACGGTGCCGACCAGATCGCGGCCGCCGAGCGCATGCTGCGCGGACAACGACTGTTGCTCCAGCTCGCGATGGACGGCTCGGTGGAGAATGCGCGCGATGGCGGGGGTCGCCCCGTGTCCCGCGACTTCGCCGACGCGATGTCCGCGATGCCAGCCGTCTTTCCGCGACATGCGGTGCGCATCGGTGAGAGCTGGACCCGAGAGATGCCCCTGCCGTCCAGCGGACCGCTCGGGGCGCGCGGCATGGGTTACGTGAGTGCCCGCTTCCGACTCGACTCACTCTCGCGGAGTGGTCGTATCGCCTTCATCTCCATGCGCGGCGACATTCGTCCGTCGAGCACGGGCGAAGGCGTGCAGCTCACGGGGGCGATCAACGGCAGCATGCGCCTCGACCGGGACCGTGGCTGGATGACCGACTCGCAGGTCACCGTGCTCATTCGCTCCTTCGTCACGCCGCCGCCGGGAACCGGCCGCTCGCCGATGCGCTTCGTCACGCGCGTCACGCAGCGGCTCCGAACGATGGACAAGCGCTGATCCAGCGCTAGGTTCCAGCATGGCGGCGAGGACACAAGTCTCGCCCGCGCAACCGGTTAGCGCACTCTCACCCAGCCCGCTCTGCGCCTCGTCCACCTCTCCGACATCCACCTCGGTTACCGCCAGTATCAGCGGCTGACTCCGCGTGGCATCAACCAGCGCGAGGCGGACGTGGCGCAGTCATTCACGCGCGCCCTGGACAAGGTGATCGAGCTGGAGCCGGACGTCGTGCTCATCGCCGGCGACGTGTTCCACCAGGTCCGGCCGACCAACACGGCCATCCTGCACGCGTACCTCCAGTTCGCGCGCCTGCGCGCCGCGCTGCCGCACACCGAAGTCGTCATGGTCGCCGGCAATCACGACACGCCGCGCGCCGCGGAGACGGGTTGCATCCTCCGCCTGTTCGTTCCGCTCGGCGTGCACGTGGTGGATGCCGAGCCGCGCGCGCTCGACTTTCCGGCACTGGATCTCTCCGTGCTCGCCGTCGCCGACAACCAGCACCGCCGGCCAAAGCTCGTTCCCGCGGGCGCACGGCGCTGGAACGTGCTGCTTCTGCACGGCGAGGTGGAAGGCATGCTCAGCCCCTACGCTGCTACGGGCGAGGCCACCTCGCAGGAGATCGCCCAGGCGGAGCTGAGCGAGGGCGCGTGGGACTACATCGCGCTCGGTCACTATCACGTCTATCGCCGCCTCGCTCCGAATCAGTTCTACAGCGGCTCGCTCGATTACACGAGCACCAACACATGGGGCGAACGGATCGAGGAGGGGATGGCCGGCGTGCCGGGCAAGGGAATCATCGAGCACGATCTCGCCACCGGACGGCACACCTTTCATTCGCTCCCGCCGGCGCGGGAGTTCGTCGACCTCCCCGTGGTGTCGGCGCGAGGCCTCACCACCGAGGAGGTGAACGAGCGCATTCTCGCGACGGTGGAGTCGTGCCCCGGCGGCATCGAGGACAAGGTGGTGCGCCTCGTCGTGCGCGATCTCCCGCGGCACATCACGCGTCAGCTCGACCACAAGCAGCTGCGCGAGCTCCGTCGTCGCGCGCTGCACTTCCATCTCGATACGCGCCGGCCGGAGATGATCCGTTCAGTCGGCCACGGTTCGCCGAGCCGGCGCCCGTCGCTCGCCGACTTCGTGCGCGACAAGCTGCGTGAGCGGATCGTCAGCGGCGACGTGGATCGGGATGCGCTGGTGCAGCTCGGCCTCAAGTACCTGCGAGAGGCCGAGGAGCGCGAGGTCGGCTCGACGGAGCCGCGGGCGGGCGTGGAGGGATAGATGCGGCTCAACAGCCTCCGCCTCTGCAACTTCCGCCAGCACGCCGACACGTTCATCACGTTCGACAACGGGCTGACCGGAATCATCGGCGCGAACGGCTCGGGCAAGACCACCATCCTCGAGGCGATCGCCTGGGCGCTGTACGGGCAGGACGCCGCGCGTGGCAAGAAGGAGACGATCCGCTCCCTGCGCGCCGGCCCGAGCGCACGCGTGAAGGTGGAGCTGGACTTCGAGCTCGGCGGTCATCGCTATCGGGTGGAGCGCGGGCTCACCCACGCGGAGCTCTACCTCGACAACGCCGAGTCGCCCATCGCCAACTCGATCACCGGCGTCGGCGACATGCTGCGCCGCCGGCTCGGGATGACGCGCGACGAGTTCTTCAACACCTACTTCACGGGCCAGAAGGAGCTCGACGTGATGGCGGCGATGGCGCCGTCCGAGCGCGCACAGTTCCTCTCGCGCGTGCTCGGCTACGAGCGGCTTCGCGTCGCACAGCGGCTTGCGAGGGACCGATCGCGGATGATCGGCGCCGAGGCGGCCGGCGTACGTGCCGCGATGCCCGACACGGCGAGCGTGGAGCGCGTTCACGCCGATGCGTCGAGGCGCTTCGTCGAGGCAACGGCGCGCGCACGGCAGAGCACCGAACGTCGCGACGAGGCAAGCGCCCTGCTCGCCGACCTCGTGCCCCGCTGGCTCGCCGCGCAGCGCGAGCGCGAGCAGCTGCAGGAGGCGCTCGCCGAACTGCGCGTTGCCGAGAGTGAGGCCGCCTCCTTCGGGCGCGATGCGGAACGTGTGGCGCGCGAGCTCGCCGACGTCGAAAGCGCCGACGCCGAGCTGCGCCGGCTCGCCGAGGACCTCGCGCCGCTCGCCGCGCTCAGCGAGGAGCTTCACCGGCTCGACCAGCTCGCGAGTGACGAGGGACGTCGCCGCACCCTCCTGGAAACCGAGCGCTCGCTCGAGGAGGAGCTGCGCCGGCTGCGCGAACGTCGCGAACGCATCGAGACGGCGCCGACGCTCGAAGAGGAAGTGACGCTCGAGCTGGAACGAAAGCGTGCGGCGCTGGAGCAGGTGCAGGGCGAGCTCGAGGCGCGGCGCACCGAATGGGTGCGCGACCGCCAGGAAGCCGAGACGAAGCATGTCGCCCTGCGCCAGCAGTATGCCGAGGTCAACGAGAACCGGCAGCGTCTCCTCGCCACCGGCGAGGACGGCCAGTGCCCCACCTGCGAGCGGCCGCTGCACGATCACTACCGCACGGTGATCGATCACTTCGACGAGCAGCTCGAGACGCTCAAGGCCGACGGCCGCTACTTCAAGGCACGCCTCGAGCAGCTCGAGGAGATGCCGGTCGAGATCCGCGAGCTCGACGAGCGTCGTCGCACGGTGTTCGAGGAAGTCGGCCGGCTCGAGCGACGCCTCGCCAAGGTCCAACTCGCCGTGCAGGAGCTTGGCCAGCTGGCGCGCGATCTTCAGGGGAAGGAGCAGCGGTTCGAGCAGGTGCGTGGAGAACGCGAGGCCATCCCGGGGAGCTACGATGCGGAGCGTCACGCCGCCGCGCGACGGGAGCTCGAGCGCCTTCGGCCCCTCGATGCGCGCGCCACGCGCCTCGCCGCGCAACTCGAGCGCCGCGGGGTGCTGGAGGCCGAACGCGATCGCGCCGCGGCCGGCCTCGCCGCGGCGCAGGCCCGCGCCGCCGCCCTCACCGCGCGTCGCGATCTGCTGAGCTTCTCCGAGCAGAGCTATGCTGACCTTCGCGCGCGGCACGATGCCGCGGCCGCCGCGCTGCGCACGGCGGAGCTGGACGCCGTGGCCGCCTCCGGCGAAGCCGCCGCCGCGCAGGCGGCGGTCGCGCGCGCGGAGCAGGCACGCGCCGAGCTCGCGCGTGCGAGAACGCAGCTCGAGACGCTCGAGCGGGAGAAGCGCCTGCACGACGAGCTCGATCGCGCGTACACGGACCTGCGCACCGACCTCAACGTCCAGCTCCGCCCCGAGATGAGTGAGCTGGCGAGTGCGTTCCTCACCGAGCTCACCGATGCTCGCTACGACGAGCTCGAGCTCGATGACAGCTACAACCTCACCGTGCTCGAGGATGGGGTGCCAAAACCGGTCATCTCCGGTGGCGAGCAGGATGTGGCGAACCTCTGCCTGCGCCTCGCCATCTCGCAGATGATCGCCGAGCGCGCCGGGCAGAGCTTCTCGCTGCTCATTCTCGACGAGGTGTTCGGTTCGCTCGATGAGTCGCGTCGGCAGAATGTCGTCGAGCTGCTGCGCGGGCTCCAGGACCGGTTCGAGCAGGTCATCCTCATTACCCACATCGAGCAGGTGCGCGAGGGGCTCGACCGCGTGATCAGCGTGCGCTACGACGAGGAGACGGGTACGTCGGTCGTCACGCAGCTCGACGCCGACGCCGATACCGGCGACCTGCTCGCGGCTGCCGGAGCGGGGGGCTGATGGCGAGCGCGCGGAGCTGGCGGCAGCTGCCACCGGTGGACGGTCCATTCCCCGCGCGCGTCGAGGAGATCGCGGCGCTCAACGTGGTGTTCAGCGACGCCTTCACCGAGCGCTATCGTCGCGACGGCATGATCGGCGTGCGGGTACCGAACCTCAATCCGCAGGTGTGGCGCTACGCAATCGAGGATTCGGCGGACGGCGCCATGGTCTGGCGAGATGCCCGTGGCGAGATCGCCGCCTTCAACATGGTGCACCGCTCCGGCGTCGAGGGGTGGATGGGTCCTCTCGCCGTGCGGACGGAGTATCAGGGCACCGGCATGGGGAAGGACGTCGTCGAGCGCGGCGTCGCCTGGCTGTCGCAGGGTCGCGCGCGCGTCATCGGGCTCGAGACGATGCCGCGCACGATGGACAACATCGGCTTCTACTCGCGGCTCGGATTCGCGCCCGGCCGGCTCACCATCACGCTCACCCTCGATGCGGCGAGTGGTGACCGTGCGCCCGACCTCCTTGGCCGACTCGGCGTGCGCGATCACGACGACGCGATGCGCGCCACGCGGACGCTGCTCGACGGTCTCGCGCCCGGCTACGACTTCACGCGTGAGATCGAGCTCACCGATTCGCTCTCGCTTGGCGACACGGTGCTGCTGCACGATCGCGACGAGCTGGCCGGGTTCGCGCTCTGTCACACGGCGCCGCTCGTCGAAGGCCGCGTGCGCGAGGAGCTGCGCGTCCTCAAGCTCGTGCTCGCCGACGAAGACCGACTCGACGCGATGGTGCGCGCGCTCCGCGATTATGCTCGACGCAGTGGCACGCGGAGCGTCGCATTCCGGGTCCAGGGGGAGTATGACGGGCTTTACCGCCGCCTGATCGCGATGGGCGCCCGGGTGCGATGGACCGACCTGCGCATGGCGCTCGTCGGCTATCCGGAGGTGAAGCCGGAACGCGGCGTGGTCTGGTCCAACTGGGAGATCTGACGCGCCGAAGTCGGGGGGCGCGTCTCTCGGATGTTTACCTGACGGCTGGCTCCGTCGTCCCCCCTGCGTAAGCTCACTGTCGGGGACCACCTTCGATGAGCAGCCACCTCTCGTTTCGACCAATTCGGGACTTACCCGCCTTCGACCGATTCGTCGAGGAGCTCGGTGCTTGGGTCGACGGAACCGGCAACGACGTGGGTGTCCTCCACGATGCGGCGTCCGCACTGTCTCGCCATGCGCGCGCGAACGGAATCGCCGCTGAGCACCTCCTCGCCGCACTGCAGGGAGTCGAGCTCCGCACCAGCGTCGCGCTGACGATGGACCCCGGTGCGCGCCGCGCTCGCGATGACCGCCATGTGGCCGCGCTCCTCGCGCTGATGCACACCTGCTACGGCTTCAACTCCGACCTCCGCCTCGTGCGCGGGCCGGACGGTCGCGCCTGGGTCGTGATGCACATCCAGGAAGGGATGCGCTGGGATCCCGAGATCGAGATGCGTCGCCAGGACTGGCTCTGCTGCGCCACCTTCGGCGATCGCCGCTACATCACGCCGGTGCCGCCCGCATGGAGCCAGTGGAGTGACGCCGAGCTGCTCGGCGCTGTCGTTCGCGCGCGTCCCGACCTGCGCGGACCGGATTGATCACCAGGTAGCACACTTCCAAAGCGACCCCGGCGGCGAGATAATTGCGTCGGGTTCAGGGCCGGGCGACGCTGCCCGCCGTGCCGTTCGCGCATCCATCTCTCGATGCCGTATCGTCGACTCGGCCTGATCATGTTCGCGAGCCTCGTGCTCGCCATGCCCACGCTCGCCAGGGCGCAGCGCGTACCTCGCGCGCGCCATGTCGGTTCGGTGGTCGTCGGCGACGCCCGCCTCGAGCTTCTCGCCTACGATGACGGCACCGTCACCGCCGGCACCGCGGCGACGATGACGTCGGCGATGGCGCGCTGGCACGGTGACGAGCTGCGCGCCTGGCTCGATACGGCGATGGCGGTGATGCGTGTGCGCGAACCGACGGCGGCCGAAGGCGAGGTCTCCGTTGCCACGCCGATTGCCGGTTTGTGGCTCGTGCGGCAGATGACCGCGCACGGCACCACCTATGTCCTCTCCGTCATCTCGCCCGCGTCGCCCGAGGTGCTCGACACCGCGCCGACCGCGGCGCAGGTGCAGGCATTGCTCAAGCTGCTCGCGCGCGCCGACGCCGCCATGCGCGGCATGACGCCGGACAGTCTGCTGCGTCCTCGGCTCGCCGCTCGCACCGGCGGCCGCTGAGCGGCGCGACGGGCGCCGCGCCCGCTGCGTCCCGAATCAGCGCGACTTGTCGCGCTCGGCTGGTGGCCGCTTGTTCGGATTGCTCGCGTTGCGATCTCGCGCGCTCGAGCGCACGACGATGCTGTAGATCAGCAGCGACACGCCCACCGTGAGCAGCAGGTGAACCCATCCCGGGCCCTGCATCACCAGTGCGGCGATTGCCCAGATCAGCAGCAGCACCACCGCGCCGACGATTCCGAGATTCATGACCGTGCTCCGCGTGCTCGCGTGAATTGACCAGCCTCGTGACGGGGAGTAAATTACATCGTCACATAGCCAACGTGCACGGGGCGGAGAGCAACGTTTTTGAGCCGATAAGTCCTTCGAGTGGGTTCGACAATCCATGCCGACGGCATGCCCCCAGTGCGGGGGACCCCGGAAAGTGTGGTGAGAGCCTCAGTATTTCGACTGGGCTTCATAAAACCCTCTCCGTTCTCGTTTTCCTGCGGGCCCCGGCAATCGCCGGGGCCCGCGCTTTTTTGCTTCGACCGGCGCCCCGAGGCATCTTTCACGCATGCCCGACGTCACCGTCACCCGCCGACTGCTGTTCAACGCCGCGCACCGCGTGCACAACCCGGCGCTCTCCGACGAGGAGAACACCCGGCTGTTCGGTCGCTGCAACAATCCCAACTGGCACGGCCACAACTACACGCTCGATGTCAGCGTGCGCGGTCCGATCGATCCCGTCACCGGCTACGTCTACGACCTTGGCAAGCTGAAGAAGCTTGCCATGGAGCGCGTGGTCGACCGCATCGACCACCGCAACTTCAACCTCGACGTCGACTTCATGCGCGGCGTGATCCCGACCGCCGAGAACATTGTCGTCGCCATCTGGCGCGAGCTGGCGCCCGTCGTCGCGCCGGCACGGCTCGCGCGCCTCGTCCTCTGGGAGACCCCCAACAACTATGTCGAGTACACCGGTGAGTAAGCTCGTCGTCGTCGAGCCGCACACGGTGACGACACCGGCCGCGCTGCAGGTTGGCGAGGAGTCGGCGGTGGACGCGTACGCCGCGCTGGTGCGAGAGCAGCTCGCCATCATCGGCGAGGATCCCGCGCGCGACGGACTCCTCAAGACCCCGGAGCGCGTCGCGCGCGCGATGGGGTTCCTCACCCAGGGCTACGCCATGACCCTCGAGGACGCGGTTGGCGACGCGCTGTTCGAGGAGGACCATGAGAACATGGTCATGGTGCGCGACATCGAGCTGTACTCGATGTGCGAGCACCACCTGCTGCCCTTCTTCGGCAAGGCGCACGTGGCGTACATCCCGCGCAAGCGCATCGTCGGCCTGTCCAAGCTGCCGCGGATCGTCGACATGTTCGCCCGCCGGCTGCAGGTCCAGGAGCGGCTGACCGAGCAGGTGGCGAAGGCCATCGAGGAGGTGCTCGAGCCGCTCGGCGTCGGTGTGGTGATCGAGGCGTACCACATGTGCATGATGATGCGCGGCGTCGAGAAGCAGAATTCGCGCACCATCACGAGCGCGCTGCGCGGCGTGTTCCGCGAGGACGCCAAGACGCGCGACGAGTTCCTGCGGCTCGCCTACGCCACGGCACGCTGACGATGGTCGTGCCGCTGCAACCGCTCGCTGGACGAGTCGCCCTCGTCACGGGGGCGTCACGCGGCATCGGGGCGGCGGTCGCACGACGCCTCGCGCGGGAAGGCGCGCGGGTCGCGCTCGTCGCGCGTAGCGAGCGCGCACTCGAGGCGCTCGCCGCGGAGCTGGGCAGCGGCGCCGTCGCCGCCGCGTGCGACCTTCACCTGCCCGGGGCTGCCGACGTCGTCCAGGCAGCGCTCGACGACCTCGGCATCGAGTCGCCCGACATTCTCGTCAACAACGCTGGAGCATTCCTCGTCGCCTCCGCGCACGAGACGTCGGTCGATGCCTTTCGCGAGACCCTGGAGCTCAATCTCACCGCTCCATTCGCCTTCGTGCGTGCCTTCCTTCCCGAGATGAGTCGTCGCGGCGCCGGACACATCGTCACCCTCGGGTCGATCGCCGATCGCGCGGTGTTCCCGGGCAACGCCGCGTATGCAGCGAGCAAGCACGGGCTTCGTGCGCTGCACGAGGTGCTGCGCGCCGAGTTGCGCGGTTCCGGTGTGCGCGTATCGCTCGTGTCGCCGGGCCCGGTCGACACCGCGCTCTGGGACGTCGTGGATCCTGATCGCCGGGCCGGCTTCACCCCGCGCGCGCAGATGCTCGGCGCCGATGACGTTGCCGACGCGGTCGCCTACGTGCTGACGGCGCCGCAGCAGCTCAACGTGGACGAGCTGCGACTCTCCCGTTCCTGACCGTCGCCCGATCGCCGTACATGTTCATCGAGCTCATCGACGCGCTACGCTGCCCCGTGCCGCACGAGGAGAGCTGGCTCGTCGCTTCGGCCTCGCGCATGGAAGCGCGTCACATCGTGGATGGGGTGCTCGGCTGTCCGGTGTGCCACGCCCAGTACGCCGTGCGGAACGGCGTCGCCGATTTCCGCCGCGCGTCAGCGGCCCGCGCCGCGTCGGCAGGATCGCCGGCGGATCGCGGCGATCCTGCAACGGCGATGCGCCTCGCCGCCTTCCTCGGCATTTCCGACGCGCAGGGCTTCGTGGTCCTGCTCGACGAGTGGGGCGGACAGGCATCAGCGCTGCGCGCGCTGGTGGAGACGCCACTCGTGCTCGTCGACCCGCCGCCGGGTGTCGAGGGCGAACCCGGTATCTCCATCGTGCTCAGCGATGGCATCCCTCCACTCGCCGCGCGCGCCGCGCGCGCCACCGCGATCGGCCAGTCGAGCTCAGCGCGCGCTGAAGAAGCGGTGCGCATCACGCGCGCTGGCGGCCGGCTCCTCGCACCAGCCGCGCTCCCGGTTCCTGACGGTGTGCGAGAGATTGCTCGCGACGACTTGCTCTGGGTGGGCGAGAAGGAGCCCGAGCGCTCGCCGCTCGTCGCGCTACACGTGCGCCGCGGCTGATCGCGGCGCACGTCCCATCACCCTTCAGTCACACGCCGGCGTGCTCGTGCTCGTCGGCGTACAGCTCGTCGATCTGCCCCTTGTACGCCTTGTCGATCACCCGGCGCTTCACCTTGAGCGTCGGCGTCAGCTCGCCACGCTCCACCGAGAAGTCGTGCTCGAGCAGCGCCACCTTCTTCGGCATCTCGAAGCGCGCGAGGCCATGGAGCTGGCCAAGCACTTCCTTTTCCATCTTGGCGCGGATGACCGGCTCGGCGAGCAGCTCGGCGCGGCTCTTCCCGGCGAGCCCCTTGTAACCGGCGTACTTCTCGAGCTGATCCCAGTTCGGCACCACGAGCACGGAGGGGAACTTTCGCTTGTCTCCGATCAACACGGCCTGGCTGACGTACTTGTTCGTCTTGATCGCGTTCTCGATCGGCTGCGGTGCGATGTTCTTTCCGCCGGCGGTGACGATGATCTCCTTCTTGCGATCGGTGATCGAGAGGAAGCCATCGTGCAGCTCGCCGATGTCACCGGTGTGGAACCAGCCATCGGCGTCGATCGCGTCGCGCGTCGCGTCGGGACGGTTGTAGTAGCCCTTCATGACGTTCGGCCCACGCGACAGGATTTCGCCATCCGGCGCGATCGTCACGTCCACCCCGGCGACCGGCTTGCCGACCGTGCCGATGCGGAAGGCGTCCGGTGTGTTCACGGCGATCACCGGCGACGTTTCGGTGAGACCGTATCCCTCGAGAATCACCAGTCCCGCGGCGTAGAAGAACTTGTTGATCTCCGCCGCGAGCGGAGCGCCACCGGACACGAAGTAGCGCAGCCGTCCTCCGGTGCGCGCCTTGAGCTTGGAGAACACCAGCTTCTGGGCGATCCGGTACTGCAAGGCGAGGAGTCCCGCCGGTTCGCCGCCGGCGAGCTTCACGTTCGCCCACCGTTCGGCCACGCCGCGCGCCCAGAAGAAGATACGCTTCTTCACCGCGCCGCCCGACAGCGCGTTGTCCAGTACGCGAGCGTACATCTTCTCGTACAGCCGCGGCACCGACAGCACGAGCGTCGGCCGCACCACGACGAGATCCGCTGGCACCGTGTCGATCGACTCGGCATAGGCGATGGAACAGCCCACATGGAACATCAGATAGTGGCCCGCCATCCGCTCGAAGATGTGCGACAGCGGCAGGAAGCTGAGTCCCACGTCCTTCCCCTCGAAGGGAATGGCCAGCGTGGACGCCATGACGTTCGAGTGCAGGTTGTCGTGCGTCAGCATGACACCCTTCGGCTCGCCGGTCGTACCCGAGGTATAGATGATCGTCGCCACATCATCGGGCTTCACGGCAAGCGCACGTTTGCGGTAGTCGGCTGCGCGCGCGTCGTTGTCCGCGGACGCGCCCTTCGCCTCCACTTCCGCCAGCGTCAGGTCGGCATTGGCGTGACGTTCGGCGGCGAAGGTGATCACCGTCCGCAGGGCAGGGCAGGTCGAGCGCACCTCGGCGATCTTCGCCGCCTGGTCGGGACCGCTCACGAACAGCGCAACCGCACCCGAGTCGCGCAGGATGTACGCTGCCTGCTCGGCCGGAAGGTTCGGATAGAGCGGCACGTCGGCCAGGCATCCCGTGAGGCACGCGTAGTCGGCGATCGCCCACTCCGGCCGGTTCTCCGACAGGATGCCGACGCGGTCGCCCGACTTCACGCCCAGCTCGGTGAGTCCCAGGGCGACGCGTCGCACCCGTTCAGCCAGCGTACGACTCGAGATCGGCTGGTACGTGCCGTTGACCTTCACCTGCAGCGCGTCCGGCTTGTCGTGACGCGCGATCGCATCGAAGAAGAGACGCGTGAGCGTACCGGGCGGCGTGTTGCGCGGACCTCCGGACGAGATCATCGGAACCTCCGGCTGGGGAACGTCGCTGGTGGGGAGCGCGGCGAGGTGAGCCGCTCGTTCAACCCGAAGATACGGCGGAGTGCAGGTGGAGCGCCACCAGCGGCCGGACTACGGTGCGGTGCGCAGCACGAAGCGCAGCGAGTCGCCCTTGAGCGGCTCGTTGCGCAGTGAGCGCGCGCGAACGATGACCACCACCGAGTCGACGTTGGTTCCGGCAACGACGAGCGTGCGCGACGCGATGCCCGAGTCGATCGTCGTGTCCACGGCCGCCAGCGAGTCGGGGCGTGACACCGTGCGGCCGTCCAGCGTGAGGACTGCCGAGGCCGAGCTGGCTCCCGTGCCGAACACGCCGGTGATGCGATAGCGCACGATGATGCCAGGCACCGGGACCCGCGTATTGCTGCGGTTCAGCCCCGTGACCATCACGTTCAACGTGTCGATCGCCGGCAGCGGCCTCGCCGTCACCTCCGGCGAGGTACGGCCGAGTGAATCGGGCTGCGGCACGACGAACAGGCTCGCGGTCGTCGTCTGGAGCCTGCCGCCGACCCGGCCGACGAGCTGCACCGTCTGCACCGCCGTCACCGTGTCCGATGCGGTGACGATGCCGTCCGCGCCGATGGAGACGGGCGACGGCACGATGGTGGGCAGGAAGGTCGCCACGGGGTCCGGGAGCAGTTCATCGTTCCGGCCGAACGCTTCGATCCGCAGCGGTGTCACGTTGCCGAGGCTGTCGCGCAACTGGTCGCCGACCGCCACGGCGGGCGCCGGCAGGATGATTGGCGAGATGTACGCGATTCCCTCGTCCAGCGTCGGCACGTCGCCGCACGAGAGGGTGGTCGCTGCGGCGACGACCGCGAGCAACAAAGCGCGCGTCCTCACCGCAGCCTCCCGTCGAGCGTTTCCGCAAGCTGCCGATAGGCGACCGATGCCGCATCATCCGGCGAGCGGAGCACCACCGGCTGTCCCGCCGCGAACGCATCCGACGTCGCCATCGTGCGCGGGATCGTCACGTCGAACACCAGTTCCTCCGGCAGCTGCTCGCGGACGTAGGCTGCCACACGCTGCGACACCTCGCTCGCCGGCTCGAGCATCGTGAGCAGGATGCCGTCGAGCACCAGCGCCGGGTTGGTGCGTGATGCCTCGCGCACCGCGCGCAGGATCTGCGTCGTCGTCTGCAGCGCGAGCGGCTCGCTCTGCAGCGGCACGAGCACGTGGTCGGTGCACGAGAGTACCCGCCGGGTGATGGTGCCGAGCCCGGGCGGTGTATCCACGAGCACCAGATATCCACGTGCGCGCGCGCGATCGAACAGCTCCGGCAGCCTGCTCGAGCCCGACAGCAGCGCGGCGTAGCTCTCGTGCTCGCCCGCCTCGCTCACCGATCCGGCGAGTAGCACGCGCAGCCAGGGCAGGGGGGTGGGGAGCACGACGTCCTGCAGCTCGTGCGTGCCCGCGAGCACGTCGGCGAGCCCGCTCGGCTCGGCATCCTCGGGCAGACCGATGCCATGCCGCACCGCGCCCTGCGGGTCCGCGTCCACGAGGAGCGTCTTGCGACCGCGGAGCGCCAATGCGCTCGCCAGGTTGATGGCGGTCGTCGTCTTGCCCACTCCCCCCTTCTGGCTGACGACGGCGAGGATGGTCCCCACTAGCCTTCGGGCTGGTCGGCCGGCCTCGACGCCTGCGCGCGAAGCTCGTCGAGCGTCTGCCGCGCGTGCCGAACCCAGCGCTCGGCTTCGGCGCCGGAGGGCGGCGACTCGAGAAACGCCTCGAGATGTGCCGCAGCTTCGGCGAGGTCGCCGCGCTTGAGCTGCAGGAAGGCGAGCCCGTAGTGCGCTCCCGAGAGTTGAGGATCGAGCTCGAGCGCCTTGCGATACGCCGTCACGGCTTCCGCCATTCGCCCGGTGCGCGAGAACGCGATCGCCATGTTCTGCAGGATGCGCGGGTCGTTCGGATGGTCGCGCAGCGCGAGCCGGTACGACGTGAGCGCCGCGTCGAAGTCACCCTGACGCTCCAGCCCCAACGCCTCGTTGAGATAGTCGAGGCGCTGGGGCTTCACGTTGCCCTCCGACTTGCCGCTCAACAGGCGGCTCAACCAGGACATGTGATGCGCGGCAGGAGGGAGAAGCGAGCGGATGGCCCGGCGGCGGGACGGTCTGAGCTGGCGCAAAGTTAATCCCCCGGCGCCGGGCGCTGCAACGGCGAATGGGCATGGTGCCATTGCTGACGGACCCGAGCGTGGCTCGACGCACGCCACCGGCGGCTGCTTCCCGCTCGGCGTGCCGCAGGGCTAACTTGCTCGCTGGACTCCCCTCGCCCAGGAACACGCATGCCTCCCCGCCGCACTACCTCCGAGCCGACCAGGGGAATCTTCGAGGTCGAGTGGCCGATGTTCGGCGAGCTCTCGCGCGCGCTCGCCCTCCACGTCGTGCGGGCATATGACCCGGAGATCGTCATCGGAATCGCCACGGCGGGGGTGATCCCCGCCGCCGTCGTCGCCGCCATTCTCGACAGGGAATTCCATTCCATCGTCGTCAGTCGACGCTACCACTCGGACGTGGTGCGTGAGACGCCGGCCATCTTCGGCGCCGTTCCACCCGTTGTGCGCGACCGGCGCGTCCTGATCGTGGACGAGACCTGCGATTCCGGAACCACGCTCCGACTCGCCGTCGGCGCCGTGGTGAACGCGGGTGCAGCAGAGGTGCGCACCGCAGTGGCGTTCCGTACCGGCTCCTACGAGCCCGACTTCCACGCCCTCGCGACTGACGGCGAGATCATCCTGCCGTGGGATCGCGAGGTGCTGGTAGGGGGAGAGCTGGTGGCGAATCCGTTGCTATCGACGAGAGATCGCTGAACCAGAACGCCAGACGGCTGACGCAAGACGTCCGACTATCGGACAGTACCCCGTACCTCGTACGTGGTACCTCGTACGTCCGATGGTCAGTCGTTCAGAGCGATTTCGTGGCGCTGCCGTAATCCTCCCCGCCCGCCATACTTTCGTAGATCCGCTGCATCACCTCGGTGCTTCCAAGCAGGAACCGGCACCGCCCGTCCCCGCGCGACCGACACTCCACTTCCATCACGGCCAGCGGCGCGTCCGCCAGGCGACCGAAGAAATCGGCGAACAGCCCAGCGGACACGTGGCAGCTCGGCAGCTCGGCACCGGCGCCCGGATCGGCTTCCCCCCAATCGCTCGAGTCCAGCGTCGCCACCGCGTCATCGAGCGCGCCGAGCTCCAGGGAGCCCCAGCCCGCCTGGCGGAAGAAATCGGTCGCCTCGCGCTGGAACGACTCCACCGACAGGGACTCCGGTGTGCCCCTGCCGCGCGCCGCGAGCCAGTGCCGGAATGCGTCGAACAGCGACTGGCCGCCCGCGTAGCCGGCTTCCTGCAGGTATCCCGCGGCGGCGGCGCCCGTGTCGCGCACCAGTGCCGTGCGCAGCGCCGTCAACGTGTCGCGCGTGAGGGCGAGCATTCCGCTTCCCGTGAGATCGATCGTCATGGCGCTCGAGGTGAGAGTCGGTTTCCGGACTGGCGGGAGGATGTCACGGTCACGCCGCTCCGGCGCGACGTCGGAGCTCGGCCTCGTCGATCGTCTCGATCCCGAGTGCGCGGGCCTTGTCCAGCTTACTGCCCGCCTCCTCGCCCACCACCACCGCCGTGGTGGCCTTCGAGACGCCGCTCGTGACACGGCCTCCCTGCGATTCAATCAACTCCGTGGCCTGCGCGCGCGACAGTGTGGGCAGGGTGCCGGTGATGACGAACGTCATCCCCGCCAGCGCCGCACCCGACGCGACTGCTTTCGGCTCAACGAGCGTGAGCTTCGCGCGCTCGAGCTTCTTCAGCAATGCGCGAGCCGAGGCATCGTGGAAGTAGGCGACCACCGCGTGCGCGATCGTCTCGCCCACGCCGCGCACGGCGAGGATGTCGTCACTCGTTGCCGCGGCGAGCGACTTCACGTCACCGAAGTGCCGGGCGAGCAGCTGCGCCGCCGTCTGTCCCACGTGCCGGATGCCGAGGCCGAACAGCAGCCGCGACAGCGGCTGCTGCCGCGATGCGTCGATGGCCGCGACGAGATTTTCCGCGCTCTTCTCGGCAAGTCGCTCCAGCGCCACGAGCTGCTCGGCGGTCACGGAGTACAGGTCGGCCACATCGTGCACCAGACCGGCGCTGATCAACTGTTCGATGCGCGCGTAGGACAGACCACGAATGTCCATCGCGCCACGCGACGCGAAGTGCACGATCGCCTCGAGCTGTCGCGCCGGGCAGGCGACGTTCGGACAATAGATCGCCACCTCCTCCTCGTCGCGCTCCACCGGCGTGCCGCACGCGGGACACTTCGTCGGCACCCGGATCGGCCTGGGCGGATTCGCCGGGTCGCGCTTCTCCGGCACCGGTCCGATCACCTGCGGAATCACGTCGCCGGCGCGCTTGACCTGCACCACGTCTCCGATCCGCAGGTCCTTGGCGCGAATGAGGTCGAAGTTGTGGAGCGTCGCCAGCCGGACAATCGTGCCGCCGATCTCCACCGGCTCCAGCACGGCGTAGGGATTGAGCGACCCCGTTCGACCGACATTCACCGGCATGTCCAGCAGCCTCGTCTCGGCGATGTCGGGCGCAAACTTGCGCGCGATCGCCCACCGCGGCTCGCGGCCGCCCACGACGCCGAGCTCGTCCTGCAGCCGCAGAGAATCCACCTTCACCACGCCGCCGTCGATCGCGAAGTCGAGTTCCGCGCGCAGGCGATGCTCCACGTCGCGGGCCCACTCGTGTACCTCGCTCAGCGAGCGGCAGCGCACGCGATTCGGCGCTACGGGAACGCCCCACTTCGTCAGGGTCTCGAGCAGCTCCCACTGCGTGTCGAACGGCACGCGGGTGCCAGCCGGCGTGGCGACCGAGTAACCGAAGAAGCGCAGCGGCCGTGACGCGGTGATTGCCGGGTCGAGCTGTCGCAGCGACCCCGCCGCGGCGTTTCGCGGGTTCGCGAACACCGGCTCTCCCGCCTTCACGCGCTCCGCGTTCATCCTCTCGAAGCCGCTGAACGGATAGTAGACCTCGCCGCGAATCTCGAGCAGTGCCGGCACGTCATCGCCGCGCAGGCGAAGGGGTACGTCGCGCAGCGTGCGCAGGTTGGCAGTCACGTCCTCGCCCACCACGCCATTGCCGCGTGTCGCGCCGGTGACGAGCACTCCGTCCTGGTAGGTGAGGCTGATCGCCGTCCCGTCGATCTTGAGCTCGGCCACGTATCCCGCGCGACGCGCGTCGTCGCCGACGAGGCGCGCGATGCGCTCTTCCCACTCGTCGAGCTCCGCGTCGTTGAACGCATTGCCCAGCGAGATCATCGGCACGACGTGCGTGTGCTTCGCCAGGGTCGTCGCCGGCTCGGCGCCGACGCGCATCGTCGGTGAGTCCGGCGTGCGCAGCTCGGGATGCCTTGCCTCGAGCGCCTGGAGCTCCCGGAACAGGCGGTCGTACTCGATGTCGGCCATCGTCGGCCGGTCGAGGACGTAGTAGTCGTACGACGCCTGATGCAGCAGCACGCGCAGCTCGGCGGCGCGGAGTTCGTGCGGAGCCGATGGCATGCGGAGGTGCGCTATCCCTTGGCCTCTTCCTCGAGCACCTGCATCGCCACGGTCACGAGGCGCTCGAGCTCCTCGTCCGCGGCGCGCGGGAGGAGGGTCTCGGCCCACGCGTGGTCCTCGCCCTTCGCGTACCGATCGAGCAGCCGGCGCAGGAATCCCACCAGCGCGACCCGCTGCAGCTCGGCACGACGCTGCGCGAAGCTCACGTCCTGCTGGCTGTGCAGCAGCGTCTCGAAGCGGTGCGCATTCCTCAGCGCCTTCGCGGTAAGCGACGCCACTGTTTGGCAGAAGCGGACGTCGCTCTCGCCGAACGGCTCGGCATCGCGCTCCGTGCGGAGGAAGATCGCGCCGATGACGCTGCCCTCCCAGCGAATCGGCACGACGACGATCGAGCGAACGTTGCGGACGTCGAGCTGCGACTTGATGCTGCGCAGCTGCGGGTCATTCGCCGCGTCGGGGATGAACACCGTCTCCCCGCTCTCGAAGGCCCGCTTCAGCTCCGGGTAGCGATTGAGGTCCACGACCAGGTTGCGGATGGTCGGGTCCTCGTAGCTGGCGACCAGTCGGACGTCGTCCTTGTCGCCGGAGAGGAAGATCGCGCAGCGGTCGAGGCCGAACGTCTCACCGAGCTTGCGGGCGATCGTCTGCAGCACGTCCACGAAATGGAGCGATGCCGAGACTTCCTGGAGGATGTCGACGATGGCGACCAGGTGGTCGCGCTCGCGCTGCAACTCGGCGACGCGCGCGCGCAGGCGCGCGAGCTCGTCACTCGCGAGCGGAGATCCCTCCGTCGGCGTCGTGGTCGACGCCGGATTCGTCTGCTCCATCGTCGGCTGCCAGGTGCTCGTTGAACTCGTCGCTGTCGAACCGGATGACGCGATTGCGGCCAGTCTCCTTGGCCACGTAGAGCGCGTCATCGGCCATGCGGACGAGCGAATCGCTGTCGTCGATCTTCGGGTGCGGCCATCCCGCCACCCCGAAGCTGGCCGTGCGCTTCGTCGAGCCGCCCGGGAAGGTGAATGTATGGCGCTCGACGTGTTTCCGCACCCTCTCGGCGAACGTCACCGCCGCGTCGAGCACGGTGCCGGGCAGCAGCAGCAGGAACTCCTCGCCCCCGTATCGGCCCACGCGGTCGATCTCGCGCGCTTCCTCCTTCAGGATGTCGGCAAGCTGCTTCAGCACCTCGTCGCCCGCCTGGTGGCCGTAGGTGTCGTTCACGCTCTTGAACTTGTCCAGGTCGCACATCACCACGGAGAACGGCTCGTTGAGCCGCTGCGCGTGCTGGAACATCTCCTCGATGCGATCGTTCAGGTGCCGGCGATTGTCGAGCCCCGTCAACCCGTCGGTGAGCGACATGAAGCGCAGTCGCTCGTTCATCTCGAGCAGCTCCTTCTCCCGTTCCTCCAGCTCCTCCTGCAACCGCTTGATGCGCAGCATCGAGCGCAGCCGCGCCTTCAGCTCGGCGAAGTCGATCGGCTTCGTGATGTAGTCGTCGGCGCCCGCCTCGAGCCCTTCCACCTTTGCTTCCGTGGAGTCGAGCGCGGTCTGCATGATGATGGGGATGAACGGCAGCGACCGGTCGCGCTTGATTCGCTGCGCTACCTCGATGCCCGTGATGTCGGGCATCATCACGTCGAGGAGGATCAGGTCGGGCGGTGACTTCGCGACGTAGGCGAGCGCTTCCTCACCATTGGTGGCGGACTGCGTCTCGTAGCCCCAGCTGTCGAGCCGGACGCGCAGCACTTCGACGTTGTCCTGGTTGTCGTCCACGACGAGGATGCAGCCGCTCGACTCGGGCGACGTGGCTGCATCCTCGGCCGATTCCCCGGCCGCCGGTGCCGTGGCGATCCCTTCGTCAGCCGGCATTCTGTGCGGCGCCCTTGCCGAGGAACCGCTGCACTTCGGCCACGACCGCTCGCGGCTCGCACGGTTTCGCCAGATAGCCGTCACACCCCACTTCCATCGCCTTCTCGCGGTCGCTCGCCAGCGCGTGGGCCGTGAGGGCGATGATCGGGATGTCGCGCGTCGCCGGATCGTGCTTCAGTACCTGCGTCGCCTCCCAGCCATCGATGATCGGGATCGAGATGTCCATGAGGATCAGGTCGGGCTTCTCGGCCCGCGCTTTCGCGATCCCCTCCTCGCCGTTGAGCGCCTCGCTCACGTCGTAGCCGAAATGGCGGAGGATCGTGGAATAGACGATGCGGTTGTCTTCGTTGTCCTCAACGAGCAGAACGGTCTTTCCATTCCTGGGCATTCATGGCCTCGCACTGCTTCGCGCGTGAATTGGATGCGACCGGCACCGCGGGAGAGTGGCGCCGCCGGGGCGTCCGGCAAAGGGAAATTGCTCCTCGGGACGGGACGCCACGCGTCGACCTGAGGGAGTTGTGATGCATACCACCGTCCGGCATGCCCCGGACGCAAATTCCAAACCAACACCGACCTCCACCGTACCGCACATGTCCTACGCCGGTCCATCCCGGGCTTCCACTGCCTCCCAACGCGCATCCCGTACCGCGACACCCCCCGCAGGGCGTTCATCCCGGTCGCGTGCAGCGTCGGCCTACATCCCTGCCAATACCGGATCGAACGGCGAGACCGACTGGCAGGAGGTCGCGCTGTTCGGCGCTGGACTCGCCCTCGGCGTGATCCTGGGGGCCGGCGGCGCCCTCCTCACTGCACCCCGTACCGGCGCCGAAACGCGCGCCGTCCTCGGTGCTCGTGCCGCGCGCCTGCGTCGTTCCACCGTTCGCTCCAGCCAGAACGCCTGGGACGACCTGCGCGATGAGCTCCGGCAGGCGAAGCGCAACCGAAGGGAGCGGAAGCGCATGAAGCGAGAGTTGGAGACGTGAAACGCGGACCCACGGAGGCAGGGCCGCGAGGAGGCGTGAAGGCAAGCTGCTTGCCTGCTCGCCTCCTCGCTCCCGGCGCTACTTCAACTCCGCGAGCTCCTTGGTCGCTTCTGCCTGGAAGTTCTTGTCGTTGTACTCGGTCGGCGTGCCATTGATCGTAGCCTCGTACTGCGCGCGCGCCTTGTCCTTCGCCCCTCGCGCCACGTACACCCGCGCCAGATCGAGGTGATGGACCAGCCGGTTCGGCTCGTTCGCCACCGACTCCTCCATGTAGCGCTGCGCGTCGTCCCAATTCGCCGAGTCGAACACCTTCCCGCCAAGGAAGGTCTTCGCCATGAAGCGCGTGACTCCACTGAGCTTCATGATGTTGTAGTTCCACATCCCCATGATGTGCTGCGCGCCGGCCGACTTCGGATCCAGCTTCAGCGCCTCGAGAGCCTGCGCTCGCACGTCACCGGCGTACTTCACCCGGTCACGGCTGCCGAGCGACAGCGCCTTGCGCCCGAGCGCGCGCGCGAGATGAAAATGACCCTCCGCGTCGCTCGGGTTCGCGTCCACCGCACGGCGGGCGTATAGTTCTGCCAGCGAGTACAACCGGTCGCGCTCCTTGGGATCGGGATTGAACTCACCGACGTCCACCGCTTCGCGCGTCGCCTTCCAGAGGGCCTCGTAATTCTTCGGCTCCACCTTGATCGCCGCTTCGTAGTGCTGCAGTGCCGCCGGCGCGTCCATTGCCGCATGCGCGCGGTCGCCGAGTGCGATGTGATCGCCGGCGCTCTGGGCGACGGCGCGCGCGGGAAGGGCGCCGAACACGAGCACGGCGGCTGTCGCCAACAGTCGGCGCGGCGAAATCTTCGTCAACATGGATGACTCCAGGGTGCAGGTGATCGAGGGCCAGTGTAGGCATACCCCGAAGAACGGTCAATGCTCGCACTGCGCCTGATCGAACGGAAGCGGGACGGCGGACGCATCGATGCCGGCGAATGGCGGGCCCTCGCGAACGCGTACGCGGCGGGTCACGTCCCCGACTACCAGATGGCCGCCTTCCTCATGGCCTGTTTCCTACGCGGCCTCGATCGCACGGAAACGCACGACCTCACCGAGGCCATGCTCCGCAGCGGCGACGTGCTCGATCTTTCCGATCTCGGCCGTCCGCGCATCGACAAGCACTCCACCGGTGGCGTCGGGGACAAGGTCTCCATCGTCCTCGCGCCGCTCATCTCCTCGCTCGGCGTCGCGGTGCCGATGATGTCGGGGCGGGGCCTCGGCCACACCGGCGGCACCCTCGACAAGCTGGAGTCCATCCCCGGATTTCGAACCGATCTCTCGCTCGCTGAGGCGCGGCGCCAGTTGGAGAAGCTCAACTGTGCGCTGATCGGCCAGACGGCGGAGATTGCCCCGGCGGACCGGAAGATGTACGCCCTCCGGGATGCCACGGGCACGGTCGAAGCGATTCCGCTCATCGCGGCCAGCATCATGAGCAAGAAGCTCGCGGAAGGGCTCACCGGCCTGGTGCTCGACGTCAAGCGCGGCTCCGGCGCCTTCCTCCCCGAGCTCGATCGTGGGCTCGAGCTCGCGCGCACGATGATCGAGCTCGGCGCGGATCACGACACTCCGGTCGTCGCTCTCATCACGGCGATGGACCGACCGCTCGGGCGCGCCTGCGGCAACGCGCTGGAAGTGGAGGAGTCCATCCTTGCCTTGCGTGGCGAGGGTCCGCCCGACCTCATGTCCGTCACTTACGCCCTCGGCGCAGAGATGCTCGTCCTCGCGGGCACGGTAGCCGACCATGACAGTGCGCGCCGGAAGATGGAGCAGGCCATAGGTACGGGCCGCGCCGCTGAGCACTTCCAGAAGATCATCGAGGCACAGGGCGGCAACCCGGCGGTGGTGGACGATCCCGCACTGCTGCCGCAGGCAGCCGAGGTGGAGCTGTACGCCGCACCACGCCGCGGGTTCATCTCGCGGGTCGAGCCACGCGCCGTAGGTCGGGGCATCACCGCGCTCGGTGGTGGCCGCACGACGATGGAGGATCGACTCGACCTCTCCGTCGGCTTCATGATCACCGCGCGCCCGGGCGACTGGGTGGAGCAGGGTGAGCCGCTCGCCTCCATCTTCGCCGGCGATCGGGCCGGCGTGGAAAGCGGACGCGCCGCACTGCGCAATGCCATCACGATCGCCGATGAGGCGGATCCGCCATTGCCGCTCGTGTCGCACCGCATCAGTGCGGCAGGCGTCGAGCAGCTGGTGGACATCTGAGCTCGCCGCTTGCAGTGTTTTCAGTCGGCGACGTACTTCGCGTCGCGCCACGAACCTGTTGATCGAGGAGTCAGATGCCGCCAAGAATTGCCAGACTCGCCGGGCTGGGTGCTTTTGCCGTCTCGGCCGTGCTGCTGCTGCTCATCGTGCTGTTCATCGTGTGGACCTGGCCGCACAACTCTTCGGGGCTCGACGGCACGGAGCGGTTCCTCTCCTGGCTCGGCGTGGCTGGCGTGTTGCTCGCGCTTGTCGGCGTTCACATCGTGATTGGCCGTCGTCTGCTCGCCGTAGCGCGCGGCACGCCGCAGCCGCTCTGATCAGTCATCCAACAGGCGCGATCGCTCGTGTCTTCCCGCAGGGACGACGGTCCTGTCGGGAGCTACTCTCATTGCACGATGGCTGACGCGCGTGGTGATGGGTCCGCGTCCGTCCGGGCTCTGGATTCCGTGACTGGCCATAACGACGAAGCGAGGTACGGCTCGGGACGGATGGGGCTGATTGAACGGATACGACAACAGCTGCAGAGGACACGGCGGACACGGCTTGAAAGGGCAGGACGCTCTCCTCGCTGAGGAGGTCTCCATGCGCCACGCAGCGTCCCGGGGCCGTTCCAACATCTCCAGGAAACTTTGGCGCTGTAGAAGAGAGCCTCGGTGCGCGGAGGCTGAATGCCGTGAGGAACCAATCCGTTCAATCCGCATCATTCGTCCTGATCCGCGTCACCCGTCGTCGCTGGGGCCGGTCAAGGCGATGGGAGCGCAGATCCCGACAGGAGTTCTCGCACCCGCGGGACGATACGATGGGCTGCTCGAACCGACGGGGCACGCTCATTCGAGCGCGCCCCGTCGGTTCGAGCGATCGGACGCAGGCCTTACTGCCGGCAGCCCGCATTCAGGTCTGGAATCGGCTTGTCCACCACGAGGCGCTGCGGCCGGTTGGCCACCGCCTCGGCGATGTCGTGCACGAACTGCGCGACGCGCGCGAGGTGTCCGTAATCGATGTACTGCGGCTCGTCGGTCACCTGGTGATAGTCGGTGTGATAACCCAGCGAGAAGTAGGTGATCGGGATGCCGTAGCGCGCGTACATGTAATGGTCGCTGCGACAGTAGCGGTTCAGCGGATGTCCGTTCGCATCGAACGAGGCATCGATGTCCATGTGCGGTGTACGCGCGGCGTTCACGGAATCGATCAGGTCGCCGAGCTGCGTCGAGAGCCGGCGAGGACCGATGAGCTGGATGTTGTTCGGACCCCGGCCCATGATGTCCGTCGGCTTGCCTCGTCCCACCATGTCCATGTTGAGCTGCGCGACGATGGAGTCGCGCGGCACGGTGGGATGATCGGTGAACCACTCCGAACCCCAGAGTCCTTTCTCCTCGCCGGTGTGCGACACGAACAGCAGCGAGCGTCGCGTGCGCTCCGGCGCCGTGGCGAAACGCTGGGCGATCTCGAGCAGCGCGACCGTTCCTGAGCCGTCATCATCCGCGCCATTGTTGATCGAGTCGGGACGCACCCCGCCGTGGGCACGTGTCAGGCTGTCGCGCAGGACCGCGATCCGTGCGGCCTCCGCTGCCGTCGGCTGGCGCACCGGATCCTGCACACCCTGCCGCCGAATGACCATGTTGTTCGCCAGCACGGAATCGTGATCCAGCGGGCGCGACGTGATGCCGATGTGATCGTTGTGCGCGCCGACGGCCACGTACTGCCCGCGAAGAGCCACATCACTGCCGCGGAGGATTCCGATCACGTTGCGCGCCGGATATGCCGACGGCGTGTCGACGAAACCGATATCGCCGCTCACCGTCGCCCCGGTCGCTCCAACCGTGAGTCCGTCGAGTGAGGTCACACCGAGCAGTCGTTCGGCCGCGGACGGACTGAGGATCATCACGGCCGGGCCTGTCGGCAGCGTCGGCTCGGAGCGTGGATGCGTCTGGGCACCGCGCAGCCGCCCGATCTGAGCCTCGGTCATGCCGTCGAGTGTCACGCCGGCGAGGCCGGCAGCGCTCGCGTACTGCACCATCGGAGCGCCGAGGTAGAAGCGATAGTCCTTGCGCGCAGTCGTGCTCGGTGGGGTCGTGAAGACGACGAGCTTGCCAGCCGCCGCTTCCGGCGCGATCAGCTGTCCGCCGATCCGTCCGCCGTATACGACCTGAACTCCGTTCAGGGAACGAGTCGTCTCGCCGACCGGCAGGACCCGACTTGCCGTCCCGGCATAGACCGGCAGGAAATCGGAGCCGAGCACGAGCGGCGCGCCGTTCACGCTGATCGAGCGCGCGCTGTCGATGCGGGAGATGACGACCGGAACCGTCTGGAAGTAGGTCCCGTTCTCGCCACCGGGCTCGAGTCCCATCCGCTGCATCTCGGCCGCGATGTAGTTGGTGCCCTTCACGTTCCCGAGCGTCCCCGCCTCGCGGCCCAGCATCGAATCGTCGGCGAAGATGTAGAGCCGGGTCATCGCGTCAGCTGCCGTGATGGCGCCGACGGTGGGGGTGGGAGGGTGGGTGCGCATCTCGCCAGCAGGCGAGGCAGGCGCGGCGACGGACGTGGCGGCGGTCGCACAACCGGACAGCAGCACGGCGAGCGCAGCCGACCCGAGCGGAGCGAGTCTCTGAAGAAAGTATGTGGAGTGCATGGATGAAGTATCACCCGGCGCCATTCCAGGCGCGAGCCACCTTCCTAGCCGCCCACCTACCAAAAAGATAGCTAGCTAACTATTGTTCGCCGTGCCTACGGACGTCCCCTCCCGCACCCGCACCGAGCTCGAGAGCGACTTCATCGGCGGAGTCAGCGCGCTTCGCCGCGATCTGAGACGAGTCTACGATCGCGAGCTCGCGCCCAGCGGTCTTTCCCTCGCCTACGCGCATCCGCTGGTGCTGATTGCCGAGCACCCGACGATGAGCCAGCGCGAGCTCGCCGAACGTCTGGAGATCGAGGGGCCCACGCTCGTGCGGCTGCTTCACCAGCTCGGGGCCATGGGCCTCGTCACTCGACGGCAGAACCCGAACGACCACCGGGCAAATACCCTGCACCTCACCGCCAGCGGTCGCGCTGCGGCGAAGCGGCTGCGTCGCGCCATGGATGGCGTGCGCGCACGGCTGCTGGCCCGCGTCTCCGACGACGAGCTCGCCGACGCGCTCCGCGTCTTCGACGCGGTGCGCAACTCCATGACGAACAGCGACGCGCCTGCTGCATCCATAAATGGCTGAAGCCGTACACATCATTGAACTGCCGGCGGACGAGGAGCCGACGGCCGTGCTCGAACCGGTCGGCCCGGTACGCCACGAGGGCGCCGAGCACCGCTACATCATCGCATTCGCCGTCGTGCTCGCCGCCGTGATGCAGGTGATCGACAGCTCCATCGTCAACGTCGCGCTCCCCGACATGATGGGGAACCTCGGTGCGAGCCTCGACGAGATCGCCTGGGTGTCGACCGGCTACATCCTCGCCAGCGTCATCGTCATCCCGCTCACCGGATTCCTCGGTGATCTCTTCGGGCGCAAGCGGTACTTCGTCGGATCCATCATCCTCTTCACCGCCTCGAGCTTCTTTTGCGGTGCCTCGGGGACGCTCGGCGAGCTGATCTTCTGGCGAATCGTGCAAGGCGTCGGCGGCGGGGCGCTGATGACGGTGTCCCAGGCGGTGCTCTTCGAGTCGTTCCCGACCGAAGAGGCGGGGATGGCGATGGCCCTGTTCGGCCTCGGCGTGATGGTGGGACCGACGATCGGCCCCACGCTCGGCGGCTGGCTCACCGACAACTACGGCTGGCCGTGGATCTTCTACGTGAACATCCCCGTCGGCATCCTCGCTGCGGTGATGATCGCCGGCTACGTGCACGATCCCGCGCACCAGAAGAAGCCGCGCAGCATCGACTACGCTGGCATCGCGCTCCTCGCGGTCAGCGTCGGCGCCCTGCAGTACGTGCTCGAGCATGGCGAGCGCGAGGACTGGTTCGCCTCGCACTTCATCCTCGCGCTGACGGTGATCGGTGTCGTCGGTGGCGTCGCGCTCCTCTGGCGCGAGCTGACGACTGATCATCCGGTCGTCGACTTTCGCGTTCTTCGCCACCGGCAGATGTGGGTCGGCACCGTGCTCGGCGTCGTGATGGGAATCGGGCTGTACGCGATGTCGTTCACCCTGCCCGTTTTTCTGCAGGGCAACCTGCACATGACTGCGGAACAGACCGGGCTGGTACTGCTCCCGGGCGCAATCGCGACCGCGGTCTCGATGGCCGTCGTCGGCCGGCTCACAAATCGCGTGGATCCGCGACTGCTCATCGCCAGCGGCGCCGCGATCTTCGCGTACGCGGCGTGGGAGCTGTCGAAGATGACGAGCCTGAGTGGCGGCCACGACTTCTTCTGGCCGCTCATCGCGCGCGGCGTGGGACTCGGCCTGATGTTCGTGCCGCTCACCACCATCACCCTCGCCGAGCTGGCGCCGACCGAGCTCGCCCAGGGAACGGGCCTCTACAACTTCTTCCGCCAGCTCGGCGGCTCGTTCGGCATCGCCGGCATCTCGACCCTGCTCATCCGGTACACGGCGGAGAACCGCGCCAACCTCGTGCAGCACGTCACCGCGTCGGATCCCACGAGTCTCGCGCGCCTGCAGGCGTTCACGCAGGGAATGGTGGCGCGCGGCGCCGACCTCTGGACGGCCAGGACCCGCGCGCTCGCATTGCTGGATGCGCAACTCATGGGACAGGCGAGCGTGATCGCGTACGGAAGGATCTATGTTCTGAGCGCGATCATCATTCTTGCCCTCATTCCGCTGCTGCTGCTCGTGCGCAAGACCAAGGGGGCCGGCGGAGCACACGCGATCATGGAGTAGCGCTCGAGCAGAGGCAGGCGGCGCAACGTCAGTATTTCGCGAGGACGAAAAAAAGGGCGGCCCGATCGGGCCGCCCTTTCCTCGTTTCCACCGCGAATCAGTTCAAGCCGACCGCGCGTGCGACGTTGATGCGCCCCGCGCCGAAATACGGGTCATTCCCCGGCTGGCCGAGATCATCCGCCGACTGCCGGATAGCGTTCTTGATCTGGCTCGGCTTGCGCCCGAACCGCTGGACCATCAGCGCCGCGAGGCCGGAGACGTGCGGCGTCGCCTGGCTGGTGCCGGCCACCCCAAGGGTGTAGTAGCCGGCGGAGCAACCGTAGAGGAGACTCGTCTGCGGGCAGAGCGCGTAGACCCATTCGCCGCTGTCACCGCCCGGTGCGGCGACGTCGATCGCGGAGCGGCCATGGTTCGTGTAGCTCGCCGGCACGTCGTTCTGGCGCACGGCCGACACGCAGATCACCTGCGTCGCGTCGCAGTACGTCGCGAAGAACGACGGCACGTGGATGCGATCCACGATGTTCCCGCTGGCGTCCTTGATGGCGATGTTCTTCTGCGTGTCGAGATCGTCGCCATCGTTGCCGGCCGCGACGACCACCGTCACACCCTGCTGCTTCGCGTAGTTCATGATCCTGTCGAACGCCGCGACCTCGCCGGGATAGGCCGACTTCTGGAACCAGCCGCCGAGGCTCATGTTGATGACGTCGGCGCCGTTGTCGATCGCGTACAGGATGCCCTGGATCACGCCGTGGCAGCCGCCCACCACGCTGCACACCTTCACCGACATCAGCGTCGTCTTTGACGTGACGCCAGCGAACGCCCACGCATTGCTCGACACCTGGGTGGCGACGTTGGTGCCGTGGAAGTGCAGGTCCGTGCTGGGATGGCGACCCGGGAAGAGGAGCGCCGTGTAGAAGTCATCCACCGGCTCGAACGACACCGAGTGGCTCAGGTCCACGAGCCCGCTCAGGTCAGGCAGCATGTAGTCGATGCCCGTGTCGAGGATGGCAACCCGGACTTCCTTGCTTCCGAGGTAACCCGCCTGCCACGCCGCGTCAGCGTGGATTGCCCGCATGTTCCATTGGCGCGAGAAGAGAATGGCACCTGCAGGATTGGAGGTGCTGAGTGGCGACACGCCTGCATCGAGGGAGGCGAGCTCCGGCGCCGTCTTCGCCGCCGGCTCGATGAGCTGGAAGTCCGGCTGCGCCTCGACGAACGCGGCACCCACGGTGGACTTCAGCCTGGCCGCTGAGCTCGAGTCGAGGCCGCTCACGACCGCAATGCCGATCCTGTGATTGAGCAGCACCCTACCGCCCATCGCGCTGACCGTGGACTCGAAGTTCGCGGGGGCGTTCCCGTTGAACACGACCACGGAACGCGGCGCGATCTGTGGGGCGCCATCGGTCGCCGAGACACTGCGCGACGCCGAGAGCTGAAAGGAAGCCGGGGCGGTGGCAACGTCGGCCGTGCAGCCGCCGACGGCCATCGCTCCGACGAGAGCGGCAGGAAAGGAGAGCCGGAACAACTTCATGGTGCGCTTACCTCGGGATCGGGGGAGGGGATGGGTGGACGACAAAGGAACAGCTTCCGGTCCGGTGGGAGGATCGGGAGCAGTGACTTGCTCGCGACGCACGATGGGGGTTGTCCCGCGCGCAGAGTGCAGCCGGTCTCGGCCGCATCGCATCGGGGCGGCGATCATATGCCGAGGCCGTCAGGACGTCAAGATCGATGCTCCCGACTCGCCGCCGATCGTTCTCTTCGTCCTCGCGCTGACGCCCTTCGCCAAAGGGCGGTGGTGGCCAGCCAGTGATTCGTCACTCCGGTTGACATAGGCACCGGGGGTATGTACACTTATACCCAGTGGGGGTATACATTCTCACTGTCTCTGCTCGCGTCGCGAGCGACGTCTCTCACCTGTGGGGCCGAGTCATGAATCGCACGACCCTGAAGATCGATGGTATGTCCTGCGGGCACTGCGTCACATCCGTGAAGAAGGCCCTTGAGGGCCTCGATGGGGTGACGGTCGAGAGCGTCGTTGTCGGCCGCGCCACCGTCGAATACGATCCTGCGGTTGCGTCCCCCGATCGGATTCTCGAAGCCGTCAGCAGCGCGGGCTACCCGACCGCGCCCGCTTCCTGAGGACACGACCATGATCAGCGGCACGGATTGGCTGGTGATCATCGCGGGAGTCGCCGCGATCGCCTGGGTCAACTGGTACTTCTTCATTGCCGGCCGCGCGCCTGCTGCCGAGGATGGAAGGAGAGAGCATGCCGAGCATCGCTGACACCGATGCCATCCGCATTCCCGTGAGCGGGATGACCTGCGCCGCCTGCTCGGCGCGCATCCAGCGCGCGCTCGAGAAGCAGCCGGGTGTGGCGGATGCGAACGTCAACCTGATGATGAAGACCGCAACGGTGCGCTTCGACCCGGACGTCGTCACTCCCGAGCGACTCGTCGACACCATCAGGGACACTGGCTACGGTGCGGAGCTCGCCTCTCCGGACCAGACGGCGTTCGAGGAGCAGGAGGCGCGCGACCGCGCGACCGCCGAGGAATTCCGGGATTTGAGGACGAAGGCGATCGTGAGCGGCGTCGTGGGTCTCTTCGCGATGATCGTCTCCATGCCGCTCATGAGCCACGTCGGAATCAGCGATCCGTTCATGCGTTGGGCAACGGGCGGACTGCATCCCTTCTTCCATTCCGCATTCCCGTGGCTCTACCGCCTGCCGATGCAGACGGTGACCGGGGCGCTGATGGTGGCGACGCTCGGTGTCATGCTTTGGGCGGGACGCCACTTCTACACCCGCGCCTGGGCGGCCTTCCGTCACCACTCGGCGGACATGAATACGCT
>Ga0207657_10000691_pt1 | contig 35886 bp, 28 predicted proteins | sample KBSC33metaG_FD_184316 | JGI IMG/M metagenome (GOLD analysis project Ga0207657, IMG submission 184316) | Corn rhizosphere microbial communities from Kellogg Biological Station, Michigan, USA - KBS C3-3 metaG (SPAdes) (version 2) | ecosystem: Host-associated > Plants > Roots > Rhizosphere > Soil ...
GTCCAGCACCTCCTGCCGCATCGCCAGCGCGAGCTGCCGGCACGTCACCGAGCGCGGCTGGTCGTCGCGCACGAACGACCAGTTCAGGAGCGTCACCGGTCCGGTCAGCATGCCCTTCATCGGCCGGTCGGTGAGCGATTGCGCGTAAGTGGCCCAGTTGACCGTCATCGGCGCCGGCCGCGACACATCGCCAACCACCAGCGGCGGCTTGACGCAGCGCGAACCGTAGCTCTGCACCCAGCCATTCCTGGTGAAGGCAAAGCCGTCGAGCTGCTCGCCGAAATACTCGACCATGTCATTGCGTTCGAACTCGCCGTGCACCAGCACGTCGAGCCCGAGTCGCTCCTGAGTGCGTACCGCCCGTTCCGTCTCGGCCCTGAGAAAGGCCTCGTAGGCTGCGGCATCGAGGGTGCCGTGCTTGAACTTCGCGCGCGCCTGGCGCACCGCCGGCGTTTGCGGAAACGAGCCGATGGTCGTGGTCGGAAACGCCGGCAAGCCAAAGCGGGCACGTTGTTGTTGCCGCCGCGCCGGGAACGGGCTGTGCCGGGAAAGATCAATGCTTTCAGCGCGCTGCAGCCGTTCGCTCACCCGGGCGTCGTGGAGGCGCGGCGAGCTTCGGCGGGCCACTGCCGCGGCGGTGCTGTCGCTGAAGGCGGTGGCCGCCGCTCCCCTGCCCCGTTGCGCGGCCATGGTGAGCGCCACGACTTCCCCAAGCTTCTGCTTCGCGAACGCCAGCCACGACTTGAGCTCGTCGTCGAGGTCGGTTTCGCTGTCGAGGTCGACCGGGGTATGCAGCAGCGAGCAGGAAGGCGCGACCTCGATTCGTTCCGGGCCAAGCCTGTCCCACGCCGTGCTGACAACCATGAATTTCTGTTCGAGATCGGCGCGCCAGATGTTGCGGCCATCGATCACCCCGAGCGACAGCACTTTGGCACTGGGCAGCACCTTGAGCACACCCGCCAATTGCTCCGGCGCCCGCACCAGATCGACATGCAAGCCGGCGACCGGCAACCCCGCGGCCAGCTCGAGATTGTCGCGCAGCCCGTCGAAATAACCGGTCAGCATGATCTTTGGAGCAACCGGCTGCAGCACATCATAGGCTCGTCGAAGCGCGGCCCGCTGGCCGTCGCTGAGATCGAGGGCGAGCACCGGCTCGTCGATCTGCACCCACGCGGCTCCGATCGCCTTGAGGATGCCGAGTTGCTCGGCATAGACCGGCAGGATGCTGTCGAGCAGCGACAGGGGGTCGAGCCCGTCATCCCTGGTCTTGCCGAGGCTGAGCCAGGTCACCGGACCGACCAGCACCGGACGGGTCTCGATGCCCAGCGCCCGGGCCTCGAGGAACTCATCGGCCGCCTTGCTCGAGGCGAGGCGGAAGGCCTGCCCGGCGTGCAGTTCCGGCACGATGTAGTGGTAGTTGGTGTCGAACCACTTGGTCATCTCCATGGCGGGCGCCGCCGCGGTGCCACGCGCCATGGCGAAATAGGTGTCGAGCGCATCGCCGGCATCGGCAAAGCGCGGCGGCACTGCTCCCAGCATGGCGGTGGTGTCGAGCATGTGGTCGTAGAGCGAGAAGTCGTTGGAGGGGATGACATCGATCCCCGCCGCCTGCTGCAACCGCCAGTGGCGGGCGCGGAGCTCGGCGGCGACCGCCAGCAGCGCCGGCTTGTTGCTGGTACCGGCCCAGAAACGCTCGAGGGCGAGCTTGAGCTCGCGATGGGCGCCGATGCGGGGAAAACCAAGATTGGCTGAGCGTGTCATGCATGAACCTGTGCAATACGTCGCCGCCCGCGTCGCCGGCACGAAGCGGGCAACCGAACGGACGTCGGATGAAGTGAGAAAGGTTTGGGGCGGCGACCGGCCGCCGTAATCAGCGCCGTCGCATTCGAGTGCGCGCGCCGAACGAAAGCTTGAGCAGGAGAGAACGGGGTCGAGCCGTCATGTCAGGTCCTCACCGATCCGCCCGATCGGCATGCTGGGGTTCACCGCCCACGGTAGGTCTCCTGGCTCGCGGAGTTCCCGGACGCTCGCCTTCCCGGTGCGACGCGAGTCGCAGCCAGTGGCCTATCGAGCGTCCGTCACCGCCTACAGTTGCGGGGGCAGCCTCGGACTGGCGGCCAAGGCCGCGCACCGAATTCCCTGTTATCGCCTCGCGGCGACCGTGAACATGTTGAACATGCCGCTGCCGATGCCGCCTGTCAACAGAGATATAAAGATATCTTTATGTCTCATGCTCCATCGCTCGACTTCCCGGCCGGGCCCTCGGCGGTCGCCCGACGCCGGCGGCGCCAATCCTGACTCGAGATGTTGCGATCTATTTTTCAGCGTAATGTCAGACAAAAGCTATCGTCAAATAGGCAATAGCAGGTCGTTCATGCTCGACAACGAACGATTATTGGACGATAATTCTGATTGCAAACTGCCCTGATGAGCCGCGCGATGATCCGGACCGATGCCAGTCAACCTGTCTCGCCGCTGAACCGTTTCCGCGCCGACCTGGAGGGCCCCGACCGTATCGCGCGCCTGCGAGGCGGGCTGATCGGGGACGGCAAGGCAATCGATGGGCCGTTCGGCCGCAAGACGCTGCTTTACGCCGACTACGTCGCTTCCGGCCGCGCCTTGCGCCAGGTCGAAACCTTCATGCTCGAGGAGGTGCTGCCCTACTACGCCAACAGCCACACTGAAGCCTCCTATTGCGGCGAGTTCATCACCCGGCTGCGGCACGACGCACGCGAAACGATTGCCCGGCAGATCGGCGCCGGCAGCGATTATTCGGTGATCTTTGCCGGCTCCGGCGCCACCGCGGGCCTCAACCGGCTGGTGCCGCTGTTCGGCATCCGCGAAGCGTTGGCGCGGGGCGAGCAGGTGCTGGTGCTGCACGGGCCCTACGAGCACCACTCCAACATCCTGCCTTGGCGCGAGAGCGGTGCCGAAGTGGTGGAAGTGCGCGAGGGCCATGCCGGCGGTCCCGACCTTGAGATGCTGGAGAACGAACTCCGCCGCACCGCCGGCTATGGCCTGCGCGTTGGCGCCTTCTCGGCCCTGTCCAACGTCACCGGCATCGTCACCGATACCGACGCCGTCACGACCGTGTTGAAGCGCCACGGCGCGCTGGCCGTCTGGGACTACGCCGGCGGTGGCCCCTATCTCGACGTCGCCATGGCCCCCACCCCGACGACCGCCAAGGACGCGGTGGTATTTTCGACCCACAAATTCCCCGGCGGCCCGGGCGGCTCGGGCGTGCTCGTGGTCCGCAACGAGGCGGTGCGCGCCACCCGGCCGACCTCGCCCGGCGGCGGCACGGTGCGGTTCGTCGCGCCGTGGTTCCACGACTATGTCGGGGACCTCGTCAGCCGCGAGGAAGCGGGCACGCCAAACGTGCTCGGCGATATCCGTGCCGCGCTCGCCTTCATCGTCAAGGACGCGGTAGGGCAGGCCTTCATCGATGCGCGCCACGCGGAGCTGAACCGGCGCGCCCTCGCCGTCTGGCAGCACAATCCAAATCTCATGCTGTTCGGCATCGACCCGGAAAAGCAGCGCGTCCCGATCTTCTCGTTCAAGGTGCGAGATCCCGCCGGCAATGGCTTGATCCATCATCAGTTGTTCACGCGCATGCTGAGCGATGTGCACGGCATCCAGGCGCGTGGCGGCTGCGTCTGCGCCGGCCCCTACGGCATTTCGCTGATGGGCATTGACCGGCCGACCGCCGAGGCCTTGCGCGATACCGTCAATGCCGGCCACGAACTGGCCAAGCCCGGCTGGGTGCGGCTCAATTTCAGCTACCTGCTGAGCGACGAGAAGGCCGACCGCATCATCGCGGCGGTCGACGACCTGGCGCGCCACCCCTACCCGATGGCAGACCGCTATCGCGGCGACGACGCCACCGCCCATTTTTCGCCCGTGGCTGCTTGAGGCGGGAGGAAGTAGCGGAGGAGGGGAGTAAGACCCCTCACCCCCTGCCGGACCCTCTCCCCCACGGGGAGAGGAATGATGAAGTCGCGACCTTGCGATTCCTCTCCCCGTCGGGGAGAGGGTGGCCCGACAGGGCCGGGTGAGGGGTCTTCGCCCCTACCCTTCAGCCACTTCGGCCACCGCGCCCTCGGCGATGAAGCCATCGATCTCGCCGGGCGAAAAGCCGAACTCGCCGAGGATCTGCCGCGAATGTTCGCCGATACGGGGAGCCGGATCGCGGATGGTCGCCGGCGTTTCGCTCATCTTCACCGCCGGGGCGACCACCTTCACATGCCCGGCGGTCGGGTGTTCGTAGCTGGAGATGGTGTGCATGTGCACCACCTGCGGATCGCGTTCCGCCTGAAGATGCGTCTGCACTTCGCCGCACCAGATATCGACCGCCAGCATGGCCTTGATCAGGTCGGCGCTGGTCCATTGCTTAGTGAGCGCTGCCAGCCGCTCCCAGATCTCGTCGCGCTTGTGGAACAGATCGGTCGGATTGTCGTAGGCGAGCAGGCTCGCATCCCCGAGCACCCCGACCAGTTTCTTGTAGGGGCTCATGGCGATGGTGACCCAGCCGTCGCTGGTCGGATAGACGCCGAACGGGGCTTCCATGCCGGCATGCCCGATGCCGGAATTGGGGCGCTTGAAGTCCTCGCCGAAATTCATCGCCATCAGCATTTCCTGGCCCTGGTGGGCGAGCACCCCAGACATCAGGTCGACCTTGATCTCCTGCCCCTTGCCTGACCGCTCGCGCCAATAGAGGGCACTGAGGATGCCATAGACCATGTTCATGGCCCCGATCTGGTCGGAAAAGCCCGAACCGACCGGCACCGGCGGCCCGTCACCGCGCCCCGTGGCGGCCATCAGGCCGGTCAGCCCCTGGATCAGCATGTCCTGCCCCGGCCGGCTGAGATAGGGGCCGCTCTCGCCGTAGCCGGACCCCGAGCAGTATATGACGCGCGGATTGATCTTGCGGAAATCCTCGTAGCCGAAGCCAAGCCGGGCCAGCACGCCGGGGCGGAAATTCTGCACCACGACGTCGGCCTTCGCCCCGATCCGGTAGAGGATCGCCTTGGCGTCGGGGGCCTTGAGATCGACGGCAAGGGACCGCTTGTTGCGGTTCCAGGCGAGAAAATTCGGGCTCTCCGTGCCTCCCACCCAGCGATTGTTGAAGGTCATGGTGCGGAACAAATCGCCCTGCCCCGGCCGCTCGACCTTGATCACATTGGCGCCCATGTCGGCCAGCAATTGCGTGGCGAACGGCCCCTGCAGCAGATGGCTGAAATCGAGGATGGTGACGTCGGCGAGCGCCTTGGGGGTAGCGGGATCGGTCATGTCGGCTCCTTGGTCGAGGCGAGAAATGCGGTATCGAATGGTACGTTCAGCGACGGGCCGTGGGCGAAATCGATGACGAGGCCCTCGCCGCCCGCGGCAATGTTCGCCACCGCGCCGGCGGCGGGGTCGAACGGCAGCCCGCCGACGACATTGTGCAGGGCGACGCTGCCGGCCGGCCTGAGCGTCAATGCCGTGGGCGTGCCGGCATCGGAAAGCGAATTGGGCTCGATCGAGCCGCGATGGCCGAGCAGCGACGTGCGCCCCTCCTCCATGCCGAGCACCCCGATATGCCGGCTGTTCCACGGGGCGTAGTCGCGCCCGCCATTGGAGAACCACAACACCGTCACCGGATATTCGGTGGGGCGCTTGAGACTGACGAACATGTCGCGGCTGTCCGGGCGCTGCGCCGCGATCCAGCCGAGCGGATTGGCCTGGTCCTCGACCAGCAGCACCAGATCCTCGTGCCTATCCGCGAACGGATAGCGGCTGATGTCGACGCTGCCGCCGGCGGCCAGCGGCAGCACGGCGGTCGCCGAACGGGCCGGATAGGCGAGGCGCGAGCGGCCGAGGGCCGGATCCGGCTCGGGCGCCGTCGGCGGGGTTTCGACGTGGGCCTTGCGCGAGAACGACAATTGCCCGCCGCCCGGAAAGCGCGTCATGGCGTGGTTGGCGACCGGCAGCGCCCCCTTGCCGCCGGTGAAGACATGCGTCTCGTAGAGGAAGGGGTGGCCGTCGCGCAGCGTGAAGTGCTTTTCCACCGCCGCGCCCATGACCGGCTTGTCGAGCCGGTAGCGGGCGGTGACGCCGCCGGGGAACGGGGTGGTATCGAAATGCGACCAGTGGCTGTTGGCGGTCCAGCCGTGTGGAGGCGCCGGGTCGACATCGCTCGCCCCGAACGGCGCGCAGAAGAAATCGCCGGAGAGGTAGCGCAGATTGGCCGGAATGCTCTCGTCGTTGATGATGGCGGGATCATCCACCCACGGCGCGCTGTGGAGCGGGGTGATGGTTCGCCCGCCGCGGGTGATCGTGAGGCGCCGCACATGACCCGCCCGCAGGTCGAGGGTAACGGCAATGCCGCGTGCTTCAATGCTGTGAAAATCGCTCATCGTCATTCGCCCTTGATCAGCAGGCCGCCATCGACCCGCAGCACCATGCCGGTAATGAACGAGGCACGGTCGCTGGCGAGAAACAAGACCGCTTCGGCCACTTCCTCCGGCTGGCCGAAGCGGCCGAGCGGATGGGCGGCGTTCCAGGTGCGGATCAGCGTTTCCGGATCGGGGTGCTCGCGGAATACCTTCTCGTTGAGCGGCGTCATGATGGTGCCGGGCGCCACCGCGTTGACCCGGATATTGAACGGCGCGAGGTCGAGCGCCGCCTGCTGCGTCAGCGAATTGATGCCGCCCTTGGCGGCGGCATAGGCGGCCCAGCCGGAAAACCCGGTGAGCGCCTGCACCGACGACATCGAGACGATCGAGCCCTTGCCGCGCTTCTTCATTTCCGGCACGCACACCTTCATGCCGCGCCAGACGCTGGTGAGGTTGGTGGAAAGGACCGTGTTCCAGCTTTCCTCGTCGATCTCGTCGACCTTGCCGCCAATGGCGCGCGCGGCGTTGTTGACCAGGATGTCGATGCCGCCGAAGCGGGCTATCGCCGCCTCCGCCGCCGCCTCCACTTCCTTGAGGCTGGTGACGTCGGCGCGCACGAACAGCGCCTTCCCGCCCGCCGCGGCGATTTCCGCCCGGCTCGCCTCGCCCGCCTCGGCGTTGATATCGGCGAGCACGACGCTGGCGCCGGCCTCGGCCAGCGCCATGGCGCAGGCCTTGCCGATCCCCATTGCGGCGCCCGTGACAATGGCAACGCGGTCCTTCAGATCGTGGGCAGTCAAGGTCAGGCTCCTTTGAACTTCGGGTCGCGTTTGTCGAGGAAGGCAGCGATCCCCTCCCCGGCGTCGTCGGTGGCATAGAGCCGGGCCAGCACTTCCTGCTCGAAGGCGAGCGCTGTCGGCAAGGCGGCATCCGGCCCCTGGCGGATCAGCCGCTTCATCTCCCTGGTGGCGAGGGGGGCAAGCTTCAGCACGGCGCGGGCCCGCGCCAGCGCCGCCTCGGCCAGCGCGTCGTTCTCCACCAGCTCGGCGGCGAGGCCGAGCTGATAGGCGCGCTCGCCGGTGATGCGCCGGGCCGCCAGCATGATGTCGGAGGCCATGTATTTGCCCACCGCGCGCGTCAGCCGCTGCGTGCCACCGCCGCCGGGCGACAGCCCGAGCAGTCCCTCGGGCAGGCCGAGGCGCGCGCTCTTGGCGCAGATCAGGATGTCGCAGCAGAGCGCGATCTCGAAGCCGCCGCCGAGCGCATAGCCGTTGAGCGCCGCAATGGTGGGCTGCGGCAGCGCCTCGAGCTTGTCGAAGACGCGCCGGCTCTGGAACTGGTAGGCGTTGAACGCCGCGAGGCGATGGCCGCGATATTCGGCGATATCGGCGCCGGCGACGAACGCCTTCTCGCCCGCCCCGGTGAGGATCACCGCCCGCACCGCCCGATCGGCGGCGATGGCGTCGAGCGCCGCCTCGAACTCAAGCACCATCGCGTCCGACAGCGCATTCAGCTTGTCGGGCCGGTTGAAGGTGAGCCGGACGATACCGGGCTCCAGCGTGTCGTTCAGTATGAGTGCCTCAGCCATGAATCAGCCCTTCACCGCGCCGGCGGTCAGGCCGGCGACGAACTGGCGTTGCAAGAACATGAAAACCACCACCACGGGGAGCGAAATCAGCACCGAACTCGCCATCAGCTCGCCATAGCGGATGCCGTACTGGCCGATGAAGTCGTTCATGCCGACCGGCAGGGTACGCATCTCCTTGGTCGAGGTGAAGCTCAGCGCGAACAGGAATTCCTGCCAGGTGACGATCAGCACGAACACCGCGGTGGCCGCAATACCCGGCCGGCACAGCGGCACGATGATGTACCAGAAGGTGCGGATCGGCCCCGCCCCGTCGATCGCCGCCGCTTCCTCGAGGGTCAGCGGCAGGCGCATGATGAAGCCGCGCAGCATCCATATGGCCACCGGCAGGGTGACCGCGACATAGGCGATGATCAGCGCGGCGTAAGTGTTGAGCAGGTGCACGGCGCGCATCATCTTGTAAATCGGGATGATGATGGCGCTGCCCGGAAACATCTGCGCCACGATCACCAGCCCGAGCAGCACCGACAGCAGCCGGAAGGCATTGCGCGAAAAACTGTAGGCGGCGAACAGCGCCAGCGTCACGGTAATCACCACCGTCGACAGCGACACGATCACCGAGTTGATGAAATAGGCGCGGAACTCCGGCCGGAAGGCGCTGACGTAATTGTCGATGGTCGGATGTTCCGGCCACAGGCGCGCCGGAATGGCGAACGGCTCGGTGGCCGGCTTCAGCGACACCGACAGCATCCAGAAGAACGGCAGCAGGATCACCACAGCCAGCAGCACCTGCAGCAGGGTGAGCCCGGCCTTGCGCCAGCGGCGTTTGCTCGCGGCGCTCATGCCGCTGCCTTCCGGCCGCGCGCCTGCACCAGAAAGTAGAGCGGGATCAGCACGCCGAGCAGCAGGATGGAAATGACGCCATAGGTCGCCGCTTCCCCGAAGCGGAACTGGCCGAAGCCGAGCTCGTAGATCTTGGTGGGAAAGATGTGCGTCGCGTTCTGCGGCCCGCCGCGCGTCAGGATCCAGATCATGTCGAAATAGTTGAAGGTGAGGATGGCGGTCAGCACCACGTTGATGGCGATGATCTCCTTCACTGCCGGCAGCACGACGTGGAACAGCCGCCGCACTGGCCCGGCGCCATCGATCAGCGCCGCCTCGATCTGTTCTTCGTCGACGTTCTGCAACGCGGCGAGGAACACCACGGTCGAGAACGGAAAGCCCTTCCACACCGCCGCGATGACGGCCGCGCCGAGCGCCGTCGAGGATTGCGCCAGCCACGGATGGCCGGCAAAGCCGAGCCCGACGAGGAACGAATTGATCAGCCCGAGCTGCGGATCGTACATGAACCGCCAAAGGATCGCCGCGACCACCCCGGGCAGCACCCAGGGCAAGAGGATGAGCGAGCGCATCAGCGCCTGCCCCGGCAGATGCTGGTTGAGCAGCAGCGCCGCAAAGAAGCCGATGAGGTTCTGCAGCAGCACGACGAGCAGCGTCCAGATGATGGAATTGCCCACGATCTGCCAGAACGTGCCGTCCCCGATGAGGGCCTTGTAGACGTCGAGCCCGACGAAATTCGGCACCGGGTTGATGAACGAGCTCGAATAGAGGCTTTCGATCACCGTGCCGACCATCGGGTAATACATCATGACCGCGATGACGATCAGCGCCGGGGCGACGAACAGCCAGGTGATGATGGGCGCGCGGTTGAGCATTCGACTCGGAATTCCTGTTGCAGGCGACCGCCCGGAGGCGATCGCCAAAATTGCAGAGGCAAAGACCCCTCACCCCTGCCGGGACCTCTCCCCGACGGGGAGAGGAATGATGGGGGCACCGCGGTCGCGTATTCCTCTCCCCGTCGGGGAGAGGGTGGCCCGATAGGGCCGGGTGAGGGGGCCTTCGCCCCTACTTCAGCGCGTCGATCTTGGCGCAGGCGTCCTTTGCCGCGGCTTCCGCGTCCTTGCCGCCATAGACGTCCTGGGCCAGCGTGACCTCGATGTCGGAGACTTCCAGATAGCGCGGCGACAGCGGCCGGGCCTGGGCATTCTCGAGCAGCGTCATGATCCGCTCGGGATCCTTGCGGTTCTTGTCGAGGAAGGTCTTCGCCGCCGCGACATTGGCCGGGATCAGGTCGACGACGTCGCCATTGACGTCCTCGCGGGTGAGGAACTGGATGAACTTCCAGGCCGCGTCCTGATGCGCCGAGGTCTTGAAGATGGCGAGGTTCCACCCGCCATAAGTGCCCGACGGAGTCTTGCCCTCAGGCGCCTGGCCACCCGAGAAATCCCAGTCGAGGCTGGACTTCTGCAGCGTCGGCTGTTCCAGCGCCGGCCAGAACTCCATCGCCAGCGACTGGTTGAGGAACAATTCGCGCATATTGCCCGAATTGGCGTTGTTGAGCCCGGTCGGGGCATAGGGCACCAGCGTCTGCAGGTATTTCAGTGCACCGACCGATTCCGGGCTGGTGAGGGCGCAACTGCCATCCGCATTGAGCACCTTGCCGCCATTCGAGAAGATGAAGGAATCGAGCACCACCACGGTGTCCTCGCCCTTCCCCGCGAACAGGCCGATGCCGTACTTCCCCTTCGACGCATCGGTGAGCTTTTCCGCCGCTGCCTTGAGCCCGTCCCAAGTATTGACGCTGGCCGGGTCGACGCCTGCCGCCTTGAACAGGGCGTTGTTGCGGTAGGTGAACGACCAGACATCGACGTTGAACGGGATGCCCCAGAGCTTGCCGTCGTAATTGGCCGAATCCCAGGCGCCCTTGAAGAAGGTATCAGGCTTGACGCTGGCCTTGCTGGCCATGTCGCCGAGATCGAGCACCGCGCCGGCCTGCGCGAAAGCCGCGGTCCAGATCTGGTCGAGGGTCGCCACGTCCGGCGCGTTGCCGCCCTGTACGGCGGTCAGCAGGCGCTGCTGGTATTCGGTATAGGGAACGGTGGTGACTTCCACCTTGATCCCCGGATTTTCCTTCTCGAAGCGGTCGACCGCCGCCTGCTGATACTGGCTCAGCCCCGATTCGGTCTGCTGGTTGTCCCAGAATTTCAGCGTCACGGCGTCGTCGGCGAAGGCGGCGGTCGACGCCAGTAGAGTGGCGGCGATACCGATCAGATAAGCACGTTTCATTTCCTCGTCCTCCTCAGTTTTATTGTCCTGTTTGCCCGCGGGCGGGCACTCGAGCGAGCTCACCGGCCGCGCCGGGGCGCGACGGCGACTCGAAACTTGATGACGGCTCCAGCGGCTCGAGATCGGCGAGCGTCACCCGCATGCCGGCCGCGGCACAGGCCATGCGGTCGGCAGGGAGCGAGCCCGAATCGGTGATCAATTCGCCAAGCTGCGCCGGCGGCGCGATGCGATGGTTCGCCTCCACCCCGACCAGCGAGTGATCGGCCAGCACGAACACTTTTCGCGAGGCGGCAACGAAGCGCCGCGCCGCCAGCGCCAGCCGCTCGTCGCCCGCCGAGGCGCCAAAGCGCGGCGACACGCCATCGACGGAGAGGAACGCCTTGTCGACGCGCAGCGTCTCGAACAGCGCCCCGAGGCTCGGCCCGACGAGACAGCGGTCGCGAACCTGGTATTCGCCGCTGGTCAGGATCACCTTCGGGCCGCCTTTGGCAGCCAGCAAATGCAGCACATCGAAGGCATTGGTCACTATGGTGATGTCGCGGCGGGCGGCAAGGCTTTCCGCCAGCGGCACGGCCATCGCCCCGGCATTGATCAACACCGTCTCGCCGGGGCGGACCCGCGCCGCCGCCGCGCCCGCGATGGTGTGGCGCAGGGCATCGATTTCGCGCGCAATGCCGGCACTGGGCGCCGCCATGCGCACCTCCAGGCCGAGTTCGGTGGCCCGCCGCTCCATGGCGCGGGCCATGTTGCGGTACCAGTCATGCGCCGGGTAATGCGGCATGAAGCCGATCACCCGTCGGCTCGGCTGGGGCCGCCGCCCGGCAAGCGCCGTGGGCAGGCCGAGCCGTTGCGGGGCGCCCTCGGTCAAGGTGTAGACGCCACCTTCGAGCCGATAATAATCGGGCAGGTTGTCGGCCGTGACGATGGCGTGCGGGGTGCGGATCTCGGGCGGCAGCGGCGCACCGGCGAAAGCGTCGGCCAGCACATCGATGCCGCGCATGCCGACAATCTCGGGAAACAGCGCCGCGCAGGCGTGCAGCTTGCGCCGGCTGGCCAGCATCTCGAACAGCCGCGAGCCCTCCCCGCCGACCGAATAGCCGTAGGGATGGGCGTCGATCAGCTCGGCCGCTTCGAGGGCCGCGAGCACCGCATGATCGTTGACCCCGAACACGACATTGAGGTCGGGCACCGTATCGAAGGCGTCGCGGCTGGCCTGCAGCGCGGCGCGAAAACTGCCGTCGCCATTGATCCGCCAATGCGCCACCGGGCCGGAAAAGGCCGACGTAAACCCTTCGAGGAAGGCGTCGCAGCGCGCCCGGGTGTTGGCAAGGCTCTCGACCGACACCAGCAGCAATCGCGCCGCATCGAGCTTGCCGGCCAGCATCCGGCCGGCGGCGAGGCCGAGATCGCGCCCCGCGGCGGCGTTGTCGGGGCCAAGGTAGATTCCCCCGTCCTGCGGCGCGGACTCGGCGAGGAATGGAATCGCCCGGCGGCGGGCCAGCAGCCGCAGCGTATCGACGGCGCGCCCCTCGACCGGCGGCAGGATGATGGCAGCGAGCCCGTCAAGCGCGGCGTCCGGCCCGGCGGGCGCGACAGGCTCCTCCGGCAGCGCCATCGCGCCACCATGCGTCCGTCGCAGCGCTCCGCGACCGGCCAGGCGGGCGATGTCGCGCCGGATGGAGACGGCGGACACTTCCGGCAGCGCGGCATGCAATTGCTCCACCGACTGCGGCGACCGCTGGCGCAGCAACTCGATAATCCTGGCTTCGCGGTCCAACTTGATCATATTGATCATTTCTCATGCGAGTGCAGAGCGAATGGTCAATTATTAGCGGCCCTGCTTCCCGATTACAAGCCGGTCCTCACTAATCGGCCGCAGTATATTGCGGCATAGCGCCCTTGGCGGTCAGCAAGGTTGATCATATTGATCATTTCGCGTCGAGCCGGACATCGCCGCAAACGGCCGCCCGCCAAAGCCGGCCGTTCATAGGCTGCGAAGAAGAGAGCGTTCGGTTTCGGAAACGCGACTGGCGGGAAGGCTGGGGCTCAGCGATCGCGGCCGGGGCGGTCGTCGTAACGGACGAGGTTCAGCCCGTAGCCGCCATCGATCCGCAATTCCGTGCCGGTGATGTAATTGGCCTCGGGACCGCAGAGGAAAACGACGGCCGCCGCAATATCCGCGACTGTGCCGAGGCGCCCGGCGGGGATCCAGCCCTCGAACCGGTCGCGGCCGAAGGCGTCGATCGCCTCGCGGTTCATGTCGGTCTCCACTGCGCCCGGCGAAACCGTCACCACGCGGATGCCGTACTCCGCCCATTCGAGCGCCAGGCTGCGCGTCAGCATGCTGAGGCCGGCCTTGGCGGCGGCATAGTGCGCAAGGCCCTTGCGCGGCACGCTGTCATGCATCGACGAGATGTTGACGATGACGCCGCCCCGGCCCTGCATCCGGCGGGCCGCCTGCTGCGCGAGAAGGAACGGTGCGGTCAGATTGACCTCGAGCACGCCGCGCCAATCGGCCTCCGCCATGGTTTCCGCGGCGGCGGTGGTCTCGTAGCCCGCATTGTTGACGAGGATATCGAGGGGCGGCAGGCGTCGGTCGAGCGCGGCAAACAGATTTGCCGCGGCGCCCGGCTCGGCGAGATCGGCACCGAACCCGGCGCAGGCGACGCCATGCTTGGCCGACAGCCGTTCCGCCGCTGCCTCGAGGCCTGTCGCATTCCGGTCGTGCAGCGCCACGGCACAACCGCGCGCCGCCAGCGCCTCGGCAATCGCCGCCCCGATGCCACGCCCGCTCCCGGTAACGAGAGCGGTCTTACCCGCGAGACCGCGTTCGACCATGGGCAACCTCCTGGAGCATGATCAGGAACAAGGACTTGGCCACAACCATTCCGGTCCAGTCGGAATGGCTGCCGTCCTAGCCGGCCACCGTCAGCTCGATGCCGGTCCAGGCGCGCGGGCCGATTTCGAGCCCGACACCGCCACCGGTCACGGCGAGAGCGCCGAGCTGCCGCCGCGACAGGTCGATACGCGCCGCCGTCAATGGCTCCAGCATGCCCTTGCGGACCGTCAGGCGATGCGGCGCATCATCGGGGTTGAGCACGAACAGGCGTACCACATCGCCATGCCGCTCGAAGCCGGTGATCATCAGCCCATCGGCATCGATGGCGACCAACTGGCCCGTCGCCTCGCCGGCGGCCTTGAGCACGTGCAGTTGCGGCTCGACCGCATAGGGCAGCACGCGCCCGACCGATTTGCCGATCGGCTCGGCGTCGTGCGGCACGAGGGTAAAGCGGGTCACCAGCGGGCCGGACTGGGTCACCTCGAAATTGGTGTCCCAGTAATTGTTGTTGAGCCAGGCCACCAGTGTCGGCCGCTCCCGCCTGACTTCGCCGCGCGCGTGCCGGCCAAAAGTGTAGCCGCCGACCTGGAACAGCGGCAAATCGAGGGTTGCAACGCTGAGCCCGCGGCTCTGCCCCTGCAGCCGGATGAAGCGCTGCGTCGGCACGAAATGCCGGTTGGCGCCCGGCAATTGCTCGCGATCGAGCTCGACCACCGCGCCTGCGGTTTCGTAATGCGCCGCCCAGGCGCCATCCTCGGCCAGCGGCATCGGCAGGTAGAACGAATGCGGCGCGGCGATGCGCAGCTTGTGGACGATGACCTCGATGCCGAGGGCCGCTTCACCGGCGGCGAGACCGTATTTCACCTCCGCCGTTTCGCCGCTCTCGAAGGCAAACACCTGGATGACCTGCGCATAGCCATTGCCGGGACGCACCCGGGTTTCGACCAGTCGCCCGGCCTGCCGCACCGCCTGCCAGTCGGGATGCCAGGCGGCGTGCATGTCGAGGGATTTTTCGAGGTCGTTGAATACCGGCGGCCCGTAGAGCGATTGCCGCTGCTGCGGCTCCGGCCGTTCGAACACGGGAACGCCAAATCCCGCCGACCCGTCGATCACCTCCGCATCGCCGCGCCGGAACGACACCACCCCGCCCCGCTGCGCGTCGAACCGCACGCTCAGATGCTCGTTGGCAAGCTGCATGTCGCTGGCCGTCACCGTACCGGCGAACGGCTTCAGGCTGTCATAGGCGGCGATGGCGTAGCCGAGGGCCGGCAATTCGACGCCGACCACCATGGCATCGTCGTCGGCATAGTCGGAATATTCGACGTCCTGCCGCTGCACCACATGGCTCGCCGGATCGAACAGGAACTCCGTCACCGCCGGCTTCGGGACCCGCAGCGCGCGGCGCACCGGATAGGGCAGCGGATTGTAGACCAGCGCGCTCCGGATCTCGCCGGCGTGCCGGCTGCCGATTGCCGCGAGGCCGTCGCGGCGCAGCATCCGGGCAAGGCTCAGCCCCTCATAGGCCTGCGCCTTCTTCCAGTGGATCTGGTTGTCGACATCGGGCGAGTCCGGCTTTCGCGCCGCGCGATCCGCCGTATAGGTGTGCTCCACATAGAGCGCCAGCGCCTCGGCCGCCCGCGCCTCCAGCAACTCGCTGCGGATCGGCCGCACCGGCGACCACGTGGCCAGTTGCTGGGCATCGCGCAGCGCCCGTTCGCCGGCCAGCGTCACCGCAGTTTCCCGCATCGTGCCACCGGAGCCGAAGGTCCACCAGTCGGGCCAGTCGCCCCTGAGTGTCGGGATGGCCGACAGGTCGTCCTGCCGCAGCCGGTCGAGCGCCTCGCTCAGGGTCGCGATCCTGAGCCGGATCGGCCCGCCCGCCGCATTGAACTGGCGGATATGGTCGGGCAGGCCGGGATTGGGCGCGTTGTTGTCGCAATAATGGACGTTGGTCGCCTGCATGATCAGCACGGAATGCGGATAGCCGCGCTGCTCCAGCAACTCCACCAGCCGCGGCACCGCCAGGCGCGATTTTTCGGCATCGCCCGGAATGCCGAGCCAGCCGGAAACGCTGACGCCGTAGATCAGCCCGTTATGGACCAGCAGCGACCGGCCGCTCGGGCTTTGCCAGTTGAAGGCCTGCGGGCGGGGGCGCACCGCATGGCCGAAATGCTCGTTGGTCGCCATCGAGAACGTCTCGATGCCGTGGTCGAGCATGACGTCGACCACGCCCCAGTTGACGCCGTTGACGTCGGTATTCATCGCCGAGCGGATCGGCACGCCCGCCTCGCGCAAGATGCGCACCGGCTCCATCGCCTCGATCAGCATGTGGTGGTCGGACAGGTGGGCCTGGTTCCAGCGCATGCCGGCAACTTCCACCCGGCCCGCCTTGGCGGCGGCAACGAAGCGGTCGCGCTGAGCCGAATTCGCGTGCCGCCACCAGTCGATGGCCGTGCCGGAGACTTCGACCATCCATTTGAACGCCGACCCGTCGGTCCGCTCCGCCGTGGCGTCGGCAAGGTCCATCGCTTCCTCGAGGAAGCGGCGGTGCAGCTCGAATATGATCGGCTGGGGATGCGTGTACCCGATATCGGTGTGGCTATGGGGAACGAGGTAGATTTCCTTGATCATGGGACGCCCTATTTGACGCCGCCTGCCGCGATGCCGCGGAGGAAGGCGCGCTGGAAGATGAGAAACAGGATGATTTCGGGCAGCACGACCAGCGTCGACGCCATGTTCATCAGGTGCCACTGCGTGTCGTGCGTGCTTTTGTAGAGGCTGAGGCCGATGGCCAACGTGTATTTGCTGTCGTCCTGCAGGTAGACCAGCGGCCCGAGGAAGTCGTTCCAGGCGTTGAACACCGCAAAGATCGCCACCACCGCGATCGCCGGCAGCGCGAGCGGCAGCACGATGCTCACCATGACGCGGAATTCGCCGGCGCCGTCGATGCGCGCCGCTTCCAGCAGTTCAGGCGGAATGCGCAGCAGGAACTGCCGCAGCAGGTAGATGTAGAAGGCATTGCCGAAGAAGGTCGGCACGATCAGCGGCAGGAAGGTGTTGACCCATCCGAGCCGGGTGAACATGTCGAACAGCGGCACCAGCGTCACCACCGGGAAGGCGGCGAGGAAGATCGAGCCGAGCACGGTGTAGAACAGGAGGTCGCGGCCGGGGAACCTGAAGCGCGAAAAGCCGTAGGCGATGACGAAGCTCGAGGCGACCGCACCGATGGTGCTGAACACGGTGACCGTCACCGAGTTGGCGAAATAGTGCCAGAACGGGATGAAGCTGGTCGCCGCGTTGAAATTGCCCCATGCCAGCACCTGCGGAAACAGCGTCGGCGGGAAGCTGCCGAGCTCCTGCGGCGTCTTGAGGCCGCTGGTGACCATCGAGTAGATCGGCAGCAGGAAAGCGAGGCAGAAGACGTAGAGCGCGAGGCGCGCCACCAGCTTCCGCCAGTTGAAGGGCCGCTTGCGCGCGACGGCAATGATCGGAGCGGCGGGAGCGAGGTCGGTCATCCGATCGCCTCATAGTGGACGCGGCGGGCCGAGGCGCGGAACACCAGCACGGCGAGCACCACGCTGACGAGGAACAGCACCGTCGCCATCGCCGCGGCGAAGCCGAAATCCGAATAGCTGAACACCTGCTGATAGAGATAGAGCGCGTAGAACAGGGTCGAATCCTGCGGCCCGCCACCCGTCATCACATAGGCTTGGGTGAACACCGAGAGCCCGAGACCAATGCCGATGATCACCTGGTACTGCAGCACCGGGGTGATGAGCGGCAGCGTGATCGCCCAGAAGCAGCGCACCGGTCCGGCGCCGTCGATGGTCGCCGCATCGTAGAGGTCCTGCGGGATGCCCTGCATGGCGGCAAGGTAGATCAGCGCCACCTGCCCGGCCCCCAATTGCGCCAGCAGCACGATGGAAAACTTGGCCCACATGGGATCGCCGAGCCAGTCGAGCGTCGGCAGCCCGATGAGGCCGAGGAAATAATTGACCAGCCCGAAGCGCGGATTGAGCAGCCAGACGAAAACCAGGCTCAGCGCGAAGATCGGCAGCACCGAGGGGATGACGAGAATGGCCCGGATGATCGGGGTCTCGCGCATCTCGACCTTCATGGCGAGCGCCATCAGGATGGTGAAGGGCACGCCGACGACAACCGCCAGCACGGTGTAATAGGCGGTGTTCCAGCAGGCGTGCCAGAACACGTCGTCGCCGAGCATCCGCGCATAATTGTCGAGCCCGATCCAGACCGGCGGCGCAAAGCCGTTATACTGGGTGAAGCCGAGATAGATGTTGTAGATGAGCGGATAGATGATGAAGGCGCCCAACCCCACCAGCCATGGCGTGATGAAGAGGTAACCGAGCAGGATCTGGCGACGCGTATAGGTCAATCTCGGCGTCCGGACTGGAGGATGGGAGCAGCCGGCGGCGCGGGGCCGCCGGCATGTCGTGGCGAAGCCTTACTTCTTGCAGGCGCGGTCGAGCTGCGGCTGCACCCGGCCGATGACATCCTTCATGGCGTCGGCAGGCTTGGCCGAACCCGAGATCACCTTGTCCTGCGCCCGGGTCAGCTCGTCCCAATAGAGGGCGCCGACGGCGAGCTGGAACAGCGGGCTCGAGTGCGGCACGATATCCTTGAAGAACTGGTGGTTGCCCTCGAACAGGGCCGGCTCATCGAGCAGCGACTTCCAGGTCGGCAGGTGCTGGCTCATCTTGACGTAGGTGCGCTGGCCTTCCTCGCCCGTCATGTAGCGGGCGAAGTCGTAGGCGGCCTGCACGTTCTTGGCCCCCGTCGGAATGGCGAGCGACCAGCCCGCCGACCAGGAGGTGATGTGGCCGTCCGGGGTCGGGATATAGGTGATGCCCCAGTCGAGATCCTTGGCGTATTCGGCCAGTTGCGGCAGCATCCAGTCGCCATCCACCATCATGCCGAGCTTGCCGGTGAAGAACGGGTTGCTCTGGGCCGGCGAATTCGGCGGGAAGTAGGAGTTGATGAACTGGCTGGCGGCCGGATAGCCGAGGGCATTGGCGCTATCCTGCAGATACTGCATGCCCGCCACCGCGCCGGGATCGGTCGGCGTCACCTTGCAGGCGCCGTCCTGGAACTTGCCGTTGAAGGCCAGCCCCCAGGTGTAGTGCCAGCCCTGCTCAAACCACGGGATGAACCCGATGCGGTCGTAATTGCCGGTCGCGTCCTTGTGGTTGAGCTTGGCGGCAGCGGCGTTGAGCGCCTCGGGCGTCATCGGGCCATTGGCCGGATCAAAGGGCTTCAGATCGACGCCGGCGTCCTGCAGCAGCTTCTTGTTGTAAAACAGGGCGCGAGCATCGGTATCGAAGGGTAGCGCGAAAACGCCCTTGTCGTTGGCGACGTCGCCCCACGCGAACGTCTGGTACTTGGTCGAGAGATCGACGCCTTCCTTGTCGAGGTAAGGCTTCAAGTTCTCCACCACGCCCTCGGCGGCGCGCTGCTGCGCAGCAAAGCGGTTGAGATAGTAGATGTCGGGCCCGACCCCGCCGCGCACGGCGGTCATCAGCTTGCTCTCGTCCGTCTCGGTCGAGGACACCGGCACCCATTTGATGTCGATGTCGGGGTGCTTGGCCTCATAATCCTTGATGATCTGGTCGACCGCCGCCTGGTCGGTCGGAGGCAGCGACTGGCCCCAGAATGTCACCGTCGTCGCGGCAAAGGCCGTGGACGTAAGGCAAAGCGCGGCGCCGGCAGCCAGGGCCCCGAGCAGTTTCGTGTAGTTCATGTTGGTCCTCCTTGGTTTTTTTCGTTCAGGCAAAGCGATGCCGTGCTCCGGAACAGGGGGTCCCGGAGGTGGTGTCGATGGCAGTTCGGCAGCCTCAGCGGCTGGCAGGTCCCAGGGCGTCGGCGGTGTTCACCAGCGCTCGCATGTAGCCGAGCGCGTAGGCCATGCCGGCGTGCCAGGGCGCGCCGCATTCGAGCTCGGGGGTATGATCGGGGATCAGCACGCCGGTAAAACCCTCGTCGCGCAGGATCCGGATGATCTCGACGATGTCGATGTCGCCATCGTCGATGAAGGTCTCGACGTAGTTGGGTATCTTCCCCTTGACGTTGCGAAAATGGATGTAGCCGATGCGGTCCCGCCGGGCGATTTCCCGCACGGTCTCGTAGATGTTGCCGCCGGTCATTTCCTGCAGCGTGCCAAGGCAAAGCTCGGCGCTGTTGGAGGGGCTGTCGACGATGTCGAGCAGGCGGCGGTATTTCTGCGGCTGGTTGACCAGCCGGGCCGCGCCCCGCATCACCTCGACGGGCGGATCGTCCGGATGGGCGGCGAGCCGCACGCCGGCATCCTCGGCCACCGGCACCATTTCCCTGAGAAAGCCCGCCACCCGGTCCCAGATCTGCTCGGAAGTGACATAGACCGGCGTCGCCCCGGGCACGGGATCGCGGTAGCGCATGTTCCACAGCACGCCATCGGGCAATGGATCGTCGAGATTGACCTGGGACCCGTCGAAGCCGACCGACACCGCCCCGGCGCGCGAAAACGGCCCGCGCGTCCAGCCCCACACCCCCGCAATCGAGAAATTGTAGCCGATGCACGGCACCCCGGCGCGGCCGGCATCGCGGACCAGCCGCTTCAGATCCTCGACCTGCTCGGCGCGCCGCGGCCCGTCGAGCAGGATGTCCGACCAGAATTTCGGCGAGAAATTCTCCAGCGCCGCGAGCTGCAGCCCGTGTTCACCGAGCCGGGCGACAAGGCCCGCCATTTCCTCATAGGTCCACAACTCGTCGCCGCGCGCATCGCCCCAGCCCGTGCCTTCCTCGCCGCGCGACAGGGTCGGGGTGGCGCCGGAAAAGTAATTGGCGAGGTGCGCGACGATGTGCGTCACCCCCGCCTGCGCCGCGAAACGGAAGTTCGCGTCCGTCAGCATTTCCCGATAGAGGCCGAGTCCGACTTGCATTGCCCGCCCTTTCACATGATGCCGGTGCGGTCGAAGATCGAGACGGTGGCCTCGCCCTGCTCGATCAGCCGCTCGACCTGCTTTTCGGCCCCGGCCTTCTCGAGCGCCGCCGCGATGATGTCCCCGACATGGGCGGCAGGGACCACCAGCACGCCGTCGATATCGCCGACGATCAGGTCGCCGGGCTCGACCACCGCGCCGTTGCCGAACGTCACCCGGGTGCGAAAATCGACTACCCGGCCGCGCGGCCGCTGGTCCTGCGCATAGGCACCGGCCGAGAACACCGGAAAGCCGAGACGCCGGATGCCGCGTGTATCGCGGTGAAAGCCATCGACCACCGCGCCGGTGGCCCCCAGCTTCTGCGCCCGCGTACTCATCAGTTCGCCCCATAGGGCATAGGCGCCTTTGCTGCCGCTGCAGACATAGACCTCGCCCGGCTTGAGGTCGTCGAGCGCCTGGAACATCAGCCCGAACGGCGGCTGCGGCGGCTCGTCCTCGGCGATGTCTGCCTCGATCAGCGGCATGGCGCGACCGACCAGCATCAGGCTGTCGTCGAGCGCCCTCAGGTGCGGCGGCAGGAACTGCCGGGTGAGGCCGGCGACATCCATGACGTCGCCGAGCACCGCGGTGAACAGGCGTTCGCGAATGGTCGCGAACAGGGCTGCATCGCCAGTCATGGGGTTGCCTCCGCCTCGGCGCCGCGCTTCTGGTTGGCTAGGTACCGCAGCCCGAGGCCCATATGGTCGGACAGGCGCTCGCGCAGCGCTGTCTCGTCGCGCGCCGCCAGCGCCGCGATGATGCCGCGATGGCTGGCCAGCGCCAGCTCGCTCCCGGTCTGCGCCTTGCCCAGCGTCATGATCTGCAGGATCACCCCGCTCAGCACGTCGTAAACCTTGAGGGCAGTGTCGTTGCCGGCGATCGACAGCAGTCGCTCATGGAAAGCGAGGTCGATCTCGGCCAGCGTCACCACGGCGCGCGGCGTCGCCAGCCGCTCGTTGATCTCGGTCAGCGCCTCCACGTCGGCGGCGGTAACGCGCGCGATGATATCGGGGATCAGTCCGGTCTCGAGGATGCCGCGGAAATGCTGCACGTCGCGGAACGTGCCCTCGTCGGCGCCGAGCCGGAATGACAGGATGGAAATCATCGCATCGACCGAGTGGTTGACGATGCGGGCGCCCTGCTTCTGCCGCGTCTCGACGATGCCATAGGCCTCGAGCCGCTTGATCGCCTCGCGAAACGTGTTGCGCGAGACCCCGAGCCGCTCGGCCATGTCGCGCTCGGTCGGCAAATCGTCGCCCACCTGCAGCGCGCCGGATTCGATCATGGCGCGAAAATTCTCGACGATCGCATCGACCGCGGAGACCCGTGTTTTCGCCCTCCCGACCGCCTGCCGCGCCATTCGCCTGATCGTCCTCGTTGGTCCAACAATAAACCTGTGGTCCAACAATTAGCCCAGGAGTCGCTCGCGTGTCAATTTCCTTGTTCCCGATCAAGCGGAGGGCAGATCGGCGGCCGGATAAATGACTTTGCCGTCGTCACGAACGATCGCCCCGGGCGTCAGGCTGGCGGTATCCACATGCCCCGGCGCGAGGATGTGCTGCACCTCCTCGCCGGCAGCGAGCAGGTAGTCGGTGATGATCCGACGGTGACAGCGCCACCACACTGCCTCGGCGCACATGATGGCGCAGCGGTGCTGCCGGCCCAACTCCCGCAACCGCGCCAGCCCCTCGGCGAAGGGCGCCGTCAGGGCATGATCGGCATAGTTGCGGAAACTCATGACCCGCCAATACCCGTTCGGCGAGGGCTCGGCGCTGCGCTTCCTGCCGCGCAGGCCGCCGAGTTCGGCGAGGTGAACATAGCCGATCTGCCATTCCGCCAACGCAACCGGCAGCGCATCGGCATTGAACTGCGGATTGGTGCGCGATCGCGGGATCGACCGGACATCGATGACCAGGTCAACCCTGGATTCGTGCAGCAGGTCGACGAACTCGGGGATGCTTCGAGTCGAATGGCCGATGGTGAAGAAGATGGTCGTGTTGTTCTCCGGGAGGCGTGGCAGGGCGGGGTCGGTTCCGCCGCGCCGGACTGACGCGGCCCAGACAGAAAGCGCTCACCCTAGGTCGCGTTCCCCGCCCCGACCGCGCCGAAGACAATCGCCGCGCGGCCCGGGAGCATCCAGCGCCCGGCCAGGTCGATCGCCCGCCGGCCGGCCCCGCCATAGGCCGGATCCTCGCTCGACCACATCACTTGCCATTGGCACCCGGCGGGTGGCGCGACCAGCGGATCGGCCAGCACCCGGATCTCGCAGTCCGCGCCGAGGTTGACGAACAGCAATCGATCGGCCGCCGCCCCTTCGGCGAAGAAGCGCAGGAAGAAGGCCGCCTCGCCGAGCGCCGCACCATCGATGCTGCGCTGCTCGCCCGCCCGCGAGAACGCCGGATCCTCCCGCCGCAGCTGCAGCAGATCGCGGTGCAGCAAGACCGTGGCAGCATGTGTCTCCCATTCCGCCCAGTCGAGGGTGCTTTGCCGCAATGTTGCCGGATCGGCAGGATCGACCAGTGCCGCCCGCATCGCCGGGTCGGCAATACTCGGAAACTGTGCCAGCGCCTGCGCCCGATCATCGGCTATGGCTCTCGCCGCTTCGCCCGCGACGCCGGCAAAGTAGAGAAACGGCGCCGACGCCCCGAATTCCTGCCCCTGGAACAGGCATGGCGTTTGCGGCGCCAGCAGCAGCAGCGCCGTCAGCGCCCGCACCGTTCCCGGCGCGCCGAGCCGATCCAGCCGCAGGCCGCGCGCCGAATTCGCGATCTGATCGTGGTTCTGCAGGAAATGCACGAATTGCTGCGGCTTGAGATCGAGCGAGGGCGTGCCGTACGGCCCGTTGCGGATGTCGGACCGCTGCCCCTGGAAGAGATAGCCGAACTTGGCCGCCGCGACGAACTCCGCCGCCGTTCCCGCATAGTCGGCATAGTAGAACTCGTTGTGCCCCGTCAGCGCGACCGCGGCCGAATGATGAAAATCATCGCCGGCGAGGGCGTCGAGACCGTAGCCGCCGCGCTCGGGCGGATCGAGCAGCTTGCGGTCCTGCGGCTGGTTCTCGGCGACGAGGTAAAGGCGTCGATTTGGGGCCGCAGCGCGCGCCGCCGCCACGATGTCGGCGATGATGTGGCGCGGACTGTCATCGAACAGCACCTGCGTCGCGTCGAGCCGCAGGCCGTCGAAGTGGAAATCGCGGATCCAGTAGACCGCGTTCTCGATGATGAACTGCCGCACGCCCGCGGCATCGGGGCCGTCGAAATTGAGCAGCGGGCCCCACTCGCCCGGATGCCGGTCGGTGAAATAGCTGTGGCTGAACGCGCCAAAGTGATTGCCGACCCCGAGATGGTTGTAGACCACGTCGAGGATGACGCCGAGGCCGAGCCCGTGCGCCGCATCGACGAAGCGCCGGACATCGTCGGGAGCGCCGTAAAGGTGCGACGGCGCATAGGGCAGCAGCACGTCATAGCCCCAGCCGAAAGCGCCGCTGAACTCGGCGATCGGCATTACCTGCAGGGCGGTAATGCCCAATTCCCGGAGTTGCCGCAGGCGTGGCACCGCCGCCGCCCAGGTCCCGGCTTCGGTGAAGGTGCCAAGATGCAGTTCATGGAGCACCTGCCCGGCCGCCCCGAGCCCGCGCCACGCGCCGTCGCTCCACGCGAAGGACGGCGCGCACACCACGGACGCCCCGTCCGGTCCATCCGGCTGCCAGCGCGAGGCGAGGTCCGGCAGCAGCGCCGGATTGCCGTCGAGGCGAAAGCGATAGCGGGCCCCTGCCCCCGCCCCCTCGACCACGGCGCCAAAATAGCCGCCGGGCTCAGCATCGAGGCGAAACTCGCCAATCCCCTCCACCACCACCGACGCGTCGGAATGGTCGGGCGCCCAGAGGCGAAACGAGGTACCGGCCGCCGATGGCTCGGCCCCGATGGGGCTGACCCGGCCGGGCGTATCCTGTCGGAGGAAAGCTCGGGACGGCGGTCGGGGGGGCGCGCGGGAGGGCATGGCAATCCTCAACACCCGCGCCGGAGCGGCGGGACTGGAGAGTAGCATACCACATCGGGACAGCCGGCCTCGGCAACCGATTGGCAGCCGAAACACGGCCTTTGCCGCGGGCGGCGCAAAACCGCGCCGTCCGGTCGGCCTGCGCCAGGAAAGCGCGTCGCATTCCTGGCCACAAATTTATGCTAATTCAAACGCTTGCAAAATCTACTTCGGTTATAAGGTGAAGTGGATATTGCTCACGCCGCCCGAACTATTTGGTGAGCTGGGCAAAGATGGCGTCAAACCGCGCCTGCGGCAGCTTGGGATTGCGCGATGCCTTGATCGTCGGCAGGTTGGAAAGGTCGTTGCCGACCACGACCACCGCCACCATGCCGAGGCCGTAATGCGGCGTGCACTTCACGGCGTAAACGCCGGGAACGGTGAACGTCTCGGTGAGCGGCTGGCTGGTATTGCCCTTGAAGGGCGTCGCGCCGGCCGGGATCAGGCCATCCATCGACTGCACGTCGTGGCCCTTGTCTGTGGGCTTGAAGGTAACGGTGTCGCCGACGTTGATCTTGACCAGATCCGGCTCGAATACCATCAGCCCCGCAGCACCCTTGTTGAGCAACTGCACATCGACATTGGCGGCCCATGCGGGCATGGCGCCCGCCCCAAGAACAAGGGCGGCGGCAAGGGCAAGTTTGGCGATGGTCACGTGAATTCTCCTGCTAGCTAGGTTGTTAGGTCGATTGACGGCCCCTCCCTATGCTTCTCCTACCCCCTTCTTCCTTGTCCCAGGTCAAGGGATTCAGCGCCTGCCAATATGCCGCACTTCGAACAGCGGCCTGCGCCGGCCCTAACCGTCGTCGTCGAGCAGTTCACGCATCTTGCTGGACAGCTCCTGCGCCGTGTACGGCTTTCTGAGCCAGCTGCCGCCGGCGCGCTCGCGCCCGGCCACCGCCGGCTCGGCATAGCCTGAGGTGAAGAGGATCTTCACGTCCGGCCGTCGCAGCCGTACTTCCCTTGCCAGTTCGTCGCCGTTCATGCCGCCCGGCATCACCACGTCGGTGAACAACAGCTTCACCTCGGGATTCGCCGCGAGCCGGGCCAGCGCCTCCGCCCCGTTCGCAGCCTCGACAATGGTGTAGCCGGCGTCCGCCAGCCGCGCGACGGCCACCCGGCGCACCCGCGCATCGTCTTCGACGACAAGGATCGTCTCCTGGCCCATCAGCGGGACCGGCGCGTCGATGGACGTCGGCACGGCCGGCAGCCGCTCCGCCTCTGCCGCCGGCAGGAAAAGCCGCACGCTGGTGCCGCGCCCCACTTCGCTATTGAGCTGCACATGGCCGCCCGATTGCTTGACGAAGCCATAGACCATCGACAGCCCGAGCCCGGTTCCGGCGCCCGGCCGCTTGGTGGTGAAGAACGGCTCGAAGGCGTGCTGGCGCACCTCGGCGCTCATACCCTCGCCGGTATCGGTAACCGCGATGAGCACGTAATCGCCCGGCAGAACCTCGGGATACATCTCCGCATAGTCCACATCGATCCGGCTGCGCGAAATCTCGATGGTCAGCATGCCGCCCCGTGGCATCGAATCCCGGGCGTTGATCGCAAGGTTGAGCAGCGCGTTCTGCAATTCCGAGGCATCGACCTGCGCCCGGTTGGACGACCCGCTGATCACGGTGCGCAGTTCGATCGTCTCGCCAAGCGTCCGCCGCATCAGGTCGGAGAAGCCGGAGACCAAAGGACCGATATCGGTCAACTGCGCATTGAGCGCCTGGCGGCGCCCGAAGGCCAAGAGTTGTGCCGTGAGCTTGGCGCCATCATTGGCCGCCGCCCGCACCTCCGCCAGCAGCGTGCGCTGCCGGTCGTCGGTCAGCTTTGGCTCGAGCATCTCGAGATTGCCGGTGATCACCGTGAGCAGGTTGTTGAAGTCGTGCGCCAGGCCGCCAGTGAGCTGGCCCACCGCTTCCATCTTCTGCGCCTGCCGCAGTTCGGCCTCCATCCGGTGACGGCTGGTCAGATCGCGAATGAAGCCGGTGAAGATGCGGGTGCCATCGGCGATCGCCTCGCCGACCGACAGCTCCATCGGAAAAGTCGAGCCGTCCTTGCGCCGGCCGGTGACCACGCGGCCAAGGCCGATGATGCGCCGCTCCCCGGTCCTGAGGTAGCGCTGCAGGTATCCGTCATGCGCCTCCCGATCTGGCGACGGCATCAGCATCTTGACGTTCCGGCCCAGCACTTCGTCCGCCGTATAACCGAACAGGCGCTGTGCGGCGGCACTGAACGAAGTGACGGTCCCCCGCTCGTCGATCACCACCATTGATTCCGGCACGGTATCGAGGATTGACCGCAGATGGGCTTCGCGCGCCGCGAGGTCCTGCTGCACCACCCGCAGGTCGCTGACATCGTTGATGTTCTGCACGATGACATGGCCCTTCGATCCCGGCGCGATCCAGCGGCTGGCGACATAGATCCTGTGTCCGTCCCGATGGCGGTGCACCAGTTCGCCCTTCCAGGCCCCGATGGCCCGGACCTTCTCGCGGATCTGCTCGAGCGGCTCGGGAAACTCGGTGGCCAGCAGCTCATGCACCACCCGGCCCACCGCCTCGCGTCGCGTCCAGCCGTAGAGGTGCTCGCAGCCCCGCGTCCAGCGCGACACCACACCATCGAAGCCATGCACGATGATGACCGCGTCGTTGAGCACCTCGACGATCTCGTCGAGGCTTTCCTCGGTTACCAACCCCGAGCCTGCCGTATCGGGCATCCCATGGCCCCTTTCAATGCGCATTCAGGGCCCCCTCGGTGGGGCCTTCGGTTTCATCCTCTACGCCGGCCAGACGGGCGAGCCGCATCGGCCGCAGCACCGTAACGACGTGCCGCCCGGTCTGCTCGATCACCCCCGCCATCTGCAGGCGCGTCATCACCCGAGACACGGTCTCGATGGTAAGCCCAAGATAGTCGGCCATGTCCAGCCGAGTCATCGGCAGGTCGACCACCCGTGTCGGCGGCAGGGCCTGGCGCATGCGCCGGACGAGCGCCAGCAGGAAGCTGCTCACCCGCTCCTCGGCGTTCTTGCGGGCCAGCAGCACCACCTGCTCATGGGCCGCGGTCATCTCGGCGCAGAGCCGGGCGTAAAGCTGCCCGCGCAGTTCGCCGTCCTCGTTGGCCGCCGCCTCGAACAGCGGTCGGGCGAGACGCCGCACCCGCGTCGGCCGGATCGCTTCGGCCGTATAGAGATAGCGATCCTGCAGGCTGAGCCCGACCAGGTCGCCGGCGAACAGGAAGCCGGTGATGACGCGCCGGCCGTCCCCGAGAACATGCACGATCCGCAATGCTCCCGTTTCCACCTTGAATACCTGGAGCGCGCGATCGCCCTGCCAGAACAGGGCGGCACCGGCCTCGAGCGGTTCGCTGGGCTGGTGTGCGAACAGGCCGGCAAGCGTTGCCGGGGACTCCGACTCGACGAACTGCGGTACGAAGACGAAGGGCTCCCCGACGGCGACACTTTCCATCAACATTTTAGGCTCCGGACCTGAATTCCACAGTCGGAGTCTTCCGGCACCTCAGTGACGCCAGAACCATGCCCGTGTTACACAACGTACAGTTTCATGACGATTTGTAACCGGAGACCCCGTCAACGATGACTGACCTCGAGGGGAACGAGCCGGATCGCATCCTCGTGGTGGACGACGATCCGCGTATCCGCCAGATGCTGTCCCGTTACTTCGAGGACGAGGGCTACCTCGTGACGACGGCCGCCGACGGTCCCGCGATGCGGCGCGCCCTCAGCGCCAGCCGCGTTGGGGTGATCCTGCTCGATCTCATGCTGCCCGGCGGCGAAGACGGAATTGACCTCGCCCGCCAGGTCCGCGCCCGTTCGGACGTACCGATCATCATGCTGACCGGCCGCAGCGACGTCACCGACCGGGTGGTGGGCCTCGAGGTCGGGGCCGACGACTATATCGCCAAGCCGTTCCATCTGCGCGAAGTGCTGGCGCGCGTCCGCACCGTCCTCAGGCGTCGTCATACCACCCCGCGCACTGATGCGGCGCCGATCAGCGAACGATTCGAATTCGAGGGGTGGCGGCTCGATCTCGGGCGTCGGCAATTGCTCGCCCCGGCCGGCGAGGAAGTGGCCCTCACCACCGGTGAGTTCGACATGCTGGTGGCGCTGCTCCGCCATCCGGGGCGGGTGATGACGCGCGAGGCGCTGATGGACCTGACCCGCGGCCGCGGCAGGGACTCGTTCGATCGCACCATCGACGCCCAGGTCGCGCGCCTGCGCAAGAAGATCGAGAACCGTACCGACGCGCCCAACCTGATCAAATCGGTGCGCGGCGTCGGCTACGTCTTCAGCGCCCGCGTCGCCATCATATCGGAGAGCTGAGCGCAAACCGCCACGAGCAGACTGGCTGGCCAGGCGCGCGGCGAGCTTCGCCCCGTCGCCCGCGGCGAGATTACTTCAGCAGGCCGGGCGAGACGGAACCCTGCAACTGCCGCTGGAACACGATGTAGGTCGCCAGCACCGGCAGTACCGTGATCACCACGGCGGCAAACAGCGAGCCGAAATTGACCGCATAGCCGGCCTGCGAGGCGAACGACGCCATGCCCTGCGACAGCACGTAATTCTTGGTGTTGGTATTAAGGGCGACCGGCAGCAGGAACTGGTTCCACAGCCCGAGGAAATTGAAGATCGCCACCGACGCCATGCCGGGCCGGGCCATCGGCAGCATGATCTGGAAGAAGACCCGCCAGGGCCCGGCGCCATCGATCGCGGCCGCTTCCGCCACTTCCTGTGGCAGCGATTTGAAGAAGGCGTGAAGGAAGAAAACCGTGAACGGCAGGGCGAACGCCACATAAGTGAGGATCAGGCCCGGCAGGGTGTTGAGCAGGCCGATGCTCTTGAGCGTGAGAAACAGCGGCACCACCGCGAGGAAGATCGGGAAGGTCAGTCCCGCCAGCATCGCGTAGTAGATGAATTTGCTGCCCCAGAACTCGAAGCGCGCCAGCACATAGGCGCACATGGCGCCCAGCACCATGACGATTACCAGCGCGCCCGCAACCACGAACACGGTGTTGAAGAAGAACGTCCCGATGCTGGCCGTCGTCCAGGCCGAGACGTAATTGTCGAAATTCCAGCTCGAAGGCAGCCCGAAGGGCGAGGCGAAGATCTCTTTCGTCGTCTTGAACGACGACATCAGCACCCACAGCAGCGGGGCGCAGACGATGATCGACCAGATGATCAGCGAGGTGTGCGAAATGATGGCGACGTTCTTGTCCGTCCACATCGTCGGGCGCGGCACCGGCCGCTCGCGGCGAGCGGGTACCGAGGGAACCCCGGCGCTCTCCGCCCCGGCCCGGGCGGGGCCGGCGGCCGCGGCGACGCGCCAGGCCTCGGCGGCCCTGCGGGCATCGGCACTGTTGGTGCTGGTCGGCGCCGACGCGGCCGATGCCTGGGCCTTCTTCGCCGCCCGCTCGCCGCTCGTCAGGTAAAAGACGAGAAACACCAGCGCTGCGAAGACCAGCGTGATGATGGCAAGCGTCGCCCCCATCGAGCTGGCATAGCCGAACTTGCCCTTCTTGAATGCGGTGACCAGCAGGTCCTGCGAGATCACCAGCGTGGCGTTGGCCGGGCCGCCATTCGAATTGAGCGCCTGCATGTAGACGAAGGCATCGAGGGCCAGAATGCCCAGATAGACATAGGCCGTGCGGATCGTGTCGCGGATCATCGGCACGGTGATGCTCAGCGCCGTGCGCACCCGCCCCGCACCATCGACGCGCGCCGCATCGTAGACCTCGGCCGAGATGCCTTTGATCGCCGCCACGAACAGCACCATGTAGAAGCCGACCATCGACCACGCGATGACGAAGATCGAGGCGCCCATTGCCGTGCGTTCGTCGCCGAGCCAGGCAAACGATTTGAAGGCGCTGAACCCCATCGTCGTCAGGATGCCGTTGAGCAGCCCGTTGGACGGATCGTACATCTGCGCCCAGACGATGCCGATGATGATCGCCGGCACCGTGTAGGGGAAGAACGAGATGATGCGGTAGATATCGGAATGAGCGAGGCCCCGGATTTCCCCGCGGGTCACCCCGCCCACCGTGACCAGGGTCGCCAGCGTCAGCGAGAGGACGATGACGAGCGGCGGCAGGACGACGACCAGGAAAATGCTGTTTGTCACAGCCTTCAGGAAGACGTCGTCCTGCAGCAGCCTCAGATAGTTGTCGAGCCCCACGAAGTTCATGTGCTTCGAGAAGCCCGACCAGTCGGTCAGCGAGTAGTAGAAGGCCTGCACGAATGGCGAGATCACGAAGATCAAGTAGATCGCGAGCGGGAGCCCGAGGAAGACCAGCATGAAGCTGGACTGCTCGAAGCTCGGCAACGTCCACCTTTTGAGGGCGGGCGCTCTCGCCACCGTGCCGACCGTCATTTCACGACAACCTTGGTGACCGACGAGTCGTTGTAGACGGCGTCGGTGATCTTCTGCAGCCCTTCGGTAAGGGCCGCCACGTCGAGCTTGCCGTCAAGGAAGCTGTTCCAGACGACGAGCTGGTCGGAGTTGGTGCCGTAAAGATCGACGAAGTTCCAGCTGAAGACGTCCTTGCCGGCGTCGGCCAGCAGCTTGTTCTGGGAGACCAGGGCGGTCGACCCGAACCCGTCGGCGGGCACCAGGCCCTTGACGATCGTCGGCGCAAGACGCGTCTTGACGAAGTTGGTCGCGGCTTCCTTCGACAGCATGGTCCGCAGCAGTTCCTTGCCGCCGGCCACGTTGGCACCGGCCGAGGGAATGACGAAGCCTTCGCCGGCGGTGGCATGCAGCGCCGTCTTCGGCATCTTGGGGCTGTCCGTCACGGTGAGTTCCGGCGTGCCCGTCATCTTGAAGCCGTCCTTGGTCGCCTTCTTCATCTCGTTCTCGATCCACGAGCCCGAGGGATAGAGCAGGAAGGACTCATCGTTCGACCACTGCGCCTGCGCCGCGGTGAACTGGGTGCCCGACCCGCCCGGCTTCATGTAACCAGCCGCGATAATGTCGTGCATGGCCGTGAACACGGACTGCACGGCCGGATGCGACCAGCATTTCGGCTGGATGTTGTCGAGGGCGAGACGGACCTCGTCACCGCCTTCCTTGATGGCCGAACCAATCGCCGTGGTCTGGTAGTAGGTCGCCGCTTCCTTGCCCCAGCCGAAGAGGTAGAGGTTCTTTTCCTTGGCCTTGGCGCCGAGTTCCTTGGCTTCTGCCCAGGTGGTCGGCGGCGTCCAGCCATTGGTTTCGAACAGGCTCTGCGAATACCAGAGCGCGTAGAGCGTCATCACGTAGTTGAGCGCAATGAACTTGTCGCCGAAGGTACCGGGAGCCTCGACGCCGCCAAACAGCGTGTCGCGGATCTTGACGCCTTCGAGGTTGGGCGCATCGAGCAGGCTGTTCATGTCCTCGCACTGGTCGATGATGGCGCTCCAGCCGATGAGGTCGGCGCCGGAGTTGTCGATCAGGTCCGGGGGATTGCCGCCGATGAAGCGCGGCTGCAGCTCGGTGGCGATCTTGGTGGTCGGCGATACCTTCACCGTGACCTTCGGATGCGCCTTCTGCATGATGTTGGCGGCAAACTCGACATAGTCGATGCCGTAGCCGCCGTTGAAGATCACCGCATCGACGGTCGAGCCGTCGGCCACGGCGAACGGATTGGCGGCATCCTGGGCAAAGGCGCTGGTCGACATGCCGGTCGATCCCAGCAGTCCGCCGAGCGGCAGGGCCGCCGCGGCGGCCGCCGTCCCGCGCATGAAAGTGCGGCGGTCAATAGTAGTCTTGATGATACTCATTTCTCGTCCTTCCCTTTTTTTGCGTCCAGTTTGGTCTTGGCGGCGGTTCCCCGCCGCATGGCTCAAGGCCCTCAGGCCTCCCGTCGGATCCGGTCACCATAGACGTCCTCGAGCACGCTGTTGTGCTCGTGGCCGCCCGGAATATTCGCCGAAAGATAGACAGGGGGCGTCTTACCGCGCGCCTGCATCGTCTCGGCAACACCGATGGTGATGAGTTGTGCGATAAAAGCTGCAGTAATTGAAGAGACGGCACCCACGCCGATCCCTCCCGCAAGTTTCAACGAGGCGTCACCATAGGGGGCCAGATTGTCGATGACGATATCGGCGACTTCGCTCAGCCGCTTGCCACTCGGATGCTTGGGCTGCACCCCCTTGGTATGCTCGAGGCTGGTGACGGCGATGACTTTGTGGCCGCGGGCCTTGGCGGCCAGCGCCATACCGACGATCGAGCCATTGACCCCCGAATTGGAGGCGATGATGAAAATGTCGCTTGGGTGGAGATTGGTGAGGGCGAGCAGGTCCTCGACCACCGTCGCGTCCTGTTCGAGGTGGGGCCCGGCGAGCACGGAAAAATCGCGCCCGCCTCTCAGCACCAGCGTGCGGAGCTGGATGCGGTTGGTAGCGATCAGGCCGCCGGCCCGCCCCGCAATCTCCATCGCAAAGGCCTCGGAGTGCCCCGTGCCAAAGGCCTGCACCACCCCACCGGCTTCCAGCGCAGCGGCGATCGCCAGCACCGCCGCATCGATCGGTCCGGTATTCGCGGCCACGCGCTCGAGACGCCCCTGGATCTCCGTCAGGTACTGGTCGGTCTGCTCACTCATGGTCCGTTGGACTCCTTTGTAATCTGGGCCGCCGCGCGCCGCGCCAGCGGCCGCAACGACGCCGCGCCGCGCATCTGCCGGCGATGCGGGGCGACGGCGGCGCCCGAGGCGGCCAGCAGCCGCGTGGTGCGTTCGAAATTCGATTGGGCGATCAAGAGATAAATCAGGTCGACGACGAACAATTGGCAGTGGCGCGCCGACAGATCCGTCGGCTGCAGATAACCATCTGGCGAGGCGGCAACGAGGATGTCGTCGGCGATCCGGGCCAGCGGCGAATCCGGATTGGCGGTCAGCGCCACCGTGTGGGCGCCGGCGGCCTTTGCCCGCTCGAGCATCTGGATGGTTTCCTCGGTCCGCCCGGTATTGGAGATGCCGATGGCCACGCACTCCGCATCGAGGATGGCCGCGCTGGTGAGGCCATTGTGCACCTCGGCCCAGGTGTGGACATTGACGCCGATGCGATAGAGCCGCGCCTTGGTCTCGAGCGCCGTCAGCGCGCTGCCGCCCACCCCGTAGATATCGAGATGCCGCGATTTGGCGATGGCATCAGCCACCCGCAGGGCGGTCGGCATGTCGAGCAGTCCCGCCGTGGTCTGCAGCGACAGCAGATGGGTGTTGAGCAGCGCCCGCTTGATCTCCTCCGGCGGGTCATCGGGGCCGAAAGAGCGCCCGATATCGGCGAGCCAGGCGGCCTCCGCCCCGCCGCGCCCGACATCTTCGGCGATCCCCACGCGCAACGGGGAATAGCCGCCATAGCCGATCATCCGGCAAAACCGCGTGACGCTCGCCGCCGAGGTGCCGGCCCGCTCCGCCAGTTCGGTGATCGACAGGCTCAGCGGGGCCCTCGGATCGTCGATCAGCACCGCCGCAATTTTCGCCATCGTCGCCGGCATCTGCGACCGATAGGTCCTGATCCGGTCCACGACGCTGAACGTCTTTGCGGCGGCGGTCATCTATGCTACCAACCGATCTCTGAAAATTATTCTTAAGATGGCGAGCGTGCGAGTGAAAACAATTCTTACCCAGCAAGTTTGCCAATTGCAAGCAGGCCGTTAGCCGCCATGGGGAAAACCTTGCTCGCGGTCGATGTCGGGGGTTCAACCTCGCGCGCCTACATCGTCGATAGCGCCGGCCATTGTCTCGGGGGCGGCCGCAGCGGGGGCGGCAACCCCGCCTCGACCGACCCGGAACGCGCCGCAGCCGCCATCATCGCCGCCGTTGAGGCCGCCGCCGCCGAGGCGGGTGGCCCGCCCCTCGACCTGGCCGTGGCGCAGCTTGCCCTCGCCGGGCCGCAGGCGCATGTCGCGCTGGGCCGGCTCGACACGGCGTTTCGGGGCCTGGGACTCGCCGGCCCCATCGTCTTCGCCGGCGACCTGCTGGCCATGTTCGCCTCGGTCACGCCCGAGCTGAACGGCTATTGCGTAGTCGCGGGGACCGGTTCGGGCGCGGTGCGCATTCGCAACGGGGCGATCGATCGGGCGGTGGACGCTGTCGGCTGGCTGCTCGGCGATACGGGTTCGGGCTTCTGGCTTGGCCATCACGGCGCCAAGGCGGTGGTCGCCGAACTCGACGGGCGCGGTGAAAAAACCCTGCTCACGCCGGCCTTTCTCGAGGCCCTCGGCGTCCCCTTGACGGAGCAATGGACCGACACGGGCCGGCGCACCTCCCTCAAGCTGTTCGTCGATGCGATCTATGCGCTGCGCCCCATCGAACTGGCCCGCTTCTCGCCGCTTGTCATCGCGCACCGCGGTGATGCGGTTGCCGCCGCAATCATCGCCGAGGCGGAGCGCAATCTGGTCGCCGACTTCGAGACGGCGTTCGACAGGTCCATGCCGGGCCCGGTGGCCTTGGGCGGTGGGGTAATCGCACACCTGACCGGGGTTCCCGCCGCCATCGCCGCAATCGTCGGCGCAGCGGGCCACGAGCCCGATATCCGCCCCGTCGCCGATGGCTCCGTCGGCGCCATCGTGCTCGCGCTGCGGAGCATCGGCATTACCGTCGATGCGGCGATCTTCGCGACGATCCTGGCGTCACTGGCGGAACGCAACGCCAATCGCGTCGGCTGACAGCCCCGGCTTTCACCCGGCCGGTGTTTCCTCAAGCGCATGCATGCGCAGATCCAGCGCACGCGGCAGGGGATGGACGCCGAGGTCGGCCCGGATTTCCGCCGGGGTCGGCGCCCGCCATCTAGACGAGACGGTGAGGGCCCCGTCTCCGGGGCCCTCGGTACGTTCGGTGTGGAGCGGTCGTCAGGCCGCCGCAGCCTTGCCGACCGACCGGAGCTTGAACGCGAAGATGATCTCCGTGATCCCGCGGGTCAGCGCGATGACGCCGACCCAGATGATGAGGAGAGTGGCGCTCCGGCCCCAG